>VFQN01001570.1_pt1 | contig 37554 bp, 32 predicted proteins | sample 3512371 | NCBI WGS metagenome assembly VFQN01 (sample SAMN10412370, study PRJNA504923) | tailings metagenome | isolation source: Replicate 2 from Balatoc abandoned mine | place: Philippines: Itogon, Benguet | collected 2017-08-28
AGCCGATCCTGCTCGGCGGTGCGCCGCGCGCCATCGCAATCATGAACGGCACGCTAGCGGGCGCCATCGGGCTTGGCTTGCGGCTCTGGCTCGTGGGCATCGCGATCTGGGCCATCGGGCATCTCGCCGCCGTCTGGGCCGCCAAGCGCGACCCGCTCTTCGTCGAAGTCGGCCGCCAGCACCTGCGCATTCCCGCGCATCTGACGGTCTGAGCGTGAGGAACCGTCCATGATGTACCTCGCCGAATATCGCAATCGCAACGCACGCCTCGCCGATTTCCTGCCCTGGGTCGCCCTGGTGGGCCACGGCATCGTCCTCAACAAGGACGGGAGCTTCCAGCGCACGGTGCGGTTCCGGGGACCGGACCTCGATTCAGCGGTTCCAGCCGAACTCGTCGCCGTCGCCGGCCGGCTGAACAACGCCTTCCGCCGTCTCGGCTCGGGTTGGGCGATCTTCGTCGAGGCGCAGCGCCATCCGTCGAACAGCTATCCCGACGGCCGCTTTCCTGATGCCGCGTCGGCGCTGGTCGATGCCGAGCGCAAGGCGAGCTTTGAGGAGGCTGGCGCGCATTTCGAATCCAGCTATTTCCTCACCCTCACTTATCTGCCGCCGGCTGAGGACGCCGCCCGCGCCGAGGGCTGGCTCTATGAAGGCCGCGAGACCAAGGGCATCGACCCGCATGAGGTGCTGACCGGCTTCGCCGACCGGACCGACCGTGTGCTGCGCCTGGTCGAATCCTTCATGCCGGAATGCCACTGGCTCGATGACGCGGAGACCCTGACCTATCTGCACCGCTGCGTCTCCACCAAACGCCACCGCGTCCGCGTGCCGGAAACGCCGATGTATTTGGATGCGCTGCTCGCCGATCAGCCGCTCGCCGGCGGGCTCGAACCGCGACTCGGCGACCAGCATCTGCGCGTCCTGACAGTCACCGGGTTTCCGACGGCGACCACGCCAGGACTACTCGACGAGCTCAACCGGCTGGCCTTTCCCTATCGCCGGTCAACCCGCGCCATCCTGATGGACAAGACCGATGCGACGAAGCTGCTGACACGCATCCGCCGCCAATGGTTCGCCAAGCGCAAGTCGATTGCCGCGATCCTGAAAGAGGTGATGACCAACGAGGCCTCGGTGCTGGTCGACACCGATGCATCGAACAAGGCGGCGGACGCCGATCTCGCGTTGCAGGAACTGGGCGCCGACTTTGCCGGTGTCGCCTATGTCACGGCGACGGTGACGGTGTGGGATGACGACGCCCGCGTGGCGGACGAGAAGCTGCGTCTGGTCGAGAAGGTCATCCAGGGCCGCGACTTCACCGCGATGCCCGAGACCATCAACGCCGTGGATGCCTGGCTCGGCTCACTGCCCGGACATGTCTACGCCAATGTCCGCCAGCCACCGATCTCCACGCTCAATCTCGCCCACATGATCCCCCTCAGCGCCGTGTGGGCGGGGCCGGAACGGGACGAGCACTTTGCAGCGCCCCCACTGCTGTTCGGCAAGACCGAAGGCTCCACCCCGTTCCGGTTTTCCCTTCATGTCGGCGATGTCGGCCACACGCTCGTCGTCGGTCCGACCGGCGCGGGCAAGTCCGTGCTTCTGGCGCTGATGGCGCTGCAGTTCCGCCGCTATGCGAGTGCCCAGGTCTTCGCCTTCGATTTCGGCGGCTCGATCCGCGCCGCAGCACTTGCCATGGGCGGCGACTGGCACGATCTCGGCGGCGGCCTGACCGAAGGCGATGAGCACAGCGTCTCGCTGCAACCGCTCTCCCGCCTCGAGGAGACGGCCGAGCGCGCCTGGGCCGCCGACTGGGTCGTGGCGATCCTCATGCGCGAGGGCGTCGGGATCACGCCAGAGGTGAAGGAATATCTCTGGACGGCGCTGTCCTCGCTCGCCTCCGCGCCTGTCGAAGAACGCACGATCACCGGCCTTGCCGTGCTGCTTCAGTCCAACGATCTCAAGCAGGCGCTCAGGCCCTATTGCGTCGGCGGCGCCTATGGCCGTCTGCTCGACGCGGAGGTCGAGCATCTCGGCGAGGCGTCCGTGCAGGCCTTCGAGACCGAGGGCCTGATCGGCACCGGCGCGGCGCCGGCGGTGCTCGCCTATCTCTTTCATCGCATCGAGGATCGGCTCGACGGCTCGCCCACGCTCATCATCATCGACGAGGGATGGCTGGCGCTGGACGACGAAGGCTTCGCCGGCCAGCTCCGCGAATGGCTGAAGACGCTCAGAAAGAAGAACGCTTCCGTCGTCTTCGCCACGCAGAGCCTCAGCGATATCGACGGGTCCGCCATTGCGCCCGCGATCATCGAGAGCTGCCAAACGCGATTGCTCCTGCCCAATGAGCGGGCGGTCGAGCCGCAGATCACCGCGATCTACCGGCGCTTCGGCCTCAATGACCGGCAGATCGAGATCCTCGCGCGCGCGACGCCCAAGCGCGACTATTACTGCCAGTCGCGGCGCGGCAACCGGCTGTTCGAGCTGGGCCTCAGCGAGGTGGCGCTCGCGCTCTGCGCCACCTCCGCCAAGACCGATCAGGCCGCCATCGCCCGCATTCTTACTGAACATGGTCGCGACGAATTCCTCGACGCCTGGCTACGCCATCGCGGCGTCGACTGGGCCGCCGACCTCATTCCCGACCTCAGCAATCTCATCCCCCAAGCCGAAAAGGAGACTGACCATGAAGACAAGTAATTCCCGCACGCGTGCGGCCAGCTTTGCCGCCGCGCTGTTCGCCGCGCCGGTCGCGGTGCTGCCGATGGTGCTGGCGCCGCCGGCCTCGGCGGCGTGGATCGTCTACGATCCGACCAACTATGCGCAGAACGTGCTTCAGGCGGCGCGCGCGCTCGAGCAGATCAACAACCAGATCACCTCGCTTCAGAACGAAGCGCAGATGCTCATCAACCAGGCGCGCAACCTCGCGAGCCTGCCGCATTCCTCCTTGCAGCAGATCCAGCAGGCGGTGGGAAGAACGCAGTCCCTGCTTCAGCAGGCGCAGAACATCGCCTTCGACGTCCAGCAGATCGACCAGGCCTTCCAGCAGAACTACGCCAATATCGACATGAACGCGTCCGAGCAGCAGCTCGTCGCCGATGCGCGCTCACGCTGGGAGAACACCGTCGGCGGTCTGCAGGACGCGATGCGTGTCCAGGCCGGCGTCGTCGGGAACATCGAGATCAACCGTGCGCAGATGTCCGCGCTGGTCGGCCAGAGCCAAGGCGCGACGGGCGCGCTGCAGGCGACCCAGGCCGGCAACCAGCTCCTCGCGTTGCAGGCCCAGCAACTCGCCGACCTCACCGCCGTCGTCGCCGCCAATGGCCGGGCTCAGGCGCTCACCGATGCAGAACGTGCGGCCGCGGCCGAACAGGGCCGCGTTCAGCGCGAGCGCTTCCTGACGCCCGGCAGTGGCTACCAGCCCGGCAACGCGCAGATGTTCAACAGCGGCAACTGACGGGCCGAGGGGCCCGAAAGGGGGGAAGAGATGGAAGGCAAGACCCTCGCGCGGATCGGAGCGATCGTCTTCGTCGCCTTCGCCATGACGGCGACGGTCATCGAGATGACGCGCGAGGGCGATCCGGCCCCGCCGGCTTCCGCGCCGGCGCTTGCGCCCTCCGTCGATCCGCAGCGCGCAGAACAGCGCCGCTGCCAGCGGATGGGAGAGGCCGCCGCAAACGATCCCGAATGTCTGCGCACCTGGGCGGAAACCCGCGATCGCTTCCTCGGTCGCACGCCGACCCCCGTCACCCCCCAGAGCAGCGAGGACTAGGGATCCATGGGCGGCACGGGCGTCATCGACAATTTCCTCGGGGTCTTCACCAGCTATATCGATAGCGGCTTCGGTCTGCTCGGTGGGGAGGTGGCGTTCATCGCGACGACGCTGATCGTCATCGACGTGACGCTCGCCGCACTCTTCTGGTCCTGGGGCGCCGACGACGGCATCATCGCTCGCCTGGTGAAGAAGACCCTGTTCGTCGGCGTCTTCGCCTACATCATCGGCAACTGGAACAACCTCGCCCGCATCGTCTTCGAGAGCTTCGCCGGTCTCGGCCTGATGGCGTCGGGCACCGGCTTTTCCGCCGCCGATCTGATGCGGCCGGGCCGTGTCGCCCAGACCGGCCTCGATGCCGCGAGGCCGCTGCTCGAATCCATCTCCGACCTCATGGGCTGGGTCGCCTTCTTCGAGAACTTCATCCAGATCGCCTGCCTGCTCTTCGCCTGGGCGCTGGTCCTTCTCGCCTTCTTCATCCTTTCCATCCAGCTCTTCATCACCCTGATCGAGTTCAAGCTGACGACGCTCGCCGGTTTCGTGCTCATTCCGTTCGGGCTGTTCGGCAAGACCGCCTTCATGGCTGAACGGGTGCTGGGCAATGTGATCTCGTCCGGCATCAAGGTGCTGGTCCTTGCCGTCATCATCGGCATCGGCTCGACCCTGTTCTCGCAGTTCACCGCCGGCTTCGGCGGCGTCACGCCGACGATCGACGAGGCCATGGCCGTGGTGCTCGCGGCCCTTTCCCTCCTCGGACTTGGAATTTTCGGCCCGGGCATCGCCAACGGCATCGTCTCCGGCGGACCGCAGCTCGGCGCGGGCGCCGCAGTCGGTACGGGCCTGGCCGTCGGCGGTGCCGCACTCGCAGGTGCGGGCGCAGCCGGGCTCGTCGCCAGAGGGGGCAGCATGGCGCTCTCCGGTACGGCGGCGGCCGCGCGCGGCGGCGCCGCGGCCGCAGGCGGAGCCTCGACGGCATACAGCCTCGGTTCGGCAGGACAATCGGGTGCGGGTGGTGTGGCTTCCGGTCTCGGCGCCGTGGCGAGCACAGGCGCGCGCGCCGCCACATCTCCGTTGCGGCGCGCCGGGGCCAAAGCCGCGGGAAGCATACAACAGAGTTTCCAGTCGGGCGCCCGGTCTGCTTTCGAGACGACAGGCGGGACTATGGGCGGTGCCGCCAGTTCCGCCAGTACGGCCGCTTCACCGACTTCCTCCACTACCGACGGTCCGCCCGATTGGGCAAAGCGCATGAAGCGCTCGCAGCGTCTCTCCCACGGTGTCCAGGTCGCCGCACACGCCGTGCGCTCCGGCGACAGCCATGGCGGCGCCAGCTCCGTCAATCTCTCCGAAGGGAACCGCTCATGAGCTTCTTCAAACGATCCACCACCCATTACGGCAAGTCCCCCGAGCCTGAGACGCCATACCAGCGCGCGGCCCAGGTCTGGGACGAGCGCATCGGTTCGGCGCGGGTGCAGGCGCGCAATTGGCGTCTGATGGCCTTCGGCTGCCTGATCCTGTCCGGCGGATTTGCCGGCGCCCTGGTCTGGCAGTCCACGACCGGCACGGTCGTGCCTTGGGTTGTGGAGGTCGACAATCTTGGCGAGGCGCATGCGGTCGGCCCGGCGGAGGCCAGCTTCGAGCCGAGCGATCCGCAGATCGCCTTCCATCTCGCACGCTTCATCGAGCAGGTTCGCGCGATACCGGCCGACGCGATCATTGTGCGTCAGAACTGGCTGCGCGCCTATGAGTTCACCACTAACCGTGGCGCACTTGCGCTCAATGACTACGCTCGCGCCAACGATCCCTTCACGAAGGTCGGGCGGAGCCAGGTCGCGGTCGAGGTCTCCAGCGTCATCCGGGCCTCGCCGAACTCCTTTCGCGTCGCCTGGACAGAGCGGCACTACGAAAACGGCCAACTCTCAGCGACCGAGCGATGGACTGCGATCCTCACGATCGTCCTCCAGCCCCCGCGCGATGCCGAGAGGCTGCGCGCCAACCCGCTTGGTATCTATGTCAACGCCATCAACTGGTCGCGGGAGATGGGCCAATGAGCACGATCTTCCGCAATCCCGCACTTCCGGTTCTCCGCAAATCCGCACTCATGCTTGTACTGCTTTCCGCCGCCACGCTCGGTGGATGCGCCACCTACCGCCCGCCGGAAATCAGCTACGATGACACGGTGCCGCCGCTGCCCGCCGCACCGCGACCAGCGACCGACGAACGACCGCAGGCGCTCCATACGCCACCGGCCTGGACCGTTGCACGAGGTGGTTCGGATGCCTCCACGCCGACCGGCCAGGTTGAGAATGCCAATGCCGCCGCGCGCGTCGAGCCCCGCCGCGAGGCCTATTACAACGCGATCCAGATCTATCCCTGGAGCGACGGCGCCCTCTATCAGGTCTATGCCGCGCCCGGCCAGATCACCAATATCGCGCTCGAACCCGGCGAAGCGCTGACCGGGGCCGGTCCGATCGCCGCCGGCGACACCGCCCGCTGGATCATCGGCGATACCGAAAGCGGCTCCGGGACAACCCGGCGCGTCCACATCCTCGTCAAGCCGACGCGGCCGGACATCGCGACCAATCTGGTCATCACCACCGATCGGCGCACCTACATGATCGAACTGCGGTCCCGCGACGATCCCTACATGCCGGCCGTCGCCTGGGCCTATCCGCAGCCGCCCGCCGCGCAGCGCGCGACACCGACCACGCCGAGGCTTCCCGCGGCCTCCGCGCGGCATTACCGCTACGGTCTCCAGGGCGACAGCCCGCCCTGGCGGCCGGTCTCGGTCTTCGACGATGGCCGTCGGGTCTATATCGTCTTCCCCGCCGGGATCGTGCAGGGCGAGATGCCGCCGCTCTTCGTGCTCGGCTCGGATGGCGAGCCGGAGATCGTCAACAGCCGCATCTACCGAAACATCCTGATCGTGGATCGCATCTTTGCGGCCGCCGAGTTGCGCCTGGGCAGCGGTGACCGCCAGCAGACCGTCAGGATCGTGCGAACCGACGGGAGACCCGGATCATGAGCGAGATCGACGACACCAAGGAGGAAGGGGTGCCGCTCGATGCGCCGGCGATGCGGCTGCGGGGCCCCGCGCCGCGGGGCACGAGGCTCTCGCGCCGGGTTCTGGCTGGTCTCGGTCTGGTGGGATCCCTCGGTATCGGTGGCGCCCTGATCTATGCGCTTCAGACACCAGAAATCGGAATCGGCGGTGACGAACTCTATTCGACCGAGAACCGCAACACTGCCGATGGATTGAACGAACTGCCCCGTGACTACACCGGTCCGGTGCTCGGTCCACCACTGCCCGGCGATCTCGGTCGCCCGATCCTCGACGCCCAGCAACGGGGCCAGCCCGTCCCGCCGCCGGCCATCAAAGCACCAGCTGTCGATCCGGAGGAGCAGCGGCGCCTGGCCGAGGAAGAGGCGGCGCGTACGAGCCGGGTCTTCTTCCAGACCGCACCAGGTGCGGCGCGCGAAACCCCAACGCCACCGATCGCAGGGCTTAACCTCGGCGCGCAGCAGCCAGCCGCTCAGAGCAGCGATCTCGCTTTCCTCAACGGTCCCGTGGACCGGCGCACCGTGGCGCCCGATCGTGTGATGGCGCCAGCCTCACCCTTCGTATTGCAGGCCGGTTCGGTCATTCCGGCCGCACTCATCACCGGCATCCGCTCCGATCTTCCCGGCCAGATCACGGCACAGGTCACCCAGCACATCTATGACAGTCCGACCGGCAGCATGGTGCTGATCCCGCAGGGCACACGCATCATCGGCGAGTACAGCAGTGACGTCGGCTTCGGCGATAGACGCGTGCTCCTCGTCTGGAACCGGCTGATTTTTCCCAATGGCCGCTCCATCGTCTTGGAACGCCAACCGGGGGCCGACACGCAGGGCTATGCCGGCCTGGAGGACGGGGTCGACTATCACTGGTGGGACCTAGCCAAGGCCGCCGGGCTCTCGACGCTGCTCTCGGTCGGCGCGGAACTGATCAAGGATGATGACGAGCGCCTGATTCAGGCGATCCGCAACGGCGCCCAAGACACGATCAACGATGCGGGCCAGCAGATCGTCCAGCGGCAGTTACAGGTCAGGCCGACACTGACGATCCGGCCGGGATTCCCGGTGCGCGTTATCGTCACCCGCGATCTCGTCCTCGAACCCTATGGAGGCTGAGCCATGACAACCAAGCTGAAGCTCTCGTCGGTTCCTGACGACAAGCCCGTCAAACTGACCGTGGAGCTTGCCCCGGAGGTCCATCGCGACCTTCTCGCCTATGCGGAGATCATGGCCCGGGAAACGGGTCAGGCGACGCCGGAACCGACTAAGCTCATTCCGCCCATGCTGAAGCGATTCATGGCGACGGATCGGGCTTTTGCCCGCTTGCGGAAGACTCGCGCCCAGTTCGATTGAGCGCCAGCGCTTCTCGCGCCCAATCGGAGGAGCCGCGCCGAACGCGTCCGGCCAAGGTATGGGCGACGCTGATGAAACGACGCAGGGCGGGATTATCGTTCGCCGGGGACCAGACGGCGCTGAACGGCACGATGTCGGCCGGATCGCTCAAAGGACGCAGCACGAGATCGGGAAGCTTTACATCCGCCCAAGCGGCAGACACCAACGTGATCCCGTGCCCAAGGCCAACGAGGTTCATCAGTGTCTCCTGCACCACCGCCTTGTAGAGGACCTTCGGGTAGGTGCTATAGTCGGCCGCCCTGCGGACGATGTAATCGTGCACCTCCGGTCCGGGCGCAGACCGGCTAACGATAAAGCACTCGCTTTGCAGGTCGGGCCAGTCGACCTGCCTTCTGCCGGCCAAGTCATGTCCCTCAGGAAGCGCGACGTGAACCCTCTCCTCCCAAAGTGGCGCGATCTGACAATCTGCAATGCCACGATCTCCGGTCACGAACGCCACATCCAGCTTTCGTCTCCTGATCGCGCTGACATGATCGTTACGGCCGCCATCCCGGATGTCGATCGTGATTTCAGGGTGCCGGTGGCCGTAGTAGCGAACGAGTTCCCTTAAGAATCCTCCGGCGAGCGAGGTGAGAATCCCGACGCGCACGACGCCGATCTCCGCGCGGCCAGCGGCGGTCGCTGCCTTGCGGGCGAACTCAAGTTGCTCCAGCGCTGGTCGCACCTCGCGCAGTAGGCGCCGTCCGGCGTCCGTCAGATGTGCACCCGTAGCTCGTCGTTCGAACAGCGAGACACCCAGATCATCCTCGAGTTGTCGGATTGCCCGGCTGACGCTCGACTGTCGCACATGAAGCGCTTCTGCGGCCCGTCGGAAACTCCCGCTCTCGGCGGCGGCGACAAGGTAATCGAGATGTCGCACATCGATCGTCATTCGTCGCTGTCGCTGCTTTTGTCTATTTAGAGTTAGATTTGCGCAATTTCCGGTTCCGTAATTCTGGAATACTCCTCCTCTCGATAGGCTATGTCCCGGTTTGGCCATGCGGCGTTGAGGGACATCTCGAACTCTTGTTTCAGCGGCTGTGTGATCATGATTTCGCACTTCGCCGATGGACGAGGATGGAAGGACCGTCCCCTGCGAGGCTGCGTTAGTGGATCGCGCAGCGACTTCCGGCGAAGCAAAGCCAATAGATCTCGCGCCGATAGATCACGGAAGAACAGGTTGAGACGGCTTTGCAGCGCCACTGCAAATGCAGGTCGGATCGGAACTTGGCCGCACCGTTGATCGCGCATGTCGAAGATAAGGACGCCAAAGGTAGCGCCGGTCTTACAGTCGGGAGGGCCGGGACTACGTTTTTGGGACGACCGCCGTGCTTCTCCCTCCTGAGAGCGCTTCGTACGTCCGGGCAACCGAGCTTGTCATTATGCCGAGGCGTAATGGACACGCTCGAGCGCCGTCCTTCTAGCTATCGCCGCGACCCGCTTCAGGGTGGTGGCGTCGGTTTAGATGTGTCTTGCCAATCCCGGTGGGGAAATCCTGCATGCCGCCATGCACTTGAACTGCGCCACCACCCTGTAGCACGACGATCGTGAGGATTTATGAGATGAAAGCCATCGTCACATTGACCTTGAACCCGTCGGTCGATGGCGCCGCCGAGGCGGAGGTCGTACGTCCTATCCACAAGATCCGGACCTCGGACGAACGCTACGATCCGGGTGGCGGCGGCATCAACGTCGCGCGGGTCGTCCAGGAACTCGGCGGCCCGACGCTCGCCATCTATCTCGCAGGCGGCGCGACCGGCGGCGTTCTCGACGACCTGCTCGACGCCGCGGCCATCCCGCGGCGGCGCGTCCCGATCCAGGACCACACCCGCATCAGCCACGCAGTCTATGAGCGATCGAGCGGCCAGGAATACCGCTTCGTGCCCACTGGCCCCTTGGTCGGGGAATCGGAATGGAGAGTGTTCCTGGAATCGCTGGAGGATCTTGACTGCGACTACTTCGTCGCGAGCGGCAGCCTGCCGCGCGGCGTCCCCGATGATTTCTACGTCGCCGTGGCGGACCTCGCCCGCCGCAAGGGCGCCAAGCTTGTGCTCGATACCTCGGGAAGCGCGCTTCGTGCCGGGCTCGCACGCGGCGTCCATCTGGTGAAACCCAGTCTCGGTGAACTCGAGACCCTGGTCGATCGGAAGCTTCCCGACCAGGCGTCGCAGGAGCAAGCGGCGCGAGAGCTGATCGGCTCGGGCGTGGCCGAACTGGTCGCGCTGACCTTGGGCCGTGATGGTGCGCTGCTCGCGACCAGCCAAGGCATGCTGCGCCTGGCCGCGCCCGACGTAGTTGCAAAAAGTGCCGTCGGTGCCGGCGACAGCTTTACCGCGGCCATGACCTTAGGCTTGGCTCAAGGGCGCGATTCCGAAGACGCATTCGCCTATGGCATGGCCGCCGGCGCTGCCGCCGTCCTATCAGCCGGTACGGGATTGTGTCGGCGGGAGGACGTCGAACGACTCTATGAGGGAATGCGCAGCCAGGTGCGAGCGATTGCGACAGAATCGTGACGAACCTGCAAGAAAGCCCGACCGTGTTGTAGAGATCTTCAAAGGTCTCAGGAAGCCCGTCTCGCACCGCCGCTTGATCTCGATCAATAACGAAGCTATCTTTGTGGCATACGCTTGCCGAAGATGGATGGTCTGTGCGAAGTTCGATGTACCACTACAATCGAGAGCGATTCAGAAGGAGCGCGCCCCGAGCTTGGGTGATGTTCCTCCTGTCCCTGCTGATTATAGCCGGTCTGAGTTTCCACATGGCCCACGCCGATCCTTCGGCCGCCGGGACGGAGACGGCCGTAGCGAGCGGTGTGTTACTCGTCTCCGATCCGCCCAGTGACGCAACGCTCGGCACATCGCCTACGGTATCCCACTGCCACTCGCCGGCGTCCTGCGCTTTTCTCCCGGTGGGCTCTTCTACCGTCTTCCACGCACCGCAATCCGGCGGTTGGATTCCCCCAACCGCCGGGTTACCAGAGATCCACGATCAGCGATCGTCAATTCCGCCCACCCCGTCTCCCTGTGCACGTCTGACCGACGCGCCCGCGGGCTTCGATACTCCCTGCGCGTCGCGATACCGCTCGACCATCCTCTGCGCATGGAGTCATCACAATGACAGCCCTTTCACGCCCTGATCCTGTCCCATCCCAAAGCGTCGCTCCCGACGCTGCTACCCTTCAGCGTCTGACGGAGTGCCGATCGGAATTCGTGCGCTTTTTCCGACGGCGCCTGAGCCGTCAGGAGGATGCCGAAGATGCCTTCCAGGACTTCTGCCTCAAAGTGGTGCGAGCCACGGAGAAGCCTAAGACCACCGGCAAGATCGACGCTTGGCTCAGTCGGGTCTTGCGCAACACGCTGACCGATTATTATCGGCGCCGGGCGGCGCGGCAGCGGGCCAAGGCCGCATACGAAGCGGAGGCTCCAGAACCGGTGGTTCAACCGGGAACGGTCCAGCTTGAAAATCCATGCAGCTGCGTCCGGAACATCGTTCCAACACTCCGGCCAGACTATGCCGAGATCATTCGCCGGGCCGATCTCGAGGAGGAGTCGCGCGAGCGGATCGCGGTCGACCTCGGTCTCACCACCAACAATATCGGTGTCCGGCTGCATCGGGCGCGCCGGGCCCTGAAGGAGAAGATCGAGGAGCGCTGTGGGGCGTGCTGTGTTGGCGGATTCGGCAGCTGCGATTGCGCGCCGGAGTCCCACGGGCGCCATCGGGGCGGACGAGATGCACCAGCGTGTAATGCCGCCATCACCGAAGCGTCTCTTTGATTGATATCTGGCGCGGGCGCTTCCATCAGGCGGGACGTTCCGCGCTGCGTTGCTCGGCCCATCAGTAATTCGCATGGCCAAGAAGAACTTCAAGAGCGCGCCGCAGAATGTACCGTCGGCCGCCGACAACCCAGACCGTGGAGGGCGACTACCGAGCCGTTCTCCACAGTCTGTAGTTCGAACGTTCGAACTGGCAAAGCTCGGAAGCACTTCATCCGCTGCGCGACAAGGTCCTCGTCCTGATCGAAGGTCACGACGCCGCGGGAAAAGATGGTGTGATCAACCGCATCGTCCGTCACCTGAGTGTCCGCGGGAGACGCGTGTTGTCGCCTTGGTCCTGCGGAAAGGAGCGTCGCCGCGCCGCATTCAATACAAGTTGGGCGCCCGTCAGCGAGCAGCGGTGGTCAATGCAAATCGCACGAAGGCCAGAGATCAGACGGGCGTCGACGAGCGCTGCGGAGTATTCGGGACCGTCGTGCTTGTCGCCTATCCGCGAAGTTCCGGTCACGGAATCATGATCGCCGCGGATTGTATCGCCGGACAGTTTCTTGGCGGACGGCCAGAAAAGGAGATCCTTCAGAGATGACTGCCGTAACGATCGCGCAGATCATTCTGGTCATGCTGCTTTGGGCTGCCTGCTTCCCCCTGATCACCGCCGGTCTGGACCTCGCTCCGCACCTGACCTTCGCTGCGATGCGCGCGCTCCTGGCAGGCCTTACGCTGACTATGCTCGCCCTCGCGCTGCATCGGCCGCTGCCCAAGGGTTTGCCGCACTGGGCGATGTTGGCCATCGTAGGCTTGGGAGCGACGAGCCTGGGCTTCCTGGGGATGTTTCATGCTGCGGAGTTCGTCTCGCCCGGCATCGCCACGGTGATCGCCAACACCCAGCCATTGCTGGCGGCGATGCTGGCAGGCATTGTCCTCGGCGAACGGCTCACAGTACGGGGGACCATGGGGCTGGTCCTGGGCTTCATCGGCATTCTCAGCATCGCCGCGCCCCAATTTGTAGCCCCGGGGCAGCAGAGCTACATTTTCGGCGTTGCCTATATCATCCTTGCCGCGTTGGGCGTCACCGTTAGCAACGTCGTGATCAAGCGCATCGCGGGCAGGGTCGATCCCCTCATGGCCATGGGACTGCAGATGCTGATCGGCAGTATCCCCCTCGTTCTTATCGCCTGGGCCACGGAGGAGCCGGCAACGGTCAGATGGTCGTTTACGTTCGTCGGCATCCTCCTCGCGCTCAGCCTGCTCGGCACGGCGCTCGTCTACTGGCTGTGGTTCTCGGTGCTCGAGAAGACGCCGCTCAACAGGGCCAATGCCTTCAGCTTTCTAATCCCGATTTTTGGTCTGACGATCGGCGCTCTGTTCTTTGACGAAACCTTGGAGTGGCCGCAACTCGCCGGTATTGTCTTCGTCATCCTCGCGGTCGGTCTGGTCTCGCGCCACGGAACGAGATCAGCCGAAAAAGTCGTTGTGTAGGCCGCGGCCGAAAACTCCCAAAGGTCCAGTCACTCCGGACCCGTCTCATACTCGTCCGCGTTGATGTCGACGAAGAAGAAGCAAGCTTTCCAGAGCGACCGGACGGACCTACACCGGGCTCAGCTGGATCGCTTCTTGGTCCCGCCGCCTCCTCCAGAGGCGGATTCAGCCGCGGCTATCGATTCGGTCTGCACAGACGCCGGCTGGTCCCCTACGGGCGATTGCTCGGCTTCGATCTCCGCCTGCGCGCAGAGCCAGTGATCGAGGTGTTTGCCTTCGGGCCGGTTCTCCCGTTCCCAGATGGCATAGGCGCGCTCCCGGACTTTCGCATTCAGATCGTCACTCATGATGTGTCTCCTTTTATGAGTGGGTACTAACTTCAGCCCTTCGCTGTGCGTGCTCGCATCGGCGGGGGAGATGGCAGGAAGCTCCGGTCGGACCACAGGCCACGCCCGGACCCGGGCTCGGCGAAGTCTTGCTCTGCGCGAGATTCGGTGAGCGTCCGATAGAGATCAAGATATTCTTCGGCCGGTCCTCGCCAGCCGAAATCCTGCCGCATCGCGTGACGCTGCATCCGGCGCCACGCCACCGGCTGCCCGAACGTGTCGAGGGCGCGTCTCAGGCAGCCGAGCAGGTCTTCAAGGGTGTCACCCGAAAACGCGAACCCCGTCGCTTCCCCATCGACATTCGACGTGGAACCGTCGACAACGCTATCGGCCAGCCCGCCGACCTTCCGCACGAGGGGCAGGGTGCCGTAGCGCAGAGCATAGATTGGCACCAGGCCGAAGGGCTCGAAACGCGACGGATGGAGCAGAACATCAGCGCCCGCCAGAAGACGGCGCGCGGATCGCTCTTCGTAGCCTACCCGCACGGAAACGCGCCCCGGATACTGCTCTGCCAATGCCTTGAATCGCTCTTCCAGGGCGCGGTCGCCTTGTCCATGCAGGGCAAACTGGGCACCCGCCGCGATGAGCCAGGGCACAGCCTCTGCGACAGTGTCGGCCATCTTCTGCTCGGTCAGGCGGCTGAGGAAGGCGAAGAGAGGCGTTTCCGGCTCCACGTCCAGACCGAGTTCGCATTGCAAGACGGCCTTGCAATCTCGCTTGCGACCGATTTCGGCCAGACTGTACCGACGCGGCAGGCTTGAGTCCTCCGCTGGATCCCAGAGACCGTAGTCGGCGCCGTTGGGTATTCCCAGGAGATGCCGCGAGCGCTGGCGGAGCAGTCCGTCCAGACCGCAGCCGAACTCCGGCGTTTGTATTTCACGTGCGTACGTCCGACTGACCGTGGTCAGGCGATCGGCATAGCGAAGCCCCGCCTTCAAGAAGGAGATCCGACCATAGAACTCGACTCCTTCAGGCGAGAAGGTGTCGCCGGGGAGGCCCAGAAGCGGCAATGCATCGGCAGCGAAGAGGCCCTGGAAGGCCAGGTTGTGGATCGTGAAGACGACGGGCGGACGCGATCTTGCGGAGTCAGCCAAGAGCAGCGGCACCAGTCCGGTATGCCAGTCATTCGTGTGGATCAGTTCCGGCCGCCAACCGAGTCCCGCTGCGTTGCACGCGACGCGCACAGCCGCATGGCACAGCGCGGCGAATCGGAGACCGTTGTCCGGCCAGTCGCGGCCATCCAAATCCTGATAGGGGCCGGCATTCCTACGATAGAGCCTGGGACAGTCGAGCAGCCAAAGCGGCATGCCGGAATCCGGAGATCGCGCAGGCAAAAGACGGGCGCGATCCTCGCCCGGCAGGTCGCCGAGCGGTATCGCCGGCCCGACATGGTCGACCCGGTCCAACGCGTCAGGGTAGCCGGGCATCATCACGCGAATGTCGATTCCGCGCTCGGCCAAGGCGGCCGGGAGGGCGGCCGAAACGTCGGCCAGCCCGCCCGTCTTTATCAGGGGATGACATTCGGAGGTGACGAACAAGATACGCATGAGAAACCCCATCGGCCCTTCTGGAGACACTCCGGCAGCGACCCGCAGGGGCACCCGAAGCCCACCGTTTGAACCATTGGTGCTGCCTATCGGTCGAGCGACCTGAGCGGACAGCGTGTCACCAACTAGAGACGTTCGAACTCGGCGCGCCTTACACCTCCTACTCCGACATTGTTGCGGCCACAGAGGCCCAGTCTCGAAGCTCGCCGTTGGTACTCAGCGCCACCGGTGTAACGAGGCGGCGGGACAGGCGTCTGAAGGATTCGATGCAGAGCCGGACGCGTAGAGGCATCCCCCGGCGCAGCGTCTTCCGACCAGCCCAAAAGGAGAGCGATCATGACCCTACACTCCACTTCGACCCATTCGAATGGCTTGCGTTTGCCGGGCCTGAAAACCCTGGCCGTGGCCGTTGGTGTCACCGCCCTCGCCGCAACCGGCGCATGGGCAGCCCAGCACGAGACGAAGCCGCAGCAGGGCCAGACACAGCAGATGCCCGGGCCTGCCTTCGAGCGCATGCAGGAATTGATGCAGCAGGCTCGCGAGACGGAGGACCCCACCGAGCGCCGCCAGCTCATGCGTGAGCACATGCAGATGATGGGCGAGCAGATGCAGGCGATGCGCGGCATGATGGGCGACATGCCCATGCAGGGCCAGATGGGCGGTGGCCGGATGTCAAGCGGTCAGTCTATGGGCATGTCGGGAGACCGGTCCGGACAGATGCAGGAGATGATGGGTGCGGCGGCGCCTGAGATGATGACCCGTATGCGCGAGCATCTGGGCATGATGCAGCAGACGTTGGAGCAGATGCTCGAACAGCAGAAAATGATGATGGAAATGAACGAGCAAGAATAACGCTTGGAAAGCGGCGATCGCATCGGACATGTGGCCGCCGCTACGCCGGCCGCATCACCCGATCCAGGTAATTCGGAGTCGAAGACGTCGGGGTCGAACCCGTTCGACGGAAACGGCCACCTGACCGAAATCACCAAGGTCCCGTATGAGCGAGACGCAGGACGCTAGATCCAGTCTGTCCTGGCCACGCATCACCGCCGGGCTGGCGGTGTTCGCCGTCTTTCTCATTTCGTCTCTCGTATTATGGCGAACCGGCATGCTGGACCGCCTGCTCGATGGCGAGGCGCTCGAGCAGGCGGTGATGCGGCTCGGCCCTGTGGGTCCGCTTCTGATCATTGGCCTGATGACCGTGGCCATCGTCATGAGCCCGATCCCGAGCGCCCCGATCGCGCTTGCTTCCGGCGCTGCCTACGGGCATTTCTGGGGAGCGCTCTATGTCGCCGTTGGTTCCGAAGCGGGCGCGCTGATCGCCTTCGGCATTTCCCGCCTCATCGGGTATGACGCACTCAGGGCATGGCTCGGCGCACGACTGCCCACAAGCACGCTGCACCGTTTCGGAGCGTCGCAAAACACCTTGATGGCCGTCGTATTCGCGACGCGGCTGATGCCGTTTCTGTCCTTCGACATCATCAGCTACGCCGCCGGTCTGACGCCGCTCAGAACCTGGCGCTTCGCCGTCGCGACCTTCCTCGGCATTATTCCAGCGAGCTTTCTGCTGGCGCATTTCGGCGACGAGATCGCCTCCGGCGACTGGCGGCGTGCCGGCATCACCGTCTTGGTGCTCGGGTTCATCACGCTGCTGCCCGTCGGATGGAAAGTTATCTCGGCGCGCTGCCGATCGGCGTTGAAGCGCTTGTTGAGCGCCGGACAGGTGACAGACGTTACAGCGCGGGAGACCGCCAGCCGTACTCGGCCACAGGAAAGCTCGCAAAAAGGAGAGACATGATGATGGAAGGATACGAGGGAATGTGGGGCATGGGCGCCATGGGGCTGGTCTGGATACTGATCCTGCTGTTCGTGGTCCTCGGCATTGCCGCTTTCGCAAAGTACCTGATGTCGAAGAGGTAGCTACGGCCTTTCACTCCTCGTGGGCGATGCCGCTCCCTCCATCCGCTCGCAGTTCCGTTCATGCCCTGCGAGCCTGTCCAGAGCGGCGGCATCTTCCTCTTCTTGCTCCCAGCCGTTCCGCATGCTCCGTGCGGGCGTGCCTTACACCTCCTACTCCGACATTGTTGCGGCCACAGAAGCCGAGCATCGAAGCTCGCCGCTTCGAAGCGACGCCACCGGTGTAAGGCGTTCGTAGGCTGGGCGTCTGAAGGATAGGAGGTGGACGATGACTGGCGACGATCCGGACGACCGCTTAAGCGCCGACGATGACCGCGACGCGGCAAATAAGGCGGCTGATGCTGCCGTGCGTCGGGCGCTCGTGGAGAGCCGTCGGCAGATCCTGAACTTTCTGCAACGGCGACTGGGCAGCTCCGAAGCCGCAGAGGACGTCTTGCAGGCATTCATGCTGCGGGCAATCGAGCGATCGACCCAGTTGCGTGACGTGCGGTCGGTCCGTGGCTGGCTGAGCCGGATCCTCGCCACGACCATCGTCGACCATCAGCGTCGCTCCACCAGGCGGCGGCAGCGGGAGGCGGTGATGCATCCGAATGACATTGAAGCTTTGGAGATCGAGGCTGACGAGGAACTCGACGAGGCGGTGTGCAACTGTCTCTACAAGCTCCTGCCCACGCTCAAGCCGGACTACGCCGAGGTGATCTGGCGCGTGGACCTGTTGGGAGAGCCGCGGGACCGGGTCGCGGCGAGCCTCGGCGTCACCTTGAACAACGTCACGGTAAGGCTCCATCGCGGCCGCCAGGCGCTGAAGAAGCGGCTGGAGGAGATGTGCCTGACCTGCCCGATCCACGGCTTCCTCGACTGCCGCTGCGAAGAGGCCGAACGTGCACGACGGCGCCGCGAGAGGCTGACGGACAACAATGAACTGTAATGCCGGGTACGTCGTCGCGTCTTTAGGATTGAAGGGCGGTCCGGCCGCGATCGAGGCGCGGACGCATGTGAAAGGATGATGGCGATGCACAAAGATACAAAGGTTTCGAACGTCGATTCGGCGACTCGGGCCGAGGGTTCCTGCTGCGGTCATGGAGAGCCCTCGCCAGCCCACTCGGCAAAGCCCTCGACTGCAATGCCCTCGGCCGCACCCGAACAGTCTTCGGCGGACCAGCGGGCGAAGACGCGAGAGGCGGCGCAAGGCAAGTCGAAGCGCTGCTGCTGCGGCAGCTGAGATCCAGGGATCAGGCAGAAGACAGGTGCCGCTCGTCGCGGCGCCTGTCGATCTACGATGCATCATGAGCCGCGGGTCCTGGGAGGTTGGTGTTGAGCACGGTAACACTTGAGGTGGGCGGCCTCTTCGAAGAGCTCGATCATCTCGGCGTCGAGAAGCAGTTGAGCGCCGAGAAGGGTGTTCGTCGGGCCTCGGCGAACCCTGCCTCCGGCAGCGTCACCGTCGATTACGACGAGACAATCACGAGCGTCGAGAGGCTGCGGCGCAAGGTGAACTCTTGCGGCTTTCGCTGCCGCGGGAGCGTGACGCCGCGGCATGTGTGCGAGCCGGCGGCGCCAGCGGAGGTGAGGCCCGCGCCGACGAGCCACCGGGGCCACGGCGGAGGAACGCCGGCGCAGGACGAGATGGCGCACGAGATGGGCCATGGGTCGGGCATGGACATGGCCGACATGGTGCGCGACATGCGCAACCGTTTCTGGATCGCGCTGGCCTTCACGATCCCGATCTTCATCTATTCGCCGATGGGCGGGATGTTCACCCCGCCGGCGCCACCCTTCGGATTGAACCTCGATCTGTGGCTGTTCTTTCTCGGCAGCATTGCGATCGTCTATCCGAGCTGGCCGTTCTTCACCGCCGCCTGGCGGGCGCTCAGGAACGGGGTTCTCAACATGGCGGTGCTGGTCGTGCTGTCGGTCGGCACCGGCTACGTCTTCAGCGTCGGCTCCACATTCTTCTTCCCGGGCGTGCAGTTCTATGAGGCGGTGGCGGTGCTGCTCGTCTTCATCCTGCTCGGCCACTGGCTGGAGATGCGGGCGCGCGCCGGCGCCTCGGCGGCGATCCGGGCGCTGCTCGATCTCGCTCCGCCGATGGCGACCGTGGTGCGGGACGGGCGCGAGATCGAGGTGCCGACCGCCGAGGTGGAAGCCGGCGAGACCGTGATCATCCGGCCCGGCAACAAGATTCCGGTCGACGGGGAAGTGGTCGAGGGGGAATCGCTGGTCGATGAATCCATGCTGACCGGCGAGTCGATGCCGGTGAACAAGGGGCCGGGCGACCAGGTCATCGGCGCCACCATCAACAAGAGCGGCAGCTTCCGCTACCGCGCGACCAAGGTCGGCGCAGACACTGCGCTGGCTCAGATCGTGAAGCTGGTGCAGGAGGCACAAAACTCCAAGGCGCCGGCGCAGCTCCTCGCCGACCGGGCCTCGCAATGGCTGGTGCTGATCGCCATCCTGATCGGACTCGCGACCTTCGCGGTCTGGTTCTGGTGGATCGGCTCGCCGTTGCTGTTCGCCCTCACCCTGACGATCACCGTCTTCGTCATCGCCTGCCCGGACGCGCTCGGGCTGGCGACACCGATGGCCGTCATGGTCGGCACCGGGCTCGGCGCCACGCACGGCATCCTGTTCAAGAACGCAGGCGCACTCGAGGACGCGACCAAGCTCGATGTCATCGTCTTCGACAAGACCGGCACGCTGACCATGGGCCAACCGCGCGTCGTCGAGGTCGTCGCGGCCGCAGGCCGGACGGAGGACGAGGTTCTGTGGACGGCGGCAGCGGTCGAGCGCGGCTCCGACCACCCGCTCGCTTTGGCGATCGTAGAGCGGGCCGAGGGGTTCGACGTGCCGGAGACGCGCGCCTTCCTCAATCTGGAGGGCAAGGGCGCGCGAGCCGAGATTGAAGGCGAGACGGTGTTCCTCGGCAACCGCCGGCTCATGAATGAAGAGAAGATCGAGCTCGGCGCGCTCGCGGAGGAAGCGGAGCGGCTCAAGGGCGCCGGTCGCACGGTGGTGCATGTCGCCCGCGGCGGCCGCATCCTCGGCCTCGTCGCCATCGCCGACGCGCCACGCCCGAGCGCCAAGGCGGCGGTCACCAAGCTGCGTGAGCGCGGCGTCGAAGTGGCGATGCTGACCGGCGACAATGAGGGCACCGCCAAGCGTATCGCGTCAGAGCTCGGCATCGAGATCGTGCTCGCCGACGTACTGCCGGGCCAGAAGGCCGACAAGGTCAAGGAGCTGCAGGCCCAGGGCAAGCGGGTCGGCATGGTCGGCGACGGCGTGAACGACGCGCCGGCGCTGACCCAGGCGGACGTCGGCTTCGCCATCGGCGCCGGCACCGACGTCGCGATGGAGAGCGCCGACGTCGTGCTGATGAGGAGCGACCCCTACGACATCGTCGGCGCGATCGAGCTGTCGCGCGCGACCTTGCGCAAGATGCATCAGAACCTGTTTTGGGCGGTCGCCTACAACGTCGTCGCCTTTCCGATGGCCGCCGGTGTGTTCTATCCCCTCGTCGTCAGCCCCGAGGTCGCGGCGCTCGCCATGTCGGGCAGCTCGGCGCTGGTCGCGGTCAACGCCCTGCTACTCAAGCGCACGCGATTGGAGGGCATTGATCGCGGCGGGCCCGACGCGGCGGTAAGTGCCCGCCCTGCGGAGGCGGTCGGATGAGCTGCCGGGACGGGGCGACGATCTTCAGATTGCGCAGCGACGCTGCGGGCAGCGTGGGAGGATAGCATGGATCATGGAGAGAACCGGCGCGGATTCTTCGCCTCGCGCGCAAACATGGTCCTGCTGGTCTTCCTCGCCGTGGGCGGCTTCTACCTCGTCTCCGAACACTGGGCGCACCTTATCGGTGTCGGGCCGCTGCTGCTCCTCCTCGGTCTCTGCATTGGCATGCATTTCTTCATGCATGGGGGTCATGGGGGTCACGGGTCTGGCAGCGACGAAAACGGCCCTCCGCCGGGAGGCGGCCGGGAACCCGGCGACCATCGCCACTGAACCTACGGAACGGACGTATTGCGATGACCGAAAGCGCCCCCGCCTACGGCCTCTGGTTCCTGGTCGTATTGAACTCGGCGATCTTCATCCTCTTTGCCTTCAGCTTCTTCAAGCCGAGGACGGGCCGCGACTGGCGCTCCTTCGGCGCATTCAGCGCTTTCCTGGTGGCGCTGTTCACGGAGATGTACGGCTTCCCGCTGACCATCTACCTGCTCTCGGGCTGGTTGCAGAGCAACTATCCTGGCGTGGACTGGCTATCGCACGATGCCGGGCATCTCCTCGAGATGCTGTTCGGCTGGGAGGCCAACCCGCATTTCGGTCCGTTCCACCTGCTGAGCTTTGCTTTCATCGGCGGCGGCTTCGTGCTGATCTCGGCCGGCTGGAAGGTGCTCTATGATGCGCAGCGCCGCCGCACGCTCGCGACAACCGGCGCCTATGCCTATGTGCGCCACCCGCAATATGTCGGCTTCATCCTCGTTATGTTCGGCTTCCTGCTGCAATGGCCGACGCTGCTGACGCTCGCGATGTTCCCGGTGCTCGTCTTCATGTATGTGCGCCTGGCGAAGGGCGAGGAGCGGGCGGCGCTGGCCGAGTTGGGTGAGGACTACCGCCGCTACATGGCCGACGTGCCCGGGTTCATCCCGAGGCTGGGCCGACTGTCGGCGCGGAGGCCGTCGTGAGCCTCCGCGGCCTTGCGCACGCATCGGGGCCTCGTCGGGAGACGGAGGCGGCGCCGCGGCACGGTTCCGGCCCGGCGGAGGCCGAACGCGACGAGCCGGGCGTAGCCGCGCCGTGGGAGATCCGGCTCGCCTGGCTGCTGCGCGCCCTCATCCTGGCGACGGGCGCCTTCCACCTTCTGGAGGGTGCGGTTCTCTATGGGCTTCTCTGTTTCGGCGCGCTCGCGCTCATCCTCGCGCCTTCCTTCCTCGCGCGCTCGAGCAGGCTGAGCATCCCCGTCGAGATCGAACTGTTCGTCCTCTGGTGGCTGGTCACCGACATGACGCTTGGCCGATTTCTCGATCTCTACGGAACGCTGCCGTTTTATGACAAGCTGATCCACTTCGGAAACTCTGGCCTGCTGGCGATCATCTCGTTCCTGGCGATCTATGCGCTGAGAATGACCTGTCGAATACGGACTGGCTTCGTCCTGAACCTCACTGCGATCTTCCTGCTGACCCTCGGCGCGGGGGCGCTCTGGGAGATCGCCGAATTTGGGGCGGACGCCACCCTGGGCGCCGGTTCGCAGGGATCACCTGTGATGGAGGCGCTCGATGATACCATGTGGGATCTGATCGTGGACGGGCTGGGCGGCCTTCTCGGCGGCCTTTTCGGCGCCCTTTACATGCGGCGTTCGAAGCGCAGCCTCGCGCGCTGGAACCGCTTCGCGGAACGGATCGGCTCCGCATGAGGGCGAAGGAGAGCACCATCCGGGGATGCGAGCTACGCCACGCGGCCAACTGCGGCCGAAGCCAGGGATCGACCCTGCCGGGCGCGGGAGAACTGGAGGAGATGATCGCTTTCGGAGGATTCGCCGCCGCTTCGGCGGCGGGGCGCGCGGCGCTGGCCGCGTTCGGTGACGGCCACCGCCGCTACATGGCTGAGGTTCCAGCTGTTATTCCGACACTATCCGTTCTCGCCGGCAGCGCATCGCGCGCCGGCACACAGCATTGGTGAAACCGGTCCATGAAACGCGAGCATCAGATCAGTTTCTGGTACGTCATCGCCGCCACCCTCGCGGTGATCTGGATCCAGCAACTGCTGTTCCAGCCGACTCACATCGAGACGATCCCCTACAACGAGTTCCAGCAGCTCGTTGACGAGGGCAAGGTCACCGACCTCGTCATAGGCCCGGACCGGATCACCGGCACCTATACGGCGCCGGTGGGCCAGGCCGAAGCGCAGGAGGGCCAGCCGCAGCATTTCGCGGTGGAGCGCGTGCCTAAGGATCTGGCGGATTCCCTCGCCAGCAAGGGGATCACCTTCTCCGGCGAGCCCGGTCCCGGCCTTCTACAGAGCGTCGCGAGCTGGCTCATGCCGATGCTCCTCTTCCTCCTGCTCTGGATGTTCCTGGTTCGGCCGATGGCGATGGGGCAAGGGGGCGGTCTGATGGCCATCGGCAAGTCCAAGGCCAAGGTGTATGTCGAGAAGGACACCAAGGTGACTTTCGCCGACGTGGCCGGTGTAGACGAAGCGAAGGACGAGCTGCGGGAGATCGTCGCCTTCCTCAAGGACCCCCTGGGCTACGGCCGGCTCGGCGCGCGCATGCCGAAGGGGGTGCTGCTCGTGGGACCGCCGGGGACCGGCAAGACCCTGCTCGCGCGGGCGGTGGCGGGCGAAGCCGGCGTGCGCTTCTTCTCGATCTCGGGCTCCGAGTTCGTCGAAATGTTCGTCGGCGTCGGCGCCGCCCGCGTCCGCGACCTGTTCGAGCAGGCGCGCAAGCAGGCTCCGGCCATCATCTTCATCGACGAGCTCGACGCGCTCGGGCGCGCCCGCGGCGCGATGCTGCCGGGTGGCGGCCACGACGAGAAGGAGCAGACGCTCAACCAACTCCTCACTGAGATGGACGGCTTCGACCCGAGCGTCGGCACCGTCCTGCTGGCGGCGACGAACCGCCCGGAGGTGCTCGATCCGGCCTTGCTGCGCGCCGGCCGCTTCGATCGCCAGGTGCTCGTCGACCGGCCGGACAAGCAGGGCCGCGTCGCGATCCTGAGGGTCCACCTGGAAAAGGTGAAGCTGGCGCCGGACCTGCCGGTCGAGGATCTGGCGGCGCTCACGCCGGGCTTCACCGGCGCCGACCTTGCGAATCTGGTCAACGAGGCGGCGCTGCTGGCGACGCGCCGCAATGCCGAGAGCATCGGCTTCGAGGACTTCACGCAGGCGATCGAGCGCATCGTCGCCGGCCTCGAGAAGAAGAACCGCCTTCTGAACCCGCACGAGCGGGACGTCGTCGCCCATCACGAGATGGGGCATGCCCTGGTCGCGATGGCTCTGCCGGGCGTCGATCCGGTGCAGAAGGTGTCGATTATCCCGCGCGGCGTCGCGGCGCTCGGCTACACCATCCAGCGTCCGCTCGAGGACCGCTTTCTGATGGACCGGAAGGAGCTGATGAACCGCATGGCCGTCCTCCTCGGCGGGCGAGCAGCGGAGAGCCTCGTCTACGACGAAGTCTCGACGGGGGCGGCCGACGACCTCGTCAAGGCCACCGAGATCGCGCGGAGCATGGTGGCGCGGTTCGGCATGGACCCGAAACTGGGGCAGGTCGCGTACGAGACGGACGCCGCGCCCTTTCTCGGCGGGCCGGGCGGAGCGAGCTGGCAGCCGCGGCGCTACGGCGAGGAAACGGCCTCGGGGATCGATGCCGCCGTGCGCGAACTGGTGGAGACGGCGTTCCTGCGCGCCGTGTCGATCCTTTCGACGAACCGCGACCTGCTTGGTCGTGCGGCGCAGAACCTGTTGAACCAGGAAACGCTTTCGTCCGAAGACCTTGAGACGATCGACCGATCTGTCGCCCGCGATGCGGGCGGCTGGACTGCCGCCCCGCCGGGCGTCGGCCTGGCCGCAGCCACTGCTGTTCAGCGCGGATGACGGACACCTACTCCAGAGTGAGCCGGAAGCGAAACCTGCAGAGGCACGGGTAAGCTTCCGCCTGCCTTGAGCATGAAGGGGGACTCCGGGGCCGCGGAAGCGCTTCACGAGCGACCAGAAGGACGGCACCGAATCTGCGCGAGGTTCCGCTGTAAGGACTTCAAAGCTTCCGCGTCTTTTCGGGATAACGACGCCTGTTCACTACGCGCAGGTGCGAAGAACGTCTTCGTGGGTGCTGATGCTCCGGTGCGCGTTCGTTGCCGGGCAAACCGGCGTCGCTGGCAAAGGCATGGTTCTTCAGAGAGGAGGTCACGGAATGGAGGTAACGGATTCGGTCTGCGGGAAGACAGTTGAACTCGGAGAGGCCGAGCCGGTCGAGCATCGCGGCTGGGCATATTTCTTCTGCTCCGCCGCTTGCCGCGCCGCATTCCTGGCCGCGCCAGACCGCTATGCCGCGTCGCGTCATGAGCGAGCCCCGCTCCATGGCGAAGCCGGGAAGCCATCTCGACCTGCGCAGTGATCGCGCGGAAGACACAATCAGGTCCGCGGAAGTAAAAAATGGCCACTCAGCCCCCGACAGATGTTCCGGCCGCGTATCCCGAGGGAGCCGCCTGCTCTCCCTTGCCCTTCCTCTCTCGACTTCTCACCGAAATGATCCGGACCGGCCGGTTGACGGTGATCGATGCGGCCGGCCGGGTCCACCCCTTTGGCCCTGGCGACAGCGGTCCAGACGTCTCGGTCAGAATTCACGATCCGCTGTTGCCGATGCGTATCCTTCTTCGCCCGTCGCTGGCCCTGGGCGAAGCCTACATGGATGGTACGATTACGATCGAGCAAGGGACGCTGCGAGACCTCCTCCACCTTTGCACCAGCAATCTCGAAGCCCTCGGCCGGCATCCGATCGGCGCGGTTCGGGGCGAGCTCGATCGCATGCTGCGCAGGCTTCAGCAGGACAATCGCCTCGGGCGGGCGCGCGCCAACATCGCGCATCACTATGATCTGTCGGGCGCGCTCTACGATCTGTTCCTCGACCGCGACCGTCAGTATTCCTGTGCCTATTTCCAGACCGGCGCCGAGACGCTCGAGGAAGCACAGGAGAAAAAGAAGCGCCACATCATGGCGAAGCTCCTGCTCGAGCCCGGCATGCGCGTGCTGGACGTCGGCTCTGGCTGGGGCGGGCTCGCACTGGAGATGGCGCAGACCGCTAGGGTGGACGTCACCGGTCTCACGCTATCGCAGGAGCAGCTCTCCGTCGCAACTGAGCGTGCCGTCGCCGCGGGCCTGTCCTCCCATGTGCGCTTTGCCCTGCGTGATTACCGGGAGGAGCAGGGAACCTATGACCGGATCGTCTCCGTCGGCATGTTCGAGCACGTCGGGGTGGCGCACTACCGCGCCTATTTCGACACGCTGCGCAACCGCCTGAACCCGGACGGCATCGTCCTCGTGCATGCGATCGGACGGGCCGATCCGCCCGGCTCCACCGATCCCTGGCTGCGCAAATACATCTTTCCGGGCGGCTATTGCCCTGCGCTGTCGGAGGTCCTGGCGGCCGTCGAGCGCTCGGGACTTTGGGTCACCGACATCGAGATCCTGCGGCTGCATTATGCCGAGACGCTGCGGCACTGGCTCGAGCGCTTCGAGGCCAATCGCGACCGCGCGCAAGCCATCTACGACGAGCGCTTCTGTCGCATGTGGGAGTTCTACCTAGCGGTCTGCGAGGCCGCGTTCCGCAACGGCCCGATGATGGTGTTCCAGCTCCAGCTCGCGCGCCGACGCGACGCAGTGCCACTGACGCGCGACTACATCGCCGACCGGGAGCGCCGGGACGTCAGGGCGGAGGACGTTGCGGCATGAGGACCGCCCCGAATGCCCCGGAGCCAACGAAGAGTTTCCACGCTCACCTGAGGAGAAAGACATGAACACAAGCAGCAAGACCCGCGTCGCCGTCAACGGCTACGGCGTGATCGGCAAGCGCGTCGCCGATGCAGTGGCCCAACAGGAGGACATGGAGCTGGCTGGCGTGTCGGACATCAGTGCCGATTGGCGGGCGCGAATGGTGACGCAGAAGGGCTTCCGGCTCTACGGCGCCGCGAGCGAGCAAGCACAGGCGATGCGCGATGCCGGGCTGGATGTCGCCGGCACCCTCGACGACCTTCTCGGCGCTTCGGATGTGGTCGTCGACTGCACGCCGAAGCGCGTGGCGGCGAAGAACGTCGAGCTCTACCGCCAGAAGGGCATGAAGTTCATCGTCCAGGGTGGCGAAAAGCACGAAGTGACTGGCCACTCCTTCGTCGCCGAGGCCAGCTATGAGAGCGCGCTGGGCCGGGACAGCACGCGCGTCGTCTCCTGCAACACCACTTCGATCGTGCGCACCCTCACGGCGCTGAAGCATGCCGGGCTGCTGCGCCGGGCGCGCGGCACGCTGCTGCGCCGCGCCACCGACCCATGGGAGAGCCATCTGGGCGGCATCATGAACACGCTGGTGCCCGAGCCCGAGATCCCGAGCCACCAGGGGCCCGACGCCCAGAGCGTCGATCCCGACCTCGACGTAATCACCATGGCCGTGAAGGTGCCGGAGACCTTGGCGCACCTGCACTACTGGGCGGTGCAGCTGACGCGGCCGGCCGACAAGGAGGAGGTGCTCGACGCCTTCCGCGCGTCGCCGCGCATCGCGCTCATCCGCATGGCGGACGGACTGACGGCGATCAACGCGGTCAAGGAGCTGATGGCCGATCTCGGCCGCCCGCACGACAACCTCTACGAGGTGGCGCTGTGGGCCGACATGCTGAAGGTGCAAGGCGACGAGCTCTTCTACGGCTACATGGTCGACAACCAGGCGATCGTCATTCCCGAGACGGTGGATGCGATCCGGGCTCTGGTCGGGCAGGTGCGCGACCCTCACGAATCTTTTGCCAAGACCAACGCCGCCCTGGGGATCGGCGCGGTCGTCGATGCGCTGGGAGGACGATGATGAGGGCAAAGGACATCATGACAACGCCTGTCGTCTCGGTCGCACCGGAGACCAGCGTGTCGGACGTGGCGCGGCTTCTCCTCGAACGGCACGTCAGCGCCGTGCCGGTGATCGATAGCGCCGGCAGGCTGGTCGGGATGGTGAGCGAAGGCGACTTCCTGCGTCGCGCGGAAGACGGCAGCCATCGGCACGGCTCCTGGTGGCTGCGGCTTTTCGCGGGATCCGGCGAGAACGCGGCGGACTACGTGAAGACGCATGGCCGCTCCGCCGCCGACGTCATGACCCGCGACGTGGTCACCGTCACGGAGGACATGCCGGCGGGCGACGTCGCCCATCTCCTGGAGACCAAGCGGATCAAGCGCGTGCCGGTCCTGCGCAACGGAAAGGTCGTCGGTATCGTCAGCCGCGCCGACCTGCTGCGCGGCCTTGCGGCGCAACGCCATGCTCCGGCCGACATCGCGTCCGTCGAGGACGAGACGATCCGAAAGCAGATCCTCGAAGAAATACAGGCGGCCGACTGGGCGCCGACCTACGGCGTAAGCGTCATCGTCGTGGAGGGCGTCGTCCAGATCTGGGGGATCGTCGATTCGCCGGAACAGGGCGAAGCCCTGCGCGTCGCTGCCACGAATGCGCCCGGCGTGAAGGGCGTGGAGCTCAACGTCAGCAGCATCCCCGCCTATGCGTGGGGCGTGTGAGGAACCCAGCGAATGTCGCCGATTGATCCCTTCCTCCCGCGCAGGCGGATCGCCTATTTCTCGATGGAGATTGCCCTGCGTCCTGAGATGCACACCTATTCCGGCGGGCTTGGCGCGCTCGCCGGCGACACCGCCCGGTCCTGCGCCGATCTCGAACTGCCGATGGTCTTCCTTACCCTCGCCAGCCGGGAGGGTTATCTGCGCCAGGAGATCGATGGCGACGGCCGGCAGGTCGATCACGCCGATCCGTGGGATCTGGCGGATTGGGCGACACCGCTCGACGCCATGGTGGCCGTTCGGATCGAAGGGCGTGCGGCTTGGATACGGCCGTGGCTGTACATTCTGACCTGCCCGGTCGGACATGCGATCCCGGTCCTCCTGCTCGACACAAGACTGGAGCACAACGATCCCGTCGACCGCGCGATCAGCGATCGCCTCTACGGCGGCGACGAAGCCTACCGTCTCAAGCAGGAGATCTTGCTCGGCGTCGGCGGCATGCGAATCCTGCACGCGCTCGGCTTCGACATCGAGACCTATCACCTCAACGAGGGCCACGCCGCGCTGCTCGCGGCTGGCCTATTGCGCGAGCATCGGCATCCGAGCGACCGGCCGAGCGACGGCGCACTGCGCTACGATGCCGACAGGGTGCGCGAACGCTGCGTCTTCACCACCCATACGCCCGTCGAGGCCGGCCACGACCGCTTCGACTACGAAGATGCGGAGCGTCTGCTCGGCGACTTTCTACCGCTGGACCAGATGAAGCTGCTGGCGGGACCCGACCGCCTGAACATGACGCGCCTGGCGCTCAATCTGAGCGGATACGTGAACGGGGTCGCGATGCGCCACGCCGAGACGGCCCGGCGCATGTTTCCTGGCTACGGGATCCGGGCGGTGACCAACGGTGTGCACGCTCCGACCTGGACACACCCGGCCTTTGTCCGGCTGTTTCAGGAGATCGCCCCTGACTGGGGGCACGATCCGGAGGAACTGTTGGGGGCGGACCAGCTTTCGGACGACGCCGTCTGGACGGCACATCAGGAAGCCAAAGGCGACCTGCTCGCCGAGATCCAGCCTCTGGCCGGCGTGGCGATGAGGCCGGACGTGCCAGTGATCGCCTTCGCCCGCCGAATGACCGGCTACAAGCGCCCGGACCTGCTGTTTACGGACCTGGAGCGGCTGCGGGCGATCAACCGCACGCATCCGTTTCAGGTGGTAATGGCAGGGAAGGCGCATCCGCGCGACGAGGGCGGCAAGGCTCTGATCGCCGAAATCCACGCCCACATGCGCAGCCTGGCGGGCGACATCCCGATGGCATTCCTGCCGAACTACGACATGACACTCGCGAAAAAACTCGTCGCCGGTGCGGACGTGTGGCTGAACACGCCGCTGCCGCCCTACGAGGCGTCGGGCACCAGCGGGATGAAGGCGGCGCTGAACGGCGTCCTCAACCTGAGCGTCCTCGACGGCTGGTGGATCGAGGCCTGGGTCGAGGGGGTGACCGGCTGGGCGATCGGCCAGGACGACCAGCGCCATGAGGACGATGCCCAGGACCTCTACGACAAGCTCGAACGAACGGTCCTGCCGCTCTATCACGCCGACCGTGGTCGCTGGATCCGGATGATGAAGGACTCGATCAGCAAGATCGGTCCCCGCTTCAACAGCCAGCGCATGATGCGCCGCTATGCGAGCGAAGCTTACCTCCGCTAGTTCCCGATTGCCGAAAACGATGAACATTCGCACAGTCCCCACGCGCCCCTTTCCCGATCAGCGACCGGGCACGTCGGGGCTGCGCAAGAAGGTCTCGGTGTTCCGGCAGCCGCACTACCTAGAGAACTTCGTACAGGCGATCTTCGACGCCGTGGGCGACCATCGTGGACGGAGCCTCGTCGTCGGCGGCGATGGTCGGTACTACAATCGCCGCGCCATCCAGACCGTGCTCAGGATGGCGGCGGCGAGCGGTTTCGGCCGCATCATCGTCGGCCGACAGGGCCTGTTGTCGACGCCCGCCGCCTCCCATCTCATCCGCAAGCAACGCGCCTTCGGCGGCCTGATCCTATCGGCGAGCCATAACCCCGGCGGCCCCGAGGGGGATTTCGGGATCAAGTACAACGCTGCGAACGGCGGCGCGGCGCCGGAGGCTCTGACCGACGCGATCTATGCGCAGAGCCTGAGGATCGAGGCGTATCGTACCGTCGACGCGCCGGACGTCGACATCGACCGGCTCGGCGTGACCGCCCTCGGCGACACGGTGGTCGAAGTCGTCGATCCCGTCGCCGACTACGCGGCGCTGATGGAGACGCTGTTCGATTTCGAGCGCCTCCGAGAGTTTCTCGGGTCCGGCGTCTTTCGGATGCGGTTCGACGCCATGCACGCGGTCACGGGCCCCTATGCCCGTGCGATCCTGGAGGACCGTCTCGGCGCCCCGGCCGGCACCGTCGTAAACGGGGTGCCGCTGCCGGACTTCGGCGGCGGCAAGCCCGACCCGAACCTGGTCCGCGCGTGGGAACTGGTCGAGGCCATGAATGGCGCGGATGCGCCGGATTTCGGGGCGGCCTCCGACGGCGACGGCGATCGCAACATGATACTTGGACCCGGCTTCTTCGTGACCCCGAGCGACAGCCTGGCGGTTCTCGCCGCCAATGCGCACCTCGCTCCAGGCTACCGCGCCGGGCTGGTCGGCGTCGCGCGCTCGATGCCGACCAGCCGTGCGGTCGACCGGGTCGCCGAGGAGCTCGGCATCCCCTGCTTCGAGACGCCGACCGGCTGGAAGTTCTTCGGCAGTCTGCTTGACGCCGGCAAGGTCACATTATGCGGCGAGGAGAGTTTCGGAACGGGTTCGGACCACGTCCGCGAGAAGGATGGCCTATGGGCGGTGCTGCTGTGGCTGAGCATCCTGGCCGAACGCCGGCAACCGCTGGCGGAGATCGTGCGGGATCACTGGCGGAGATATGGACGCCACTTCTATTCCCGGCACGACTATGAGGATATCGACAGCGAAGCCGCGAACGTGATCATGGGCGCGCTTCGCGCCCGAATCGGCGAATTGAGCGGACGCCGACTCGGCGGGTTGACGATCCGTCTGGGAGACGACTTCAGCTACACGGATCCCGTGGATCACCGTGTGACACCCCACCAGGGTGTCCGCCTTCTCTTCGACGACGGCTCTCGCATCGTCTACCGGCTGTCCGGCACGGGAACTGGCAGCGCGATCCTGCGGATTTATCTTGAACGCTATGAATCAAATCCGGGTCGGCACGACCAGGATGTGCAATCGGCGTTGGCCGACCTCGCAGCCGTGGCGCGCGAGTTCGCGGGGTTCTCCGCCCGGCGGGATAAACCGTCCGTGATCACCTGAGCGGCACAAGGGCGCAGGGGTTTTCGGACGGCGGATACCTGAGCTGTCAAACGTCCCGGCACAGCCCGTCCTTCGGCCATTCGACCTCCCATCCGATCTGAGGGAAGTGTTCTCCTCATGCGGTCTGACCACGAAGGCGTAGGCGCCTGCAGATTCGCCGAACCAGCTTCTCGATTTCGAGAATGGCCAACAGGGCGATTCCTGTGCCCACCACCGCCAGTCCGTCCGACGGTCCCACCGGCCTTGTATCGAACAGGGCCTGGAGAGGCGGCGCATAGGTGAAAGCGAGTTGGAGAAGCACGACGACTCCGACACCGATCAGCACCGCCGGAGTGCCCAGGACGCCGGACCAAGTGAGAGAGGGACCATGCTGGAAGCGCACGCTGAACAGATAGAAAATCTCCATCACCACGATGGTGTTGACCACCAGCGTGCGCGCTTCCTCCAGCGACAGTCCTCGACGTTCGGCCCAGAAAAACATTCCGAACGTCCCGATCACGAACAAGATCGACACGAAGACGATCCGCCAGACCACGAATCGCGACAGCAGCGGCTCGCCGGCCGCGCGAGGTGGCCGGCGCATGGTACCGGGCTCGGTCGGCTCGAACGCCAGGGTGAGCCCGAGCGCCAGCGCGGTGACCATGTTTATCCACAGGATCTGCACCGCAGTCATCGGCAGCGTCAGCCCGATCAGGATGGCGCCGATGATAGTCAGCGCCTCGCCGCCGTTGGTCGGCAGCGTCCAGGCAATCACCTTCTTGACGTTGTCGAAGACGGTCCGGCCTTCGCGCACGGCGGCGACGATGGAGGCGAAATTGTCGTCGGCAAGCACCATCTCGGCCGCTTCCTTGGCGGCCTCCGTACCCTTTCGCCCCATCGCGACGCCGACATCGGCGCGCTTCAGCGCCGGGGCGTCGTTAACCCCGTCGCCGGTCATCGCCAGCACCGCACCGTCGGCCTGAAGCGCCTCGACCAGGCGCAGCTTGTGCTCCGGCGTGGTGCGGGCAAAGACGTCGGTATCGTGCGCCGTGCGGCGCAGGGCTGCATCGTCGAGTTCGTCGAGTTCTGCGCCGGTGGCGACGAAGTCGGAATTTACGATCCCGATCTGCCGGGCGATGGCGGCGGCGGTCGCGGCGTGGTCGCCGGTGATCATCTTGACCCGGATGCCCGCCGCCTGGCAGTCGCGCACCGCCGTGACGGCCTCTTCGCGCGGTGGGTCGATCAGACCGAGCAGGCCCAACAGCGTCAGGCCGCCCTCGGCGTCGGCGAAAGCGAGAGTGTGCATTTGCCGCGGCATCGGCTTGGTGGCGACGGCGAGCACCCGTTGTCCGAGCGCTGCCAGCGCCTCCACCCGCTCCCGCCAGACGGCCCGGTCCAGGGGCTCGTCGCCCGCGGGACCACGCTGGCGATCGCACATCGCGAGCACACGCTCCGGCGCCCCCTTGAGGCAGAGGAAAACCGCGCCATCATGATCGTGGTGCAGCGTCGCCATGAAGCGATGCTGGGCGTCGAAGGGAATCTCGTCCGTCCGCGGGAGTTCGCGGCGCAGTGTCTCGACGTCGATCTCCGTCTTCATCGCAAAAGCGACCAGAGCGCCCTCCATCGGGTCGCCGTCCACCACCCATCCGCCCTCGGTCCGCCGGAGGGCCGCGTCGTTGCAGAGCAGGGCCGCGCGCGCCAGCTCGACGAGCGGCGGATGGATCTCCGGATCGACCTCCTCCCCGTCCCGTCGGATGGCGCCGATCGGGCCGTAGCCTTCGCCGCTCACGGCGAAGGTGTCGACGGATGTCGCGGCCGCCGCCACCGTCATCTCGTTTCGCGTCAGCGTACCCGTCTTGTCGGTGCAGATGATTGAGACCGAGCCCAGAGTCTCGACAGCAGGCAGGCGCCGGATGATGGCGTTACGCGCCGCCATGCGCCGCACCCCTATCGCGAGCGCGATCGTCATCACCGCCGGCAGTCCCTCGGGGATCGCCGCCACCGCCAAGCCGACTACAACCAGGAAGGCGTCCTCTGTGGCGTAGCCGCGGGCGAGTACGGCAAACGCGAAGACCGCCGCCGACAGGCCGAGGATGACGACCGTGAGGCGCCGTGCGAAGCCGTCCATTTGGCGCAGCAGCGGCGTTCTGAGCGTCTCGACCGCACCGACCAGGGCGCTGACGCGCCCGATCTCGGTGTCGGCGCCGGTGGCGACGACCACGCCGGCGCCCCGGCCCACTGCGACCAGCGTGCCCGAGAAGGCGACGGAATTGCGATCGCCAAGCGGCGCTTCGGCAGCGACCGGCGCCGGTGATTTGTCGACCGGAACCGATTCACCGGTCAGCGCCGCCTCCTCGATCCGCAGATTGCGTGTCCGAAGAAGACGGAGGTCGGCCGGGACCCGGTCGCCGGGATCGAGCAGCACGAGGTCGCCCGGGACCAGAGTCTCCGCCTCGACTGTGAGGCGATGCCCGCCGCGCATTACCGAGGCGTGCGGCGCCAGCATGCCGCGGATGGCACTGAGCGCCCGCTCGGCGCGACCCTCCTGCACGAAGCCGATCGCGGCATTGAGGAGCACGACGGCCGCGATCACCGCCGCATCGGTGCCGTGGCCGAGCGCCAGGGTGATCGCCGCGGAGGCAAGCAGTACGTAGATCAGCAGGTTGTCGAACTGGGCGAGGAAGCGGCGGAGCGCGCTGCGCGGCTTGGCTACCGGCAGGCGGTTGCGGCCGTGCCCGGCAAGCCGCCGGGAGGCTTCTTGCCCGTCCAGACCGTCGTGGCCGGTTGCAAGCACCTGCAAAGCCTCCTCGACGGGAACGGCGTGCCAGGGCTGAGCCGGATTCATGGCGGCCGATTGCTGCTGAATAAGGTCGGTCATTGCATTGCTCGGCGCTGAAGGCTGGCGCGCAGGGGGAGTTCGAAGCCGGCGAGTGAACGGATGTCGCGGCGGGAGGCCGCTTATTGGGCGGTGTAGCCGCCGTCGATCACCAGTTCGGTGCCAGTGACGAATTTCGACTCGTCCGAGGCGAGATAGAGTACGCCGAAGGCGATGTCGTCCGGTTCGCCGACATGACCGATCGGGTGCAGGGCGTTCAGGGTCTGCCGGCCCTCCTCGACGTCGCCGTTCTCGGCAAGGTAGTTCTCGACCATCGGCGTCCAGATATAGCCGGGGTGGATCGAGTTGACCCGGATGCTCAGCCCCGCTTTGGCGCAATAAAGCGCCGTCGACTTGGTGTAGAGCCGCACGCCGCCCTTCGAGGCGTTGTAGGCGCCGAGATTGGGATCGCCGACCAGCCCCTCGATCGAGGACAGGTTGATGATCGAGCCGCCCGGCTTGTTCCGCTTCATCGCCAGGATCGCATGCTTGGTGCCGAGGAACACGCCGTCGAGATTGACGCTCATCAGGCGGCGCCAGCGCTCCAGGGTCTCCTCCTCCGGCGGCCCGCCCCAGCCGACACCGGCATTGTTGACGAGCACGTCGAGCCGCCCGAACCGGTCGAGGGCGGTCTGCACCACCTGCTCCCAGGCGCTCTCCACGGCGACGTCGTGGTGAAGGTACATCGCCTCGCCGCCGGCCTCGGCAATGGCCTGCGCCACCCGCTCGCCTTCCTCATCCTTGATGTCGGTGACGACCACCTTCGCGCCCTCCCGCGCCAGCATCCGCGCCGAGGCCTCGCCCAGCCCCAGCGCGGCTCCTGTCACGATCGCCACCTTGTCTCGCACTCTGCTCATCTTTTAGACTCCCCTCGATTACGGCAGGCCGAGAACCCGCCTCAGGTTTCCTGAGCTACGCTTCTTTGGAGCGGCTGACAGCGACGACTGTCGTGCACGCATCGAGCCAGATCTCGCCCGCAGCATTCATCCGGTGCCCGGCGCCGAACGAAGTGTCGGCGGTGGTTTGCTCCTTCGACGTGTCGATCACCACCTCCCATCCTCGCCCTGGCGGCGCCGGCACGACGAACCGGCATCGGACAGGAGAGGCGTTGAAGAGCAGGCAGAGTGCGACGTCGCTGCCCCGCACGAGACAGCCGAGCCGGTTGTCGGCCCCGTTCCAGTCGGGCTCTTGCCCTGCTGGTCCGAACCAGTTGATCTCCCCGTCCGTGTAGAAGGATTCGGAGCGCAGGACCGGATGCGCCTTGCGCAGCGCGATCAGCCGCCGAACGAACTGCACGAGCTCGCCATTCCGCTCCGCCAGCGACCAGTCGTACCAGGAGATCGCATTGTCCTGGCAATAGGCGTTGTTGTTGCCCGCCTGGCTCCGACGGAACTCGTCGCCGCCGAGCAGCATCGGCACGCCGCGCGACAGCAGGAGCGTGGCGAGCAGGTTCCTGATCTGGCGCAGCCGCATCGCGTCGATGTGCGGATCGTCGGTCGGCCCTTCGGCGCCGTTGTTGTCGCTGTAGTTCTCGTCGAGGCCGTCGCGATCGTCCTCGCCATTTGCCTCGTTGTGCTTGCGCGCATAGCTGACCAGGTCGTTGAGCGTGAAGCCGTCATGGCTGGTGATGAAGTTGACACTGTTGAGGGGGGTTTCGCCGCCGTGCTGGTAGAGATCGCTGCTGCCGGCGAGCCTGGTCGCGAAGGCGCCCGTCATGCCCGGGTCACCGCGCCAGAAGCGGCGAACATCGTCGCGGAAATGGCAGTTCCATTCGGCCCAGCGGCGGCCGGGGAAGCGGCCGACCTGGAAGGCGCCTCCGGCGTCCCAGGCTTCGGCGATCAGCTTGACGTCGCGCAGGATCGGGTCCTCGGCGATCTGTTCGAGCAGAGGCGGGTTCGCCAGCAGGTTGCCTTGCTCATCCCGCCCGAGCACCGAAGCGAGGTCGAAGCGGAAGCCGTCGACGTGGCAGTGGATCACCCAGTGCCGCAGGCAGTCGACGACCATGCTGCGCACCACCGGATGGTTGCAGTTCAGCGTGTTGCCGCAGCCGGTATAGTCCACGTATTCCCCATCGGGCGTCAGGACGTAGTAGATCGAATTGTCGAGCCCCCGAAAGCTGTAGGTCGGACCGTTCTTCCCTCCTTCCCCCGTGTGGTTGAAGACGACGTCGAGGATGACCTCGATGCCTGCCCGGTGAAGCTCCCGGACCATTGTCTTAAAGGCGACGAGCTCGCCGCCCGGCGCGACATCGCCGGCATAGCCCGGCATAGGTGCAAACAGGGCGACGGGATTGTAGCCCCAATAATCGCGCAGCCGCTCGCCTCTCAGCGGGTTGAGCCCTTCGACCGCATCCGGGTCGAAGGCCTGGACCGGCATCAGCTCGATCGCCGTGACGCCGAGCTCCCGCAGATAGGGGATCTTCTCGACGACGCCGAGATATTCCCCCGGTCGGCGGACTCCGGAGGACGGGTCGATCGTGAGCCCGCGCACGTGGGTCTCGTAGAGGATCGTCTCGCTCCAGGGATGGCGGAGCGGTGCGTCGTCAGCCCAGTCGAAGCGCTGGTCGGCGATGACGCAGCGGCCACGCGAACCGGCGGACAGGTCTGTGACGGCGGCGGCGTAGGGATCGAGCAGCGTTCGATGAGGATCGAACTCGTCTCCGCCAGCCCGCGAACGAGGCCCGTCGGCCTGCAGAGCATAGAGCTTCCCGCGAAGGTCTCCCGTCAAGCTGGCATGCCAGATGTCGCCGGTCCGGTGACACCGGGTATCGAGAGGGAACCG
>VFQN01001571.1_pt1 | contig 37551 bp, 67 predicted proteins | sample 3512371 | NCBI WGS metagenome assembly VFQN01 (sample SAMN10412370, study PRJNA504923) | tailings metagenome | isolation source: Replicate 2 from Balatoc abandoned mine | place: Philippines: Itogon, Benguet | collected 2017-08-28
AGAAGTTACTAAAGTAAATAGTACTGAAAAAGCTCCACGTGTCGCAGTAAAAGTTTGACCCACTGCGATAGCGTCCGCGTTTTCGTGTGTGTGTGTGGGAGGGGGGGGGGGGCAGGTTGGAAGGGCGGAAAGGGCGGACGGGGCGGGGGCGTAGTGTTCTAGGTCACTTGGGGTATAGGCGGAATACGAGAACGGGTTGGCGAACTGGGGACACGTCCTGTGGCTTGCGGCGCGCCGTTGAATGGCTAGCGTCGTCTTTCAGGGTAGCTATGTGGAAACGCGGAATTTCCGTTACTCTGCTTGTGCGTTGCCTTCGGTTTGGCATGACACACTCGAACGCGGCTTTGACTGGCACAGTTACGCAGCAGGCATGCACACCCGCAAGCCAGGCCCCACCTGGTGGTGGTGCACAGCTGCCTCAGCACGCGGTAGTCCCCGCAGTGGGGCAGACCCACAGCGTGGAGGGCCATCTGGACACAGGCCAGGCCGCAGTCCCTGCGGTCAAGGGAGAAGGGCAAAGGACTGCTCAAGAGTGTGAATCTGGCGAAGGGTGCTGTTGGGGCAACCGCTGTGCTGGTAGGCGCCGGAGGGTGGGTCAGGGGAAGCTGCGACCATGCACCACAACCAAGGCACAACGCGCTCGGGACCGTAGGTGCACAGGAGTGGGTGCAGGGAATGGCCGGGGTGCGGAGCATGGGGCGTTGAATGCCGCATGCAGCAACAGCTGATGTGTGGGTCATGCGCCAAAAACAGCCCCGATTTCGCCCCACCTGCCAAGAGGCCTTGCAGGTGTACCGCTACCCAGGCCCCGTGTGCCGGGGGCCACCCCATGCGCAGGTATCAGTGTTTCCTTTGCCATTGGCACGCTTACCCCGGTTCGCGGGATATGCGTCCGTGGGCGTGTGCCGCAACAAGGCGGCACAGGCGCGCGACTAGATAGAGGGTGCAACAACACTGTCTTCGGTTTCCACGCACACTCACCAGTTGAAGTACTGTCTGCAATGGGGCACGTGTTCGTGTATCAGCGTAGTTACGGAGCTCCCGTTGTCGGCTGCGCTGTTGCCGTTGCTGGCGCTGGTGCTGGTGCTGCTACCCGAGCTCCCGGGGCCCTGGCACTGGTGCGGGGCAACCCCTGCATAGGACGCTAATACACCCGCGCAGGGCACGTTCTTGGCCACGTCCAGTACGCTTGGCGGTGCATCGGGTGGCCCTTCAGATGATGAATGCTGGCCGTCGCGTAGAGCTGTGGGTGCTCCGTCTATGAGGTCGGTAGACGACGACGCGGAAGAGCTGGACAGGGCCGGCCCAGAGGCTGACCAGGTGTACGATGTGGACAGGGAGGCGGAAGAGCACGACGGGGACGGTGGCTGGGGGTGGGGTTGCTGGGTGGGTGGCAGGGGCGGTTGCGGTTGTTGTGGGAAGGTTTGTTGTTGCTGAGGGTGGGTTTGCTGGGGGTGGGGCTGTTGCAACGGGTGCCGTTGCGGCAGCAGCGCCGGTGGTTGAGGCAGGCTGGTGATCGGTTGCCGCCCTGATACTCCTCCGCTGGGGCCGTGACACCTAAACGAGCGGGAAAGTTGCATGTTGCATCTTGCTGCGCGCTACCGCGAACGGTGGCAATGGCGGGAGCCTAGGCCTAGGGGAACCCTTGTGAGCGACCCGACTCACCCCGCATCAATTGCCAGCGTCATATGGGGCATATGGGCAGCTTGAGATCGATCAGCAACTCTAGGGCCCGGTGCCTGTCGCCTAGAAAGAGTCTCGGTTGGGGCAAGAGCCGGGCCTCAGTCAGGGGACCCCAATCCCCCGTCGGGCCACAAGATACTCTAATAGCACTACATCAAGCTCTTTGCACTCTAGATGAGAAGGCAGGCCAAGTGGCCCCAACACCGAGGTTGGGGTAGGTAGCAGAGTTGCAGTAGGAGAGAGTAGGAACGGCGAAGTCACCTTACAAACTGAATTGTGCGGGCAAGGTGATGTGTGTATCAGACGGCTTGGAGTGGCCAACCAGCCAACACCAAGGTCGTGTTCATTTTACGGCAGGCTGAGCTGGACGTCAGGACGTCAGGGCGATCGGGCGAGCTACAGCGCATACGCATGCAGTTTAGAGCATTGATTGTACGTATTCCGATTACAAGCGCGTTGCCTGCTCTGTTGTTCCTCCTCCGGGAAGCTTGTCCTATTGTCTCGCCCGTTCACCGAACGACTGCCACTATGTCGTCACCATATACATAGCCTACAAGGAAGGCAGCGTCTTCTGCTGCCCTAACGGACGCTGCGAGGCAGGCAGGGACTTCGCGGAAACGTCGCTCGAGCGCTTTCTCCTCAGCTAGGCCGACAGCAACCAGCCCAACACCAATTTCATAGGCTCAAAATGGTAAGCTGCAGCATAATCCGTTCCGTGGGCCCCTCGCGGAGGCCCCTCCAGCCTCCCACCCTCCGAACGCCCCTCCACACCGCCTCCGGCCCCCCGCGCCACCCCCAGGGCAACACCACCTCCCACAAGCATGGCCCGGAGTCGGGGCCGGAGCATGAATCCTACGCGCGGCCGCACTCCCCGCCCCTCAGCCCCGGCTCGCCGCTCACCTACAGCCCCCAGATGCCCATGGAGCCCCTGGCGCGGGCAGAGGAGGCAGCGGGGCGGCAGGGGCCTGAGTTCCATGGCTTGGCGGGGTGGCCCGCACAGCCCAAGCTGATGCCCGTTGTCATCGTGTGTGAGTGGCAACCGGGACAAGGGCAGGGCAGCTGGGGGCAAACGTGTAACGGTGCATTCGTGCGGCGTGAAGGCGGTGGGGTCTGGGGCGTGCGGCGTACAGCGTACGGGAGAGTCAGGTCTGCAGGGAGGGGGAGCAACAAGAGCAACGAACAGACGGGCTGGGAGGGTCTGGGCGTGGCGGGATTGGGGTTGGGGTGGCCAATCTCGTGCGCGTGGTCTCCGCGTGCACGTGGCGAAGGGAATGCGGCAGCTGGGGGCAAGGAATTTCGTCAGGGCGTAACTTGGCGGGAGCGCAAGGAGCTGGGGGCCGGGATCAGCTTCTGTGAGGTGCATAGTACGGTCTGTAGGGCCCGTCCGGGGGTTTCAGGGGAGCGGTTGGACCGCGTGAGGGGGAGCACGCAGCTGGTCGGGCTCGTGGGGTCGGGGTCGGGGTGTGATCTGGGTCGGGGCGGCCTACACTCCCCGACGACTTTGTAGGAGCCGACGGCGTCAGGGCAGCGTGTGAGTCTGCGGGAGACAGGGCGCGGTGTCTGTGGTGAGCCCGGCACGACAGCACGGCGTTACATGGCAGCCCATGGGGGCAGAACGGCCGGCCCCCGGCTGCGCTTAGTGTGCAGGGCCCAAGGGGGTCCTAGGGTCCTGGCCCAGCCTCACCCATCGGTGTCTGCACCGCGCCGAGTGAGGCAGCCGCGCGGGGACGGAGCGGGCACTGGGCTGCGGACACGTGCTCGCGTCACAGGTCCCCGTGCGGGCCTGGCCTTTGCGGTAGTTCGGCGAGGACATGCAGTCTTGCGGAGTACTGCCGGACTGCAGGGCGCAGAACGGCCGTGCAATGCCTATCGCCATATGACGTATTCTCATGGGAACACGGCGGCAATCATGTGGTGGTGTGGCGAAGACGTGCTGTGACAGGGGTATCGCCGTGCCGTGCCCTGCCCTGCGCCACAACGTGCGCACCGCAGGGAGCCACGGCGGCTCGCACGTGGAAGTGGAGGGGTCGTTCGACAACTGGACCACGCGGCAGCCGCTGCAGCGCTCGGGGAAGGACTTCACCATCATCAAGCTGCTGCCGCCGGGCGTGTACCAGGTGGGTGTGGCGTGGGTCAGCAGGGGGTTAATTTGTGGTAGTACCACGGCCCACACCGCAAACCCGTTTCACTCCAGCATCTCCTCCTTCGCGCGCGTCTTTAACAGCCCTTGTTGTGCGGAGCCGAATCGTACCGCCTTGCCGTACGCCCTTGCAGTACAAGTTCATTGTGGACGGCGAGTGGAAGTACGACCCCAACCAGCCCGCCATGTTCGACGAGATGCGCAACGTGAACAACGTGATCGAGGTGCACGAGTACGTGCCGGAGAACCTGGAGGGCGTGTCGGGCTTCGACCCGCCGCCATCGCCGCCAGCAAGGTAAGGAGGATCTGTGACGGAGGGGGCGTTGCATGGGTGCCCGCAGAGCCGTCAAGGAGCAGGGCTGCACGGGGCGGGTGGGACGTGGAAGAGTGAAGGAACCAGGTGTTGTCCCGAAAGCGTGATAGGGGGGAGGAGGCGGCAGAGGATGAAGCGCTGGGGTTACCTTGGGAGTGCGGCGGGTATAGGACATTGCAAACGCGGATTGCCTGGAGGGGGTGTCGGGTTGCACGCTGTCGGGGACTGCGCCAAAGGGCCCCCGCTACACACCTATTCAGAAAACGCCTTCGCCGGTTCAGAAAGCGTGCGATTTTGCCCACCCTGCATCTGCCCCCTCTTCTCATCCCGCCCCCGCCCGCAGCTACAACTGCCCCAACCCGGTGGCTGAGGACTACGCCAAGGAGCCGCCCGCCATGCCGCCGCACCTGCAGCTCACGCTGCTCAACGTGCCGGCCGCACTGGACGCGCAGGTGAGGGGCTGACAGGACCGGACCGGACTGCAAGTGTTATGTTGGTACTGAACGAGTGAGACGCAGAGTGAGTGCGGGCATGTCCTGCATCTGGTGAATGCACCCTGCGCGCTTCTCGTGACCTGCCCCTGACTCACCCACCCTACCCTTTCCCGCGCCCGGCAAGCCCCGCGCCCCTCAGGCGGCGCTTCCGCGGCCTCAGCACGTCATCCTCAACCACCTGTACTGCCAGCGGGGACAGGTGGGGACAGGCGGGGGGCGAGGGTACGCATAAAACGTGATACGGTAAACCGTGTGAGGCGCCAGGGAGTTACGCAAGCGCTGGAGGGGGAGGGTGTAAAGGAAATTGGGTTGTGGAAGGCAGGAGGGGGTGCCTGTCCTGCTGGCGGGGGCAGGTGGGGAGGGGGTAGTGGCGTAATGGAGAGCGGATGAGTTGGGGAAGGCAAGGGCTGAGGCTCTGCAAGGGTCAAGGACCTACGCTGTCAGTGGGAGCAGGTGGGGCATGTGCATTGGGGAGTGGGTGGGTCAAGCGTCAAGGGTTTTCCTCACCTACAAACGGTTGAGTTTCCCATGGCATAGTCCACGTACCTTAAACCGGTACCTCGCACCCGCCCACCCCCACAGGCTGTGCAGGCGCTGGTGATCGGCACCACCTCGCGCTACAAGTCCAAGTACATCACCACGGTCATGTACAAGCCCAAGGCGCGGCGGAGGGTGCTGGACGGGGGGCCGGGGGCGGCAGCAGCCACCAGCAGCAGCAGCATGCGCACAGACGGGTGACAGACCTGACGGAGGCATGCTTGCTTCGTGCGGCCACACCACCTCAAACGTGCAACTGCTTGGGACCAGATTTGGGCGCGTGGTGCGGGTGCAGGGGTTACGCAAGTTGGGAGCTGTCGCACAACATGCTACACGCATGTATTCGCATTCGCCCCGCGACTGCGTGCATCGTCCTCCTGAGGGATTTGAGCGATGTAACGGTTGCGTCGTGGTGCAATAGCACTGGTGATGGCGCAATCCGCAATGCTCGGGGGCCTGGGACGAGTGGCGGAGTGCAGGGCGCTGTCTCAGAAAGAGAGCAATTAACAGTAACCGCCGTCTTGAAGAGGGGCAGTTGGAGGGCGGGGGGTTTAAGGTTATGGCAGCAAGGAGCGACAGGAGCGGTCAGGTGCTGAAGTGGTGTCTCTGTTGATGGGGTACTCTTGTCGGTGGACGTGGAGCAATGTTCAAGAGAAGCAGCAGTAGGAAACGCATGCCACCTGACCGAACTGTTTGGGCGGCAAGGTCCATCGCAAGGGGCTGGGCAGATTGAGACCTTGGTGCGTTCACGTCCTAGCCACAAGGGAGCGGGGCTATGCAATTTCGGGTGCCATAGGTCACTTGACGGTGAAGCGCTGACACAGGGTGACACTGCCGCATGAGTCGTCGAGTTGGACGGTGACTGCCCGAGGGCCGAGGCTATCTTTTTGCATAGTAGTGGAAAGCTGGGTCCTGAACGGTGCTGCTTGCCACCATGCCACGTGCCCCAATGCACGAACGGATTTGAAAGCGGGTGCTGCGGGCACCACGTTATTGGGTACCACTAAACCACCACGTGCCACATCATCTGTAAGTCAAGGTCAGAGCTCTAGTGCTGCAGCGCTTCAAGGTCCCGCCCATACCGTCATACGGTAGTCAAAAGGCCTTCTGGTCATAGTTCCAGCGACGTTTTACAGGCCAGTAGGGCACATTCGGGAAGCAAAGGAGGCGACATCAAACCCGGCGCGTCGTGTCCTGACACACGAGCGTGGCTTAACGCAAGGCTATCACCTTGCAGCGGCACCAGGAGCGTGACAGCGTGGACCGCATCCCACGTGCCGCACATGGAATTATTCGTAACCAGCAGGGTCCCTCACGGAAGTGGTGCAGTGCCATATGCACTACGGTACGCCGGACCTTGAGCCCATCACCGAGTCCTGCAACGGCATGACCACCCATCCAAATTGAGCTTGCTTTGAGCCTCCTTGCTGCCGCAAGTTAGCCGGGGCAACTACGGCCGGCACACTGTTGGCACCACAGCCGCAAGATCCGTCCCAACCCTGCCCCCCTCGCCCCCCGTTGCCCCACCCAGCCGCCTCGGACCTGGCCTGCTACGCAGCACCCCAACCGCCCCTCGCTCCCACTGCTACCTCCTGCACCACACCAACACACCCCTGCACCGTGCACACCCAGCTGGCCGCCTCCCACCGCACGCCGCCCCTCCCCCCGCCCCCCCTCCCCCACCGCACCAACCGACCGACTCCTCACAGTCCACGAGGTGCACCGAGCCATCACGAAATTCCATTTCCTAACGAGCTCTACCCCACTGTCACCGCACCAACACCAAGCTCCGCCGCTGCCATAGTAGGTGCCGCCGCCCGCCCGCCCCCGCCGCACCCGTGGCGTTCTCCCCAGCGCCGCTGCCCCCGCCGCCCGACCCTGCATCTCCTCCCTTGCCCGCGCTATCCGCCCCCGTCCCCGCCGCCCCCGTCCCCGCCGCCGCGCCGCCCTTGCCCCCGGCCCCGGCCTTCCCGCCGTTGCCCTTCTTGCCGCCTGCCCCGCCGGCCCCCTGCCCCTCATCGTCGAATTCGTCGAATAGCTCCTCGTAGTCGCCGTAATCTGTGGGGGTGTTCACGGGGATTGGGGGTTGCGGTGAAACGATGCCCAAGAGGGTGGCATATGGAGTACTCACGAGTAGGCAAGGCCATGGACCGCCACCCCAGAGCCCCCCCCCCCGGGTGTCTAGGCCGTGCTGTGGCCTTGTCAAGCCAGTCAAGGCGTGGCTTTCGTCCGCAGGGACGCAAACCCAGAGGGCCCTCCTGCCTGCAGCACCGCATCGTGCCTTTCACCCGCTTGCGCTTGCACACTACCACCCTGCCATTCCTTCTATGCGGCATCATACACCCCCGCTGTTATTCGGGTAAGTAGCTACAGGGTAACTAAAATCACGACGCGTACATGTTTCTGTGTGGGCCCTCCCCTGCCCCTCACACCCTACACGCCATCGCGCGGCCGCGCCCATGCTTACCGTACTCTCGCTCCCCCTCCTCGAACTCCCTTTCAAGCTGCAAGGGTATGTGCCGGCAACGGGGCAGCAGGCGAGTGGGCAACATGGTCAGTCCTCGGCCGTTTGTTGGCACATGATTCAGCTGCGTTGAAATTGGTGGGCTAACCGTAACCGACAGTGCGCTGCGCTGCGCCCGCCCCCCCCCCCCCCGCAGGCGCAGGACCGGTAGTGGCACAGCAAGCTGCCGAGCATGCGCACGACCCAGGCGCGCTCCTTCGCACACCCTCGAGCCCTCGTGCCCACGGATGTGCACACGACCCGCCACGCGGATGCGCGAAAAAGGAATTGCGAGGCCTGTCTCGCTCCTTACACGCCATGCACAGCTGGGCTCGGCGGCAGGCAACACAGGTGAGATCCCCTCCATTCCACCCACCCACCCCCATGACGCTGGTACAGTGTTGCACGCCGCGCTGCTCCCCACGCCTACCTTACCGCCCCGGTTCCGCCCAACACCCCGCCCCCACCCACGCCAAGCCCCGCACGTGCGCATGCACCGCGCCGCTTCCCGCCCCTCCCCTTCCAACCCACGCCGTACCCACCTCCTCATCGCCCCACATGTCGTCCTCCCCGTCGCCTTCAGCTCCATCGAACCCCTCCCCATTCCAGTCGTCACCCTCGCCTCCTAGCCCGTCATCGTCACCCCCCTCCCCCTCCCCGTCCCCGCCGCCCCCGCCGCTGCCAGCGCCGCCTTGCCCTGCCTTGCTTGCACCCTCGCCTGTCCCCGTCCCTGCCCCGCCGGTGCCTTTGCTGTCCGCCGCAGGGGATGGCGCTGGGGCTTTCTGGGCTGTCTTATTCTTGTCGTCTGCTACTGCTGCGGCTGTGGTATTCTTGTCGCCCGTTGCTGCGGCGGCTGTCTTGCTCTTCTCGTCAGTTGCTGCTGCTGCTGCTGCCGGCGCTTTGGCGTCGGCTGCAGCCGCCTTTGCGTCCGCACCCGACGGAGGCGGGGGGTACATGCGTGACGTCTTGGTTCCGATGGTCACTGCGAGGCAGAGGTGGTGGGGGTTGGGGGGGGGGTGTGAGCAAGTAAGCACAGCAGCAGTAATTGGATCGCCGTGCACCTGGTCGGTGTGCAAGCGGGTGGGTTGCGTGCAGTGCACGACAAAGGCTGGTGTGCGCGGTGGACAGCGCTTGAATACGATGTTGTTGGAGGGCCCGGCCTCACCTGGGGTGGCCGAGTTGGAGCCCTTGGAGCTCGCCACGAACACTCCCACAAGCACCAGCACCAGCAGTATACCACCACCCACGCAGATGCTCTGCTTCATCAGTAACTGCTTCTTGGAAGCAGCATGCTCCTTGACGCGCGCCTGGCCGTGCAGAGCAGGACAACAGCGGCTGAGCTGACGGCCTGAATGGCGATCACTTTGCAACAGCAGTCGCGGGTAGCACATACCTCCACTCTGAGGGCGCCCATAAGCGCCTGGTGCGCTGGTGCTTCTTCATCATCTTCGCGGGCTGCGGTGCTTCCTTTCCCGCCCCCTTCGTAGAACCCTTTGTGCTTAAGCTGCGGACGAGGGAGTTCAAGTCGTTCTCGCCGATGAGCTTTTTTACCTAAGTAATGGTATGCCAAATACAGATCTTGATACTTGCCTCGTCTTCAATGAGACGGCTAAGCTCAGAAGCCATTCTCAGCAGTGTTTTAGCGCCCAAGCCCAGCAGGTGTTATGGAGCGACTGGAAGGAGGTAGGGCTGAAATCGATTTACGATACTTCAGTATGGCAACGCCGCTGCTATGCCCCACTCGCATAAGGGGCGTGTTTGTCGCGGGGCGAAGCTAGGGACAAGACCTGTGAGGCAAGCGGAGGCACCGACAAGCAAGGTTCAACAAAGTGCAGTGTTAGTGTTATCACCCATGAGAGCGGAAGCAGCTGGAGCTGAATGCACAGGCCCGTTCGCCAACCAATTTACCAACTGCCCAACGTCGACCAAGATGGTGCCCATGGTGGCCTCTGTGTTGTCTCCATCAAGAAGAGAACTTGCTGCAATTCACATCTAGATCGGATTGGGTAGAAGTCCCCGTGTTGAGGAATGCAGAGCTCTCTGGTCCAGCCTTTCCGGGCGGCTTCCAAGCCAGGAGTCCGCACCTGCGTCGCTCGGTCGGGGCTATCAACACGACAAGCGCCGCGTGTTGTGCTGCGGCGAGCAGGGGACAGCGGCGAAGGACCAAAGAGTAGCCAGGCTAGCGTGGTGAGCTCCCAGGGCACATGCGCTTTTTATACCCTCAGCAAGACATTGACATTATAGCAGGATCCATATCGAACTACACCCAGTTTGCAATCTGCCAGAGGGTGTGTGTGAGCCAGCGGCAATGTTTAGCCAACAAGGCGCTGGGCTTGCCGACGATGCAGGATAAGGAGGTCCTGCCCACGGATGAGATTAAGCGGCTAGCGGCTTTGCGGAGGCAGCAGCAGGCGGAGATCTCCAAGGACTCCAACCTTGTGCAGGTAGGGGTGGCGCTGGGTCCAGCCCGTCCCGCAGAGGCACCCAACCATGGCGCTCTGCATGCACTACGAAAGCCACCCCCTTGATTTCTGCGATGTTAAGCCTGAGATGTGTGCATGAGGGCCCACGACTGCACAGCGCAGCACGACGCAACACAGGCAGGGTAGCACGGGCCTTGCGGCGTGCGCACCCATGCTCACTTCATCCCGTTGCGCTCCTCCCCACGCACTGGCATGACACAGCCTTCTAGAACCCGAACTTTCTAGTGCGCAGCAACTGCATGATATCCTATACAAACGCAAATGGGGAGGGCCTCCGTCCCCTGTCGGAGCCCCGCGCCCACCTAAACACCCAGCCTCTCGACGCACAGTTGTGCAGCGGTGCGGGGGATGCGTGATTGGGACGCATGAACCGTACACCGGTACACGGACAAGGCCATTGTACAAGGCAAGCAGTAAAGCACTCACCGGTTTGCTGCCTACCGTTGTGCCCTCGCAGGGCGCTCTGGAGGAGGCGCAGCTCATCACGTGGCCGAAGCCCCAAAAGGTGAGCTCACCTACACAACTTTCACGCTGTCGAGTGCAGCGGCGCCGGGCACCAGTGCCTGGCACCAGGGAGGCATCTGTTGAGTAAAGCATTGTACGGCTCTGGTACGACGCAGCGCAGCGTTAGGGTCGACACCCCGCAAGCCTGCACGCACGCTGGCACACGTCACCCCCATGCTACACCCTTGCGCATCCGCCTGGTTTTGGCGACGCCAACCCCATGCGACGGCACCTCCGAATTCCCATTCCAACCGTAACGTCCAACTCGCCCCATTCGCCTTGTTTAAGCTTCTCCGTGTCAGCATTACATGGGCCACCCGTCGCTTTTGCTACGCGGGGCTTCGGGCAGCCCCGAAAAGCTTGGCCATGGTTGCAAGGAGGCAGAGTCCAGCCCTGGAAGCGTGTGCCTTGTCCAGCTGAGGCTACCTTACGGGTCGGCCAGACATCTTCCCGTCGTCTCGCTTTTCCAGGCCGCCCTGAGCATTGTCCTGGTGCCGTCCATCTTGGGTTAAATTTTGCTCCGTTACACAGCCACATAAGGCAATGTATACATGAGGAAAATGGGTTTTCTCTCGCGCGCCTCACCCACGCCCAGGCCGCCCTGGACACGGTGCTTGTGCTGTTCATCGTGGCGTGCTCGGGGGCGCTGCTGTTCGGCATGAACGTGGCGCTGGCGGAGCTGTCCGAGTGGTGGTACCACCTGGAGTAGAGCAGGGCGCAATGGAGTTAGGCAGCAGGGTTGTTCACAGGGGGCCAGGGGAAGCCGTGGATAACGACGTATGGAGATGTAAAGGCCCTGGAATCTGTGGTGGCACCACCTGGAGCAGCAGGTCGTGCTTTGTAAGGGGGCTCAGTAATGTGCCTTGCTATGTGGTGCAAGTGGAATGAGGCGGACCTCGGTGGCGGTAGCTGGATGGACACGTTTAAGGGGTGCGGGGCCTGAAGACTCGTTGCCCGTCGATTAAAGCGACGGCGGGGTAGGGGGTGGTGGCGCTGCCTGTGTATGAAGGTGGAGAGGGACGTGGGGGCCTGGGAAGCGGGTGCCTTGTGCCAGCTGGCTGCCATGGCATGGACGAAGTGCTCAAAACGGAGGCGATGGGCATACGACTGTCTGCGGCAGGGTCTGGCTGGCGATGCAACCTGTCGGGGGGCGTCTGGGGCCCTGCTGCATCGCCTTGGGTGGCCCGCCGGCAGCGAGGGAAAACTGTAAGTTGTTGTCTTGTTTGCATTTTGGAGGCCGCTATTTTTTGGATTGAGCGGCAGGGCGCAGAATTGTCTTGTGACGACTCGGCGGTGCTGCGCGGTAGGCATGTCCTCGTGCAGGTGCCCACCCTCAACATGTGTTCCAACCTTGGGATGCGCTTGCCTGAGGGGTGGCTGCACAGGCAGCTTCGCACGGCTGCCGCCATGCGGGCACGCTGGCAGACAAGGTGGCAGCAGGGCGATACAGGCCGGCGTGGGTGCGCGGCGGGCGTGTGCAAACTTTGGGCTTGCTCGGGGAGTCTTCTGGCTGCTGCTGACAGTGCTGTCGAGTGGTACGTAACCTCTTTGGGGGTTGAAAGGCGTGAGGTGCGAAGATGCATGGACGGTCGGGTGCGCCAGGGGGTTGCGGTCGGGCCCTAGCGCGGCGCGAGTTGGGCCAGAAGTTGTGGCTCCGGAACCGGCCCCCAGCAGCCCCGTTTCCCCCTTCCCTTCTGGGTTGGACTGCCTTTGTACGGGGCCAGGCAAGCAGCCGCACATGGAACAACGCAGTGAAACTGTTGCGGCCAGGTGTCAAGTCAGGAAGCTCGTGGCACGCTGACTGATGGCGACGGCGGGAGCTGTCCTGTGACCGCCAATGTATTACCGTCTCTCCCTGTGTGTCCTTGTCCCCTTGTGATCGTCACCTGGTCAGGTCTAGACGCCTGGTCCTTAGCGGCCTACAATTCAGCATACGCATTGGACCATAGTGTACCGGACTACCGGTATCGCGTATCGGTACTCCCCCACTCTTGCGGAGGCCGCTTGGTGGGTGCAGGTCGATTCTTGCAGCAGAGCTTTGTCCCTCGTAGGCCGCAGGAGAGCAGAGCAGCTCCCCTGCCGTGCAGTGGCAGCAGTGCCAAGCGTGGCGTGCAATGCCCGACCCCAGCAGCGAACAGGGGCGTCGAAGCACAAGCATCTGCGGTCTGCCGCGAGATCTATGGACGGCTTCGCCACCTGGGCCCTGTGGGACAGCGTGGGGCCCTGCTGGGTTCCAGAGGGGTCTTGGCCTGGCCTTGGGACACAGCCGGCGGACTCACCCTGCCTAGCTCTGGGTCCCGTAGTACTGTTAGTGTGGGCCCCACGTATATAGGTGCGGGGCTCTGGCTCGCGGCGGCAACCCTGGCCCCGCATGTGGGCACATGCTGCTGGGAGTCTCCCCTGAGCTGGAGTGGGGAGGGCCACAGCTAGAGTTTGCAGTGGCAGTTTCCAAAACCATGGACTTCAGTGACATGTCCAATACGCGCACATGCTTGTGTCGTTGTGTGCAGTGAGTATGTAGCTGTGTCTCGGTGTCCGGCATCGCAGTGTGGTACTCCGTGCGCGTCCGGCTGTGGAAGGGGGAACGGCTACATCATTGGGGCTGCTCATAACGCCATAATGATAAGTTGTATTGCAACATGTGCTTTTACTGGTACGGCGGTGGTCCCGTGAAGCGCATCAGGAGCGTCCATGTCTTGCGGTTGCATGCTCTGCTTCTTGTGTTTACGGGCTCTCCCCGTCCCTCACTGCACCCTCAACCCCTAGCTCCTTTCCGACACGGCTCTCAGCGCTCGCGCTTAGCCTCAACATGATCTCGGCCCCACCCATGCCCTCGGCCCTCAGCCCAGCAAGACACGCGCGCATACGCCTCACACAACAACACGTACCGTAGTGACAACCTGCAGACCTTGCACTGACCGAGGCGCAAGGCCCGGCAACAAACACGCGCTTCTCAGTCCGTTTGAAGACACACGTTCGGGGTGCGTTCCACCCCTGCCGCTACTACAGCACAGCGCTGAGCAGGTAGCTCGTCTCCGTCCTGCACCACCCACCACCTCGTGCCCCCGAGGACGCGCCACTCTCCCGCGCAACGCTTATACACACACGCTGGTGCACGCACGCCCTTGCCCCTACTACAGCACAACGCTGAGCAGGTATCGCACCTTGCCTCCGTCCTGCGCCACTTTACCACCGCATGTCCCCAAGGACGAAGTCCTTCTTCTCCCAGCGCCAACACACACACGCTAATACACACCCGCTACCGCAGCACCGCGCTGAGCAGGTAGCTCACGTCCGCGCCGCCCACCACCTCGTGCCTGGGCGCGGGGGCGGGCAGCGACAGCGCCTCCTCCCCCTCGCTGCCCTCCACCAGCAACAGGGGCAGGGGGGCGGGCAGCGTGGAGGGCCCCGCCCCCGCCCCCGCCCCGCCGCCTGCCGAGGTGGACGGCCCCGCGCCCGCCTCCATGAACAGCTGCTGCTTCTCCTGTTGGTGGGTGATGGGTGGAAAGGAGTTGCAAGATAGACTGATACCGGAATACGGTAGTACACACCTTCCGCAACGAGGAAAGCAACCGCGACGTGATGCGTTGCCGCCCGGTGCATGTGGTGGCCCTACGCCCGATAGTAGGAGAAATCAAGTGTCCTATTTGTAGGACACAAAGGGACGTGGGGGACAAGCCGGAGCCACGGGCAGCCCGTAAAGAAGTTGTCCCCCGCCCCATCCCTTCCCGCCATCCTCACCCTTAACCCACACCACACCCACTTAATACACACCTTGAGCATGCGCATCACCGCGCCCTCCACCGTGCCGTCCACCAGCAGCCGTGTGACCGTCACGTCGCGCGTCTGGCCGATGCGGTGCACACGTGCCACCGCCTGCTGCTCAATGGCGGGGTCCAGGGAGGGCTCCAGCAGGAACACGTGGTTGGCGCGGACCTGCGTGTTGTACGACAGTGTGTGCACGGCAGGGCCCGGCAGTTGTTCACGGTGGGGCACGGTATCTTCCCGGAGGCGCGCGTGGAAGACAGAAGGACGCGGCAGGGTGGGTGCAGGCGGGCGGCAAGCGGACAAACCCCACACCCGCTGCCGCTGCTGCAGGGGCATTGTCCTTACCGCGCAGCCAACGCTCGCAACGCCTAATGCACCGAGGTGAGGACCCCTGCAACTCAAGCACACACCCGCGGCACCTCTTCATCCTCACCTACACCAAGTCACACGCAGCAGTGCGGGCCCTGCCGCTGCCCTAGCAACCGACGCGGCAGCCTCTATGGCTCTCCCCATTAGCCCGCACGCCCTGCACGTGCCACTCGCCCCACGCACCAGCGTCAGCCCCGCCGCGCCCTGCCGCAGCCCCAGCAGGAACACGCGGCACGTGTCGTCCGTCAGGAAGGCCCGCACCGCTTCACGCGCCTTGCGCCCGCTCTCCAGCGCCACGCAGCCGATGCCGTTGAGCCGGAGACCGCGCTCCACAATCTGCGCGTAGGGAGAAGTAAACACATATGGATCAATGTCAAAATACCACACTATCACTCAATCTGTAGGAGGGAGGGCAGCAAGGAGGCTGCTTGAGTGTGCCTGACTCCCTGTGCAGCGGTTGTCTCTCTCCGATCGAATCCTCGGAGGCAAGAACGGAGCTACTGTACAGGATTTGCCGTGAGCCCCTCCAATCTCTCTGTGCAATGAATAACCCTCTGACCTTGGAGGGCCCGCTGGAATTCCAGGCCAACTGGGCCTACTGGTGTTTGTATTACGGTACATATGCACATACCAGCATCGAGGTTGATGACGGGGAGCAGTTGCACGAGCTTTGTCTGCCCAGGTCAGCCTCTTGCGACTTGAGGCCAACCCGCACAATGCCAATGCTCCCCGTTCAGCCTCGCCCCCGGCAGCACAGTGCACCGGCGCCCACCTGCAGCGCCTCGCCCCAATAATGCAATGATAAGATAACGCACTAACATATAATTTGTACATATCCTAGGCAAGGCTGAGGGGCAGCACAGTGCACCCGCGCCCACCTGCAGCGCCTCGCCCCACTGGCTGAACACCAGGCTCTTCTCGTCCGGCCGCTGGTCGCGCAGCCATACCAGCCGCCGCAGCAGCGCGCCGATCTTGCACATGAGCTCCGCGGAGCCTTCGACCTGGGCAGAGCAAGGCGTGCGAGGACGCCCATCATGAATATGCACGTAAATTCACATCTTGCTTGTCAGCAGCGCAGCAATCTTACACATGAGCTCAGCGGAGCCCAACCTGAGCAGAGTAACTTGGCTGTTGGCCATGTGGGTTGCTCGTTGTGCTTCCATGGTGCTTCTCGGACCCGGTACATCAAACGCTGTACCCCGCAACCGCTGCCGCTGCCGGCACACACCTTGACGGACAGGATCTCCGGCCCCTCCGGCGGATCCACCTCACTGCCCGCACCAGGGGCTACAGGCACCACCGCCGCGCCAGGCCGCTTGCGCATCCCTGCTCCTGCCGCGGCCCCTTCTGCCGCCGCCGCCGCGTCTGTGACCTTTATGCCCGCCACCTTGCGGACCTGTGCGTACGGCAGGGCGGCAGGCGTGAGTAACCACCAACCGCCAACCGAACAACCAAACAATAAGGGCAAACCGTGTACTGCAATGGGCCTTGACGTTTGCCACATTGCGGATCTGCACGTCGGAGTGTAAGTTGCAGGTGGTAACATGTTCGCCCAGGGAACACGCCCAATGCCCCTGGTCTGGCGGCACATGGCTGCGTTGGACAAATGTCAGCTAAAATCCAGCTTTCCGGCATCCTAAGACACGCGTGCTGAGACGCACACGTGCACACACGCCACGCACCTGGTCCAGCCGCACGTGCTGGCGGCACATGGGGCACTCGCGCTTGGCGGCCAGGGCGGTGGTGGCGCAGGTGCCGCAGTAGTAGTGGCCGCACGGGAACAGCTGCAGGAAACGTAGACACAGAAATGGGGCCGCAGTAAAGACGTACGGCGGGAGTATGTTGAGAGTGCCCAGGGCAACATACCGATAAGGCGCGGTGTGGAGTAGGCACCTTCCGATGTGCAAGGTGTTGCGAAAGATGGGTACCCGAAGCGCACATCCACAGTGCACAACCCCACCACTCAGAGCACCAGCAGCCCAGGCCTTACCCGCACGTCCTCCACCAGGGGGTTACAGCACACGGAGCAGCACAGCTGTGCCTCCTCCTCCTTCCCAGTCCCAGCTGCTCCAGCTGCAGCAAGCCCCGCCACCCCCGCCGCCGTCGCCTTGCCACCCCCACCGCCTCCAGCCCCATCCTGCTGCTGCTGTCCGTGTACCCCCCCCTCCTCCTCCTCCACCGCCGCCGGCCCCCCGGCCCCCTCCCCCAACAGCTTCCTCCGTGCCTCCGCCGCCTGCGCAGCCAAGCGTGCCATCGCCGCAGCCGCCGCAGCAGCAGCCCGGCTCTTGGGCGTCTGTTGCCCCTGCCCACCTTGCCCCTCCTGCCCCGGGCCCTGACCACCACCTCCTGCCCTCACCGCTTGCACCTCCTCCACCCGCTCCTGCTGCTGCTGCTGCTGCTGCTGCAGTTCCTGCTGCTGCCCCGCAACGCCCTCTTGGCCCACACCCCCGCCGACCACCACCGCCTCCTGCTGCTGCTGCACCGCCACCGCCACCACCTCCGCCACCCCCTCGTCCTCATCCCCCCCAGTCAGGTCCAGAACCACATGGGGTGCGGCGCTGCCCGCCCCTGCCCCCTGCCCCGCCCCTGGCCCTGGCCTCCTCCTCGCCCCTTCCGTCCACTCCCGCCACTGGTGCAGGCAGCACAGGATGCCCGTGCGAGCCGCCACACCCACACCCGCAACCGCGTCCGCGAGCTCTGGGCTGCGCCCTCTGCTGTTGTGTAGGCCCTGGCCTGGTTGCGAAGCAGGAGGTGGCGAATCGGACATCATGATCACGTCCTGCACATCTGCCTCCCCACCACCTGTCCCCTGACCACCTGCCTCCTCCCCGCCCGCCCCAGCGGTGCGCGTTGCGTCACCTGCAGGGCTCCCTGGAGCCTCCTCAGCGGCCGCTGGTGCTGCGGCCTCCGCCGGGCCCCCTGCTGACGCCGCCGCTGCTGCCGCCGCCGCCACCGCTCCTCCTCCTGCTGTTGGCACTGCCGCTGCCCCTCCTGGTGCCGCTGCCGTCCCTCCTGCTGCTGCCGCCCCTCCTCCTCCGTACCTGGCCCTGTGTGCCTCAAGGTACTGGTTGTGGAAGAATGCCTTTCTGTGCCGCAGCTCCCCGCACTGGGCCTGCACGGGGCGGGGGCGGGGTGTGCATGACGGGTGACACATGACGAACGGCTCCTTTGCAACCTTGGCGGACGATGCCTGGAGGCGCACTGCATGGGTGGGCTACAGCCCACATCCGAAACCGCAAAGGGCAAGAAGCAGAACCGCACCCGCGACCGCAGCGTAGCAAGGGCGTGGCGCTGTCCCGCAGCTTCCGTTCCCTCTTGGCCAGCACGTACAGCCAGCACATGGGCACCTAATACATACACGACCCGTAGCTGATACCCAGGTACGGCCATGAACCCCAGCCCTTGCCCACAATGTAACACCGTAACACACACGTGCACACACCTTTAGTTGCGTGGCGCTGTCCCGCAGCTCCTCCTCCGCCTTGAGAGGCACGCATGTACAGCTAAGACACACACACCAGCTAATACACATGTGCACACGCACCTTGAGCTGCGTGGCGCTGTCCCGCAGCTCCTCCTCCCCCTTGGCCAGCAGCGGACCCATGCCGGGCAGCCGCCCCGAGGCAGCTGCCGCCACCTCCTCCGTCACCGTCTCGCAGCCGTGAACCGCCAGCTCGACCTACGAGGGCACGTGGAACAGAATAAGTTTCGAGCAGCGCAATTGCGGGGACACGCACGAATCTGTGTGCTTGCGTGTAAGCCTGTGTACTGTACCCCTGTAGGCAAAGCTGGGCAAGGTGGTTGGGGTGCCGCAAAGGGGGGGAAAGGTGTTACTAGAATGGAGGCCAGGACCAGTCTGTGTCAGCACGGGATGTGGTTGCAGTGCACCGGCCCTCAAGCCACCTGCAGCTCAGTCGTGCTGGCGTCCCATGGCCCTCTGGACCGAAATCGCAAGCCCTAACCCACACACTTGGACGTGGCCATAACCTTCCTGGACACGGTCGTGAGCGATCCTTTCCTATGCACCTGCTTGTCAGCGCATTTTAAACATCCCATTCCCGCATGGCATACTCTCAACACCCGCTTGCACGTGCTCTCATCCCACACCACACTATCCATGCCCACACACCTGCAGCTCGGCTGTGTTGGCGTCCCTGTGCGCCCTCAGCAGCTCCATGCGCAGCCGCACCGCCTCCAGCCCCGCAAGCAGCGCAGCCAGCCCGTGGCCTGTTGTGGGTGCAGTTGCACATACACCGCAAGTTGTGTCACATATGTCATGACGGCAAAGGATGCAGCCCATGCCGCACTGCGAAGGCCCAAAGCGCCTGTCTTGAGCGTGTGGCATACCGACAGAACGTAAACACCATTGCAAGTACTCCTTGCGCAGGTGTGCGTTGCCGTCCTGCTGCACCCGGACACGTAAAGCCAAGGCGCCGCCCTGTCGTTCCCTGTGGCCAGCAGCCCAGCCCCCCGTGGGCAACTCACGCTGCAGCTCCGTCGTCTCGTGGGCCGCCGCCGTGCGCCGCTGCTCCTGCACGGCACGTTAATACACACAGCAACGCACAAGCTGCCGGGTCAGGGTCGGCGGCGCAAGGGATTCATGCATGGCTCAGCAGTACACAACCCACGTAACGCACAGCATACAGCAAAGCACACAAGAAAGCCAGGGCCGACAGGGGCCACGGCACAGCTTGGCCTGTGGCGAAACAACAAGGTACCGCACCCGAGGGCACGCCCTTCTCCTCCTTCTCCCCTCCACATGCGACCCCGTAGTTCCCTTCAGCCGCCCTTTCACATTCTCATTCCCGTGCCTGCCCCCGCCGTACCTTTTGGCGGTCCTCCAGCATGCGACTGGGGTGGCGCAGCGCCCGCTCGCACTGCACGGCAGGGAAGGCAGGAAGGGGTGGTGGGCGTTATTGCAAACGAAGGGCAGATACGGCACGCACTGATGATGTACGGCAGGAATTACCGTAATGTTTGCAGCTCATGCAATCGCATACGAATTGACAGCAACGAGAGCGGCAACTTTGAACAGCTGGTGCTCAAACGAAAGACCAGTCGTTTATTGACATACAGCTAGGCACCCACCAGCATGACGGTGTGCGTGTCCATGCCGTGCGCCAGCCCCTCCGCCGCCGCCAGTACGGCATTCGCTGCCGTACCGCCCGCCACCGCCCGCCGCAGCAGCCCCACGGGCGGGTTGTAGCTCAGCGCCCAGGCGGCACGTGCCGCAGCCGACGCGTCCTGCTGGCGGCGCTCCCCCAGGTGCAGCGCCACGCCCTCGGGCGGGAGCCGCATGTGCACGCCGGCTGAGGGGTTGAAACACGAGGTTCAGAAACAAGATCAATGCTACTGTGAATAAAGTCGACCATAGACCAGCGGATGCTGTGTGCCCAAACGTCCGTCAGGCTCGGTAAACAAGCCCGCACGTGCACGCCGGCTGTGGGCAGGACTGGATGTCATGGCCACCTGCACTAACCATGGACAGCGTAGAGTGCGAGTGGCGGTGCCGGGGTGCCCAGGTGCGCGGGCAAGCCATCAGCGGGGTAGCCGCACGCGCTGCGCCACACTCACTACTCACCCACAAGCACGTCCTGCCAGTTGGGCCCTGGCTGTTGCTGCTGCTGCTGGTACGCGTGCAGGCCCTTGACCGCGGCCGCCAGCCGCTCCCGTGCCGCCGCCACCAGCATGCCGCCAGCCACGGCGTCCAGGCCCACACGCAGGCGGTTGACGGCCGTCTGCGTGGGGCACGTGTATTAGCGCACAGGTGGTGACGGTGTGTTAGCAGACTGAAAGGTTGTACAACCACCAGCATGCCGGCAGCCACGGCGTCGAGATCTATCATGAACCAGGATCCTAGCTAATACACACGTGCACACGCACCTCCTCGTGGTGCAGCAGCGCGGAGCCCCCACGCGCCCGTCACATGCGCACAACACGGACGCGTGCAGTCCCAGCTAATACACATGTGCACACACGCACCTCCTCGTGGTGCAGCAGCGTTGTCACCTCCTTGCCCATCAGCGACAGCACCGCGCCAGCCTCAGCGTTGGCCTGCGGGCAGGTGGATTGCAAAGGCGTATGTAAAGGAGGACGTTGTGTTCCAACAATGGCGCATGGCCCCAGAGCGTAGTATGGTCGTGTCGTACAGCGGGGCGGACATGGGTGTGACCAGGCGGCCCTGCGGCAAGTTGGCTCTTAAGTGAAAAGCCGGGATGAGTGGGCAGCAAAACATGCGAGGCGGGCTGCTGCCACGCTCAGCTGCAAGCGCGATCCCGGAACACGCCCGCACGTGAACAGAGATGCTTCTGTAAACAGGAGCTGCACCCGGCAGTAAGACGGTTACGGCACGCCGCCGGCACGAAGCAGACGTGCAAGGAGTCCTTGACCCCTGGAGCCTCAGCAACTGCCCTGGCGTTCGCAGGTGGCTAGAGGCGCACCGAGCAGTCCACAGCTCTACCCCTCACGTGCGGCTCACCCCTTGAGCGCTTGAGCCCTATGATCCCGCACATGCAACTGTACGCAACTGTACGTTGGCAGGAAGGCTGCCATGCGTGCGGCCTAACCCACCCCAGCTGCAGACGTTCCACCTCGTCAACTCACACCGTCGCAACACGGCTCTTGACAACCACTCTACCCGCCGACCCGTACCGGTACCAGTCAACCCGCACCTGCTGCTCCTCGCGCTGCGCCGCCTCCACCGCCCGCGCCGCCGCCAGCCGCTCGTTCAGCGCCGCCAGCCAGCCACCGGGCTCCGGAACCACGCCGCCGGGCAGCCCCAGCCGCAGCGCGCTGCCGTACGCCTCCACCAGCTGCGTGAGTGGTACGGCACGACACACGGTGGGGCACGGAGTTTATAGCATAAGCCCGCCAGACAGCCGCATAGCGGCTCGGGTAAAAGAGGGAAGCCGTAACGGAAAGCAGTTTGCAAGATCAGTAGCAGCATGTGGCAGCAGCCGCAAGGTACCCACCTGCTGCTCCAGTCGGGCTATCCCCTGCTTCAGCCCCGCCAGCTTGTCACGTGCCCTGGCCAGTGCCGCGTCAGCCGTCGAGCGAACGTCGGAGGCGCGCGAGGCGACGTACTCACGCAGCTCGGCGGCGCGGGCGGCGGCGGCGGCGGCGACGTCGGCGGGCGACATGGCGGCGGCGGTCGCGCCGCCGGAGGTGGAGGCGGCGGCGTTGGCGTCTTGCAGTTGCTGCTGTTGTTGTTGTGCCGGTTGGGGTGGTTGGGGTGCCATGACCTCTGGGTGGGCGGTGAGGAGGTCGGCCAGCAGCTGGGCCGTGTGGGCCTGCGGGAGGGGACGCGAGGGGCGGGTGGAGCAAGCTGCAGCAAGCAAGCTGTACGACTTGCGCTGTACCAGGCCGTGCTACGTCTGCGTTGCTGCTGGCCCCGCAGGTTGGCAGCAAGTCCATATACAACGGACAGCCAGAAGCATGGAGACGAGCGGACACCACCACAGCCTGCAGAGACCCATGGCACGGTACGTACGGTACGGCACATCCACAACGCAAGAGATGGACAGGCACGAAATCATATGGTGCAGGCGCGGGACGGACGGACGCACACCCACACCCCACACGCACCTGCACCAGCCGCCACGACCGGATGCTGGCGGCGGCTGCCTTAACCCGCATCCTGCACCAGGCGTCGCTAATACACTGTACGCTAACACACCTGCACCACACACGCACCTGCACCAGACGCCACGACCGGATGCTGGCGGCGGCTGCCTTAACCCGCATCCTGCACCAGGCGTCGCTAATACACTGTACGCTAACACACCTGCACCACACACGCACCTGCACCAGACGCCACGACCGGATGCTGGCGGCGGCTGCCTTGATGTCCACCTCCACCTCCACGTCATCCAGTGCCGCGCTGTGGCCGCCGCCGCCGCCGCCCTCCGCCGCCGCCGCCGCGCTCTGCGCCGCCTCAATGCCGTTCTCGCCCACCCGCCAGGAGGTGTCCAGCAGCTCACGGGACTCCAGCAGCATGCGCCGCGACTCGGACGACAGCTCGGCTGCACGGTGTACACGCGAAGGCAATGTCCGTGAAGGTGCAAAGGGGCACAATCCTTTTTCTTTCTTTCGTGCTGCTTACAAGTGCTGCGTTTGCGACGGAGATGACTGGCTGCTGCATGTCGAAGTGCAACATTGCTATCAGGGATGACACCGGGCAAACCATACAATGGCTGCGGTTAGCCCCAACGAATATGCACTGCAAAGCACCACCTGCATGGCTTTGATTTAGACTGACCACCAATGCAAAGGACCACCATCGAACCGCGCACCTGACGTCTTCCCTGTCGCATTGAACCTGAACGCCGACACGCCCGAGTGCTCCGCCGCCACCGCCGCCGCGCCGCCATCAGCCGCCGCTGCCCCGCCAGGCCCCGCCCCTTCCTCCCCCTCCCCATCCACCTCCATCGCCTGCAACGCCCCCGCTCCCACCCCGCTACCCCTCCCCTTCTTCCCCTTCTGGCCCTTCCCCTTGGGGCTGCCAACGTCTGCAGGGCCTTCCTCCCCGTCGCCATCCTGCCCGGCTGCGCCGCCGCCGCCGCCCGCCGCCGCCGCCGCCGCCCTCCCGGCCCGCGCCGCCGCCGCCGCTTCGTTCGCCGCTCGCCGCACCGCCAGCGCCGCCACCTTGCGCGCCGTGGCGATGAGGCGGGCGGCCAACGCGTCCAGCGCCATGCACAGTTCACGCTCCGCGTTCTGCAAGGCGGAGGAAACGGTAAGTCAATGTAAACGTCCAAAACCGTAATGTATGATACCTCTTGATTACGAAGGGCAATAGATCGCTCCCCGCGTTCTGCAGAGTGCGAGACAGTCATGCGCGCCCCACATTTGTCTCCGCCTGCTCACGGAGGTAGTCGACCAGGCCGCAGGACCCGCATGCAGGTGTTGACGTACCACCCGCTACGAACATTTCAGAGTACTAATCAGCCACCGGCTAACGCGCACGTGCCTTTGACAATTCGCGCACGCGGTTACCTGCAGGCGTACACGCACACCCCAGCACCCACCCCCACACCCACCTGCAGGTGCAGCTGCGCCTGGTCCCTCAGCCGCGCCATCACGTCGTCGATGGCAGGCAGCGCCCCGCCACCGCCGCCCGCTGCCCCTGCTCCCCCTGCTCCCCCGCCGCCCCCCAGCCCCAGCTCCTGCGCCAGTTGCCGCCAGTACTTTGTGAGCTTGACGTGCACGCACGCCAGGCGCAGCTGGTGCAGCTCGCCGCGGGCAACCTGCGCCAGCTCCTCCTCTTTCGCTGCAGGGGAAAAGGAACCAAACGAAAGCTAGATGAAACTCATAGGAACAGTGCAGCTTGCCGCTGTGAACCTGGGCCAGCTCCTCCTCCTTGGCTGCACGGGCATTAAAGCCAACAAGACAACTCACGCATACACGCCGAAAATCTGCGTAGTCCGCGCCAACTGCACCTCTTTGGCTGCAGGGTTGCAGGGGCGCACGGTGCATGCGTACCTGCACACTTCCATGCTACAACTGCCCCCGCAGCGCGCGCAACTCTGTGATTTACACCCAGGATCAGCGCATAGAAGCAGGGCGGCCCCCAAGCACGCAATTCGGCACAACATCAACCACCGGTTGGACACAACATACTGTGGGCCCACTTTACGTGCAGTTGGGACGGTATGCGGCAGTACACCGCGCGGACCCCTCAACACCCAGTTACCCATTCCCCTTTACGTCCCCCGCCCCCCACCTTGCTCCTTGCGCTGCTGCTTCAGCGCCTGGCCCGCCGCGCGCTTGTCCACACCCGCCGCCGCAGCAGCGACCGCGCCGCCCTTGCCGCCCTGCTTCTTGCGCTTCGCGTCCTCCTTTCCACCGCTGCCGCCGCCGCCGCCGCCGCCGCCACCAGGCTCGCCGTCCTCGTCATCCTCCATGGTGAGGTCAATCACCTCCTCCTGCACCTCCACAACACCCTGGGGCTGCTGCTGCTGCTGCTGCTCGGAAGCTCCTCCACCACCGCCGCTGCCGCCTCCACCAGCTGCACCGGTGCCCATGCCGTCCGCAGCCGCCCCGAGCTCCTGCCCCTCCTGCACCTGCTGCGTCTGCTGTTGCCCCTGTTGCTGCATACCCAGCTGCAACCCCTGGGGCGCCCCTGGGAGCTGCTGTTTGTGCCGCTTATGGCTGTCTAGCGTGTCGTACGCCTTGCGCGCCGCCCCCAGGATGACGTCGTAGTAGGCCTCCTCGGCGGGGGGAAAGCGCAGGTGCACCTCCTGCGGCACGTAGTTTTGTTCAAGTACGCAAAACGCCAAGTTCAACCCTAGCCTGGGACTTGAGCGCGGAAGCGGGCATTTCCGGCAGAGGGTATCATCAGAGGTAGACAGGTAGCGCAACACACGCACGAAGCACCGCAACCTGCTTGAAGCAACCCCGAACCTGCTAATGCACACGCACCCTAACCCACACCCTAACACACCTGCAGCGTGCGGCGCGGCAGCGGGCGGTCGTGCGCCGCCACCTGCTTGGGGCACCTCCTATTGCACACACCCCCCACGACCTGCTTACACACATGCCTGCACCTTAACCCACACCCTAGCCCACCTGCAGCGTGCGGCGCGGCAGCGGGTGGTCGTGCGCCGCCACCTGCTTGGAGCAGCGCCACATGATGGGCTTGAGCAGGGCGGCCAGGCGGCGGTGGCCGAGGGAGGTCCCCGAGCGGTACGGGTCGGCGATCAGGCGCCTGGGTACGGCAATTACGTGAGCAGCGGGGGGCAGAGATGGTGGGGCAAAGATGGTGATCCGCACAGGACGGGTGAGGAGAGGTTTTGAGGTTCTGTTGTGTGCGCAACTTGAGGTCTAGGTGGCGTCGGCATGGCGGTACGGCACGCTGTCGTACGGCTTACCTGAACACGGCGGGGTCGTCGTACGGCTTGTACTGCAGTATGCGGATGAGGCCGTGGATGTCGTGAAGGCCGTTGGGCCCGATGGGCGTGCCGGTGACGCACCACCTGGGCGTGGGGGGGCACGCATGCGGGGCGGAGTGAGGGTCAGGTATCATTCACCACCTGACCTGGAAGAACGAACAGTGGGGGCGGGTTGCTGTAAAGGGCATCGGGCTGAGGGTGGGGCGTCCATTCAGGGACAGGATGAACGCTGAGCGGCAGGCGTCCATGAGGCTGGCGCATGCAACGACCCGGCGGCACTTCAGGGGGCAGGGGTCAACCCATCCCGTACCGCATGCCCCTACCGGCATCTCTGTACGGCGCAACACCGCCAGGGCGGCGCGGCGCGCTTAGTCTGTACGGTATGGTGTGTTGCTACAACATAACCGACTGTCGTACGGGCTCCAGATCTTCAAACTGTGTTGCCTAATCGTCGGTAACCACCAACTGCCAACCGCCCACCTGTTGAGCGCCCCGATGCGCTGCGCCATGAGCGCCACGTTGCTGAAGTTACCGCCAACCATCTGCGCCTCGTCCAGCACCAGCCGGTGCCAGAACAGCTGCGCAGGGGCCCACGACATGTAGTAATGTAGTATGCAAGAGCATACATACCAATACCATTCAAACTCTCGTCCAGCATGAACAGCTGCGGAGCGATGTCGGAGGAAAAGCGTTGCACTACTGCGGCCAGTCGTGTGTCATCCCCCGCCCCGCCCCCACCTGAAGCAGGGGCGACTCTGGTACTGCGTACTTCTTGTCGTGCCTCAGGCCCCCCAGCACCCTGTTGTTGGGGGTGTAGTGCACCTCCTCCTTGAGCACCTGGGGAGTATCACGTGTATTAGCAGTTGATACACATCACCAGCAGCAAGTCCCCCAGCACCCTGTTGTTGGGCGTGTAGTGCACCTCCTCCTTGAGCACCTGGGGTATGGCACGTGTAGTAGCCGTTATTACACATCGCGGCATCCCCCTGCTCACACCCGCGAGTGAGCCCAAATGGTCGCTGACTCCTATCCTTCATAGCTTTGCTCTGATACATGCGTTGTACCTCCCCTCACCGCATCCTGCTACACATAGTAATACACTTTGCTGCTTAAGCCACACCCACCCACCAGGTAGGTGGTGAGCACCACGTCTGCCTTCATCAGCTCCCCCACGGCGGCGGCGGCCTCAGCGGCGGGGTCGCAGCTGGCGGGGCACAGCGGAGTGCCTGCGGGCCGGAGGATTATGATCATGATTGGCATACACGTGCATAGTCGACTCGTGAAAGACCTTGCTTTACCGGGAGGTGTGAACACGAATCATGCGCGGGGTGGCAAGTGACGGGGCACAGCGGAGTGCCTGGAGGCCGGAGGGCGCGGAGGGACAACACACGAAGGTATGGGCATGCAAGTTGGTTACGGATTATGCGCCAGGGATGGCTACTGGCGCGGCACAGCGGCGTGCCTGTGAGGCAGCAGTGAGGGAGGTGCCAGCTGACGAGAAGGGAGTGGCACCGAGGCACCCTTCCTTGGACAAAAGCCAGCGTCAGGCACCATGCTATCGTTAGCCAGCCAGGCTGCATGGGCAGGCGACACCAACTGCGGACGCGCACATCTCTAGCTGGTTTGCTTATGTCCTGTATACGAGCATTGATTCAAGTTGGCGCGTATGGCCCCATATGCGCCTGATGCACAGACATTCGCGTTTCAAAAGCACATCACCGGCCCACCTGCATACAGCGCCGCCATCAGCTCCCTGTGCAGCAGCGCCGTACGGCTCAGCGGCGCAGAGCCGGCGGCGGAGGCGGCGATGGCGGCGGCGACGGCGGTGGAGGCGGACGCCGCTGCGTCGACAGCGGCGGCGGCGGCGGCGGCGGCGGCGGCGGAGGGCCCCCCCTGCGCCTTGGCGGAGGCGCCGCCCTCAGGTGCGGCGGCCTTGGTTTCAGCGGGAGCAGGAGGCGCGCCGCCGGCGGAGGAGGGCAGCTTGAGCTTGATCCTGATCCGGGGCTTACTGGGCGTCGCAGCGCCAGGGGAGCCGCCGCCGCCGCCGTTCACGATGACTCCGCCGTCGCCGCCGTCAACAGCATTGACGGCGCCGCCGCCAACATCGCCGTTGACGGCGCCGCCGCTGCCGCCGGTAAATACGCCACTGCCTCCGTTGCCCCCGGCAGCCTCCTCCTTCCTGGCCCTCTTTTTGGCCCCGCCGTTTTCCCCGTCCGCTGCAGCTGCTGTTGCCGCCATCGCAGCAGCAGCAGCAGCCGTCTTGCCGTTCGCCCGTGCCCCTGCCCGCCTCCTCTTCCCTTTACCACCCAGCACAAAGTCCTCATCCCCATTGTCACTATCCTCCTCCTCCTCTCCGCTCCCATTGCTGCTGCTTTCTTCCACGCCCTTCACGCCGTTGCGACTGCGACCCTTTTGCGCTCGGCCACGCTTTCCGTTGCGAACACCTGGCTGCCCCGCGTCGCCACCTCCAGCCGCGCCCCCCACCATCCCATGATGTGTTCTGTTGGCAAAGCCGTTGGGCTGAGCGTATTGACCCTTGATCCCTGCCTCCTCGTCGCTGCTGCTATCAATCAGCACGTGTGCGTGTTGGCCCTCACCTCCGTGTCCATTGGCAGCAGCACCAGCAGCACCGGAAGCAGCCCCGCCGCCGCCGCCGCCGCCGCCGCCGCCACCGCCGTTGGCGGCCTGGTCCGCAAACCGCACGCCCCGCTGCCCCCCTGCGCCCCGCGAACCCCGCGCACTCCTTGCAGCCCTCGCGCCCGCCGCTCCCGCACCCGCCGCCCCCGCTGCAGCTCCACTCCCAACCCCATTCCCATGCGCCTCATCCCCCTCCCCGTCCCCACCATCCTCCGCGTCGCTCTCATCAGCACTCTCCGTCGTCAGAATTTCCTCCTCTTTCTCCTCATCTTCGCCCCTGGCGCTTCCCCGCCGCCGCTTCCGCCCGCCACCACCGCCGCCGCCGCCGGCCGCTGCCGCGGCCCTGGCGGCCGCCCGCCTCGCCTTCCTCGCCGCCTTCTGGGCTGCCCGCTCCGCGCGCTGCTGCCGCTTCAGCGCCACTCGCTCCGCCTGCGCCCGCTTGGCCTCCAGGCGGGCATGCGTCTTTGCCTCCCTGGAAGCAGGAAAAAAGGCACGGTATCCCATGAAAATATGCGAAGGGACGATACCGAGGCAGTTGCAGTAACGGCATGATGGACATGGGTAGCTTTCAGGACAGTAAGACTGCCACAGCCGCATAGTGTAAGGACTAGTCCACACCCTGCTTCCTGTACCTTTCAGTCTGTGCACCTTGTTTGATCTATGCGCGCACGGGCCGTGACTCACCTCGCCCTGACCTTCTCCTGCTCCTGCGCCTGCTGCCTGTGGTACCGCAGTCCGTCGTACACCAGCACCCGCAGATTGGAGTGGGTGGCCAGCTCCATGGCCCACCTGCGTGTGGGTTAGCAAGGCGTGTGGGTTAGCTGGGGTGCAGACACGTTGCCCACCAGCACCCGCAGGTTGGAGTGGGTGGCCAACTCCATGGCTCACCTGCGTGTGGGTTAATCAGGCGTGTGGAGGTAACATACTCATAAGGCGTGTGGGTTAACAGGGTGTTGTGGGTTAATAAGGGAGCAGGCTTGCGTGCGTCAAGGCCATAACAGGATGCAATGGTTGACCAATGCCATGATACCCTGTTGGCTAGCAGTGCTCGCTGAGTCGCTGTGGGTCAGGAGCGTCGCACACAAACGCGCGGGGCGCCGGAAGCGGGACATGTGTTTGCTCCACGCCAAGGCAACTGCAAAGGACACCGTAGCTAGCTGGCCAAGTCAGCGGCCCACAAAGCCCAGTGGATAGGCCCAGACAGACATGGGGTACCGATAGCGCGTCGGCACGTGTGCGCTGTGCAGCAACACTACGGTGTCACGCTGCCAACCTGAACCCCACCCCATGTGCCCGCACCCCCAGGACTCACTGCTGCAGGATACTGGGCGGTGTCACGATGAGCGTCGGCCCCAGCGGCCTGCCCCCTGCCGCCTCCACCGCCGCCTCCGCCTCCGCCACGTCCTCCTTCGTCGCCTCCCAGTCCCCCGCCCCGCGCGACCCACCCGGTCCCGCGCCCCCGCCCCCGCCATCCGCCCCGCCCTGCTCCCCCACAGCCCCCGACCGCCGCTGCCTCCTGCCAGGCGCTGGGCGTGCCAGCAGCAGCGCGATCACCTCCACCGTCTTGCCCAGCCCCATCTCGTCCGCCAGGATGCCAACCCGCTGGCGGGGCGGAGGAGGCGGGGGAGTCCTCCGCAGGCCGCCCCCGGGGTAGGGGCTAACCCACAGCTCCTCCCCACACCGCAGCCGCACGTGCCGCCAGAACAAGTCCTGCGCAGCATAATCCCCCAGGTGCGCTGCAGCTGCCGCCGCCGCCGCCGCCGCTCCTGTCGCCCCAGCCGCCGGCCCACCTGCTGAGTCCCTCCCCTTCCCCGGCCGCGACCCCGGGGCAGGCTCCTTCCCCTTGCTCCTGTCGTCCCCCTCCTCCTCCTGCTCCCCCTCCCTACCGTACCCGTTCGCCACTGCCTTCCCTAGCCCGCTTCCCCGCCTGCCTCCCCCGCCCGCACCCACACGCGTACCAACCCCGCTGCCCCCAGCCCCACCACCACCACCACCACCAGCCTCCGGCTGCGTCTCCCTCCACGCCATCCAGCTCAGCGCCCGCTGCTGGTAGGGGTACAGCTTGCACTGCAGCCCCGGCGGGTCGGGGTGCGCCGCGGCCCAGTCGCGCGGCGCCACCGCATCGAACACCTCGTCACGCAGGTCGCGGTAAGCCACGTGCGCGGGGTGGTCCGAGTGCTCCGGGTCGCCGGCCTCCTGCACCCCCACCTCCCCCTCCCCGTCCCCGCCCTGCTGCGCTTCGTTGGTGTGAGCGCCGCCAGCAGCTGCTGCTGCTGCTGCCTCGGCCCCACCCGCCGCACGCCTGTCCCGGCCCTCCTCCCCGTCCTCCTCCCCGTCCCCATCCGCTCCCCCGTCCGCTTCCCCCTCGCCCTCCTCGCAGCACGTTACCAGCTGCACAAGGGAGTCCACCTGGCGGCAGGGGTTACACCGCGGGTCGCCCGCAACGGCACAGGCGGAGCAGGCCCGGTCAAGTCAGCAGGGAGCAGAGGGCAGGGCCAGCGCCGGCGGCCAACGGCACAATGTACGGTATGATGCATGCAACTTTTCCTGCGTTCTTCTGGACACACCGAAAGCAGCAGACAAGGCGCCCCCCGCCACCCCACATGGTGCCTTGTAACACCCACCTGCGCCGCCATCGCCGCCGCCGCCGCCGCCTCCTCGCCGCCCACCCCCAGCCTCAGCGCCGCCGCCGGGGCCTGCTGCTCCGGAACCACCACCGAGAAGGCCTCGGGCAGCAGCCGCACACCCAGCAGCACCTCCACCGCGTCGACATAGCCACCGGATGCAGCAGCTGCTGCTGCCGCTGCTGCAGCTGCTGCTCCCCCAGCCCCCGCCGCGGCCGTGGGGCGAACAGAGAGCACCTACAGTGGGAGGCCGGCGGCAGGGTCGTCATCTTGATCCGGCCCCAGGCCCGCATGGCATATACGGTAGAATACCGGCAGATGGCAGTGGGCTGGATACCTATCAAATACCAGCATTACCTCAACATGTACCAGCATTATCTCAATATGTACGAGGCCAAGAGTCCAACTGTTCTCCTTCATGTAAAATCCTATGTGCCATGTTGCACGTGTGCACGCAGCTGGGTGCGCATTGTCAACCATCATGGCAATGGAATTAGAGTCCAGGATTGCTTTGGGCATATCACTCTCATGTGTTGTCCCTGTCGCCTTACCCGCACTGCCGCGTACTCCGCCGCCACCGCCGCCAGCAGCTGACCCGCTGGGTCGCGCACGCCCCGCTGGTTCTGGAGCAGGTCCTCCTGGCGGTTGGTCAGCGCCTTGTCAACCGTTGCAACAACCGCCTCCGTGCCATCGTCCTGCAAGACACAGCGGGGTCTCAATGGGTCTCAACATGGGTGTGGAGGTTACGGCGATTTTTGCTGTGCGGGGATCGCGCTGGGGCATGACCGGGGATGCTTGCGCGGGGTGGGGGTTTTAAGCACGTCAGCTCAGCGGTCACCAGAGCGCGCGCATTATCGCTTATTGGGGCCGGCGTTGCGACGTACTATGCGCCACAGCCACGATCCACATGCAGGCACTCAGCAGCCCCTCACCTGCGCGCATGTGAGTATGCCCACGGCCCGCTTGCCGTACCCCTTGAAGTCCAGGGCCAGACTCTCGACAGGCAGCCTGTTCGGGATAGGTGCATGCGGCGTGGTCGACGGCGTGTTCACAAGGAGCGGCCAAAGGGCAAGCCATGAGTGCGCACGCGGGGTGCAGCCATCAGGGATGTCCCATAAACCCCTTGCCACAGGCCAAAGACCTCCCACGCTTCACCTGTCGGGCCGTGCTCCTGGCGAGGGCCGCGCCAGCAGCACAAACTCGCCCAGCTCCATGGACTCAAGCAATTGGTCACAACGCTTTCATGAATAATGCGTAGTAAAAGCGCTGTGTGCGCGTCATGGACAACTGTGAAGTAGGGCGATGCAACGTTGTTTTGTTATGTGTGTACAGTCATGGGCATGTCTGCCCAGTTATGATTCTTGTGCAACCATCTTACTGTTGTATGGCACATGATGCCAGCAAGGTCCGCGCCGAACCCAAAATGGTCATGCTGCGCTGCATCGGCGCTCGCATCGTGCTGTGCTCCCCAGGAGACTTCGGTGGCAGGATCTAACACTGCTGCTTCACCTCGTGCTTCTTATCTGCCGCCAAAATACTGAACACTGACAATGGCCACAGCAAGCCTACAGCGGGTTCGTCCCTTTGCGTCGAGTTGCCTGCTTCCACGGTGCCCGACTCGTGTTGCGATCCTAACAAAGAGTAAAATTACGCAAGTATGCGCTGCCACAGCTGCCGATAAGTCCCAATCGCCATCTCTGCCCACCTCGGGCATCCTCGCAGCCTCAGCTGCGGCCTCGCTCGGTGCATGGACCTTCGCAGCGCAGCGTGCTATTGCTGATGAGCTGCCAGCAGCTGCCGTTAGCACGATCGGGGATATCGTGGTGGACACATCAGCGTCGGGGAAGGGCTACGGGCTCGAGGACTTCCTGGTGACGCTGCTTTTTGGCACCGTCGTTCTCCTGCTGGCCGTCGTTACCGGCGGGGTAAGCTGTGTTAGCAAAGCGCCGCAGCCGCGCAGGGGTTATGCCTTTGAGCGAACCACCCGGTGTAGCGGCTTGCCTCCGGTGCCGCCCCCTGCCAGCCAAAGCTTGTGAAGGCCACCATGCATGCCCACTTGCCGAGTCCAGCGGGCAGCACGACTTCTTGTGGCATTATTTGTTATCCATATTGCAAAGCTCCCTTGCGGGCACACGCCGTGCACTCCCGGCCCTGCCTCGCCACGCACTGCCACCTGCCAGTAACCCGCTCCCCTCCGGCCCTCGCCGCACGCACCGTTGCAGGTCGTCTTCACACTCATGCCAGTACTGTGCTGCGAACATGAAGATATCCAAGACTGCGCATCGCCCTGCTTTTGCTGTTGTTGCTTGTGCTGCAGGTGGCGTACATCAACCTGAAGCAGTGGCTCGACAACCGGCAGGAGAAGCAGGACCGGGAGGGGGCGGTGCTGCCCGCCGCCACGGAGTCCGCCAACAAGTGAGTAGGGCGATGCGGTCCTAGGGTAACAACGAAGCGGATAGAGTAATGAAGAATGGAGGACAGCCATCCACCACTGTGATCATCGCGGCGCTTGGTGGGCTTGGGTAAACCATAAAACAGGCAGGCCCAGTGGTGTGTTATGTAGGTTGTTTGTGAGGGCCCGTCGCCGACGGGTCTGCCAGCCAGTGAGTGCTGTAGCAGCGTACTGTGATGGTGAGACCAGGGGAGTCTTCGGTAGGTAGAGGAGAGGGAGGCTTAATGGCAGCCCATCTGCTCCGGTAGCCGTCCAGCAACGTTCCTACGGGTGTGGCGAGTGGGGGGCAGCGGCGTGGTGTAGCAAGAACGGCTCCTGGGGCATTATCATCTCTCGATGATTGCGCGACTGCCACAGAAGGCATGCCTCACGACGGAGGGGGCGGTGCTGTCCGCCGCCACAGAGTCCGCCCGCAAGTGGCACGGCCGCAGCTAGTGGCAGGCCTTGACGGCTGCTGGGTGAAGTGTGGGACAGGAACAGGGTCCATGTTGGCAGAATTTGTACAGAAAGGCACACCTCACGTTGATATAGTTTGCGCGATACCCGTGGGGTACAACGAAGCGGCCAGGGGTCCGTTGAGCCGTGAGCGTGACGGGTGACCAGCACAGAGGAGGAGGAGGAGGCGCCGCACCACACCGGAGGCAACAACGCAACCCGGGGGCGGTTAACGGATTTACAGCGTCGCCTGCAAGCCGCCAGCCCCATCCTTACCTTCTTTGCCCCTCGGTGGTTACGCTGTCTTCCACTGCCCGCAGGCCCGCCGCCGCCCCCTCGGACGAGGTTGTTGTGCCGCTGAAGCGCGCCTCGCGCATCAAGAAGGAGAAGGGCAAGGGGTTCGCCGAGTTCACCAGCAGGCGGTAGACGCTGCTGGTCTGGGTAACGGCCTTCCGCTGTGCTGGCAGACTGACTGAGGTCACCAGCAGGGGGTGAAGGAGCACCAGCAGCAGCAGCAGCAGCGGGAAAGTCCTTTTTCCCTAAGGGGCCAAACTGAGGAGGTCACCACCAGGCGGAAGGCGCTGTTACCTGGGCAACAGGCAGGTAGCGGAGTCTCCAGCTGTGTGGGCCAACCGGGGTTACTTGCTGGCGGTGTGGAGCAGCGGCGGCGGGCCAGCGGCGAGGGAGTCCACTCCCGTGTAGGGCCGGACAGTTGACCAGCAGGCGGTCGCGCGACGCAGGGAGCCTCCATCCGTCGTCGCTTCAGGGGTGGCTAGCTGGCTAGCGGAGTTGTTCCCGTTCGTCCTGCAGCAGGCGGTGACACACAGCCATGGTGGGGTGCGTGTGAGGGTGCAGCACATTTTCCACACACGGCTGTGTGCGCTGTGCTGGCCGAGGGTATAATGGGCAGGGGGCGCACTTGCTTTTGGGGACAAGGGCGCAGCAGGCAGCTGCTGGAGGCGCGGCAGGCAGTGTATTACGGGATCAGATGTGCGCTTAGGGCGTACGTGGACGGGAAACAGGAGCGGAGGGGCTACTGGAGAATGCCGAAGGGCCTGCGGCCGTCTGTTTGGGTGCACAGTTGCCGCACGCGGTGTCTGGGGTGACGGCATTGAGTCGGGCGGGCGGTGCAAGTTTTGGTGTGAATTAGCCTATTGCGCTGGGCTGTGCCTGGTGTGCACTGGCATGAACGGGTGGAGGAGACGCGTGCGGACACGTGTCGCGTGTGGGCGCTCGCACGCTAGTATCTCAGCGCGTAGGTGCACATACGAGCAAGTTTGGCCACGGGCCGGGTGGCAGACGGTGGCTGTGACGTGGTGTACTTGGGTTTTTGGTAACATCACAGGGTGTGACTGCCGGGGGTGGGACCAGGAGCAGCGTCCTGCGCCACCATGCGCCCTCTCCTGCCATGTCAAACGTCCAACGCCAACCCCAACCACCCACAACGCCAGGGCGGCGGCCGATGTGTCGTACACGCTGCACACAACGGACATCGCATCAACCAGCAACCAGAATCGGATCACCCACAGCGTGCTTATCTTCATGAGCCATAAGCAAGGGGTACACGGTGGCTAGCGCGCGCTGCATGGGCCTTAAAGCCCGCTATGCTGCGCATCGTCAGGCGTCTTGATACAGCCAGGTATGGTGCAGTAGGCTTGGATAGCGCAGTTCAGCTGTACTGAAAAGCCCATATTCCGGTCAGCCGCGCAACCCACAGGCCATCAGCCCGTAAGCAGCAGGGATCCGCCTGCGTACCGTCAACAGACTGCGTGGGCACCATCACCAAATCCACCGCAGCCCGCCAAAGCGTACCCTACGCCTACCGCGTCAAAGCAAACAATACTCATGCACCATGCACCCACTGGACCCACGCCACTGCTTCACATGTGTTCACATCAATGCGGCGTCGTTCCTTACAATGTCATCTCCAACAAGGCGCGCCAAGTACGCAACCTGCTAGGAAGTCCTCTGTCTACCTACCTCCCCTCCCCGCCGCTCTGCGTTTGCACCCCGCGCAGACACCACCTACCCCAACTGGGACTTGTACCGCGCTAACCTGATAGACGTTGGCCAGCGCACCTCAAAGCCCACAACGCCGGCGTTGCGGCGGCCCTCCAGACCGCCGTGCGGTGCGCTGTCACTCCTGCTATCACTCCTTCGGCTGTGCTTGGCGCTTGCCCTTTCCAGCTTCCAGCAGCAACCCAGCTGCTCGGCCGTGCAGGCGTGGTGGGCACCACGCCTGGAGGGATACGTGCGCTGCACATGTTCCCTCACCGGTCCTCGTGCTGCTATTCAACTCGCCCTCCTGCTGGTGCACCACCCTCGGTAGTACGGCATTAGTCACCACGATGGCCGTCACACGGTGGTGCCGTACGCGCCCCACGTCATTGTCTTTGGCGGCTCGCCCAGCTGCAGGCCCCCGCCCCCGCGGCCACTGGGCACTGACATTGCCATGGACGCAGGGGACTTGGCCGCGTCAGCAGCATCTGCAGGCAGCAGGGGCAGCATACGGGCATGACAGTGTTGCGGGTGGATGCAGAACCACGGCTTGCCGTACCGGCGCACCCCACAGGAATGGGGCATGTACCGCGTTCACCTTCACGACCGTTCGACCCACACACCACACTAGATAGAGGTACGGTATGTAGGTTTGCCCTGGCCGGCCACGGACGGACACGTGCCGCACCTGGCCGTGTGACGCTCATGGAGCGGTAGGTGAAGATGAGGAGCAGGAACATGATGATGTAGGTGCCGCACAGAATGTAGGAGAAGGCGAAGGTGGTTTTGAAGGCGCTCGCGTCCGCGGAGGACCAGAACCCGACCCTCTGGGGGTGACAGAGTCAGGTAGGCAAGGAGGGTGTGGGTACGCATGAAGCGGGCCAGCAGCAGCCGTGCGATGGCGAGCAGTTTGGGGACAAGTTGCGGCGGAAAACACGTAGATCTTGGCTCGGGCCATAGTTGGCTGCAGTAGTGCATTCGCTGTGAGTACGGTACGCGTTGCCGCATTTGGCTGGCTGCCAACTAAGGAGCTCGTGCCTCATTCCATGTCATACCATGTCAGCAGCTGTGCGCCCAACCCTGCGTCCTGTCGTCCTAGCAACCCCGTACCGTCCTGCACCGCGTACGGCAACACACGCACTCACCTCCCACGTGCTAACCCACGACGCCCGCTGGTGCACGATGAGCCCCGCCAGCACCATGAACACGCCGTTGCTGGCTGCCGTACCGACCATGATGCCGTACGCCAGGGGCAGGTCGGTGAAGGAACGCCTGCACGGCAGGCAGGTGCATGGGCGGCGGGCGGTTGTGTGAGGCGGTGCCAAACCGCGCGCAAATGGACCAGCGCGGTCGGTGAGAGAGCGCATGCACTAAACGCACGGTGTGGAAAGGGCGCTGCGTCGTTGCCTGTGCGTGCTGGCGGGCGGACACGTGTGCAGTTGGTATGACAGTGCTGCAGTGGGAAGGCATGGGCACCGCATGGGTACGGCGGGAAAGCAGTGAGCGTGAGCGCGCAGTGGATAGCAGGTAGGGGCTGGTAGGGGCAGGGACACAGCTGCGAGGTGCTTGCAGATCCACGCCTTCCTTGTGACAGCACAGGCGTTCAAGCGCGGGCACAGCCGGACACACACGCACCCCAGGAGGATGAAGAAGGAGTAGATGGTCCAGAACCAGGGCTGGTTTCTTCCGCCAAGGCATTTTATCAGTTCTGATAAAACCCAACGC
>VFQN01001572.1_pt1 | contig 37548 bp, 43 predicted proteins | sample 3512371 | NCBI WGS metagenome assembly VFQN01 (sample SAMN10412370, study PRJNA504923) | tailings metagenome | isolation source: Replicate 2 from Balatoc abandoned mine | place: Philippines: Itogon, Benguet | collected 2017-08-28
TCTTCATGCTCTTCGTCGGCTTTGGGCTGGGTAGCCTCATATTCGGCGAACTGCTTCGCGTCGGCTTCAATACTGCGCTCGGGCTGTTCACTGCGGTTGAAGTCGCCCTGGCTCTGATGTCGCTGAGACTGTTCCGATCCGAGATTCGGTAGCACGCCGCCTCGTAAGAGAGGACCGTCTGCGGGCGGTCGTGCATCCGAGTCGTTGCTCGTGGTATCGCTGTCAGCGGTCAGATGGAAATTCGGAGCACGCACGCTCATATTGTCTGACTGAGGGACAGCAGGTGCGTTTCTTTGTGGCCGGCCTCAGCCATGCCACGTCGGGGCTGCAGTCGTCACTCGGTTCTTTGTTCTTGACCTTGCACTCGGGTGCATGGTTTAGGATGTGCGAGGACTCGGGCGAGGCTTTGAAACACTGCAGAGCCGCCCTTGCGCTGCAACAGTTGGTGCTCCAGGCGGCGAGAGCCTGATTAGAGACATTTCCTGAATGGAGAGATGGAGATGACGTCGATTCATACAATTAAAACTGCCAGCATTTATGCCGCGGCGGTGCTCGTCGCGATCATTTCCTCGGTCAGCCCGCTCGCAGCCCAGTCAAAGACCCCGGCTACGCGGGACGCCCTTGTAACTGTCAGCGGAATGGCGTGCGAAACCATGTGTGCGCCCACACTTCAGAAGCGTCTTGCAAAGCTGCCGGACGTGAAAGCGGTGACGGTCAGTGCCGAGAAGGGAACTGCAGTGATCACCTTCGCGTTCCCGACCAAGGTCCAAGATAAAGAAATTGAGCAGGCCGTGGCCGACGCCGGGTTCAAGGCAACGAAGATTGAATGGCGACCGCGCGCCAGCTAGCGCAGGAGCTGTGTAGACGTCGTGGTGGCTCATAACCTCGAGGCAGCACTCAATTGTGGGCGACCCGCTCCTGACCTCCGCTGGCGGGCCAGAGTTCGCACGTTCACTTCGCATGGCGGCGCGGGCCGCGGGCAAGTCCGACGGATATCTCGTTCCTGGGTGTGACCCGGGGATTGAATCCTGTCATCAGCCTCCGCACGACCTGAAACTTGCTGTCTTCATCTCCGAGTCCTCCCGTTTGTCCGATTCTGTACTAGCGAGAGGAGAGTAGTACGCGGGCATCACGAACACGTCTCAGAGGATTGAACGTGATGAAAACAATTGCGGCGAGTCACGAGATCGGAACGCCTACTCGTCGCCCTTGGCCGCTGCCCATGAGACGGCCGGGGCCACCACGGGCGGGAGAAACATCGCAACGATCCCTGCCACTGCGGCAAGCACCACAGCACCCCAGAGCGAAGCCGTGACGCCAGCGAGTTGATAGAGAACGCCGGACAGCAGCGTGCCCATCAGCCGCCCCGCCGCATTCGCCATGTAGTAGAACCCCACGCTCAAAGAGACGCGCTCGGCCTCCGAATAGGCGAGAACCATGTACGAGTGCACCGCAGAATTGAGAGCGAACGCTACGCCGAACAGTCCGAGGCCGCCGAGCATCGTCAACGACGGCGAGGCGCCGAGGCCGAGACCCAATGGAATCAGCGCCGTGACGCCGGCCAGAACCAGCCCGAGGCCGCTGACCATCGCTGGGCCGGGCGCTCGGCCGCGCGACACCGTGCGCAGGAGGACTGGCGCGAAACCCTGCACAAAGCCGTACCCAATCACCCAGAGCGCGAGAAACGCGCCTATCTGGGTGAAGCTCCAGTCGAGCACGCTAGACAGGAAGATCGGCACACTCACGACGAACCAAACGTCGCGCGACGCGAACAGTGCCATGCGCGCAAGCGACAGTCGATTGATGCCGGGCGAGTTCGAGAGAATGCCTTTGAAGGGCGGTTTCGATTTGGCCTGCCCGATCGAGGCGGGTAGAGCCGTCAGCACGAACACGAGAACGACCGCAACGCCAGCGCCCATGGCGGCGAGCGCCCCTCTGAAGCCCAACGTGGAAAGCAGAAGGCCGCCAAGGAAAAACCCCGCACCCTTCAGCGCGTTCTTGGATCCGGTGAGGACGGCCACCCACTTGAACAGACCCGACTCATCGCCCTTGGGCACGAGCACTTTGACGGCGCTCTTGGCGCTCATTTTCGTCAGGTCCTTCGCAATGCCCGAGAGCGCCTGACATCCCATCACATACGCCACCGAGAGACCCATGCTCCATTCGCGATTGAGCATGGCCAGCAGTGCGAGGGCGACCACTTGTAACGCCAACCCGAGCACAAGTGTGAGTCGTAGTCCGGTGCGAGCTGCGAGCCATCCACCGACCAGGTTCGTGACAATCCCGAAGAACTCGTAAAGCAAGAACAGGAACGCGAGTTGTACGGGTGTGTACCCGAGTTTGTGGAAGTGCAACAGTACGAGGAGTCTCAGCGCTCCATCAGTGAGCGTGAACCCCCAGTATGCCGCCGTGACGATTGCGTAGTTTCGGAGCCCGATCACGCCTTCACACTAAGTGCGGCGCCGACTTTCTGCGCCAGCTCGATCATGCGGTGGACATAGCCGATCTCGTTGTCATACCAGGCGAGCACTTTCACGCAGGTGCCATCGACCACCATGGTCGATGGCGCGTCGACAATGGCAGACCGGGGATCATCTTTGAAATCTACGGAGACCAGCGGACGCTCTTCGTAGCCAAGAATCCCTGCGAGGGGTTCGGATTGCGACGCGCGCCGAAACGCCTCGTTCACTTCCTCAACGGAGGTGGGACGCTGCACTTCGAACACGCAGTCAGTCAACGAGGCGTTGAGCAGCGGGACTCTCACTGCAATGCCGGTCAGCTTGCCGAGGAGCTCGGGATAGATGAGCCCGATTGCCGTTGCCGATCCTGTGCTCGTTGGAATCAGCGACAAGCTGCTCGCGCGCGCGCGGCGCAGGTCCTTGTGCGGCGCATCGACGACGACTTGCGTGTTGGTGACGTCGTGAATCGTCGTAATCACGCCGTGTTTGATTCCGACCGTCTCGTGAAGCACCTTCACCACTGGCGCAAGGCAGTTAGTCGTGCATGACGCCGCCGTCAGCAGGTGATGCTTCGCCGGCTCGTATAGTTGATCGTTCACGCCCATCACGATGTTGAGCGCGTCTGCCTTGACCGGCGCGGCCACGATCACCTTGTTCACGCCGGCCGCGAAGTACGGGTCCAGTGTTTCCGTCGTTCGAAACCTGCCACTGCACTCCAGGACAATGTCCACCTGTTGGGTTGACCACGGCACATCCCCCGGCTTCGGGAGTGCCGAGAACGCGACGGCCGTGCCGTCGATCTGAATCTGACCGTCGCCGGCCTCAACACGCCGGTTCCACCGCCCGTGCACCGAGTCAAACGTCAGCAGGTGAGCGGCGGTTTCAGGCCCGCCCGCAACTTCGTTGATGTGCACGAACTGCAGGTCGGGCCGTCCCCATCCGGCGCGCAGTGCCAGCCGGCCCATCCTGCCGAATCCATTGATCCCAACTCGTATCGCCATTCAGTCTCCACCTCTCACGCCCTCAGCAGATCAGCTAGAAGGGTCGCGCTGTAAAGGTCGCGGTCACGTACGCTGCTCGCGGCGGTTCCGGCATGCGCAACTCGAGCGTGTACACGTCGCCAGCCAGGGACTTCCGGAACTGCAACCGCTCCCTGTTCGTCGACGCGATCGACTCGAATTTCTTCAGAAGTCGCGGCCGAACCCACTGCACGTACGTGTCCCAAGAGCCGTCGATTCGAACCTGCCACCTCGCCACCCTTCCGGCACCATCACGATGGATTGACCACCCGGATCCGTCGCTCGGTGCAGGCAGTGTCAACTCGTAGGTGCGGCCGGTGTCGCCTTCAACTGAGTCGGCGCAGCCCCAGAAGCCGACACATAACGCCACAACACAGAGGCGCTTCACGCGCGGTCTCGCCGAGCATCTCGACGGGCTACCGAACAGCATCACGCTGAGCGACGTCAATGACGACGCCACAACCACCGCCGTGAGATTGATCGGTGTCACGCCGACTCCACACAGCAGCCCGACGGCGATCACCGAGGCGGCCATCTGCGCCATCCCGAGCACGAACCGCACGAGGGCCCACCAGACCGAGTCTGGCGCGCGCGACGAATGCAGCACCGGGTTCATATGGCGGGCGCGCATTCACTCTCCTCACATCGGGCAACACCCGCCACTCCGCCGCACGGCTGACAAGCGCTTCGCGTCTCTTGCCCGACCGGCCGTATCGGCGTCGAGGCATTCAAGCAGTTTGCGACGCAGCACCGTGCGCGCTGGGGCGAGCGCGTAGAACGTCCAGTAGCTGTTCTTCCTGGCCGAAATGAGTCCAACGCGTTTCAAGTACGCCAGGTGGCGCGACGCGGTCGGCTGGGGGACATCGAGTACTGTGACGAGGTCCCCGACGCATAGCTCGCCCTGGCGCAACAGATGAAAGATTCGCAGCCGTATGGGGTCTGCCATGACTCGGAAGAGCTGCTGAGCGTTGTCAACCATATTCGGCAAATCGGATATGATTGTAGCCGATGGAACGCCTTCGGGTACTGTTTCTTTGCACCGGCAATTCCGCCCGCTCGCAGATCGCCGAAGGTCTGTTGCGGAAGCTGTCCCGCGGACGCGCCGACGTCTTCAGCGCCGGAACGAGGCCGGAGGCCGAAGTGCACCCGGTGGCCGTGGACGTCCTCAGGACGCGCTATCACGTGGACACCGACGGTCTCTATGGGGTCATTCCGAAGGGCTTATAGACGCCCAGCACTGTTGCAGCAGTTAAGAGGATGAGGGCCAGGATCGAGTGAACGATCGGCGACGCGTTTCGCAAGGTTTGCAGATCAACGATCGGGTCCGCCGCGATTCCCGCCATCTGCCTGAACGTCCGCATGTACGTCAGCAGGATCACTGTCGCGAAGACGGTGATCAGCAACTTCAGGACAACCCAGTAGTGCCGAAAGAGCCCCCAGGCCGTGCCGAGCGACAACGCAATCCCGGTGAGCAGCGACGCGTCGAGTCGTCCTCGGCGTCCACCAGCGTAGATGTCAACCTGATTGGCAGGACCTCATGCAGCACAACGGGCACACCACGGCGACCAGCGTCACTACCTTCGGCTCGTTGGCATGATCGTCCTGTCATTCATTTCGATGTACGTGTTGATGTACTCCAATGGCGAAGTCGTTCGCGGACGTGTACAACGCCCGAAACCAGGTCCACATGGCTGGACTGATGACTGCCCCGATGGTGGTCATCGAGCTATGGGTGATGGCCAGCATGTTCAAGAACAGGAAGCTGAATGCTGCCGTTATCGTGCTCAGCGCGCTGCCGCTTCGTGATCCCTGCTTCCGTTCCCTGAGGAACATGCGTCGGCGATAAATCCGCACGAGGCGTACAGCACGCGTGCAGTAGTGCTCTAAGGCACTAGAACCTGGGCGATATCGACTTTCACCGCGCACGGCGCCGAGGTCTCAATGTGTCACCGGTCCGCGCGGGTGATCAGGCCTGGCCGAACCGCTGTGCTTGCGGCACGGAACCCATAGATAGTAGAACGGACGTCCTCGAGCGCTCTCTGCAAGGAGGACAGCATGCTGCAGGCCAGGGCTTCACGGTTCCGCCAGCGTATGGGCCTGGCTTTGCTTGCAGGCGCAATCGCGACGCCGGCCACCGCACAAGACAACGTTGATCCTCAAAAGCTCATCGCCGAGGCAGATCGACTCGCATGGCTTCGCGTTTGGACGCGTGCGGAGCCCTTGTTCGCGCAGGCGCACTTGGCCTTCATGGAGCGCGGTGACGACCGCAATGCCCTCTACGCCGAGGTAAGCCGTCTCCGTGGACAGCTGCCCACCCTTCCGGTCCCGGAAGTGTCGGAGCGCTTGAGCGAGTACCTCGACAACCCGCTTGTCCAATCCGACGACCGCCTTCGGCTCCGCGTGTTGATCATCAAAGGCGAAACTGACGAAGACCTCGACCCCTCGCTGTCCCAACGTTCGTGGACCGAAGCGCTTGCACTCGCGCAGAAGCTCAACGAACCAGCGTGGGCCAACCGCGCCCGGGGCGAACTCGGAGTCGTCGCGTTCCTGCAGGGCGACACCAACACCGCCGTCGTCAATTTGGGCCAAGCAATCAAGGCGGCCGAAGCGAATGGCGATACATCGTCTCTCGTCCGCTGGCTCACGCTGTTTGGGCACGGCTACGTAGAACTCGGACGGCCGGAGCAGGCGTTCGACTTCTACGAGCGTGCTCTGAAGATCGCCCGTGCGGTTCCAGAGCTGCAGATGCCGTTCATGACGCTCGTCGGCAAGGCGGACGCGCTCGCACGCGTCGGACGTCTGGCCGAAGCTGAGGCACTCGTGAAGGAAACGTTGTCCGAAGCGGCGAAGGAAGGCGCGCTCGGGTACCAGGCCGAGCTCACGGTTCGCGTCGCTTCCATCGCTGCGGCACGAAAACACGCCGACCGAGCGCTCGAAGAATTGTCACGTGCGGCGGAATTTGCCAGAGCTGCGGGTGGAAATCGGATTCTCGCGACTATCGGGTTGGAACGCGGCAGACTCTTGCGTGCAGCCGGTCGACCCGTCGACGCGGAGCGTGCATACCGCGAAGGGATCGCGGCGTCTCGCAGCATGGGCGAACGGTTGCTCCTGCCTCGGCTGCTCGCGCAACTCGCCGATCTGCAACTGTCGCGTGGCCGGGGCAGTGAAGCGTCCGAACTGCTGCAAGAGGCGGACGACATCCTCGAAGGGCTTCTCACAAACGCGAGCAGTCCTTGGGTTCGAGGGCGAATCCTTGGAAGCATGGACGGAGTGGTATCCGCGCGGATCCGTCTCGAGGGTGAGCGTGCGGGTCCTAACCCCGCACGGCTGTTTGCCGTGCTCGAGCGTGCACGCGCTCGGTCACTGGTGGACCTGTTGCACTCGCGCCCCCTCAGCGAAATTCGCAAGTCCACAGACCTGCGCGCCGCCGAACGCAGCATCACGACACTTCAGATGCAGTTGCTTCGAACGACGAACCGAGCGAACCGGCAACGCTTGCTCGACGAGATCTTCCGTGCCGAGGAAGCGCTGGCGCCTATGACGACGGAGCTGTTCACTCGGTCCCGTACGAGCGTGCGACGTCCGGTTACCATTCGCGCCGTTCAAGCCGCGTTGCGGTCGGACGAAGTGGTGTACGAGGTTGCGCTCGGCGAGCCTGCATCCTTCGGCATCATCGTCACCCGTTCGACAGCGCGTACCGTACGGTTGTCCGCGCGGAAGGCGATCCTGGCTCAGGCCGACGCGCTGGTGTCCGCTGCGCGGGGCGGAACGGACATCTCGTCGGAGGCGAAGGCTCTCGGAGCCACGCTCCTGACTGGCCTGACGGAGCTGCCCTCCCATCGTCGGTTGATCATCAGCGCCGAAGGGACTCTGCAGCAGATTCCCTTCGAGCTTCTGGAGCCTCCCTCGACGAATCGTCAGCGTCTTCTTGAAACCCACGTCGTCTCGTATACGCCTTCCGCATCGATCCTGGTCACGTTGCGGACGCGCCCGGCACCTGTTCAGGCCGGCCGAGCTGCGCTCGCCGTGGCTGCATCGCCCGCCGCCAGTACGGGGACGACCGGGAGCGGAAGTCTTGGCACGAACGGAATCTACGACCTGAACCCGGCGCAACTGCGGCAGTTGCCGTTGGCGGCTGAGGAGGCAGAAGCAGTTCGCACAGCTTTCGGCGCGGGTGCGTCTCACGTGCTCGTGCGGGACGCCGCGACGGAAGCCGCCGTCAAGGCGCAGCCATTAGGCGAGTACCGTGTTTTGCACCTGGCCGCACACGGCATCATGAGCACGAAAGTTCCGGCTCGTTCAGCCATCGTGCTGCGGCCGTCGGAAACGGAAGACGGCCTTCTCCAAGCGCGCGAAATCCTGAGTCTCCGATTGAACGCCACATTGGTGACGCTGTCGGCGTGCGATACCAGCACGGGCATTGCGCAGGGACAGGATGGGGTCGCCAGTCTCGTTCGTCCCTTCGTGGCAGCGGGAGCGCGAGCGGTCGTGGCCAACCTTTGGGCCGCCGACGACACCTTCAGTGCCGCGATGATGCGGGAGTTCTACCGCGAGCTCGCGAGCGGTGGCGACATCGGCGAATCGCTGCGGAAAGCAAAGCTGCGAATGATCGAGACTTTTGGCCCTGAGGCGGTACCGCATCTCTGGAGTGGCGTGCTCGCGCATGGGGACGCCGCCGCTGTTGTCATCCCACCTGGTAGCACTGCGCAGAGAGGGGGCTCGAAGTGACCTTTCTGACCGAATCGCAGCGACGCACCGTCTTGGACAAGGTGCTGAGGCTGGTGGACACGAGGTTCATGGGTGCAGATATCGACGTCAGCCAGCTACGTGATGCCCACGAATCGCGTGTGGTGAACGCCAACACCCCGGAGGATTTCGAGCAGGCGCTCGACGGACTTTTGCGGGATCTCAAGACCAGCCATACCGGGTTGTTCCACCAGGCGCGTCCACGTTCCGCCGGTCGAATCGCCATGGCCGCGACGTTAACGAAAGCGGACACCGCGACTGACGGCCATCGCTGGGTCTTCCAAGACGTCCACCCAGGTGGCGTTGCGGCTGCCGTGGGCATCCAATCTGGAGACGTTCTTCTCGCGGTCGACGATCAGGAGCTTGTGCCGCCGGTGGCCATACCGTTTCGGCTGGGCCAGTCCTACACGGTCGCCGTTCGAAAGCCAGACGGGTCGACGACGCGATCGACGCTGGCAATCCCCGGGTCGCGAGAGAAGAAGCGGCCGATTGTCGTGCCCGATCAGGTCGTGAGCGCGCGGAGGCTCGATCCACATGTCGGCTACATCCGCGTCAGCATGTTCCCTGGCGTGCTCGGAATGGACGTCGCACGCGACATCAGCCGCGCGATAGCGGAACTGGACTCCGACCGATTGATCCTCGATCTTCGCGGCAACACGGGCGGAGGCATCGGGTGCCTCCGATTAATGAGTCATCTTTGCCCAGACCGGCGCGGGGTCGGATATAGCATCGGGCGCAAGCTGGCGCGGAACGGCTACGACAAGAACCGACTTCCGCAGTTCGATCGCATCCCCGCGTCGAAGCTCCAAGTCCTGCCGCTGATCGTCAGGTTCGGATTAGCCGGTCGGTCCGTCGCTGTCTTCACCGAAGCTCTTGGCGTTCAACGCCATCACGGCCGGGTTGTCATGCTCGTGAACGAGCACTCGGCCAGCGCCGCGGAGATGGTGGCCGCTTTCGCAGCTGAGTATCAGCTGGCAACGCTCGTCGGCACGACGACGGCCGGGCGACTGGTGGCGACGAGCGCATTCAAGGTGGGGTTTGGCTATCGGCTTGTGATGCCCGTCGCCACGTATTTCACGTGGCACGGCACGAATCTCGAGGGACGCGGACTCCAGCCGACGATCGACGAACCGTTTTCGTTTGAAGCCAGCATGGACGGCAGGGACAATCAACTGGAGCGGGCTATGCAGACCCTTCGCGGAACACCGCGTACGGTGGATGCGGCCTCGTAGACGGTGGCATCAGCGCACACGCAAGGGGAACATCTGCCATTCGCCGCCTTCACGTCGCAATGTGAGTTGATAGTCGCCCACCTCCAGACCACTCGTGTCGATCGCGGCTTCAAGGGTCGTGATGTAGTTGCGGATCTCTGCGGAGCCCGTAGCGCTCGCTCGAACGCGCAGATCGCGGTCGAGGATCCGGACTTCATAGGCACCCGGGGACGAGCCGACGGCCAGTAGTATCGTCGCATTGACGCGCCCACGGGGTACCTCTAAGGGCGTTGCGCTCTTCTGCTCTTCGGATCTGGTGACGGCGAGCGGTCGCAGGTCGAGGCTTGCGACCTGAGGTACTGTCTCGTTGGCAGTCGGCGTCGAGATCGGAGGGCCGTCACCTCCCCTCAGGGCAAACCATGAGCCCGCGACGGCGAGCACCAGCACCGCAGCGGCGGCGTACGCCAACCGCTTCCGTCTAGCTGCCGACGCTCGGGTCGCAGCATCGGCTTGCTGAAGCGCGCGAAACTCCTGGTAGCACGGCGAGCACTTGGAGAGGTGCTCGTACGCCGGGTCGCCGATCGGCATCTCGCGTCGTGAGAGGGAGACGAGCATCTCACGAGGTGGGCACCCCTCGCGCGCTGGATTCGGGTGAGCGCGCCCGAGGAGCAGGTCCATCTCGTTTTCAATCTGAAATCGCAAAGGGGCAGAGCCCTGACCGTCGTTCGTCATTCGGCTGTCTCAGTGTGTCGTCGCGGTCGACGAAAGGCGGATTAGATGCCGGAGACGATCCTGCTTTACGGCTATTGTCTACTCCTTCACTCCCGTCAGAGCGTGGATTTTTTGCTTCAACCGGCTCATGACTTTGTCGACCGAGTTCACCGAGCTGCCCCGAAGCTTCGCGATCTCCTCGCTCGAGTACCCGAACGCCTTCAGGTTGAAAATCCACTTCTCTTCCGGCGTCATGTGTTCTTCGAGCTGACGCAACAGAATGCCTCGTTCGATCTCGTCGACCGAGCCATCCCACGCACGCAACTGCGAGACGATGTCCGGCCCGGTGCGTGACTCCACGCGGTTGAACCGAATCTGCATCGACCCGCGTCTCTGCAGCGATACGCCGATGCTCTCCAAGGCCTTCCAGGCATAGCCTCCGAGCTTCTCGATCGGTCCGGACGCGCGCTCGCGTTTGGTGATGCGCCGCGCCGCCTCCTCAAACACCTCCGTGACCTCCACGTCGTCCTGGATCGCGGGAAAACGTCTCCGGAACCGTGGGAGCAGAGCGTTGAGGACTTTGCTAAGGCGGTCGTCTAGCGGTTTGCCGTCGGCGTCGAGAAACCCGAGCTTTCGCAGGTTCTCCATACGATCCCCTCCGTGGAACTTGGCGGGTGCGAAACCCGCCGTCGGGGAACGACGCCAGTGTCAGGGCCGCCGGAAGAGGAGAAACAGCGCTGTCAGGTTTCGGTCCGGACCGGCGTTCTATCGGATTAGAACGCGCAATCCCGCACCGACGATTCAGTGGACGTTCAGTAGGGCGGCATCAAGCTGGCGTGTCCTGATGCACTCACTGATGCGAATTGTGGCCGGACGATCGGTGCTTGTCAATGAGGAAGGTGACACATGCGAGGTGGTGGCTCACGAAGCGCGCGGTCCTCCGGCCGCTCGATCATCGCGTCTGTTCAACGCGCACAGCTCATCCTTGTAACGGCTGTGCTCGTTCTGCTTCCTCAGATCATGTCAGCGCAATCGCCATGGGAGCGAGCGGCTGGCAATCTGGAACGCACGTTCACCGGTCCGCTCGCGCGGTCTCTCGCCCTCGTGGCGATCGTTGTCGGCGGACTGACGTTCATGTTCGGTGAAATGGGCGCGAAGCGGCAGCTCGCGGGCATCGTCTTCGGAGGCGGCCTGGCATTGTTCGCAGCTCAGTTCCTCGTCTGGCTGTTCTGATCGATACCCCCGAGGCGCTCGGAGTGCATGATGCCCGACCAACCGACGTTCCGCCCCGTACACAAGGCGCTGCACCGGCCGCTCACCGTCTGCGGCGTCGATCGCCGTCTGTTCTTCCTGGCACTCCTCATGGGGGGGGCCACCTTCAACCTGTTCTACTCGTTCCTATCCGGAATCCTGGTGTTCCTTGGCCTGTACGGCTTCGCGCTCTGGGCGACGAACCGTGATCCCGACATGCTGCGCATCGTCATCGCTTCGTCCGGAAGCCGGCGTCGCTACGACCCTGGGAAGCACGAGCGATTCGACGTGGAGGTGGTGCCGTGGTGAGGGTCGGGCGCATCCTCCGTGACTTCAGCGATGCCGGCGGCCTCAACACGCTGCTTCCGCTGTGGGGCTTCGTCGACGGTGAGGCATTTATGACGAAGGCCGGTCACGTTGGCCTGGTCTATGGCCTTCGCGGCATTGACGTTGACGGCCTCACGCAGGCGCAACGCCGAGCGCTGACCCACCGCATGGAAGCGGCCCTTCGACAGCTGGACGAGCGCTGCCGCGTGTATCAGTACCTGGTCAAGCGGACGGTCGGCCCGTTCGTCGCACCAATCTGCGCGGAGCCGGTCGCACAGGAAGCCCTGAGCCGTCGCACGGCCTATCTCAACGAACGACGGCACGAACTATACGAGCTCGCGCAGTACGTAGTCCTGCTACGTGAAAGCACTTCTCACGGACAGGTGAGTACGCGGCTCCAGGGAGTCTGGCGCGAGCCGCGGGAAGCACTTCGACGGTGGCTCTCGACCCACCATTCGCTGAAACTGCTGGAGGCCGAGCTCGACGACAGCATCGCACGTCTGCTGCACCAGGCCGAATCATTCGAAACCCAACTGGCCGACTTCGGCTTGGCCCGACTCGCAAGCGCCGAAGCGTTCCATTTCTTTCGGCAGTTGGTCAACTACGACGTGCCCACGCTCGCGGCGGTCACATCGAGCACCCCGGAAGCGTACCTGGACTACTTCGTCGCAGATTCGGCGGTCGAGTGCCACAGAGACCATTTGATGGTTGGTTCGAGGCAAGTGAAGGTTCTCTCGATGAAGGAGCCACCCGGCCAGACATACGCGCACATTCTCGGCGACTTGCTTGCGGTACCCGGTGAGTTCATCGCCTGTCTTGAATGGCAGCGCGTGGCGCAGGAGCGAATGCGGCGGGATATCCAGTCTCGGCGGCGGCACTTCTTCAACAAGCGTGTCGCACTCATCAACTACGTGTCACCCGAGGCGAAGGCCGAGGAGATGCTGGTCGATGAATCGGCAACCGCCACAGTGAAACAGCTCGGTGACGCCCTCACGGAGATGGAGGTGAACGGCCACGTGTTCGGTCGCTGTTCCCTGACGGTCGTTCTCCACGGCGAGAACGAGCGAGCACTGGACCAGCAGGCCGCCCAGGCCATGAAGGTGCTGGCTGCTCATGACGGTGCGTTCTTTGACGAGACCTACAACCTGCTCAATGCCTGGGTCAGCATTGTGCCTGGAAACGGCGCACGCAACCTCCGTCGGCTGGCCCTGCTCGAAACGCACGCGGCCGACTTGAGTTTCCTGTTCGGAATTGATCAGGGCCGCGCGGGCTCACCGCTGCTGCCGGAGCCGCTGGCGACCTTCGAGACGCCACACCACACGCCGTTCGCGTATCACCTGCACGTCCAGGACGTCGGCCACACGCTCGTCCTCGGCGCCACCGGCAGCGGCAAGAGCTTCCTTTTGAATTTCCTTGTCACCAGCGCGCAGCAGTACGACCCGTTCACGATCGTTCTGGATCTGGGCCACGGGTACCGCAAGCTCGGTGCGCTCCTTCACGGTGGCTATGTCGAACTCGGGTTGCGCCATCACGACGTCCGTATCAACCCGTTCTCAATGGAACCGACGCCAGAGCACCTGCACTTCCTGCACGGATTTGTCCGCGTGTTGCTCGAGGGTGAAGACGGCTACCGATTGAGCGAACTCGAGGATCGAGAGGTCTACGAGGCGGTCGAGAACCTCTACGTACTCGACCGAAATCAGCGGAGGCTGTTCACCCTCGCGAACCTGCTGCCACGGGCGCTGATGGCGCGGCTTCAGAAATGGGTCGAGGGAGGCCGCTACGCCGAGCTGTTCGACAACGTTGACGATACGCTGACCTTCGAGCGGCTGCACATCTTCGACTTCGATGCCATGAGGGCTTATCCCTCTCTGATCGAGCCACTGCTGTTCTACATCCTGCATCGCGTGAACGAACGTGTGCTCGACGAAGGGGACTCGCGAACGCTGAAGCTCTGCGTCATGGACGAAGCGTGGCGCTTCATCCAGAACCCAACGCTCCGCGCGTACGTGCAGGAAGCGCTGAAGACATGGCGGAAGCGGAATGCCGCCATGATTCTCGCCACGCAGACGATCGAGGACTTCGCCTCGGCAGACCTGCTGCGGACGGTCGTCGAAAGCTGCCCGACCAGGCTGCTGCTGGCGAATCCAGCCCTGGAGCGATCACGGTACGCTGAGCTCTTCCAGATGAACGAGATGGAGCTGGATCTGTTGGCCGGCCTGATGCCGCGCCGACAGATTCTCCTCAAGCGACCGGACCTGACGAAGGTCCTCACTCTGGCGGTGGACCCCAAGAGCTACTGGATCTACACCAACACCCCCATCGACAACGACCGGGTCGCCGCGGTTTTCCGAGAGCACGGTTTTGAAGCGGGCCTGGACCGGCTCGCGGCGTCGGCCTGATTGTGGGAGGTGTGCCATGCGGTGGAGTGGTCTGCGTGCGTTCACGGTGACGATAGCGGTTCTCGCATGCTCAGCAGCAGGGACGGTTGCTGTTGCCCAATCGGGGGGCGTCCGAGAGGTGTCGGCGACCGAGCGTGGGGTGATTCCGCTGCAGACGCGCCTCCGCTATACGACGATGGTTGTCCTTCCTGAAGGAGAGGAGATCCTGGACGTCCTCTGTGGCGATCGGGATTTCTGGGTGGTTAGCGCCACGCACAACATCGCCCATGTGAAGCCCGCAAAGGCCGGAGCAGAGACGAACCTGAACCTGGTCACATCGAGCGGGACGATCTACTCATTCATGCTGAGCGAAAAATCGAGCCCGCCAGATATCAAAGTTTACGTTCTTGGTGAGGCTGCCGGAACGAACGGGAAGCCGAAGTACTACTCGGCCGCCCAGGTGGAAGGACTGGAGGCGCAGATCGCGGAACTTCGCACCTCGCTTGGAACTTCTGTTCGGGAGGAAGCGCGGAAGGCGGATGAAGCGATTGCCGCGTACCGGCAGGAGTATCCCACGCGCCTTCAGTTTCCATATGGCCCGACCAAGTACGAGAAACCCTTCTTCGTTCAGTCGATGTGGCACGACGGCGAGTTCACGTACCTGAAGACGGACGCGACGGAGTTGCCAGCGTTGTATGAGCTGAAGGACGGCAAACCGTCGATCGTCAACTTTCAGGTGCGCGAGGGCACCTACGTCGTGCCGAAGGTAATTGATCGCGGGTATCTCGCGCTCGGGAGCCAGCGCTTCACGTTCGAGCAGCGGGAGCGGTGAACATGGCCGAAGAGCCTGGCACCCCGGCGGCACCTGTCAGCGACCACCGGCCAGTCCCTCGCGGCGTACTGCCGCGTCGATTCCAGACCTGGCTGATGGCGGGGCTGGCGCTCGGAATTCTCTTGATCATTCTGATCACCGGTCAGCCCGAGCCTACCCGAACCCCGGCACAGTCGCAGCCGGCTCCTGTCGCTCCGAATCCGGATCGGCTTCGTGACTATGAGGACCGTCTTCGAGCGATGGGAGCGCGTCAGGCGCTGGAGGCCCAAGCCGCGGAGCCAGTGGTTCCCGCCCCTCGTCTCGAGGAACCCGCCGGCCCCGCCCCTCAGGACCCGATCGAAACCGATCGGAAACGTCGAGAGTACGAAAGCCTGTTCGCCAGCAATGTCGTTCTCAGCCGTCGGCCGGAAGCAGAGCGACCGGACACGGGCCGCCCCGCTGGAATTTCGCCCCGTGAAGTGCCAGACGACAACATGACGGCCTCACTCGACGAGATTGCGGAAGCCGTTGTCCGGGCGACAGGCGGCGGGAGCGCGGGATCGGGACGCCCCCCCGTGGGGACGACAGACATCTCCGCGGAGCAGGTGTCTCCGGCGCCGGCCTCCGCCCAACGTGAGCAACGAACGCCTGAACGAACCAGTCCAATCAGCGCCTCCGGCCCGGTGCACCCGCTACTCGAGGGAACCGTCATCGATGCGGTCCTCACCAACAGGCTGGACGGAAGCGGAACGTCTCCCGTCAATTGCCTGGTCACGAACCCCGTGTTCTCCCACAGCGGACAGCATGTGCTGATTCCAGCGGGCGCACGCATCCTCGGCGAGACGCGGGCCGTTCAGGCCCTCGGTGAGACGAGACTCGCAGTGCCCTTCCATCGGCTACTGATGCCAGACGGCAGCACGCTCCGTCTCGATCAGTTCATGGGCCTCAATCAGATCGGAGACGCCGGTCTGCGGGACAAGGTCAACCACCACTATTGGTCCACGTTCGGATCCGCCGGTGCTGTCGGCCTGATCAGTGGTCTGGCGCAGTGGATTGGCAGCGCAGGGCTTTCGGGTGGAACCGGCGACCGGACAGTCATCATCGCCGGCGGGGCCGACGCGGCATCGCAGGCGAGTCTTCAGGTCATGAGCCGGTTTTTGAACCGCCTTCCAACCATCACCATCCGCGAGGGACACCGGGTGAAGGTGTACCTCACAAGCGATCTGCAGCTCCCTGCGTATCAGGCGCGCGAAGGCGCTTCGATTGCGAGCCGCAGCAGGAGGCCCCAATGATGCGACGCATACTCGTGGGAACGCTCGTCCTCGTTCTGGTGACCACGCCGGCAAGCGCTCAGTTCGCGGTCATCGACCCGGCGAACCTCGCGCAGGCCATCCTCATTGTTCAACGCACCCAACGCCATCTCGAGGAGCTGCGGGCGCAATACCGAACGATCGTGCGGATGGCGCAAGGCCTTGGACGACTGGATCAGTACCGGATCCCGCCGTCTACCCTGACCGGACATGACTCTGGGCGCTGGGCGTACGGGCGCCAATGGATCAGCGCACTGAACAGCGGTGACGCGACCGGTGCCGCGTACCTGGCGACCGCGACACCGCTGGCGCCGCCAAATGCGCCAGGTCGCCTGTCAGCCGCCGCTCGAAGAGCGTTCGAGCGTCAGTACGCGACCGTCGAGATCACCGACTCAGTTGCGATGATGGGCGGCCATCAGGTCGGACTGATGCGCGGCTACTACGGGGAGCTCCAGCGCGCCGTTGACGCACTCGAGCGGGACGTTCTCAACAGCGGCTCGTCGTACCACGAAATGACCGCCATCCTCGATAAGGTAGCGGCCGGCGAGCTGCTCGGGCGCCGCCAGGACATGGCAGCGAACCAGTTGCTGTCGCACGCGCTCGAGCAGTTACTGGCTAGGAGCAAGCGACAACGAGACACCGAAGCGTCGACGCTCAACATGCAGCTCGTCACGTGGAGAGACGGCGAGGCCGCGAATCGCGCCTTCCGCGCCGGAGCGGGCCATGCCCTCTCCACGTGGCGGCAGCCATAGGAGGTCCGGCATGTATCGGCACCACCGGCCAAGTCGTCTTGGAATCGCCCTGGTCTCGGGCGCGCTGATGGTCGCGATCGCGACTCCAGTTTCTGGGCAGTTGGTTGTGTACGATGCGGCCACAACCGCTCGAAACACAGTCACGGCTGCGGTGAAAGAGTTTCTCTTCGAGACGGAGCGGCAGCAGCACACGAAGCTCCGGGAGATGGCGCGACGGCTGAGTGCGCTGACGAGCCTCAGGAAGTACGCGATGGAGGAAGTGCCGCGCTGGAGAACACACGGCGGCGACTTCTTCTACGCGCAGCCATACAACGATGCGCTGATCTTCGGCGATTCCTCTGGATCGGCGTTCATGGAACTGAGCCACCGACTTCTCGCGGACGCAGGGCTCCTGGATCGACTCGACCCAGCGGCTAGACGGCTCGTTCAGGCGCGCCTCGCGACCGTTAACCTGACGGATGCCGCCGCCATCGCAGCAACTCACGGCAGCGGCCAGCTCCGCCTGCTCGGACGACGAGGGGAACTCCAGGCGATCGCCGCACTCCAAGGCGACGTGATCGATCCGTCGAACGATCAGAGCACGACGGCGGTCCTGGACAAGATCAGCGGCGCGGCCCTGATTGGTGCTCGCCAGCGTCAGGCTCGTATTCAGTTGCTCGTCGGCGTGGTCGAGCAACTCGTGGTTGACAGTAAGCGAGCGAGAGACACGGACACGGCTGCACTGGCGATGCAGATGGTCACGTGGCGCGACGGTCGCGCCGCTGCCAATGCCTTCGTGGCCGGATCGGGCGACGCCCTCAGAACATGGCGCCAGCCGTAAGCGATTGCGGGGATTCTCATGGAACTCAATCTGCTCCCGACGATTCAGCAAGCGATCTCGAGCCTTCTGCTGACGTACGAGCCGGAGTTCCTCCGCTTTGGCCATCGACTGTTTCTGTCCCTAGCGACGATCATCCTGGCCTGGCACGGCATCCAGATGATGTTCGCGCGTGAGGGTCTGAGCGACTCGATGTTTGAGTTCGCAAAGCTGTTGCTTGTCGTCGCCTTGGGATACTCGTTCATCGCCTTCTACGAGTCGCCGCTGCCAGGAGTTGGCGTGTCGTTCAGCAACCTGATCACGGACCAGGCGTTCTACTTCCAATCGGTGCTCGAGGCGCGCTCGTTCGACAACATCTACCGGCATTTCGACGAGCTGTCAGACCGGTTCATTCAGCCGGACGCGTGGGCGATTCTGGCCAACCTCATCTATTGGATCGTGCTGCTGCTCGTGGCCTTTGCGAAGGCCGTCTCGATGGCGGTGATCGCGTTCGGTCTGATTGCCAGTGCCGTTTGCGCGTTGCTCGGTCCTCTGTTCGTTCCGTTCTTCATCGTTCCCAAGCTCGACTGGCTGTTCTGGGGATGGTTCAAGGCGTTTATCCAGTACTCGTTCATCCCGGTCGTGGCCATTGCGTTCCTGATGGTGTTCGAACAGTTCGTCTTCCGGTATGTGACCACCTTGCCTCCGACGATTACCCAGGCAGAATATGGCATCTACGGCCTTCAGGCGGTCGCCGTGATCATCACGTTCTGCACCGGGATCGTGCTCGTCCCGTCGCTGACGACCTCGATCTTCTCCGGTCAGGGCGGTCAGGCGGCCTTCCCAGGCCTGAGCCGGTTCATGAGGCGCTAGCCACGCTCCGAGAGGCACCACTATGCCGAAGCGATTCTCGAACGTTCCCGAGCACCTGAGGGAACCTCACCACGTCGCCTGGTCCGACCTGCCGCCGTTCTATTGGAAGGCGCTGGGCATCACCATCGCGCTGGGGTTCATCACAGGACTGATCTGGATCGCGTGGCGGTTGTTCGACCTTCACGTTCTGAACTGAGGAGGACGTGCCGTGGCAGGTGTCGTCGGCGATATCAACCCGAAGACGATGGAAAGCGCGAAGCGGCAGTTCGTGGAGCTCTACGGCTCTGCGCTGGTGATGAACACGTATCTCAAGATCGCGCTCGTTCTCGTCTCCCTGGTGGCCCTGGGACTGCTCGGCCTCAACTTTCACACCGCTGCGCGGTACTCACAGGTGAAGCCGCTTGTCGTGCGAATCGACGACGTGGGTCGAGCAGAGGCCGTCGTTTACGACGCTTCACGCTATCAGCCGCAACCTCCGGAGCTGCGGTACTTCCTGACGCAGTTCGTCGTGAAGCACTTCAGCCGCATCCGTTCGACGCTCCAGCGTGAATATCCGGACTCGTTGTTCTTCCTGAACCCCGCTCTGGCGGACGCCACGATCGCCCAGAACGACCAGAGCCGCGTGCTCGAAATGTTCGTGACGAACCCCACCGCCGACGAGATCGAGGTGGCGGTCCAGAACGTGAGCTTGAGCGAGCTCGCCACACCGCCTTTCAAGGCCGCCGTGACCTTCCAGAAGGTCTACTACACGCCTGGTACGCGGTCCGAACGGAACCGCGAAACCTACGTCGCGCAGGTCGATTTCGTTCTGCGCGAGCATGTGCCAAACGAGTTCGTCCGGGTGAACCCGCTGGGTCTCCAGATCGAGTACTTCCGCGTCGATCAGGCGTTCGAGGATCGACGTCAATGATCGCCAACGCGGCATTTCTGGCGGCTCTCACCGTATTCCTCTTCGCCGGATGGCTTGCCGGCGAGCTGCGCTTCCTTGCGCCATATAAGACCGTCCTGTTTCACGAGCACGCGGCCCTCATCGGCGGGGCCGCCCTGATTCTCTTCCTGAACCTCACCGCGACCTACTACAGCGTGGCCCGCTGGCTGTTCCTGCGCGACACCGGTCGCAAGCTGCTGCACCTCGACCATCAGCTTGCGACCGACGATGCCGTGCTCGATGACCTGCGGTCGTACCTGAAGTAACAGCGGGAGGTTCAGATGTGGCGAGACATTGATCCACGCGCTCCTGAGCGCGAACGGCTGGAACCCGGCCTGGGCAGGGTTGGTGGCTACAACGAAATGGAATCCGGACAGGTCTCCGACGACCCGCGTGACGTGTTCACGCGCGACCTCGACCTGCCCCGAGGATCGTCGAGAGAGCGTGTCCGCGTAAAGGACAGGGAGTACAGGTTGTCTGGTGACGACGTGCGGGTTCTTGCGACAGTTGGAGCGTTCCGCGTCGTGCCTGCGGGCGACTTGAGAGAGCCGAATCCGCGGACACCGACGCGCCCGGCGCGCGATCTCGAGCGCCTCCGCGATCTCGGCCTCGTGCAGACGGTTCCGTACGTCGTCGGGCGCACGCGGACAACGCTGGTGACGCTGACGGGCCATGGGCGAGACGTCCTGGAAGGAGCGCGACGGCTGGGCGGAGGCAGCGATCGACAGGCGTTCTACGTCGGCATCACCAAACCTCGTGAGCTGGCCCACGATTCCAGGGTCTACAGCGCGTACACGAAGGCCGCCGAGCGCCTGGCCGTACGGGGCGAACCGGTTCGCCGCGTCGTTCTCGAAGTTGAACTGAAGCGCGAGTACCAGCGGTTCCTCCAGGCGGAGAACCGAGGGCGCCGAGAACGGGTCGACACGCCCGAGGAGCGGTCCGATGCAGTGGCCCGATGGGCCCAGGAGCACCAGCTGCCGTACGAGGATGGGCACGTTCAGTTCCCAGATGCCCGTCTCGAGTACGACGGCCGCGATGGACGCCGGTCGGTTGAGGACATCGAGGTCGTCACGCCACACTACCGCGGCGCTCACGCAGCGGCCAAGGTACGCGCCGGGTTCACTCGGTACCGTGCCGTCGGTGCTCGCCTCGGCGGCCTTCGGACGACCGGCAGGAGCGGGCGCGGGGTCGATCCGCGCCTCGCTGAGGAGCTCCTCCAGTGACCCGCGCTGACCAGATCCGCGCCGTCGCGAAACTCGGATTCACCGAGCGCCAGGCCGGCTTTCTCGTCACCGTGCTGGTCCATGCCGGCGTGTGTGTGGGGCGCCAGTACTGCGTCTATGCTCGAATCGTTCGCGGGCAGAAGGTCCACGACTTCTTCTCCACCCTGGTCGCCAAGAAGTTCGCCACTCCATACACCTCCGCGCATCGAGGAGCCCGGCTGTATCACCTGCAGGGAAAGACGCTCTACAGCGCCGTAGGCGAACCCGACAACCGGAACCGCAGACCGGCGACGTTGGCCCGCGCGATCGAACGCCTCATGCTGCTCGACGCCGTGCTCGCCGAGGGCAACCTGCGATGGCTCGGGACCGAACGCGAGAAGGTGGCGTACTTCCAGAGCGCAACGACGCTCAGGCCAAATGAGCTGCCTCACCTGGGGTTCGGTGTTCCGCCTGAGGAGACGGTCCGGTACTTCCCCGACAAGCTACCTATCGGCGTCGCCCCTGACGGTCGGACGCACCTGTTCTTGTACCTCGTAGATCGCCGGGCGCCGGTGGACTTTCGAGCGTTCCTCCATCGCCATGTGGAACTCCTCCGCGCGTTGCCAACCTGGGAGGTCCGCTTGTTGACGCCTCAACATCTGGTGGAAGACGTACCGGCATTCGAAGCAGCGGCGCGGCAGGAACTCGCGGCGCCATTGCGCCTTGACGCCGTGGATGAATTGAGCTGGTTCTTCAACCAGCAACTGAGCGCGGAAGCAGGGTCGTCCCCCGACGACTGCGCGCGCTTCCGCCGTGCGCACCGCCTATTTCACGCACCACGCTACCGCACGCTTTACCGAATGTGGAAGAAGGAGGGCAATCGCCTTCTCCACGGTACCGTGTCGCCGATCCTCGAGGACGCCCTCGCAAGGGGCCGCGGCCGGGTGACAACGGAGACCTTGGCCCGCCGGTATCACCATCTCTCCTCCCTGGTGGGCTCGGCATGACTGGCATGAATGGGGAACAGGGTGGGGGAACGAAAACTCGGGAGCACCGTTCCCCCTCGCTGTTTGTCGTGGAGGGCAATGCGCCGAGGGCGACTGCTGGGGCGTCGAGCGGCCTCGCCGCGGGATGTCGTTGACAGCACGGTGGTTGCCGCAGCCACACCGCGCGGCGTCCTTTGCCGCGCGAGCAGCCGGGAGCAGCCGGCGACGATGGAGTTCGAGGCAGCCGGGGCGTGAGCGACCCTGTACCGGCTGCCCCCGACTTCGCCCGAAGGGCAGCCCTGATTGGGTCGCTCACGCCCCGGCTGCATGTCTGTTTTGTCCGGACAAACGTGACCGCGCACTCGTCGTCGACACGACACAGTGCCTGGTCGCGAAGCGGGTCGCCCGCTCGTCGCGTACAGCGCCGCGAGAGGGTGCCCACCGTCATCACTTCTTCCCGACCGGAGGGTGCTATGCCATTGATCAAGCCGCGTACGCGCGGCAAGCAGCTCGTGAAACACCGCACACGACTCGACTGCGAGAACAACGAGACGCTGTATGCGTACGCGCAGTTCCTCGGCGAGTCGACCGAGTACGTGCTCAATCAGGTAATCGACACTGTGCTCGCTCGCGACAAGGAGTTCGCCAAGTGGCGAGAGACGCATCAGGGCTCGTATGTGCCTCGGGCGCACGACCGACTCCGCCGGAAGAACGTTGGACCCCGGCGGGTCGACTCAGGTGCGGCGGCGACCGGAGAAGCGGCCATCGCCGTTGAGCGTTAACAGGGTTGGTGTCCCATGCTCCGCCAGATTGTCGAAGCGCGCGCGGTGGTTGCCTTGGCGATGGCCGGCGGAATCGGTCTCTGGGGACTGCGCGTGTATCCCGTTTCGCACGACGATGTGTTTCTCGGGCTGATCGGCGAACGCGCACCCGGAGTGCTGTCAGTTCTGACCCACGGGTACGCCACGCTCTGGTTCACCACGCCGTACTTCGCCGCATCACTGTTGATGTCACTGGTGGCGATCATCGTGTATCGCCGGGCGCCGCGCGCGCGGGTCCGGCCGCTGCCGCCGTACCCACAGCCCGAGCAGCGACCCACTCCGTCGCTCGTTCTTGGCGAACGGCATTACGCGACGACTCCTGGACCGGCGGCGCGTCCGGAGTGGTTATCCATTCCGCAACGGGGCCTCTACACGGGCGTCATGGTTCTGGGCGCCGTCGGAACCGGCAAGACATCCGCGTGCATGTATCCGTACGTCGACCAGCTCCTTCGCTGGAAGGCCGACGATCCGGCACGCAAACTTGGTGGCCTGGTCCTGGAAGTGAAAGGTGATTTCTGTGGACAGGTGCGATCCATGCTCCACCGGACTGGTCGTGGGGCCGACTACGTCGAAATGGGACTCGACACGGGCGTCTGCTACAACCCGTTGCACAACGAGCTGGATCCCTACGCTGTCGCCTACGCCATTGCCACGCTGCTGAACAACCTGTTCGGCAGATCGAAGGAGCCGTTCTGGCAGCAGGCGTACACCGACCTGCTGAAGTTCGTCATTCTGCTCCGACGCATCAGTGACGGTTACACGACATTCTCGGAGGTCTACCGCTACATCCTGGACGACCAGCAGATCGATCGAGACATCCGGCGTTTGAAAGCCGACCTGTCGGAGCCGCCGGACGTCCTGGTCATCCGTCAGGTCGACTTCCGTGAGCACTGCGTCCAGAAACCGTGGGCGCACTGGTTCAATGAGGATCCGGACCACATCGCGCATCCGTACGAAGCTGGTCTCGAGACGTTTCTGGACGCGCGGAAAGTGACGTACGAAGTCCGGAAGCCGAAAGGTCCCGGATGGGCGGCACGGAAGCACCAGCTCGAAGCCGTTGAGCGATGGTACCTGCACGGGTGGAGTCGGCTTGATGGACGTCTCCGATCGTCCATCGTCGAGGGGATCGTCGTGTTCCTGTCCCTGTTCGACGATAGTCCGGCCGTGCATCGCGCATTCTGTCCGCCGCGAAGTGCTTACACAGAAGACCCGCCGGCGGGAGAACCGAAGCCGCTCGCAGCGATTGATTCACTGCTCGAGAGCGGCAAGGTGCTGGCACTGAACTTTCCGGTCGGCATGAATCCTGGCCTGGCCCGCATTCTGGGCGTCATGCTGAAACTGGATTTCCAGCGCGCGATACTCCAGCGCATCCCGCAGATCACTGCCAATCCGAAACGCATCTGGCGCGACCTGCTGTTCGTCTGCGACGAGTATCACGCGTTTGCGACCGTCGGTGAAGTGGATCCGACCGGCGACGAGCGCACGTTCGCCCTGTCGCGCCAGGCGAAGCTGATCCCGATCGTGGCCACGCAGAGCATCAGCTCACTGCGCTCCGCTCTGCCGGGCGACGAGAGCTGGCGAACACTCCTGCAATGCTTCCGCACGAAGGTCTTCCTCGCGACCAGCGATGAGTTCACCGCCAGGAACGCGGCGGAGTTGTGCGGCCGGCGCGATCGACTCAAGGCGCACTACAGCGTGTCCGAGTCCGGCAGGGATGCTCACATCTCGCTTCTCACGGGTCGGCCGACATCAGCGACGCAGTCGTTGAGCGCGAGTAAGAGCTATGCACCGCATCACGAGTACATCTTTGCGCCGGGAGTGTTCACGCAGCTCCAGAATGCGCAAGCCATTGCGTTGCCGTACGATGGCGTCAACCCGCTCCCACCGCAGTACTGCTACCTGAAGCCGCACTACCTGGACGTCCAGACCAGCTACTTCGATCACCTGGAGCGGGGTGCCATATGAGCAGCCTGGATCGCATTCTGCCGTTCCTGAAGTCGATCGAGGATCTCCTGGTCGATCCGGCCGTCACGGAGGTCATGGTGAACGGCGGCGGGCGCCGTGTGTTCGTTGAGAGGCGGGGATGTATCGAACAAGTCCAGGACCGGACCCTGGAAGTCCGGAATCTGACGGTCGCAATCAAGAACATCGCGCGCGCTTGCGGCGACGAAATCTCCGAGCGTCAGCCCATGCTCGACGCGCGCCTCGAGGACGGCTCGCGTGTTGCCGCCATGTTTCCACCGTGTGCGGTCGACGGACCGACGCTCACCGTCCGGAAGTTCACGCACCGATTCACGCTGGATGATCTGGTTGACGTCGGAACACTAACACCGGCCCTGGCAGACGTCCTGCGTACCGCGGTTGCCGCTCGCCACAACATCCTCATTTCGGGGGGCACAGGCACAGGGAAGACGACGTTGCTGAACGCTGTCGCGCAAACGATTCCGCCTCAGGACCGCATCGTCCTGATCGAGGAAACGTCCGAGATTCTCATCGACAAGCCTAATCTCGTTCGCTTCGAGGCGCGGCGAGCGCAGGTGCCGCTGGGTCAGGAGGAGCCGATGCCGGCCGTGACCATCGCCGACCTGGTGCGAGCGACGCTGCGCCATCGTCCAGATCGCATCCTCGTAGGCGAGGTGCGCGGTCCGGAAGCGTTCGACCTCCTGCAGGCCCTCAATACAGGCCACCTCGGAAGCATGACGACGATCCACGCCAACAACGCCGAGCAGGCGCTAACGCGGCTCGCGCACTGTGTCCTGACGGCAAACGTCGGCCTGCCGCACCGGAGCACACGCGAGGCGATAGCACTGGCCATTCACCTAGTGGTCCATCTAGCTCGGCTGGACGCCAAGCGGGTTGTCACCGAAGTCGTCCGGGTTCAAAATTACGATGCGCACGACGACCGCTTCGTCATCGAAGCCTGGTCTCCTCCACAGGCGGTTCAGGAAGGAGCAACCGCATGACCAGACCCGCGAAGCTCTTTGCCGCGATTCTTGCTCCCGCTGCGCTCTTGGGCTGCGGCCGGGAGGGCACACCAACCGGACCCTCCGGACCGACGTCGTTCTTGGCTGGCACGTGGCGCGGCACCGTGACGATTCAGGTCAACCCCGGCGACCCGAATCCTCCGCCGCCCTCGAGCGGTGAAATGACGTGGACGTTCGAGGTCGTTCCGCAGACGAACATGCAGTCTTTGCGCGCCACGATCCGCTCAACCCATCCGTGGCTCACGATGGAGACGACCGGATCGACGGCGCTGTCGCCTGGAAACAGTCCGCCGACGCAGATCAGCACGCATGGCGAGTTCAACTCACCGCGGGGATGTCGAGGGACTTTCGGTAGTGTCGGGACCGCGGAGGCGACTCGGATCGAAGCTGACTTCACTGGAACGGACTGTCAGCTGGCAACGTTCACAGGTCGCGTCGTGCTGACCAAAGGGTAGAGCTCAGACGTTGCTCCTGCACGGGGCGTGCGCCACACGCCTTGCGATCTCCCTTATGCGACGGTACCCGTGCTGTATCGACTGTGACGAACATTCAGGTGCATCTGGCCCGTCGCCGCCCCGTGTGGCCGAGCGCAGATTGATTAGAGCCCGTGCGCCTGTGCCTCGGTCACCATCGCCTTGACGCTGGAGCCCATCTGCAGCTCAAAGCGCGGCCGAAGGAGAGCATGGAACCAGTCGAACACAAGAGGGCTCTGACGACGGTGAGCGAGGATCTCATCTTGGAACTCGCGGGATGACGTCAATGCCGCTTCTGGAGGTAGGCCGCCAGCGAGGGCGCGAGCCCAGACCTCGTCGCCGAATGTCTTCAAACGATCCGCGCGGTCGGCGGCTTCTGCCTGTGCCCGCGCTTCACGAATTCCCCACAACACCATCGGAAGGGTCGGCGCGAGGAAACCCAGAATGAACTCCTCGAGACTGCGCTGCTGAACCAGGGCGAATACGACGACTGCAATCACAACTAGGCCAGATAGTCCCAGCAGAGCGTACCGATACCAGCGCCGCTGCTTCGAATCCCACCAGCAGTTGCTTCGTTGGCAAATGATACGGCCGACATGCTCAGGCACTACCGCCACCTCTCGCGAGTACCAATCTCTGAACTTGTGAAACCGGGGATCGTCGGTACCCGCGAGCAGAACATCCTCTGGATCGGGTCGGCGTCCGCAGCGCAGCACCGACCATGCGAGTTGCAGCACTTCGCAATCGAACCATTCTTGAACAAGAGCGGCTTTGCGCCGGAGGTTCACCTTAATCGAATCGAGAACGGCCAGATCCAGTAAGGCGACGACGAGGCCGTAGAGTGCCACCCAGGCTCTTGCGGGCGGCCATTGCTGCTGGACGACGAGCAAGGCACCTGGAACAATGACGACGATCGCAATCTGGCAGCCCATTGCCAGCTTGGCCCGAGCGTAAAGTTGCTGCTGCGTTAGCAGAAGCCGTAAGGGCCACAGTTCGTTTTCCCTCGCAACAATCTGATTAGCCATAGGCGGGGAAATAGTCTCCGAATATCAAGCGCCACCGCCCGTATGCCGCCTCAATGTTGCCCTTGCGCACGAACTCCTCCGCCGCTGCAGCACGAGTGTACGCCTTCCCAAATGCCGAGACGACAGCATCCATTCTCGTTCCAACAGTAATGTCTGGGGCGACGTCGTCCGCGTATCCCGCCGGGTCCGCGATCTTGGCTGCAACCGTCTGGCGGGCCTTGTCGAATACGTATCGCACGCCGCTTGAAAAATCTGTAATAGTGATCCCGTCCAGCACCTTAAGCGTCACGGTTTCCAGTGCGAATGATCCCATTACATCGCGGCCCTTGTTCCATGACTTGATCATTTTCATCAGAGGAACGAGGTCGCCCTGATGCGCCCTGTTGGCGTTGGCCCAGAGCTTGATGTGCGCCTTCGGGTCAGTCGGAATCCATCGAGTGCGGCGCGAATCCGGAATGAGGTACCCACCCCCCTTTCGATGGAACGTTGGCACCACGTCAACCCTGAAGTCCGTGAACCTGATTGTGACCGCCTGGCCGTTCCGGCTGATCTCCGGCGTTTTGGGATATGTCTTCCTGAGAACGCGCTTCACACGATCCAGCAGATTCGCCTGACCGTCCGCCGACCAGTACTCAGGCTCGAGGAGCACGAATACGTCCAGGTCGGCCGAAGCGAGCGGCGCGATCAAGGTGTTGCGCATGTACGAACCTGCCAAAAACGAGTCGATGACGTTCAGCTCCTCTTCCACTGCGTCCCGGATGTTCCTCTGTCGCGTCGAAACCGTCGACGCCTGCAGGTCGCTGATTTCAAGATTCTGTTGGAATTGTCTGAAGCCTTCAGCAACTGTGAGCGCCACGCCAGAACTATAGAGAACGGGGTCCTGTCCGGCAAGACCCTTCCGTCATCCATAGGCGGGAAACCTGCTGCCAAATATCTGGCGCCAGATTTCAATCGCGTTCTCGTGTTGGTCCCGACCGTTGTACGTCAGATACCAAGCGTCGCGTGCCCGATCTCGCGCTGTGCGCAACCGCTTCAATACCTCGAACCGCGCGTCGTAGTCATCCAGATAGTCGTCCGCATACCCTCCGTCATATTCAAGCGGCGCGGCGACCAGTTTGACGGCTTCGTCGAAGAAGTTGAACACGTCCCAAGAATATGCAGAAAGCGGCGCCGTGCAGATCCGAAGCGCTAGTGCCTCGATGTGGTACGACTCCATTAATGTCGAATGCTCGGCGTTCCACTGTTTGATTATTCGGACGAGCGGCTTGAATGTAACGCCGCAGGCCACCGCCCTTTCGTTGATGGCAGCAGCGTGTCGCCTCGGGCGTGACCAGAGCCACTTGCCGGTGTTCATATCAGGCACGTTGTAGTGGTTAACTGATGTGGCGTCGTCCGCGTTATAGGTGACGGACACGGGAACAATGTCGACGTTCGGCCAGGTCTTGTAATAGAGCGTCACAGCCTGTCCGTTCTTGCGAACGTTCGTGCGATACTCCGCAAGTACGTCCCTGACATCTTGCAAGACCTGCTCGCACGTCTTTCCCTTGATGTGCCGTTCCCAATGGAGAACGACCATCACATCGAGATCTGCCTTCGACTTGAGAGCGGTGTCTTTGGGTATCGAGCCTGTGGCGAAGGCATCCACGATCGTGAAGTGGTCCTTCAACGTGGCGACGATATCATCTTTGCGAACGTTGGCGGTCTCCTGATGATCGCCTGTAAGACTGATATTGTCGACGAACCTGTCGAAAGAAACGGGTACTGTGTACGGCATCGGGGGATCTGCGCCGGATCGTGGCACTAATCCTACCGGATTCGTCGGGGCCGGCATGAGCCCAAGAGTGAACTGCGGATAGCCAACGAACACGTGCTGCGGTAGCCGCCACGAAGTCGAGCGAGCGTGGCGCACTCCCGCGCACAGAGTTCGCACCTTCTGCATGGTCGCTGGCCGCAAGGCACCTCTTGGCGGCATCACATCCAAGCGACCTTTCCCTCCGATGGCGTGACAGGTTTCCGGCCGATCTTGCGTTCATGAGGCAGGGGACCTGCTCGGGTCCCAGCCTGACTGAACCGCATCCAATGGCCTCTGCCGATCACCACGCACCTGTCCGATTTCTGCGGACCCTGTTCGAGTTGGCGGACTGGGTCGCCGTATTTCTCAAATCCTACGAGAGTTCCGGCGTGGTCCAGCGTGTCGGCCCAGTGTCGTGGGTCGAGAGCGAGCGCGTTCAACGGTGGCTGCGGGCGATGAATGCCCAAAAGTACAACGTCTTCGTCAGCGTGAACGCGATCGCCTCGGGCCGCCGCACCCGAACCCGTGACGCCGTCGGCACAGTCCGACACGTGTTTCTCGATGCCGACCACGATGCCTCCGACTTGCTGTCGCGTGTGAAGGCACGCAACGACCTGCCGAGCCCGAGCTACGTCCTCCATTCATCGCCGAATCACGTGCACGTCTTCTGGCGCGTCTCAGGCTTCGATCGCGACTCGGTGGAGCGACTGCAGAAGCAGTTGGCGCGTGAGCTTCAAACGGATCCCGCGGCCACACCGGTGACGCAGAACACCCGGCTCCCTGGCTTCTTCAATCACAAACGTGCCCAGCCGCATCTTGTGACCATCGAATACTGGAACGTTGACGTTCGCTATGGACCGGAAGACTTTCCGCCGGCAAAGGAAGTCTCCACCTGGCAGCAATCGGGTCGGTCACTCGGGTCGGCACTCGATGTCCCGGCCCTCGATCGTGCAAAGCGGTATCTCGCTTCGGTGCCGCCCGCCGTTGCAGGCCAGCATGGCGACGTTCACACCTTCCGCGTCTGCTGCCGACTCGTACGGGGATTCGCGTTGAACGACGACCAGGCGCTGCACGCGCTGATCGAGTGGAATGCGCGGTGTCAACCGCCGTGGTCACCCGAGGAGTTGCTCGACAAGCTTCGCCGCGCTGCCCGGTACGGCCGAGAGCCCGTGGGCGGACTGCTGTGACATCGGAAGGATCGTCAGCTAAGGCCCTTGCGACCCTGAGCGTGTCCGAGAGGAAACACGAGATGCGTTCCATCACTGAGCAACTCCTGGCGCGACTTCGGTCCTGTCATCCGGTCCGCGTCGTCAGGTGGCTGGACAGGCAGGTGTCCAGGCGTGCGATCAGGCGGATGGACATTCCACCCGCGTGGCTCCTCGCAGGACCGGACGGCTTTCCAGCTGAGGACGAGATCGACATCGTCTTCGGCTTCGCTCACCCGAACCCGAATCGGATCGGGTGCTGCCCCGAGGCCGAGCTGGTCGAGTTGGCGCACCGGCGACGGTCAATGGACGACCCCGGATACGCCCACGTCGGGCAGTGCTCGCCCTGCTATCGACGGGCGCGCGCCCTTCAGGGGATGAAGATCCACTGAATCAACCCGTTCGCCGCCTGCTCCCGATACCCGCCGGCCGGCGGTTCCGTTCTCAAGTCAGGTTTCTCTGAATTCCCGCGTTCATAGGAGTACGTCGACGGATTTCTCCGTCACTGCGCATGCGCTCATAGAGCCCATGCGTCCCACCCTCGTTCGCCGGTATCCATAGGATCCGCGCGAACTCAGCCACCGTCGTCGATCACAGATCCACGGCGAGCTCACAGGAGGACCCATGTCCAAGCAGAAGGAACAGGTGATGTCCGTACGGATCCTTCCGAACACCACGAGCAATCCCCCAGGGAAGCTCGCCGACGCGGAAGTGGTCTTCGAAGCCGACGCCGGCCCGCTCAATGGGCTCAAGCTCATCGGCTTCGCCGTCTGGGAACGGCGTGCGGGAGGGCGCAACGTCACGTTCCCGGCCCGGCAGTACTCCGTGAATGGAGAGCGCCGGAGCTTCGCGCTGTTGCGTCCCGCGAATGGGGACCCAACCGCGCAAGAGGCGATTCGGGACGCCATCCTCGACGCGTACAGCCGCCTAGAGGCCGCATCCTGATCGACCTTTACGGACACCGGGCGGCCGGCCATAGGCCCGCCGTCCGGCGTTCACGGCGGCGAACCACCCACGCCAACACGGCCTGGGTGGACCGCCTCGTTTGACTGGCAATCACCGAGGACTTCGGCCTGACCGCACTGACAAGGGACCGTCATGGAAGCCATCGCTCAAACCACGACTCGCCGCCTGGACTCGTCGCTCCACGCCGTAGGGACTCCCGCTCCCGGTATCCCAGTTGAGAGCGTGCGGACCTTGTCGGTGACGGCGGACTACCGGCTGTCCGAGGCAGGACGCAAGGCGTCGCTGCTGAGCGGAGGGAATGGGCATGCGGAGCAGCGGGTGAAGATCGCGGTGCCACTGACGCGGCTGCACCTGGTGCACGTCGACAACAACGGCGTCGCGAGGCTGAAGCTCCGTCCTCAGTACAAGCTGAACACGGATCAACGCATCGTCAAGATCAAGTTCGCGCCCGTGTATGACCAGCCGCCGACGGTTGACGAACTGTTCCAGGATGCCGCACGCAATCACGAACTCGAACGCGCCTATCACGCGCAGCGCACGACCGCGCAGACCGCCAAGCGCGAGACGCTCGACGAGTGGCGAAACCAAGTGGCGCTGGAGTTCCTCGGCGACCCGGGCCGACGCGCCGTCGTCTACCCGCCTCCGTCGAAGCGCCGCTGTCAAGTCATGACGGATCGTGGGCCGGTGGATTTCGACGCCAAACGTGACATGGGCGTCGCCCGGCAAATCCCTGTCGAAGCGTTCCGCCGCTTTGAGAATGACGTTCGCATTCGCCACGGGCAGGGTGCTGACCAGCGAACCAGAAATCTCGCCAGGCACGCAGAGCGGCAGCAGATAATGCGCGAGTGGATCGCCGCTCACGGATCCCGCGATGAGCGCGAGCGACTCGCAGCCGGCGTGTTGCCGTTCAAGGAGTTCGTTGACGCCCTAACCGACGTAACGTTCCGACCGCTGGCACACCTCACGCCGTACCAGACAGACGGTGCGGCGAGGCTGCAGGAGCAGATCCGGCAGTATCCAGGTCACACTGACGCGATCGTCGCGCCGACTGATGTGTCGGTCGTCACACGCCTGCTTCCGACCGCCTCAGCGATCCAGTGGTCGCTGGTCAACGAGATTCGCAGCATCATGCCTGACGCACAGGTGCAGCTCCGGGAGCGATCGCTCGCATGGACGCGCGACCCTCACGCACCGAAGGTTCGACTCGTCTCGGCCCTCGTGACCCTCAGGGTCGGCCCTGTGCTCCTCCGACGAGAGTTCCAGGTTCCCGACAGTGCTCCGGATGTTCCGGCGCGAACGCAGGAGGACGAATTGATGAAGGCGTAGCCACGAACCGCCACGTCTGACCTCTCTCGTTGTGGCCATCCTGGCCACGCCTCCGCGCCCGCACAGCGGCCGTGGAGCGCTTCCTTCCCTCGTTCGCCCACAGGGCATCAGAAAGGAGCACACCATGCACGGACGAAGTGTATCGACTGTCACCGCGTACACGGCGCATCGGGAATGGGCCAGGAGGCCACCCGACGAACGGTACGCCAGTGTTCACGCGCTCGCCGAGGCGGCTCGCGCCAGACGCCACCGCACCGACGCGCGCATCACCGAGACCGTGGACTTGCAGGTGCAGGCCGCGACCGCCGACGCGCTCGCCATCAGCGACCGCTCCGGACTGTCACGAGCCCTGACCCATTGGAGCTTCGAGCAGCTCGCCGGCCTCGCCAGCGCGCCACCCGGATATCTCCGGACGCTGCCCGCGCCGATCGCGGCCGACGCGATCAACTTCGGGCTGCAACGTGCCGACCGCGCACAGCATCAGCTCTTCGCGGAACGGGACGAACCGTGGACCATCCACGCGATCACCTCACCGAGGTACGCGCGAGTCCACCACGACGAGCTGGCCGACCGTGTGCTCGACCTGATGGCCCAGCACCCGGCCTGGGACTTGCCGCTCGGTTACAAGGATGGCGTGTTCGGCGCCGAACGGGTTCCGTCCGGTGCCTACCTGGGAGATCGAGACATGTTCCTGTTCCTCGTGGACGGCAACCGATCACTCGACGACCCCACCGACGCCTCGCAGGCCGGGTTGTTCCGCGGCTTCATGCTCCGGAACAGCGACGTCGGCGCCGCCGCCTTGTCCCTGGATATGTTCCTGTTTCGCACCGTGTGCGCGAATCACATCATCTGGGGCTTTCACCATGTCGCCGGCTTTCGGCGCCGGCACATTGGTGCGTCGATTCACCACGCCTGGACCGACTCCCTCGGAGACGTCCGCGCGGCGCTCGACGCAGATCTCGGCGCTGATCGCACCATACTCCTGCGAGCCACCTCCCAGGAGCTCGGTGAGACACGCGAGAAGGTGATCGATGCCGTCGTGCAGCGGCTGGATCTGCCGCGCAAGCACGCGCTCGACGCCTACACGATGGCGGAGCAGCATGAGACGAACCCGCGGTCCGTTTGGGGCTACGTGCAGGGGCTGACACGACTCAGCCAGCACACGCCCTGGCAGGACACGAGGTTCACCCTTGACCGCGCTGCCAGCCGTCTGCTCGCCACGGTCCACTGACCTTGGCGCTTCGTTGCCGTGCGGGCTCAGTCCGCACGGCCCTTCTTCAGATCGCGCGCGCCCGGTCTTAGACCCGTCGCGCCTCCCGCACGCGACTCGTGTCGCGCTCGCGGCTGCCTCCGCTCACAGAGCCCAGGCGCTCAACGGAGGTGTGTGCGATGCGCGATCCCATCTGTCTTCACGCACAGCCCGCCGTCTCTGACGGCTTCACGCATTCACTCATTCACCCGTTGAGTCCCGCAACCGCGGACACCGCCGTTGCGGCGTGGGAGACGTGTGCCCACAGGGCCGCCGACCTCCCGCCAGGAAGGAGACCAGACATGCCGCCCACTTCACTGGACAGCGTCACTCGCGGACACCGCGTTCGTGAGTTCGTCTGCACCTACCGCACGTTGCGCGATGATCAGGGCCACTCGGTTCGTCTGCCATCGCAGGCCCTCAGCGATCCACGAACTGCTGCCGCCACGCTGGCGCCACTGCTGGCCAGCGAAACCGTGGAGGTCTTCGCCGTTGCGTGCCTCTCCACCCGGCACCGTCTCCTCGCCTGGCACGTGCTCTCCCGCGGCACGCGCTCGAGCACGTCCATCTCGCTTCCGGACGTGTTCGTCCCCGCGTGCCTGACGCCGGGCACCACCGCGCTGCTCGTCGTGCACAACCACCCGAGCGGCGACCCAACACCGAGCCCGGACGATGCGCGACTCACGCTGCGGCTGGCGCAGGCGGCCGACATTCTCGACATGCCGCTGCTCGATCACCTGATCGTCGGCGACGCCGGCCGCTATTTCAGCTTCCGTGAAGCCGGAACCCTGACCTCGCGCCTCGCAGACGGAGCCCGCGCATGACACCGCGCCGGGCCATCACGCCGCTGGATTGTCGGGCGTCCCTCAGGGCCGTCAAGCCTCTTCGCTTCGCTCGGACCCCGTTCGGGGCTGGCGGGCTTGACGGCCCCTCCGGGCCGCCTCGGATCGGCAATTACGTGATGGCCGGCATTCACCTAGCGACAGAGACACACGATAGATTCGGAAAGGAGAAGACCATGCATGCCTCGAGGATCACACCCAGCATCGAGGTGACGATCGGCCGTGAGACACGGATCTATCACGCGTTCGTGACGACAGCTCCGGCCCGCCTCGACGCACCGGCCACAGTCACCCTGCACACGGGCCCGTTCTCTGACGTGTCCGCCATGGCTGCGGATCCGATCGCCTTCGACCCTACACGCGCGAAGTCATCGGCACGACTCGTTCTCGTCGACGCCATCGAACTGGAATGGCAACGGGCCCGCTACCGCGAGGGGCACCACCTCTTCGCATCGGCTGATCCCGTGCTCGTCGGCGCGAACGCGCTACAGCACTGGCTGTGGATCCGGATCGGTTCTCCCGCGACGGATCTCGAGCTCGTGAACGCATAGCAACGCAACGGATAACCAGGCCCGGCCCAGGGCGACCGGGCCAATGTCATCAGAGGGATGCCATGAACATCGAAGTCAAGATTCTTCGCAACGAACACGGAAGGCCGGCGGGCAAGCTGGCGGACGCTGAGATTCACTTCATCGCTGGCGAACTCGCCGGCCTCAAGCTGGTGGGCTTCACCGTCTGGGAGGGACGCGAAGGCAAGCGCCGCCGGGTCACGTTCCCTGGGCGCCCGCTGGTCGTCCACGGCGACAAGCGCAACTTCGAGCTGCTACGCGCTATCGGCAACCCCAGCGTGCTCGACCGAGTGCGCGATCTGGTGCTCCACGCTTACGAGCAGCAGGCCACCGAGGGCGAACACGCGGCTGTCTCGCAGTGAGCGGCTCACAGGAGAGAGGTGACACATGGCGATGCCAGAGACTCACGCACAGCTCGTGGAGATTCACCGATCGTCCGCTCTCGAGGGATCCGGCTGGATAAACGTACGGCAGGCAGCGTTTCGCACGAGCTGCTGCGCGGCGACTATCCGCAAGGCATGCCGAGCCGGCGAGCTTCGGCATATCAGGATCGGCCACCGTCGTGGCCCGATTCGGACGCGACCGGAATGGGTTGACGCCTGGATGATGCGTGGCATGCGAGAACCCGTCGTGCATTAGAGAGCCGCAGCGATGTCCCGGATGCCGCCAACGTGGCGGTGTTCGGGACGGCGGAGCGAATGCTATGGCCACGCGAATTCGTTGCGCGATGCGAATGGAGCGATTGACGGACGCCGAGGCACGTCAAGGCGACCCGCATCGGTCCTCGGAGGACGTCCTTCCGCTAGCGAGGTGTCGCGAACTCCTCGGAGACGAGGCCGTAGGCGTCTCTGATGAAGAGCTGGATCGTGTGCGCCGACACGCCCACGCCCTGGCTCACGTACTGATCGAGATCGCCGGCGATCGACATTCACAAGGCTAGAGGTATGCACGGCAGCAGGGACTTGCAGGCGCTCGGGAGTGGGTCTAAGCTGCCGTTGATGGTCGGCGCAGTCATCTACATCCGCGTGAGTACGAAGGAGCAGACTGATAATCTGAGCCTCCCCACGCAACTTCGTGCGTGCGAAGAGTACTGCCGCAGAGAGGGGTACGAGATTCTCGAGCGGTTCAGGGAAGAAGGGGAGAGCGCAAAGACGGCCGACCGCCCTCAGCTGCACCGGCTCCTCAAGTACTGCCGGGCGCACAAGGGTAAGGTTCACTTCGTTGTTGTCTTCAACCTCACACGGTTCGCGCGCGAAAAGTACGACCACTTCGCGCTGCGGTCGCATCTGAAATCGCTTGGCATCTCCTTGCGATCGGCAACTGAACCTATCGACGACACATCTACGGGCAAGTTAATGGAGGGCGTACTGGCGTCCTTCGCACAGTTCGACAACGACGTGCGGTCGGATCGCACACGTGCGGGGATGAAGGCCGCCCTTGAACTGGGACGATGGACGTTCCTCGCGCCAATCGGCTACATCAACGTTCCAAGAACATATGGGAAGAGCCTCATCCCCGATCCGGAACGAGCTCAGGTCGTCCAACAGATTTTTCGCGAGTTCGCCAGCGGACGATTTACGAAACAAGAGCTACTGGAGGAAATGACCCGTCGAGGGCTGAAGACGCGGAAGGGGCTACCGGTCAGTTCTCAGGCGTTCGCCACCATGCTGGAGAACCAGCTGTACGTCGGCATCGTGAACGCCCCTGGCTACGGCGTCGTTGGCAAGCGCGGAGACTTCGATCCTCTGATTCCCGACGACGTGTTCTATCGAGTTCAGGCGATCCTGGCGGGACGAGTACACACAACCGGGCCCCACCAGCGCCGTCGCCCTGAGTTTCCCTTGCGAGCGTTCATCAAGTGTGCTGCGTGCGGACGGGGTGTCACCGCGAGCTGGTCGAAAGGACGTAGTGCCCGTTACGCGTACTACCACTGCCTGCCACCTTGCCGGTCCGTGAATATCACCAAAGCCAAGCTCGAAGGGCTGTTCGTCGACGAACTAGAGCGATTCCAGCCGACGCCGGGTTACATGCGGCTCCTCAAGGAGTCAGTGCTCCGCGTATGGCACGACCGCAAGGCGTCGGTCAAGAGCGAGGTCGCGAGCGCCGAGCAGAGAGCGAAAGCGATCCAGCAGAAGCTCGATCGCCTCGACGACGCGTTCATCTACAAGGAGTCGATCGACCTCGGGACATACGAGCGACAGCGCGACCGACTCCGCGAGGAGTTGACGTTGGTCGAGATTGACCGTCACGGTTCCAAGGTCGAGGAGTTCGACGTCGAGGGCATCCTGAACTTCGCGGAGCGGGTGCTGCCGCGTGCGTCAGATCTCTGGATTCAGGCGTCTTTGGAACAGCGGCAGAGGCTTCAGCGACTGTTTTTTCCGGAAGGCGTAGCCTTCAGCGGGAAATCATTCGATCGAACCGTCGTAAAGTCTTCTCTCTTCGAGTACTTAAGGCCGCTTGACGGGTCGAATGAAAAAGTGGTGGACCTGACCGGGATCGAACCGGTGACCTCCTGAATGCCATTCAGGCGCGC
>VFQN01001573.1_pt1 | contig 37535 bp, 19 predicted proteins | sample 3512371 | NCBI WGS metagenome assembly VFQN01 (sample SAMN10412370, study PRJNA504923) | tailings metagenome | isolation source: Replicate 2 from Balatoc abandoned mine | place: Philippines: Itogon, Benguet | collected 2017-08-28
CAGGAACAGCGGTTTCAGGCGGCGCGAACCTGCTACGGACAGGTGATGTTGATCGGAATACAGACACTCTCCGTCCATGACGATCCGGCAGCGCCCGGCATCATCCACCAGCCACGGCGCGGGATCGATCACGACCACATCCGGATCGGTCAGGCTGGCGAAGGCTGCATCGGCGGTTTGCTGGTGTCGACGATGAGCCGCCAGCGTGATGCCGGTCTGGCTGAAATCGGAACCCCGACGCAGAGGGGCTGCAATCAGTGATCCTTCGCCGTCTTCCTGAATCGGCACGTCCTTGACGATCACGACACGGGCGCCGGTCGCAGAAATTCGCTGCACGGTTTCATTGAGCGCGGCCTGGAACTTCGGATTGTTGCTGTCCCGCGACCAGTAACCCGCGAGGATCACGACCTCGATATCATCATTTTCAATCAGTTCGTAGACTTCGCGACCGTATTCCGGAGGAGCTGCCCAGTCCCGCTCGTTGAGATAATCAATAAACGGCAGGGTTCCGGGATGCGTGGCCTGGTAACAGCGGATGCCCAGTTCACGGCAGGATTCTTCCAGGGCAGGAATCAGCGTCATCGCATGGCTGTCGCCCCACAGCAGGCATTCCATTTCGGAATCCTGGTCGCCGACGATCGGCAGGTTGTCGGCATCGACTTCTGCCAGGGACACGGTGCGGTGATATTTCGTCGCCTGCATCGTAGCGAAGACCCGCTGCAGTTCCGGACTGAACCGGCCCGGCCAGCCATCTCCCTTGCGGATCACGACGCCGGCCAGAATCAGCACGCTGGTAGCGATCGCCGTTGCGATCAACACCCGGCGGCGGATCTGCCAGAATTCTCCATAACGCAACGGCGTCTCGACCCACCGCCAGGAACCATACGCCGCCAGGAAACTGGCGACGAGGGCCAGCCCGCGCAGGACGGGCGAGAAATCTTCTGCCAGCCGGTATTGCGAATAGACGATGATTGGCCAGTGCCACAAATAGAGCGAGTAGGACATCAGCCCGATGCCGACCAGCAGGCGGTGGGCCAGAAGTTTGCGCCCCCATGACTGCTCATGTCCGCCGGCGTAAATCACCAGCGCTGCTCCCAGGCAGGGCCACAACGCGGCCAGCCCCGGGAACGCGGTCCCGGAATCGTACAGCATGGAAGGAACGGCGATTGCCACGGCGCCGGTGATGCCGAGTCCGTTCACCCAGCGGGTGGAAATCCGCGCGGGGTCTGGCAGGAAACAGAGCAGCCCGCCCAGCAGCATTTCCCAGGCCCGGAAAGGCAACAGAAAGAAGGCAGAACTGGGAAACCGGTTCACGCCCCACACACTCAACACCAATGACGTGACGGACAGGGCGCCGAGGGACAGTACCAGTGTCCGGCGTGAGGACCGGGCCAGCAGCATCAACAGCAGGGGATAGAAGAGGTAAAACTGCTCCTCGACCGCCAGCGACCAGGTATGCAGCAGCGGCTTCAGATCTGCCGGACCATCGAAGTAACCGGTCTCTTTCCAGAAGAAGAAATTGGCGACCATCAGCGGTTGGGCGATGGCCGACTTTCCCAGTTCCTCGAAATCCTGGGGAGACAGCAGGCACGCCCCGACACAGAGCGTCGCCAGCGCCATGACCAGCGAGGCAGGGACAATCCGGCGAATCCGGCGAATCCAGAATTCTGCCAGGCTGAACCGGTCGCGGGCCAGATCCCGGAGAAGCAACCCGGTAATCAGATACCCGGAGATGACGAAGAAGACATCGACCCCGACGAATCCACCCGGCACGCCCAGATCGGCATGAAACAGGAGCACCAGCATGACGGCGACCGCGCGCAGTCCATCGACGTCGGGACGGTAGCCGGTGGACGTCATCGTGACAGGGTTCCTCACCTCACAGCGGGATCAGCGTGGACTTGTCGGGCCAGGTCGTATGGAACCGTGGATCGACCGGACTCGGATGACTGGAATCGTAGCGACAGGAAAGGAATCAACAAACTACCGCAATCCGTTCCCGGATGGCGTTCCCGCTGGCAAATGGCATGAACACCTGCATCCAGCACCCTCGGAAGATAGTCGAAGTCTCCGGTTTTCCGGAAGAGCGATTTCCGGGGAATTCCGCAAGAGGACATCCTGAAATCCGCACAGACGTCGCGGCCGCTCGCAGACTGGCGATCCCTGATCGACTTGAGATCATTTTCCAGCAGCTGGAAAAATCTGAAAACTGCGGGTGCATCCGGCCGCCGGAACCGTTGTGGTTGTTGCGGCCTGTCCCTGTACAACGTGGTCAGTCGCTATGACCGCTCCTGTCCTGCCAGGACGGCCATTCGTTTCCCAGGGTGTTTTCTGTCAGATCTTCACCAGTTGCGAAAGTCACCGCAGAAAAGCGGAATTCAAAACATCGCTCCCGCGAGCCGGATGTTACGTTTCCCAAAAGCATCATGCGGCGGTGCGCTGGATTCCTTCAGCAGCTGGAGCAGGGTTGCGAACGGGATGCGAGAGCTCCCGGACGCATCCGCAACCCGCGCAAGGAATCAACCGGCACCGGCGGATGTGAGTCTTCCCGTCGCCCCCCCCGAGTTTGCCGGAACTTCCATGAAATTCCTGGATCGCCTCTTCGGACGCCCCCTGGCCCGTCGTCGTCAAACTTCGCTGGGCTCGCTGGAACATCTGGAACCGCGCGTGCTGCTGAGCGCGATCTCGACGTTGCCACTCGACAATTTTCATCGGGCAGCCACCTTTGTCGACGGCGACGGCACCCGCGTCCTGGTGACGATGCGCGGTCCCGGCAGTGGTTCTATCACTCTGGACGACAACAATCCGGCCGGCATCGATCGTCTCGAACTCACGGGAACCACTGGTCAGACATCGCTGACGATCCACACGTTCGGCGGCGAAATCCCGGGAGTCACGCTGGATGAACTGAATATTACCGGCAAGGACGGACGTCCGCTCGCTTTGGGCAGTCTCGTCGGCCGCAATGTGTCCCTCGTGGATGGCGGCGAGTTTTCCATCGACGGCAGCGTCGGCACGATTCTGCTGGACGATGTCGGTCCCGGTGCACAGATTGACGTGCAGGGTTCCGTCGGACGCCTGATTGTTGGCGACATGCTGGGCGATTCCTCGGTGGAAGTGACGGATTGCCTGCAGACGTTCGTGGCAGCGAACCTGGATCAGGCGAACATCTCAGCGGACAAAATTGATACGCTGCTGGTGACCGGGATCGTGGATGACTCCACGATTCATGCCGGCGCGGGCGGACTCAATCAGGGCTACTTCGCAGACATTTTCAATTCCACGATTGCCGCCGACTCGCACATCGGCTCCATTATCGTCGCCGATGACCTGCTGAACTCGACGATTGTCGCCAACATGGACGTCGGCTACGACGGCGACTTCGGCACGATCGACGACACCATCGTGCACAACCAGCATCCGGGAACCATCGGGACCGTCGCGGTCTTCGGCGGCACGATCGATGGCGGCGGGAACACCAATCAGTTCATCGCCAGCGGCGACATCGGCACCGTGTGGAGTCGCGACATGGACGTCGCCAATCCGACGCTGTGGGAGTTCGCTGCGTCGTCCTATATTAAATTGAACGTGCAGCAAGCCGTTGCGAATGCGACCGGATTCAGCGACGACCAGATCTGGATTGCGGTCTTCGGCCAGGAAATTGATACGCCAGGACCAGGCGTCGTTCCGCCGGTTGGTACGACTTACTATCTGGTCGCCAGCGATATCGAGAACGGCAAACCGGTGCCGCTGGCGACGGCCGGACTCAATCCGGGAGACGATACCCCGAATCAGGCGACCCTGCCCAGTTCCACGCTGGCCGCCTGGGACGGCAACCTCAGTCTGCCAGTTCCCGCTCCCGGCAAACAGTACACCGGCCGCATCGTAATTTCGGTCGGCGCTCCGGTGCAGGCGCAGGTCGTCACCAGTGACGGCACCGTCGCAGCCCCGAGTTCCGGCAATCCCACCGACCCCAGCAACGGCACTTACTACGACTTCCTGGAATTCACGGTCACCAACTTCAACGGCGTCCCGAATCTGGACATCGACACGTCCCAGGTCGATGCATTTGGTCTGCCGATCAAGCTGCAGTTCTTCAAGGATGCGGCCGGCACCCAGCCGTTCAACTATGCTTTCACCGGCAATATTACGGCCGGGTCGAACGTGATCACCGGGATCAGGGACACCACGAATCTCGGCGAAGGCAGCGCGGTCACCGGCACGGGAATTCCGGAAGGGGCGACCATTCAGTCGGTAGTCGCTTCCACCCCGACCACTGCCGGTTCCGTAACCCTCAACAAGAATGCCACCGTTACGCAGAACAATGTCTCGTTCACTGCCGCCGCGGCGGGACCGGTGGGCGTACAGGCGACGCGTGACAGCATCCTGGCGCTGACCGGTACGAATTCCTATCTGAGCTTTATCGTCAGCAAGATCACGCCGACGAACCAGGCAGCCCGACCGTTCCTGGAAAGCTTTGCCAATCAGCCGACCACCGCGGCGACATCGGCCACCGGAATTGTCGCGAACGTCAGCGCTGGCGCCTCGAATACCGTCCGGATCACCAGCGTCAATCACGGGCTCACGACAGGCGACGTGATCACCATCGACAACGTTCTTGGAGCCACGGAAGCCAACGGGACGTTTGTGGTCACGGTCGTCGATCCCGACACCTTCGACCTGCAGGGCACGGTGTTCGGCACGGTGGGTTACATCGGCGGTGGTTCCTGGATGAAGGGCACCATCACCGGTGCCTCGAACGCCGGTCCGATCGTGATCACCACCAGCAGCACCACCGGGCTAGCGAACGGCGATCTCGTGCGAGTGGAAGGCATTCTCGGGAACACGGCCGCGAATGGCCTGTTCACGATCAGCAATGTCACGCCGACGTCGTTCACGCTGGTCGACTCCCACGGCAACGGTGCCTATACGATGGGCGGCACCTGGTCGGTCTACAAGACTCCGCCGGTCCGTCTCGCCTCGCCGAAGGACGTCGTGGAATCGCTGATCAACGCCAACAGCGACGACCCGTTGAACAACTACTTCAACGAGACGATCGACGCGTTCTTCCTGAAGTACTACAACGGCTCGATTAACAGTCACGTTGGCGGCGGACAAACTTTCGAACTCGTTTCGCTGGCGTCCGGACAGGCAGTGACCTACAGCGGGCATACCGTGCGGGAAGGGAACAATTACGTTCTGCGGCTGAATGCCACCACCGGCACGCCGGAAGAGAAGGCGGTGAATTACGATATTTACTACCCCTTCTTTGAAACGAACCTGCCCGATCCGGAGATCTATCAGCCGGTCTTCTACATTGACGGGGCGCAGGCCCCCTCCTGGATCATCGCCAAGGGTCAGCAGTACGAGTCGGCCTCGCAAATGGTCTTCGGTTGCGATGCCGTCTTCGCCGATAACGTCGCCCGCGGGTTTGTCGGCACCCAGTCAGCGATTCTCGGCGACCTGGAGAACTCGATCTCGGCTGCGTTCAACCGCGGCATCATCCTGAACGCGGCCTCGACCTGGGGTGATCAGACGACCTGGTATCAGGTCACAGAAACGAATGGCGGCATCTACAACTACTGGGTCGAGTTCTGGCACCAGGACGGACTGACGTTTGGCAATCTCGCCTACGCCTTCCCGTATGACGACAAGTTCGGAGCCAGCACCAATCTGAACCAGAACAACGTCGGCCTGGCATCGATCACGCTCGGCAGCTGGTCCTCGAACCAGACCGCGACCACGACGACATTCACGAATTTCCCGGTCAGCGCTCCCCAGGGCGGACAGGTGACCCTGACGGCGAAGGTGGCCGGCACGGGCACTCCCACGGGAACCGTGACGTTCTACATCGACGGGGTGCCGATCAATTCGCAGAATTCCTCGTCGTCACCGCCGCTGCAGCCGGTGGTGATCAATGGTCAGGGTGAGGCGACCATCACTGCGACACTGCCCGAACTGCCGGATGGCAGCATTTCCCACACTTATACCGTCACCGCGGTGTATTCGGGCGATGCCACCCATCTGCCGGGGATTGCCTATCAGGCCCTGCCGCTGATCGGCAGCAACGGCGACTTCCCGGTGACGACCACTCCCGGAGCGGGCACAGCCGGCTCGCAGGTGAAAGTGACAGCGCAACTGCCGGGCAGCAGTCCCAGCGGGACCGTGCAATTCTACTTCTCCCGCCAGGATGGCTCGGAACCGCAGGTGCTGACGGGAGCGATCGCGGTGTCCGGCAGTACGGTGGAACAGACGGTGACGCTGCCATCGACGGTGCTCTCGTTCACCGGTTCCACGACGACCGGCCAGCCACTGGTTCAGGACATTCTGAACGTCGTGGACTTCGGCATCGGCCAGACGGTCTCCGGGACGAACATCCCGGCCGGCTCGACCATTACCGGGTTCACGCCGCCGATTCTGTTCCTGAGTGAGAACGCCACAGAAACCGGCGTCGTCACCCTCAAAGTCGGCGATGAGGTGTTCACGGCGACCATCGCGGCTGGCAGCAATCAGGTCGTCGGAGTGTTGAATGCCACCGGACTCGCGGCTGGTGCGACCGTGGAGGGAGCCGGCATTCCGGCAGGCACCACCATCCAGACCGTCACGGCCGGCAACATCACGCTGAGCCAGAACGCGACGGGAACCGGTTCGGTCAACCTGACCTCCAATGGTGTCGGTCAGCCGTTCCGCATCTCCGCGGTCTACAAACCGACCACCGGCGACGAGAAAACCGGAATGACGGTGTTCAGCATCACCGCGTAGAACGGCATCACCGCATAAAAGTGGTCTTGATCGGTTTTCGCGAATACCAGGCAGCCCGGGCATAGCTATGCCCGGGCTGCTTTTTTACTCATCCGCGATTTCCAGAAACGGGTCGAGACCGCTGCGACGAAATCGCTGCTGTTGCTGATGTTCGTGTTTCAGCAGCTGACGCCGCTGGTTTTCATGCAGTCGTTCCAGTGAGCGTTGCAATCGCTGGCAGACCTGCACCCAGCGAGCCTCAAGTTCGCCGTTATCGTCCGGCCGCGCCTGGCGCCGGAGTCTGGTGCGTTGCGTCAGGGGCAGCTGCTGGAATAGTTCATCATCCAGGGACAGGAACAACTGGTAGCTGCCGGGGTCTCCCTGACGCGCTGCCCGGCCAATGAGCTGGCGATCAATCCGTCGCGAGGTGTGCAGTTCCGTTGCGATGACGTGCAGGCCTCCCCGGGCACGCACGCTCTCGTGCAGATGAATGTCGGTCCCGCGACCGGCCATGTTCGTCGCGATTGTCACCCGGCCCGGTTGACCCGCGTCCGCAATGATCGCAGCTTCCTCCGCAGCAAACCGGGCGTTCAGGACGACGTGGGCGATGCCCGACTCCTGCAGACAGCGGGACATGGCTTCCGAGGCGTCAACGGACGGGGTGCCGATCAGGATCGAACGCTGTTGTTCCATCAGCGGCTGCAGCGACTGCACAATGGCAGCGTGCTTGTGGGCTTTGGAGAGAAAGATGCGTGCAGGCCAGCCGACGCGCTGACACGGCCGGTGCGTGGGGATGATGCTCACCTGCAGTCCAAAAGCCCGGCGCAGTTCCGTTCGGGACGGGATCGCTGTGCCGGTCATGCCGGCCAGATGCCGGTATTGCCGGCACAGCGACTGCACCGTCATCCTGGCCGCGACCTGGGTGATGTCCGTGATCGGAACTCGCTCTTTCGCCTCGATCGACTGATGGAGACCTGCCCGCCACTTGCGGCCGTCCATCGTCCGGCCGGTGCCCTCGTCGACGATGACAACTTCCTCGTCCTTCAGGACATAGTCGCGGTTTTTCTCGAAGATAAGCTTCGCCGTCAGGGCGCGTTCCATCTGCAGGAAGAGCGTCTCGGTGTCGATGCTGTCGAGCAGGACGGGTTTCGGCATCAGGTGAATCTGCCGGCAGCCGGCGTCCGTCAGGGAGACCTGCCGAGTCTGCACATTGAGCTGAAAATCCCGGGGAAAACTGAGGTCTGCCACAGTCGCCGCACACCAGCGGTACAGGCAGACCATCGCCTCGCGGTTCTTCTCCATGACGCCAATGATCAGCGGCGTACGGGCCTCGTCGATCAGGATGCTGTCGGCTTCGTCGATCATGGCGAAGTAGTGCCCGCGTTGCACCGGCTGATCACCCGCGGAATTGACGCCGAACAGTGACTGTCGTTCTGGTGAGCAGTGCTGTGAACCCGTCTTCAGACGGTCGCGGAGAAAATCGAATCCGACTTCTGTCGCCGTGCCGTAGGTAATGTCACAGGCGTACGCCGCCCGACGTTCATCATCGGACATATCAGCATGCACACAGCCCACGGTCAGACCGAGCAGGCAGTAGAGCGGCCGCATGATTTCTGCGTCCCGCTGTGCCAGGTAACTGTTGGCAGTGAAGACATGCGCCCCCTGCCCCGCCAGCGCCCGGAAGAAAACGGGCAGGGTCGCGGTCAGCGTTTTACCTTCTCCCGTCTGCATCTCCGCGATCCGTCCTTCAAAGATGGCGATCGCTCCCATGACTTGCACAGGAAAATGGACCAGCTTCAACGTCCTGCGTGATGCCTCGATCCCGATCGCATACGCCTCCGGCAGCAGGCTCCGCTCCGGTCCGGCGGCTCGGACTTGCCACCGCAGTGTGCGCACCTGTTGCTGAAACTCCGCCGGACTCAAACACTCCAGCGCCGCTCGCCGCTGCAGGATGCAGTGCGCCAGGGAACGCCAGCGAGTGGTTTGTCCGCAGGAGAACATGGTTGGGAAGGAGTTGAGAGTTAAGAGTTGAGGGTTGAGAGTTAAAAGACAGACATGTCGACATCCTGCACTCAGCACTCAGCTCTCAGCACTCAGCTCTCAGCTCTCAGCTCTCAGCACTCAGCTCTCAGCACTGGGCACTCGACACTGGGCACTCGACACTGGGCACTCAGCACTCCCCCCCCCTTTACAGCCAGACCCAGCGTTGTACGAACTCGACGACGTCGCCGAACAGGACGTAGAACAGACTCTTGCGGCCGCAGTGAATGCGGGCAGTGACTTCCGCACCAATCGTGCGCTGGGCCAGATCCTGCGGATCGATGCGGACGTGAGCTTTCAGGGCGGTGCCGTTTTGCGGAGACTCCGTCGACCGGTTGGCGACTTCTGTGAGCTGACCGCGATGACGGGTTTCCACCGCAGTCGCCAGCACATAGTCGACCGGCAATTCATGGGTGGTGGTCTGATTGAGTGCCGTCAGGATGTGGCCGGTGCGATACTCCGGAATCTCCACTTCCAGACGCCAGTCCCCGGCAGGTTCCATCAACTGCAGGAGCAGGTCGCCACGCTGGACCGGACGATTCTGCAAGAGTTGATCGAGCTGAAAGGTGACCACGACACCAGCGGCCGGGGCTCGCAGTTCCAGTTGTTGTTTTCGATCCTGAATCCGCTGCAACTTCCGCGTTGCTCCCTCTACTGCAATGCGGGCCTTGACGAAATCCGCCTCCAGGCGAGAGTACGATTCCTGGTCGCTCCTGCGGCGGGCGGCATGTTGCTGCTGCGTGAGCGAGAGCACCAGTTTCTGTTGTTCCTGCAGTTCGGTGGTCGCAGCCGTTTCCTCGAAATCCAGCTCATCGCTGTGCAAACCGAGCAGCAGTTCTCCGGCCGTGACCCGTTGCCCGCTCTGGATATGAATGGACTGCACCCGCGCGTTCCACGGTGCGAAGACATCGTGCTGGACGGTGGGCATCGCCCGTCCGCGACCTTCCACCCGGTATTCATACGGAATAACGGCCAATGCGACACCGGCACAGAACAGAATGGCCAGCACTGCCAGCGCCGTCCGGAGTCGCCGGCCTTCGAACCACCGCAGCCCGCGCCCCAGCCGTTCCAGCACCGGTAACAGGAACACCGATTCCAGCTTGCGGCAATTCGCCAGCGATGCCTCAATGTGGGGAACCAGCAGTTCCGTCCGTTCGAGGATCCCCGGTTGCGGACGCGAGTGCGTCCCCTGCTCGATGATCAGCACCCCCAGCAGCGACCGTTCGGCGACCGGTGTCGGACGCGGTTCCTCATCTTCCAGCCGCAAGGGGACGGGTGCGCGTAACGGCACCAGTTGCACCATCCGCGTGCGGCTCTCGGCCAGATAATCTGCCAGCGGTCGCTCGATCTGCGGCGGAATCTCGTCAACGTTGCCGCGATAAGTCACGGTCGTCCCGAGCGCCAGTACCCCCTCGGCGAGGCGGGCCATCGTCTGGATGAGGCGGGCCCGATCCTGCACCGATTCGTTGCCGCTGACTCCGGTGATCCGAATGTGCGGACCTCGACACAGACCGATGCTGACCCGGTCACAGCCGATCAGCACGCGGGCGTCGTTCACCGCGACTGCCACCGCCGCGCGCGTCTCCAGCAGTGGCTGCAGCCGCACCAGAAATTCATCGAACTGCTGCCAGAATTGTGGCGTCGTCACCGGCCGGGACCGGGCGACTTCGCGTTCCTGAAACCGGTTAAGATAACCGGCCAGGATCTCCGCCAGTTCCTTGAGATCTGCCTGCTGCGACGCAGGAATCCGGTCTTCGCCCGGTGCTGGCAGGGCCATCAATTCGACGACGCGCCAGTTCTCACCGGCCGCGGCCAGCGGCGCGATCACCAGTTGATGCGGCTTGAAGCCCACGGGAGGCGTTGTCCGCGCGACGCTCAGCACAGACTGCTGTTGCAGCGCCTTGACCATCAACGCGACATGTTCCGGGTCCAGCCCGTAGGTTCCGCCGTGGCTGAGTTTCTGCAGACCTTGCTGTGCCAGAAACTGCGGCCCGCGAGCGGGGGCGAACTCCATCACCGCCGCAGCGACAGCCGGTTCGCCAGCAGTGGCAGTCGCGAGAATATCCCGCGCAAACTCCAGAAACGTCTCGCACCGCTCAAAGGCCGCATCGCAACTGCTCACCAGAACCGAGGCGGCAGTTTGCGACGTACCGGCCATCACTGGAAAGCTTCACTGCTGGTAGGAACGGGAAACCGGTTGGCTGGAGGAGATGATTTCTGTCCGCCACGGATTGAACACGGATGAAACACGGATCCGGAGAGAATCAAACCAGCCGGAGCCGGCTTCCGCATTCCGAACTGACTCGTGTTTCATCCGTGTTCAATCCGTGGCGGACAATTGCATTTCTGAACTCATTTCCCCTGTTGAAGCCCGGTGAAAATTTCCGTGGCCGCGAGCATTTGTGGGCGCGCGCTGACGCGATCGTCGATCAGGAGATTAATTCGGCAGAACCCGGAATTCGCGAGAGGGAAAGCATGGGACAACGAGGACGCCGTGATCGAACCGGACGTCAGAAGCCCGCCAGCTTTCGCGATTTGCGCAATCGGACCATTGCGCTCGGAATGCTGGTCGGCACACTGTCCGGCGTAGCAGCCAGCGAGCCGGTGACGACGACGGAAATTGTCGTGGGGGAATGCAAAACGACCTATCAGCGACGGGTCACATTTTCGATTGATCGTACGGGCTTGCTGGCAGCGGTGCCGGAAGAGGGACAGTCGATTCGATCCGGCGATGTGATCATCCAGCTGCAGGATGCAGTGCCGCGAGCCAACCTGGCTCTGGCGGCTGCGCGGGCCAGTGACCGGTCGCCCATCCTGGTCGAACAGGTCGCAGCAGAGACCGCCAGGCTGGACTATGAATCGGCCCTGGAAGCGAACCGGCTGTCGGGGGGCGGCGTGCTGGCCTATCCGCCCCTGCATCTGGCCCGCCTGCGACTGGCTCAGGAAGCTGCCCAACTCAAGGTGAAAGTCGCAGAGCGCGAACACCGGCTGCAGGAACTGGCGCGCGATCAGGCTCAGGCGGAACTGGAAGGCTATCGCGTGGTGTCCGGTCTGAACGGCACCGTGGTGCAGGTCTTCAAGCAGGCGGGAGAAGTGGTGCAGGCCGGGGAAGCAATCGTGGAACTCGTGAACCGGGACTTCATGCGCGTGGAAGGCTTTGTGAGTCTGCCCGAGTCGGCGCGGCTCGCTCGAGGCATGCCGGTGACGCTGCAGTTCGAGCCCCAGGAAGTTGATGCCCGGGCAGTCCCGGCGATCACCGCACAACTGGGATTTGTCGACGTTTCAGTCCAGTCCCTGTCCGGCCGCGTCCGCGTCTGGGCCGATGTCCCGAACCCGGATCACCACCTGCGCGAAGGCCTGGCCGTCCGGCTCGTTATTCCACTGTCATCAATGAATTCGCCCGGCTCGCTTTCAAATGTCCCCAGAGAACGGAATTAAAAATGATTTTATTAGCCACGGATTGAACACGGATGAAACACGGATTCGGAGAGGAATTCAAATACCAGATCACTGCTATCATGGCATTGATTCGTGTTCAATCCGTGGCTAACAACTTTCTTCTATTGTGTTGCAGCCATGACCATCACCACCGAAACTCGCGGGACCATGCAGCCGTCGACGACGCGGCCGGTGACGTTCCGGTGTCGGGACGATCTGGTGGTGAGTGCGATTCGTGTTGGCCAGTCGCTTTCGACCATTATCAAAGACCCGGTGTCGCTCCGATATGTGCGACTCAGTCCGGAACAAGCGGCAACGCTGCGGAACCTCAATGGCGAGCGCAGTCTGCAGGAGGTGCGTGAAATCCTGCAAGCCGGATTTCCGGCGACGCACATTACCCTGGGTGACGTGCAAACGCTGGTGCTGGAACTGCAGGAGCAAGGGCTGCTGGTTAACCAGCGACTGAATCAGGGGGAAAAACTGCTGGCCCGACAGCGGGAAACCCGCTGGAAACAGTTCTGGCAGACGGTCGGCAATCCCCTGTTCGTCCGGTTGCCGGGCTGGGATCCCGATCACTGGCTGACCCGCATCGACCGCTGGTGCGGCTGGATTTTCTCGGTGCCGGCCCTGATCATCAGCGGGTTGCTGGTTGCGATCTCCAGCCTGTTCGTGCTGCTGCATGTCCACGAGATCCAGCAGCGGCTGCCGGAATTTGAACAGTTCTTTGGCTGGCCGAACCTGTTGCTGCTGTGGGTGGCGCTGGCAGCGACCAAGGTGCTGCACGAGTTCGGTCACGGCGTCGCCTGCAAGCACTTCGGTGGCGAATGCCATGCGATGGGAGTCGCCCTGATGGTGCTGAGTCCCACCCTGTATTGCGATGTCACCGATTCCTGGACGCTGAATAACAAATGGCAGCGAATCATGATCGCCGCTGCCGGAATGTATGTGGAAACCCTGCTGGCAGCGATTGCGATTCTGGTCTGGTACTTCACTCAACCAGGCGTGCTGCACTATCTGGCGCTGAACGTGTTTTTCATCTCGACGGTGACCACCGTCATTTTCAATGCCAATCCGCTGTTGCGTTATGACGGCTACTACATGCTGTCGGACTACCTGGAGATTCCCAACCTGCAGTCGCGCGGCAGCCGGGTGTTCACACAGTCACTGACGCAGTGGTTGTTTGATGCCGAACCGCCGCACGATCCTTTCCAGCCGGCGACCGGGCGCGGCTGGTTTCTGACCTACGCTATCGCGTCGACCGTGTATCGCTGGATGGTGTTGTGCGGTGTCCTGCTGTTTCTGTATACGGTGCTGAAACCGTATCGCCTGCAAAGCCTGGGAGTGCTGGCAGCGGTGGGTTCCCTGAGTGGAATTGTGGGCCACATGCTGCGAAGTCTGGTCAAACTGCTGCAAACTCCTCGCCAGACTCCGCTGTCCCGACTGCGAGTGGGCGCCTTGTTTGCGCTGCTGGCGGTCGGTGGGACCGGCAGCCTGCTCATTCCGATCCCCTGGTATCAGTCTGCGGCCTGCTACGTGGAGCCGGTCGGTGTGCAGCATGTTTACAATCCTGTGCCGGGACTGCTTGATCAACTGGATGTCATTCCCGGAGCGGCAGTGCAGCGGGAACAGCCGTTGCTGTCCCTGTCGTCGCCGGAGTTAAGCGACCGGGCGGCGGAACTGGAAGTTGAAATCGCAGCCCAGAACGTGGAACTGCAACTCTGTCGCGAGACGGGTGATCCGGAAAGTCTGGAAGTGGCGCGACAGCGATTGCATTCGCTCCAGGAGCAGTCCGGAGAGATCGCCCGTCAACGCGAACGTCTGAAGATTATCGCTCCGGTGGCTGGCCGTGTGATTGAAGCTCCCGCGGTCCCGGCGGCCCTGACCGTGACCAGCGATCGCCGGCTGCCGCGGTGGAGCGGCACGGTGCTGGAGCCTCAACATCGGGGAGCCGAACTACCAGCAGGAACGCACCTCTGCAGCATTGCCCCGGAGCGCGGGTTTCAGGCGATCCTGTTGATTGAGCAAGCCGGACTGGTCGATTTGCGGGCGGGTGAGCGGGTGCGGGTGAAGTTCGATGCCTTTCCGGGTCGGGTGTTTTCAGGGACCGTACAGGAATTCGCCCGTCAGCAGCGCGAGACCGTGCCGCTCACGATGTCGCGCAAAACCGGAGGCCCGTTTCCTACCGTAACAGATCCTGCTGGCGCGGAAACTCTGGTCGAGCCGGTTTACGAGGCGACGGTCACGCTGGACCCGACTGCGGACGTCCTGAAGTCCGGACTGCGTGGATCTGCCCGCTGCATCGTCTCCCGCCGCACCCTGTTTGAGTGGATCGCGCGAGCCTGCTGGACCACGTTCAATTTCCGGCTGTGAGGGCCTCGCGACATCACGCTGCCCGGATTTCGGCGATAATTGCCGTTACGAAAGCCGTCTGGCTGGCATTGCTGTGAAACTTTTCCGATTGGGTCAACCTGAACGGCGTCCCGATCCGACGTTAAAGCTAGCCCGGATTATTCACGCGAGAAACTACCTTCACCGGAAGTCCTTGCTTGACCGTTGATGCAGAAACTCACCTCAATGTGATCTGTAAGCACTAGCCCGAAGCGCAAGCGAGGAAAAAAGAAGACGTTCTCGCTTGCGCTTCGGGCTAGTGAATCATCCGGGTCAGGTATTCAAGTCGGGTATGGCGGATCTCGCTGTGCGCCGACAACCGGGCCTCAGGGCTTTTTTGATCTTCCAGAGCAGCGTTTGCAACCGAGTGAGACCAGTGTCGCGATGGCAGAGTCTGCCGGTCGACAGTGTCGGCATGTTCCGGATCGCCATCTGCTGGCGATGCTGCTGGTTACTTCGTGCGCCACGATCGCCGGTTGCCGGCTCACGCCCGACGATCTGGCGGTCGGGTTTCCGAAGTACGACGATGCCTACATCACGCGGTCGGCGCTGGTAGCCAATCCTGATCCGTACAGCGGGTCCGATGAGCGGCATCTGCATCTGGCCCACCGGCCGCGCACCATCCGGGAAGAAGGGGAACAGGAATTTCGCGACCTGAGTCTGGACGAGTGCGTCCAGCTGTGTCTGACGCACAGTCGCGCGATCCGGAATCAGGCCCAGTTCGCCAGCGCCCACAATCCATTGCTGACCAATCCCGCTGGCGCCTCATCGATTTATGACCCGGCCATTCATCAATCGGGCGTGCTGTTCGGACAACGCGGCGTGCAGGCAGCGCTGTCGGACTTTGATGGTCAGTTCACGACGTCGCTGCTGGCGGGCAGTAATCAGCAGGTGCAGAACAACACGCTGTCGCTCGGTCTGCCGGCCGGAGAAGTGCTGGCAGAGGAGACCGGCGTCTGGAATCTGGCGATTGAAAAGCAGCTGGCAACCGGTGGTTCAGTCACACTGAGCCAGAACTGGAACTACAACGGGTCGAACATCGGCACGCCGCCGCTGCTGTTCCCGACGGTTTATCAGGGGACTGCCCAGGTTCAGTTTCGTCAGCCCTTGCTGGCGGGTGCGGGAACCGAATACACGCGGATCGCCGGTCCGGTGTCGGACAATCTGCAGGGCGTCAGCGGTGTTTCACAAGGCGTGCTGATCGCGCGGATTAACGAAGACATCGCCCTCGCAGACTTTGAACGCTCGGTCCAGCAACTGCTGTTCGATCTGGAGTCGGCCTACTGGCAGCTGTCTTTCGCGTATCGCCACTACGCGATTCAGGTGGAGGCGCGTGACAGCGCCGAGCGAACCTGGCAGACAGTGCAGATGCAGATCATGGGGCAGAGCGGTCCTGGAGGCGACGTGGAAGCCGCCTTGCGGGATGCGTACTGGACCCAGCAGGAACTGGCAGATGCAGCGCGCGATGCCATCTTTGCGGCAGAAGCCCAGTTACGGCTGCTCATGGGTTTGCCGGTGAGTGAGGACCAGTTGCTGAGGCCCAGCGATTCACCGCTCACGGCCGAATTTGTGCCGGACTGGTATACGTCCCTGTCGAATGCGTTCGTTCTGCGTCCGGAAATCCGGCGTCAAAAGTGGACGGTCCACAGCCTGGAGTTGCAGCAGCGGGCTGCTGAAAACCTCGCCCGGCCACGACTGGATTTTGTGTCGGGATATCAGGTCAACGGCTTCGGCGACGATCTGTTCTACCAGGGAGGTGGAGCGCCGGACGGGCGTTATTCCAGCGCCTATCGCGATCTGGTCAGCGGTGATCAGGCTGGCTGGTCGCTCGGGTTCCAGTATTCCGTCCCGTTCGGGTTGCGGTATGCCCGCACGCAGGTGCATTCCATGGAACTGCAACTGGCGAAAGCGCGGGCAATGCTGGCCGAACAGGAAACGGAAATCAGCCACGAAGTCGCCGCTGTGTTCCGCGACATCGACCGCCAGTTCGCGGCCATGCAAAGTGCAGAACGGCGGGTGACTGCCGCGCGCGACCGCCTGTCCCGCTCGCAGGCCAAGTACCAGCGCGACCCTGCGACTCATTCGCTGGAAATGGTGGCCCAGGCCAATCAGGCGGTGACTCAGGCGGAACTCGCCCTGGTGACCAGCACCCGGCAATACAACGTGGCGGTCGCGAACCTGTATCTGAGAACCGGCCGGCTGCTGCAGCTGCACGGCGTGCTGTTGCAGGGGGAAAGCTACGGACCCACCGCAGGTAATTCCGCGTTCGGCTGCCTGACACCGCGGGAACCCCCTGCCCTGCAGAGCCCGTTCCTGCTGACAGCTCCGGAACCTCGCGACGTCACCAGTGAAAGCGACGTCACCCATGAAACCAGCGAATGACGACAGGCATGGAGATTCACCCGCCCGGCCGCAGCTTGAGGAAGTTGCGACCGGGCCGGATGGAGCGCTGCATGTGTGGCACACGAGCGCTTCGTCATTTCACCAGACATTCCCCTGTGGTGCGAAGACGTGGCACCCCGCAACTGACTACTGCTTGTCCTGCTTGGTAAGCCGTTCGATCAGGTAGGCGGCCGACGACGGATACTCTGGCTTCTCGATCCCGGGATGCACGAGGACCACATCCACGCCCGTCTCCTGCAACTTCTCGGCCAGCTTGATGCCCATCACGCCTGAATGCGTGGGGTCCTTGGGAGACGAGCCGACGACCGGAACTTCACCGCCGTAGAACAGGGCAATCGGCGGATCGTCTTTGGAGACGTGCGCCATCGGCGAGTATTCCTGAATCCACTTCAACACATTTTCCCGCTGTTCATACAGCGCGTCGAACGACGGCAGACCGAAGGCATGAGCGCCGTAGCGATAATTCAGCATCCATTCCCGCAGTTCTTTCGGGTCCAGTGATACCTGGGCTCCATTCACGGCAGCACACGTCAAGCGGGTGGATTCACGGGCGATCGGGTCTGTGCTGTTCGGGTCCGCCAGATCATCATGGAAGGCCAGCCAGAGCGAGGAGCAGGCACCGGCTGAGCCGCCGGTGGCTCCGACGCGGGTCTTGTCGAGATTCCACTCGCCGGCCTTTGAACGCAGGAATTGCAGGGCCCGCGCGGCATCCTCCAGCGGTGCCTTGACCGGTGGTTCAATCTTCTCTTCGACTCCGTTCTGCACATAGCGGTAATTGATCGCGACGACCGAGATGCCCTTGTCGTTGAAAGCCTTCGGATTAGTCTTCTTGTCCCCGCCGCGCCAGCCGCCGCCGTGGATGTACAGGACCACCGGCGTCGGCTGATCCGATTTCGCCGGGTAGAAATCCAGCACCTGCCGCGGATGAGTGCCGTAGGGCACATCCAGTTGAACCTGCAGGTCTTCCGCCAGGCAGGGCGAAATCGCGAGTAACACAGCGATGCACGAGACGAACAGTTTCATGAAGTCCACTCCCGGGTGAAGGAACGAGGTCAGCAAACGGACTGGCGAATCGCATCGCACAAGCCATTGCTGATGCCTGCACCATAGAGTGGCCGACCCCGTTTGACCACTGAGGCAGACTTCTGACTGCCTCTGTCAGCGTTGCAGTCGTCGACCGGGCCGGCGTTTTCCGGGAACCGCGTTGCTCTCCCGGTGCATGTGGACCACAAACGCGACGAGCAGGATCAGGGAAATCATCAGCATCCAGACCGCCAGCATGTAGGTGTGGCCGGATAACCGAGAGGAATCGGGGACGCCCGGCAGATACTGGACGCTGACCGTGCCCACAGGCACCGGCCAGTCGGTGGAAACGTCATCGCGTTCACTGCGCGGCCCGGCGGCGGAATCCGCAAAAGTGTACTCAACAGCGAGTTTTTCAGACTTGCGACCGCGTCTTCCCGTGCTGGTCGCAATGAACGAGTTGGTCACCTGAGCATCAACGGTTTGCCCCCAGATCAGATATTTCAGTTCCACCCACGAGTAACAGGCAGAGACGAGGAACACGATCCCAACGATCAGCACCCATTTGAACTTCTTCAGTTCCTCGGCTTCATCAATCGGGGGGAACCTTCCAGACGAGATGCGCAACTGCGCTGTCTCGGCATGCGCATTCCGAGTGAGCGTCCATACCGCTGACACCGGAACAAACGTATCAGCGGAAGACGTGGTTGTCACTCATGCAGCAAGTTTTCGCCCGGGCAGGAACTGCAGCGAACAGGAAACTTAAGGGGACCAGCCAGGTGGCTGGCTCCAGACCCCAGGGTCCGTGCCACTCGCATGAGTTACCGGAGCGATCACACGCGCCCTGACAGGCTGGCGATGACGGCGACCAGTTCACCGCTTTCGACCGGCTTGGCGATGTGTGCCTGATAGCCGGACATCAGGGCCTTGCGGCGATCTTCCGTCCGGGCATAGGCCGTGAGGGCAACCATCGGCGTTTTGGGACGCCGGAGGGTGGTTTCGGCCATACGCAGGCGTTTGACAAACTCATAGCCGTCATTGCCTGGCAGGCCGATATCAGAGATTACAATCTGGAAGGACTGGGCAGAGAAATACTTGAGGGCGTCTTCAATGGTGCCGGCGGTGGTGACCACACAGCCGTACTGCTCCAGAATTCGCTTGACCAGCTCGCGCGCATCCTGCTCGTCGTCCAGGGCCAGAATCCGGATGCCTACCAGGCTGAGTCCAGGCGAATTTTGCTCGTTCAATTCCTGATAGAGTCCCTGTTCATTTTGTGCCTGCCTGACGGCCCGGACCGGCAGGGAAACGGTGAAGCTCGCACCGTGTCCCAGGCCGGGGCTACGGGCCTGCACAGTGCCGCCGTGCAGTTCGACCAGATTCCGGACAATCGACAGCCCCAGGCCCAGCCCGCCATGCGCGCGGCTGGCAGTGGCATCGGCCTGCCGGAAACGGTCGAACACATACGGCAGGAAGTCCGGATCAATTCCCTGGCCGGTGTCGGAAACCACCAGTTCCACATGCGATTTGACCCGTTCCAGGACGACCTGAATCTTGCCGCCGCGCGGGGTGAATTTCACGGCGTTCGACAGCAGATTCCAGACAACTTGCTGCAGGCGGTCGGGATCGCCCGTCGTCTGGACTCCGCTGAGAGAGTCGATCATTTTCTCGATGCGGACGCCCTTGGCGGATGCTGCCAGCGAGACCGTCTGGATCGCCGCTTCCACGATGTTGGCCAGATTCGTGTCTTGCAGATTCAGGCTCAGTTTGCCGGCGATGATGCGGCTGACATCCAGCAGGTCTTCAATCATTTGCGCCTGATTGCGCGCGTTCCGCTGGATGACGTTCAGGCCTTCCATTACCTCCTCGCTCAATCCCTGTCGCAGCGCCATCAGCTGGGCCCAGCCAAGGATGGCATTCAGGGGGGTGCGCAACTCGTGCGACAGCGTGGCGACAAACTCGTCCTTCATCCGGTTGAGGCGTTCGCTTTCGACCCGCGCCGCCCGTTCGCTTTCCAACAGTTTCTCGCGTTCCTCGCTGGCCAGCCGCAAATCGACATTGGCGATCGTCAGTTGTTCGGTGCGCCGTAACAGCTGGCGAGTGATCAGATCGCGCAGGTGTCGCGCCGCTTCCAGTTCGCTGGCCATCCACGGCCGGCTGCGGCCGCGAACGGTTTCCTTCCAGAGCGCGAACGAGCCGCGCGGACTCAGCCGCGCCTCACCGTTGCTGCTCTTGACCACCGTTTTGGCGGGATCTCCGGCCCATTCCACTTCCCGCACCTGTTCCGTCCGGAACCACAGCAATTGCTGGGGTCGCGAGGTTCCCAGGGAAATGGCGAGCAAGCCGCTGGCAACGCTTTCCAGCAGCCCCGAACCAAACACATGGGACAGATGGTCGGTGGCAAACACGTCGTGATCCGGCTGATCCATCAGCCACTGCGACAACTGCAGGATTTCGCTCTCGCCCGGCGTCTGCCCGATCCGGGTCACTGCGTCCCCGACCACGACCACAGCCCCGTCGGCATCCAGAAATTCCAGCAGATCCGGCTCCGAGCCGATCATCGCCCGTGCCAGATCGTCGAGGCGTTCCACATTCGCGATCATCGCGGCACTCGCCCGCTGCATCGACCGCCGATAGGCGTCGCTCTCGCGATCCTCGGCCGCTGCCAGCGACAGCGACATCAGCTGGCCCAGCAATTCGCAGGCAGTCCGCACGTCGTAGGACACAAATCGCGGCGAGTAGTGATGGCAGGCGATCAGCCCCCACAACTGGCCATCCCGCACCAGCGAGACCGACATGGACGCCCCGACGCCCATATTGCGCAGATATTCCAGATGAATCGGCGAGACACTCCGCAGCACGGAGTAACTCAGGTCAAGCGGTTCCCGGGATTCCGGACCGGTTTCCGGCAGGATTCTCGCCGGCCGGTAGTTGACATCCCCGATGAACCGCAACCAGTTCCGGGTGTACAGTTCCCGTGCCTGACGCGGAATGTCCGACGCGGGATAGTGCAGGCCCAGGAACGGCTCCAGATCCTCACGCCGGTTCTCGGCGACGACCTGACCGTTCCAGTCCTGATCGAAACGGTAGACCATCACCCGGTCGAAGCCACTGATTGCGCGAATGCAATCAGCGGCGACCCGGTTCAGATCGACGACGGATTTCGCCAGATTGAGCTTCGCAATCGCCCCCTGCACCAGCCGGTACAACTGGGGTGCGGATAAATCCCGCATCTCCAGGACCGGCTCCAGTTCCACGTACACCAGATCGCCCCGGCGATGGGCAATCGCGTCAAAATGACCGTTCGAATTTTTCAGCCGGATTGTAAACAGGTACACCGGCTTGACATCGGGAACGTCGTATCGGAGCGTGTCGACCCGGCCAGGCAGTTCCCCCGCGGCAAACAGCTGTCCGATTTCCGTGCCCGGCAGATCCGTGGCCGCGATTCCCAGCACGTCCCGGATGTTCTCGCTCGCATGGGTAATGACCAGATCTGCCGCACGGCAGACCAGCAGGATTCCATGCGGCTGAATCGCTCCGGGAATGTGGATGGGTTCACGATCGCAATTCGTCAGATCAACGGCAGATGCACTCATCTACGAAACTCGGTCAGGACTGGCAATCGAAAACTCGGCCATACCAGGCCACGATCCGGGGGGGCCAACCATTGTGGTGAGCGACGGTGAGGCCGACAATCCCCCGCGACGACGGCAGCCGCGGTTTTTGTCTTTCAGGACTTTCATTCCTACAATTTGCTCGCCAATCCCCCGGAACCAGGTCTGAAGAAGCTCCGCAACGACATGCATCCACAGATCCCCATCAGGTAAACCCCTGGACGAGCATCGGGGTTGTCACCTGTTTGCCGTCCTGCTCCAGTCGACATTTGGCCGCTCATCCATTTTCCCGAACCTCCAGATTCCGGTGATGCACACAGAGATGACATTGAGAGACCGCCTGCGGTGCGAAACCCGACAGCAACACCAGGCCCTGGAATCGCGGCTGGATCTGCTGCGACAGGATTTTCAGCTGTCCGAACTGACGCAGCTGCTGGAGCGACACTACGGGTATTACCGCCCGTGTGAGCGACAGATCGCAGACCTGCCGGGCCCGTTCCAGCAGTTCCTGGAACCTCGCAGGAAGTTGCCCTTGCTGGACCAGGATCTGCAGGATCTCGGCCACACCGGGGTCTCGCTCGCAACCATCCCGGACTGTGCCCTGCCGCCGCTCGATTCGGTCGCGACCGCCCTGGGCAGATGGTACGTGCTGGAGGGCTCCACACTCGGTGGACAGTTACTCGCCAGGCATTTTGAGCAGCGATTTCACCTGTCCAGCGGCCTGAGTTTCTTCCGTAGTTATGGAGCAGAGGTCGGGCCGATGTGGCAATCCTGCTGTCAGTGGCTCGACGAGCATTCCTCGCCCGAGACCGATGACGCGGCCATCCACAGTGCGAACGAAACCTTCGCCACACTGTCCGGCTGGCTGGCCTGACCCGCTGCCCGCCTGCCGACACGGGCTCCGGGCTCTCCACTCCGGTGCTGGCTCGCTTTCGGGGATTGCGGACTCCGCGATATGATCGCCGCTGTCCCCATCGTTACCTTGTGGCTCTCGCTCTGTTTTCTCGCACTGTTTCGGTTCTCTCGTCCTGCGCTTGTGCGATATGGCTGTTCCTGAAGGGCTCTCCCATGCGAAGTCTGTGGCTCACCGGTCTGATTTGCTGCGGGCTGTTGCCGGTGGCCTGGCCAGCATCAACTGTGCTGGCAGCAGAACGGCCTAATGTCCTGCTGATTTGCGTCGACGATCTGAAGCCGCTGCTGGGCTGCTACGGCGATGCGCTGGTGAAGACTCCTGCGATCGACCGGCTGGCACAGCGCAGCGTGCTGTTCGAGCAGGCGTACTGCAATCAGGCCGTTTGCTCGCCTTCGCGCAATTCCCTGCTGACCAGCCTGCGGCCGCAGACGCTGGGAATCTACGACCTGCCCACCCACTTCCGGAATTCGCGGCCAGAGGCAGTCACCCTGCCTCAATGGTTTCAACAACAGGGCTGGCATACCGAAGGGATGGGCAAAATCTATCACGTCGGTCATGGCAACATCGACGATGTCCGTTCCTGGAGCATTCCGTCGTGGAAGCCGAAACAGTCCGTCTATGCCGTAGCAGCGAATCTGGCTCCGAAACCGGCAGGTGCAGCAGCCAAACAGAAGAAAAAAGCGAACAACCAGAACAAGGGCACGGCCTTTGAACGGGCAGAGGTGGACGACGATCGCTATCACGACGGGGCAGTGGCGAGCCATGCCATCGAACGTCTGCAGCAGCTGAAGCAGCAACCCGACCAGCCGTTCTTTATGGCAGTCGGATTCATTCGTCCGCACCTGCCGTTCAATGCACCGCAACGGGACTGGGACTTGTATGATCGGGCAGCATTCCCGGTCGCCAGCCGTCAGACCGCACCGGACGGCGCACCGTCCTATGCGCCACAGCCGGGCGGAGAACTCCGTCAGTATGTGGGCATCCCCAAACAGGGCCTGCTTCCGGAAGACCTGCAGCGGACGCTTATCCACGGCTACTACGCGGCGACCAGCTACATGGATCGCCAGGTCGGCCGTGTGCTGGACGAACTGCAGCGGCTGGACCTGGATGATTCCACGATCGTCGTCCTGTGGGGCGATCACGGCTGGCATCTGGGAGACCACGGCATCTGGTGCAAACACACCAATTACGAACAGGCAGCGCATATTCCACTGCTGGTCTCTGTCCCCGGCCAAACCGCTGGCAGATCACAGGCCCTGATCGAAACCGTCGACATCTATCCCACGCTCTGTGAACTGGCAGGAGTGCCGGTTCCCGAGGGACTGGATGGCCGCAGCTTCATCAAGACGCTGCAACAACCGGCCGCGCCTCACCGTGACCATGCCATCCACGTCTACCCCCGCCAGAAGCCCGGCACCGGCAGCGTGCTGGGACGAGCCATTCGCACCGACCGCTATCGGCTGGTGGAGTGGAAACCGGTTGGAGCTGCAGCCGACACCGCCGCCACCAACACCGCCGATCTGGAACTCTACGACTACGTCGACGATCCCCTCGAAACCCGTAACCTCGCCAGCGAGCGACCGGAGATTGTCGCTGAGCTGAAAGCGATGTTGGCCACGCACCCCGAACCCGAACCGCAGTGGAAGAAGTAGGGTGGGCTCTGCCCACCACATTGTTCCTTGTGCGGGAATGGCATAAAGAGCAGTGGGCTACGGCCCAGACCTGGTCAGCGCCGAAATCTCTGTTCAATTTTTCCGAGAGAATCGACGGGATAGACCGTCCGATGAATCTGGCCGTCGGGTTGCCTGATATCGTGTACCACGAACTCCTCATAGACAGTGATCGTCCCTCCGGCCTCCGCAGTTAAAATTCCAAATGGCCGGCCAGGTCCTGAAAACCAGACTGAAATGACGTTGTGAAACAGTGCTTTTCCCGGAACGGCATCGGCGGCCGCTGGAGCGTTTTCCCCGACAGCTCCGGGGGCTCTTGTCATGTCTGGAAAGTACTGAATGTCGTCTTCAAGATACTCCCGTGATGGTGTTGTCTGATCTTCCGCGACCAATGACCCGAGCAGGCAAATGGTCACGATCACCGGCGCACACACGTTCTTGCAGGTGAACATGCTGGAGACTCCATTCAAGAATTCTGGTTTCAGCCCACTCTATGCGATAATTCAGCAATTGCGGCCAAGTGGTTATTCGTGGGACACCGGATGCCAGTTCGGTAGGGTGGGCTCTGCCCACCATGCTGCCTCTCTCTGTTCGTCGTTCGTCTCTTTTCGTCGTCCATGCTTGAGGAATCAGGCGGTGGGCAGAGCCCACCCTACGGCGTTAATTCGGCAACTGCGGTGTGGCAGTCTTCCGCGGGCCTCCGAACGCGAGGCGAAAAATCTCCGGTTCACGGAGTCCGAGGGCGATCCATAACAGCACGCCCATCACGATTGGCATGTAGTACGGATCGTCGACACGGACATGGGTCACTGTGGCGCCACCGAGGTAGGCCGTCAACAGGATTCCGCCGATGAAGCTGAGTCGCGGGATCAGGATCAGCAGGGCGACGATTACTTCCACGACGCCGATGGCCTCCATTTTCTGCGTGGTGAAGCCAAACCTGGCGAACATTTCTTCCTTGTCTTTCCATTCGGTGAATTTTCCGGTGGCACTCACCAGGATCAGAAACACCGTGATCAGGACACTCAAGACCCAGCCGGAAATTCTGGCGGTTTTCGACATTTACCGTTTCTTCTTCTGTAGGGTGGGCTCTGCCCACCGTTCCTGACAACATTCATGCACAAGGAATTATCTGGTGGGCGGAGCCCACCCTACGATTCTGCATCTTGTCGAATGTCGGGGGGAGAATTCGACGGACCGTCTCGTTTTCCCAGGAGTCCACCCCGAATCCGGCTTACGTTGCGGCGTTCACCGCCTGCTGCGGCTCATTCTCCCAGAATTCCAGCGCCAGACCAAAGGACATCGTCATCCCGGCGCCGCCGGTGCCGGTCATGATGTCAACGGCGGGCAACGGACGGGCGCGGAACACCGGCTGGCCCGGGGTTTTCGCATAGATCCCGTGCCAGCGTTCGGCGATGGTCCAGTCCGGCAGCCGCAGGATCTTGCGCAGTTCGCGGAGAATCAGCGCGTCGATTTCGTCCTTGTCGAACGGTTCGATGTCGTCGCCGTATTCGTGGGAATCGCCCAGGATCAGTTCACCGCGATCGTTCTGGGATGCCATCACATGAATGCCGAAGCGATCCAGTTCGGGCATCTCCGTCCGGATGCGGTCCTGCACGGCGGCCAGGGAACGGCAGACCTCAAAAATCTCGTAATGCCGCAGCGTCAGACCGCTGGCAATGTGGCAACCGAGTTGCCAGCCGGGCGGTTGCGGCCGGGTCTTCAACATCTGCAGCTTGCAGCGTTTCATGCCGGCCTGAGCCAGCAGTTCCGGGAACAACGTCTCGAAGTCCGGACCGCCGCAGACCATGATGCGGTCGAACTCGCGGGTGTCCCCGGTGGTGGTGGTCAGCCGGCCGGTCTCGACGCGGGAGACGGTGGTTCCGAAAGCGAACTGCACGCCGAACTTTTCGGTCAGAAATGCCGGCAGAGCCCGAACGGCTTGCGGCGGATTGACGCAGATTTCCGTGGGACTGAACAGCCCCCCGAGCAGACCTTCCGGCTGAATGGCTGGAGTCTTCACCGAAACCTGTGCGGGCGACAACAGTTCGCAGTCGACCCCCAGTCCGGGTGCCAGCAATGCGAATTCCTGTAGCACCTCCCACTCATCGGCCTGATGCGCGACGTGCAACGAGCCGTAGGGGTTGCCCCAGATGGCCCCCGCGCGGATCAGTTCCAGCCAGGCAGCGCGGCTGCGCAGCGCCGTCTGATAGCGGGCTCCCGCCGGTTGCCCGATCGGCCAGACCATGCCGAAATTGCGAATCGATCCCCCGCTGGCACGCGGCGAGCGTTCCAGCACGGTCACCCGAAAGCCCTGTCGGGCAGCTGCCCAGGCATTGGCCAGTCCGACGATTCCGGCACCCACAATCGCCACTGAGGGAGAATCCGGACGGATCTCTGTCATGTCCCCATCGCTCCTGCTGACGAAATTCACAGAAAACCGCGCGAGACCTGCCGCAGTCCGGCGGCAACGTGCGCAAAACCACAGACAATATCAAGGTTCTGCGAAGGAACGATGAATCAGGCAGGGTCATCCGGGAATTCAGCTCCTTACCAGCCCTCAGGCGGACGAGCGACATCCGGGGCGAATCTTCCGCGGTTTCGCCGTCGCCACAGTTGCCGATGTGCGTCTGGACGGAGTACCTTCACGGGGTCTCGTGCATCGAAAAAATTGCCCGCTGTCTGTTCAGGAGTTTCTGTCGATGACCGCCCCGTTGCATGTCGCCATCACCGGCGCCGCCGGCCAGATTGGCTATGCCATGACCTTCCGGATCGCCTGTGGTGAAGTGTTCGGCGCCCACCAGCCGGTGGTGCTGCACCTGATCGAAGTCCCCCCCGTGATGCCGGCCCTTGACGGCGTGCATATGGAACTGGATGACTGCGCCTTCCCGACTCTCGCCGGCGTGGTCAAACACGACAGCGACCATCTGGAACAGGCCTTCGCCGACTGCAACTGGGTGCTGCTCGTCGGCAGCGTCCCCCGCAAGCAGGGGATGGAACGCAGCGACCTGATCCGCATCAACGGACCGATCTTCACGAACACCGGCAAGGCTATCAATGCCGCTGCTGCCCGTGATGTCCGCGTGGTCGTCGTTGGCAATCCCTGTAACACGAACTGCCTGATCGCGATGTCCCACGCTCCGGACATTCCGAAGAACCAGTGGTTCGCCATGACCCGCCTCGACCAGAACCGGGCAATGGCCCAACTGGCCCAGAAGGCCGGCACGCCGGTCGCAGCGGTCAAGAATCTGGCGATCTGGGGCAACCACTCCGCCACGCAGTATCCGGACTTCGTGAACGCGAAGATTAACGGTCAGCCGGTCACGGAAGTGATCAGCGATCACGAATGGCTGAAGAGCGGCTTCATTTCCACCGTGCAACAGCGCGGTGCTGCTGTCATCAAGGCCCGCGGGGCCTCCAGCGCCGCCTCGGCAGCCAACGCCTGTCTGGACAGCGTCAAGAGCATCATCACGCCAACCGCTGCCGGCGATTGTGCCAGCCTCGCGGTCTACAGCGACGGCAAGTACGGCATCGACGAAGGCCTGATGTGCGGTCTGCCGGTCTCCAGCGACGGCCAGAACTGGCGCGTCCTCGACGGCTTCCAGATCGACGATTTCAGCCGCGCCGCCATCCAGAAGACGGTGGACGAACTGAAGCAGGAACGCGACACCGTCAAGGATCTGCTGCCGTAAGGCGGGTTGAAGGTTTATGGTTGAGAGTTGAGGGTCAGGAGTTCGAGCTCCTGGCCCTCAGTCACTGACAGGACCTTACTGCGGTTCTCCAGACACCATCCCCCGCTTGCGGTTTCGCGATTTCTGAATCGAGGAAATCCTCTTTCGGGGAATCGCGAAACCGCAAGCGGGGAAGTTGCTTCAGGAGACGTAGCGGCCGAGTTCGTGGCGCAAGGCTGGTTCGAGCGTGGGGAAGCGGTACTCGTACCTGGAGGCTTCCAGCTTCGTCGGCAGGACGCGGGCGCTGGCCAGCAGCAGATCATCCGCCATTTCTCCCAGGGCCAGCCGCGCCGCGACGGCCGGTAAGGGGAAAATGGTTGGTCGATTCAGGACCGCCCCCAGGGTTTTGGTGAACTCATAGTTGGTGGCCGGATTCGGCGAGGTCGCATTGACGGGACCGGAGAGCTTCTCGTTCTTCAGCGCATGCAGGATGATGCCGAGAACGTCATCCAGCGCGATCCAGCTCCAGTACTGCTTGCCCGAACCGATAATGCCGCCGACTCCCATCCGGAACGGAAACAACATCTGCTTCAGGGCGCCGCCGCGTGAGGAAATGACGACGCCAAACCTCAGATTGACAACGCGAATGCCGGCCTCAATCGCCGGTGCACAGGCGGACTCCCATTCATGACAGACTTCCGGAAGGAATCCGGTTCCGGCAGGTGAATTCTCGGTCAGTGCCTCACTGCCCCGATCACCGTAATATCCAATGGCGGACGCGCACACGAGTACCTTCGGTCGACGTTGCAGTTTGGCCAGTTTCTCACACAACAGGCGGGTTACCTGGACGCGGCTGTCGCGGAGTCGCTGCTTGACTTTGGCCGTCCAGCGAGAGCCGGCGATATTTTCCCCCGCGAGATGGACGACTCCGTCCAGACCTTCCAGGCGGGCAGAGTCGATCTCACCAGCCGCGGGATTCCAGGCGATTTCGTTCGGTCCTGAGCCGGCGGAACGGGACATTTTCCAGACTTCATGGCCACCGGTGGTCAGGAACGGTGCCAACTCGCGACCGACCAGGCCGCTCGCTCCGGTAATCAGGACTTTCATCGTGCCTCCTCGGGATTCGCGGGCATGAACCGCCAGATCCCCGGCGGTCACCGCATGACGATAGCGAAACGCGCGGTCCAGTGTCGCTTCAGCAAAAGTCTGGCCCAGCACATTTCCTGCCCGACCGCCCGGCAGCTCGAAATCAATCTGATCTTCCAGCCAGCAACTGCAGTCGTCCCGGGGAATCAGACGATGGGTATGAGCGAACGCAGCAAAGGGGCCGGAGATCTGCACGTCCTGGAACTCACGCCCCGGGACGTAACCGCGGTGCTCGGCGATCCAGGTTTTGTAAACCGGGCCAACTTTGACACGCAGCGTGGCCCGCTCTCCGGTCTGCAGACTCTTCGCCAGTTCCACAACCTCGAACTGCTCCCACGGCGGCATCAGTCGCAGCAATGCTCCTGGCCGTTCGTGCCAGCGAAATGCGGACGCAGCATCCACCGGCAGCAGCGTTTGACGCACAAATTGATGCACACTGGCCATGATGCGGGTTTCCAGGTCACTTCACCGGCACACGATTGCGAATCAGCAGAACATAACCTCAGGAATTCATGAGCGGGCTGTCGTCCGGGTCTGGAACATCGTCCGTCAGCGGCTGTCTCAGTTTCTCGAGCGCCTGCGAAACAATCTGACGAACCCGCTCGCGACTGAGTCCCACCTGTCCGGCGATCATCGACAGGCTTTGCCCCTGGGGTTGATGATTCAATCCGAAACGGGCATGAATCAGCCGCTGTTCCCGCTCGGTCAACCGTGAAAGTCGCGCGTCCAGATCGAACCGGCAATCGTCAGCGCCGGATTCCGCCGTCTCGTTGTCCGCGGGCTCAACCGGAATCTCCCACAGGGAACTATCGCGATAGACCAGTTGTTCGGACTGCCGCTGCTGTCGCCGGAGCACGCGATACAGATGATTGCGAATGGCCCAGGTAGCATAGGTGCTGAACCGGAAACCGCGATCCACGTCGAACAGTTCGACGGCCCGCATCAGTGGCAGCAAACCCTCGCTGGTGAGATCCGCCAGATCCTGCAGGGAATGGGTCAGCTTGCGGGCTACGGCAATGATCAACCGCACGTTGGCTTCGATAATGCGGTCACGCAGCCGATTGGCCTCTGCCAGGTCCGACTGGATCTGTTGCACGAGTCGTCGGGAAGCTCGTCCCGGCCGGAGCTGACGTCGCCCTTGTTCTGCCTGGAACTTGCAGAAGTTCATTCGCAGGAAACAGGCCCGCTCTTCCGCAGCAGTCAGCAGCGCTGCCTGACCGAAGGCCGGCAGCAGGGCAAATGATTCGTGATCGCTGGCGCGACGGAACCGGGACGTGGCAGTTCCTGGCCCAGTTGTAGCCGCGAGCGCTGCCATTCGCAGTTGAGCATCCGGCTGGTGAAAATCCTGATGGTCGACGAAGCCGATTTCCGTGGCGGCGAGCAGGTCAGCGGTGCAGTTCGCCGCTGTGGCTGTTTCACCAAACTCCTTGCCAGATTTCACTTTGCTGGTCGAATTCCGACTTCGTTCCGTGGTCAGGGAACACATCGATCTGGTCCTTTCCCTCAGATTTCAATCGAATCTGTCGAAAGGACAACCGTTCTGACAGCCGTGGATTAACTCGCTCGCCGGAAAAAATTTGTTTGAACAACTGACGACGTCGCCGGCAGGATCATGGCTGGCTGGCAGAGTCCCGACGCCCCGACTCAGCGAGTGACCGGTAGAACCGCTGCACCATGTCTTCATACTCAGGCACCATCCGTTCCCCATAGGCATTCAGCAGCTTCTCGCGCACCTTGTCCGGCAGATGGCCCCAGACGTCCACTTCCAGACGCCGACGCGGCAAGGCTGCCGCAGCGGCTTCACGACGCTGGCCGGTACGTTCCTCGGAATCGTCAGCCGTCTGACGATCCTGCTGTTCCCCCGGCTGGCCAGCCTGTGTCGGTTGCTGCTGCTGCTGCCCGGATGCACCAGCCTGCTGCTGGTCCTGCCCGGCCTGTTGCTGCTGGTTCTGTCGTTGCGCCTGCTGTTGCGGGGACGAGGAAGAGGATGACTGGCTGTTGCCACCGCCCCCGCCAGAGTTCGGCGGTGACTTTTGCGGCGGCGACTTCAGCAAGGCATCGAGTTCCGCCAGAATCGACTTCTGCAAATCCTGCGTCGGCGCACCGGTTTTTTTGTCCGCCAGCTGCGTTCGGGCTTGTTGCATCTGCTCCTTCACGCTGCCAATTCGTTGTGCCAGATCCGGTTGCCCTGTATTCGGTTGCGCTGTATTCGCCGGGTCTGTCTTCGCTTGCCCTGTATTCGCCGGGCCTGTCTTCGCTTGCCCTGTATCGGGTGCAGCAGCGGCATCCGGAGTTTCCGGCTTCGTCTCTGTCGTCTCCGTCGTCGTCGGCGGCTCCATTGCAGTCTCCGGCCCCGGTGGCGGATTGACGGCCGCCGGTTTTTCCTGTGCCGGAATCTGCGGCATCTCCGGTTCCTGTGCGAGACCAGTTCTGCCGGCACATACACAGATGATCAGAAACCACAGTCCGCGGATCTGTTTTTGAATCGGCATGGCACCCTCACTCCGGAAGTTTCTGGCCAGGGGCATCCGAAACATCAGAAGAATCTGCCGAAGCAGGCTCTGACGCGCCGTCCGCGGCTGCCGCCGCTTTCGCCTGTGCCTCGCGATACTGGTCGGCCAGTTTCTGCACCAGTTCAATCAGGGCTCCCTGCTCGGTTGCCAGATCCTGGACCAGCGGTTCCAGTTCCGGCGGCAGTTGGCCATCGGGTTGTCGCTGCTGTTCCAGTTCCAGGGTGCGATCGAGACAGTCGGCCTGCAGTTCCCGCAACAGGGCCAGTTGCAGCTTCCAGGAAATCGATTCTCCCGGCGGCCCCGCCTGCTCCGGCTGTTCACCCTGTGATGACTCTGCCTGACCGGACTCACCAGCCTCCTGATCCAGATCGGGTTCGTCCTTGCGATTCCAGGCAGCGATGATGCGGTCCAGCCGCCGCGAGGCGTCGCCAGCCAGCAACGTCGTGACGACATCCACCTTGCGGCTCGACAGGCGTTCCGCCACCTGGGCCATGCTGCGGGCCACACTGTCGAGCGCCGAGCGCGCCACGACCGCTTCCTGCAACTTGTCACGCGTCTGTTCCGTCGTCTGTTGCAGTTCCTGCTCTACCGTCGCCTGGTCCTGCAGGGATCGCAGTTGTCCCCGGGTCAGTCGTCCCGCAGTCTGCTGTTCTTTTGCCAGCCGCTGCAGTTCCACGATCAGGCCATCCTGCCGGGTTTTCAGCGATTGCAATGTCCCCAACACCCGCTCGATTTCCTCCTCGGCCAGCTTGTCCGCGGCTGCCTGGCGCGCCTCAGCCAGTTCCTGCTGCAACTCCTCAATTTCTGCCGCAGCGTCCTCGAACTCTTCCCGGGCAGCGGCGTCTTCTCCCGCCTGAATTGCCTGTTGAACGGATTTGAGCTGGCGGGCAATCTTGCGTGCCTGATCTGTCTCGCGATGCAACCGCAGCCGCTGCAACTGCCGCTCCAGACGTTCGACCTTCCGTCGTAATTCCAGAGCCCGCTCCTGCAATTCCTCGCGCTGTCCGGGAGTGAGCTGCGACAGGGTGTCGGCGTCGGTCTGCTTCCGCAGTTCCTCGACGTCCTCAGCCAGCGACCGCGCCAGTTCCTCCGCCGACGACGTCCGTTTCAGCAGCTGTTCGGCATCATCCGGACGGGCAGACGACCAGTCGTCCATCAGCTTCCGCATGGTTTCTTCCGCCTGCTGCTGCACGTCGCCGGCTGCTCCCATCCGGTTGGCGGCGACGTCATCGCCCGCCTGCCGCAGCCGCATCGATAACTGCGACTGCTGCAATTCCCGGGACAGCTCCAGCGCTTCTGCAGCCCGTCCGGGATCGCGGTCGGCCATCCGTTCGGACATTTCCTCGAAGTCGCGCTGCAGTTGCTCGATGCGCTGGCTGGCCTGACGTTGCCGGTCGGCGAGCTTGTTCAGATCGGCCCGCTGCTGCGACGTGAGTTCCGACAACGACTTCGACAACGTCCGGGCCCCCATTTCGGCCGTGTCGCGATTGATCTGCTGCTGGGTCTCTGCCAGCGACTGCAATTCGTCGCCCAGATTGCGGTCCTGTTGCCAGCGGGACAGATCGGCATGCCGTTCCTTCAACAGATTCATTACGTCCTGTTGCAGTTGCTGCGTCTGCTGGATCGCCGTCAATGCTGCCGGTTTCCCGGACGGTGAACCGGCAGCTTCTGGCGACTGGTTCGCCTCGGACCTGGTCGCTTCCGTCGACTTGATCGCTTCCGTCAGCTGACGGTCGATGGTCGGCAGCGTGGTCGCGGCGAGATTTTCCAGTTCCTGGCCCAGTTGTTCCAGTTGCGGCTCGGCTTCCGGATCGTGCAACTGATTGGCAGGAAATTCCTGCTGCAGTTGCCGGGCCCGCTGGCCCAGGCCGCGGACCTGATCCCCGAGTCGTTCCGCCAGCCGGCGCTGATCCCACTGCAGACGATTCAGCAGATCGCGGTCTTTGGTTTGCAATTCTCCGACATCACGTAACTGGGTCTGCAAGGCCTGGGCCTGCGTCTGCAGCCCCTGCTGCCCGGTCTGACTGTCCCGCAATTCCTCGACGAGTTCCGCAATCCGGTCGGTCAATTCGCGACGTTTCTCGTCCGGTGAGACGATCAGCAAGGTCCGCGGGGCACTGCGGCCGACATGCGGTTCCCCGGTGTCGCAGGCATCCTGGGCTTCAATCCGAACGACGATCCGCTCGCCCGCCTGCAGCTTCAGAGCAGCGAGTTCCCACCGGTGCTGCAGCTGGACCTGCCGCGGCTGGTCAGCCGGTTCCTCCAGACGATCGATCGTGACCGGCTCGTCGCCGCGCTGCCAGGCCCGCTGGAGTACGGTCACTCCGAGATCATCCCGCGCGTCGGCCTGAAAGAGGATCGTGGCCTCCGGCGTCACCCACAGGTCGCTGGCAGGTTCCCTGAGGACGACTTCCGGAATGGCGTCGACCTCACCGCGCAATTCAAACTGCAGGGGTTGCGTCTGGGCAAACCCGCGTTCATCCCGCAGCACGAACGAGAAATGAGTGATCCCGGGGCGACTGATCGTCAGTTCGGTCGACCAGGACTGGTTCCCCGTATCGGCGGTGATCCGTTTCAACGGTTGCTCATCGACGCGCAGCTCGATTCCGGAGACCGCACGATCTGATCGCGCCTGAACCCGGACTTTCGAGCCGATCCAGCCGCGAATCTGCGTAGTTCCTTCCGGCAGAGTGACAGACGCTTCCCGGGTATAGGCCGGCGGCACGATCGTGACGATGGCCGCTGCGAGTTGCGGCGGATCGATCGCAGACAGGCTGTACCACGGCAGTTGCTGGTCATCGCCCCCGATGACGCGAAATTCGAGGGCATCCTCAATGACGGGCAGCGCTACGACGGCAAACTCCCGATTTGACGATGTGCCCGGCAATCTGGATGTTCCCGGCGGTTTAACGACCGGGGCCGATCCCTGTTGTGCCAGCCCCGGTCGCAGCGGGGTCTCTTCCGGAAGTTCCTGGCCGGGTTCCCGCGTCTGCAAGCGCAGATCGGACGGCAGATCCCCCCGAAGATTCTCGACACGCAGCTCCAGCGTCTCGCCGCGCACCCGCTCCAGGCTTTCCCGCGGATTCCAGACCAGCGGCCGTCCGTCGGCATCGGACAACTGCAGCACGGTTTCGCGGGGCCAGGGCGTATTTCCCCACGGCCACGTCATTCGCCGCATCGCCGTCGACGCTTCCAGCGGCCAGGCATACAACACCGCCACCGTCAGCAAGCAGACACCCAGCGCCCCGGCAATCAGCGGACTCAATCGTCGCGGTTCCAGTAACCGTTCCGGTTCCATGATTTGCAGATCGGCGGCTGCCTGGCGAATTACCAGTTCCTGCAGCTCGGTTGATCCCTGCCGGGGGTCCAGTTGCCGGGAACGAAATTCGGCGGCGGTCGTCAAGCGTGAGGACATCCCCGGAAAGCGCCGGTCAATCTGTTCGGCCAGAAAGACGTCCGACAGTTCATGACGGAGCGGACGCCACAGGGCCCGCCAGAGGGTCCAGCCCACAATGGCCCAGACAGAGACTGCCAGCAGCACGCGCAAGCCGGTGTCATCCAGCCGCAGCCACCAGTCGAGCCAGCCGGCGATCAGCAACCCGCCGAGCAACGCCAGCAGGCAGTGGCTCAGTCCCGACCACCAGATCAGCAGTCGCAGCCGACGCCGCATCCGGTCCAGAACTTCCCAGGGTGGCGGAGGTGTGGGCATGAAACTTCCCGACGGGAGTTGTCAGTGGTCCGTGGTCCAAACTCAGTAGTCAGTACTCAGTTGCAAAGTCAGGACGGCGAGCAACTTCCCGGCCAGGCCCGTCGCCACCGCAACTGACAACGGACCACTGACCACGGACAACTCTCGATCATACCAGTCGCCAGCGGCGACGGAGAGTCCATTCGGTGATCAGCAGGAGTCCGAGGAGTAACAACGGTTCAAACCGGCTCCAAAGCGGAATCGCCCGGCCCTGTTCCAGCGGGATCAGGCGACCGGGTGGCAGTTCGTCCGGAAGTGTGGCCAGATCTTGCAGTTCGACCAGTGCTCCGCCCGTGGCTTTGGCAGCGGACTCCAGTTCGGCACGATCAACCGCCTGCTGCCGGATTTCCCGTTGTTGCGATTCCACGCGGAAGTCGGTGACCGGCGGAGCGCCGGTCACCGCAGGACGCGACAGCCAGACATGATGCGGTCCGGCCGAGAGTCCGGTCAGCGTGGCCTCGAACACGGTCGGCAGGTGCGGCAAACGGGTGAGCGTCACTTCCCGGCGCTCGCCGCCGGCCCGTTCCACCATCACGGAGACGCCGTCGTCCTGAACCGGCGTGACCCGATCGTCCAGAAACCTCGCTCGCAGCAAGACCGGTTCGCCCTGGAGATAGGTCTGCCGGTCCACCAGCAGTTCCACCGAGCGATCCTTACCCAACAGCCGCGACCGACTGAGATAACGAATCGCTTGCCCCCAGTAACGGCCGAACCAGGCATCGCCCGTGCGAAACCGCCACCGCCAGGTTTCATCGGTCGCATGGTAGAGGACTTTTCCGTTGCCGATCTGCTGTAACAGGATCACCGGTAAACGACCCCGCTCTGCCTGGGCATACGGATGCTCGACCAGCACGCGCACGCCGGGCTTCGTCCGCCGGATCGGCAGCAGACCGTAAAACCCCGGCACCGAGTTCCAGACTTCGAGGCTCGCCAGTTCGGATTCCGCGAACCGGAACATCGGCACCCCCTTCTGACCGTCCAGCGTGAGTCGCGGCTGATAGGCATCGGTACTGGCAGACGAAAATCCGGCCAGATCGAGATCGTCCGGAGAGAACGGCAACAGAGGTTCCAGCGACGTGTTCAGAAAAGACGCCGGGTTATGGCGGAGCCCGGCAATCATCACCACGCCGCCCCCTTTCTCACGGACGAACTCCGTCAGCCAGTCGCCGGCCGTCGCTCCGAGCATCGCCGGCGAGACATCCCCCAGAATCACGACGTCGTAGCGCCAGAGATCCTCCTTTTGCACCGGGAAATAGGGGACCGCGGTGCGATCCTCGCGGGCATACTCCGGGTCGGCGTCCAGCAGCAGCGTCTGCAAGGTGACCGACTGATCCCGCTCCAGCCATTGTTTCAGATACCGGAATTCGTAGCGCGGAGCAGACTCCAGCAACAGGACGGACAGCCGTTCCTCACGCACCGACAGATGCCTGGCTTCCTGATTGTTATCCGTCACGGCTTCACCCGCGACCGGCGTGGCAGCGATGATGAGATCGAGTTCTGCCGCCTCAGCCGGCGTGAGCGTCAGTTCAAACTGGCTCACCCCGCCCTCCGACCGGACGGGAACCGACTGTTCGATCAGGGGCGCTGCCTGATCCCCTGCAGTGACCCGCACCTGCACCTGACCGACATTCAGTCCGGTCGACTTCAGCTTGCCCGAAATCAGCACCGGATCGCCGACGAATGCGACCTCGTCCATGACGAGATCGAACAGTTGCAAATCGACGGGGGGCGTGCTGTCGCCGACCGGGGCGACATACAAGGTTGTGCCACGCCGGCGAACCAGTTCGGCGACGGTGGAAAGCCGATCCGCCTCGGATTCGCTGGCAATGCCGTCGGTGAGCACGATCATGGCCGCAGGCGGCATCCCGCGCAACTCGGCCAGCACCTGCCGAACCGCTTCCGCCGGACGGGTTGACGCACCGTCCAGCGGCAACTGCTGCAACAGCGGCAACCAGTCCGTATTTGCTGCCGTAGCGGCATCACTCCCGACGTGATCCGGAGGAGTGAGCGGAGTCGCGGTCGTCGAGAACTGGTACACACGGACCGGATGTTTTTGCTGCAACTCCCGGAGAAACCGGCCCTGCCGGTTACCGACTGCCGTCAGCAGATGGTCCCAGCGGCGGGGGACTGTCGCTGATGAAGACGCGTTGCCGACGGGTTGACCATCACGAATCGCCATGCTGGCAGAGGTATCCACCAGGACCACAACCGGCGGCAATCCTGACCGGGC
>VFQN01001574.1_pt1 | contig 37532 bp, 35 predicted proteins | sample 3512371 | NCBI WGS metagenome assembly VFQN01 (sample SAMN10412370, study PRJNA504923) | tailings metagenome | isolation source: Replicate 2 from Balatoc abandoned mine | place: Philippines: Itogon, Benguet | collected 2017-08-28
GAGGCCCAGAACTTCGACCTGATGTACGACCAGGTTAAGGCCCTGAAGGAGGGCAAGTCGGTGGACAAGCCCATCTACAACCACGTGTCCGGCCTGATTGACGCCCCGGAGAAGATTGACTCCCCCAACGTAGGTGCCGTATGTGGATTGATGGGTGGCCTCCAGTGTCCTAGACAGCCTACGTACCTTGCGCGCTGAGTGTCCTGCAACACTGGGCTTGACGGGAGGCCGCTGAGGGTCTGCCGTGCCTGGTCTCACCTCCTCCTGCCAGAACGCGGTGTCCGCACGTGTGCACAACTGTCCTTCTAGATCACGTTCCTGTGCACAAGCTTGGACCAGTCCAGGACGCTACCCGGCGGAAGGAATGCACGTGGCTTATTCCGCCCCTTACCCGTAGCTTACTCCAGCCCCTCACCTGCACCCTCCGTGACCGCAGATCCTGGTGATTGAGGGCCTGCACCCCTTCTTCGACAAGCGCGTGGCCGAGCTGGTGGACTTCAAGATCTACCTGGACATTTCGGACGACATCAAGTTCGCCTGGAAGATCCAGCGTGACATGGCCGAGCGCGGCCACAGCCTGGAGTCGATCAAGTCCTCGATCGAGGCCCGCAAGCCCGACTTCGATGCCTACATCGACCCCCAGAAGAAGGACGCTGACATGATCATCCAGGTAAGACAAGCGTTGCGACGCCCGCACCTACTGTGTCGTCCTGTCTGCGCATGGTCTTCGACCTGCGTGTGGACTTGCCTTTGGGTTTTACGGGGGATTGAGGTGCCCCTGACGTGTGCCTGTGCCGCCTCTGCTCCTCCCCAGGTGCTGCCCACGCAGCTGGTGCCCGACGACAAGGGCCAGTACCTGCGCGTGCGCCTGATCCAGAAGGAGGGCTCGAAGCTGTTCGACCCCGTGTACCTGTTCGACGAGGGCAGCACCATCTCCTGGATCCCCTGCGGCCGCAAGCTGACCTGCTCGTTCCCGGGTAGGTGGCTTGGCATGATCAAATGCACGCGCACAGCCAAGCCTGGTACAAGCGTTGTTGCCGGAAACTGATTGAGACACTCCAAGCAGTACGACAAATTGTCCGCGCAATCCAGCTCGGGTACCAGCCCTGCCTGTATTAATGTCAGCTGTGGTAGCCATGACATGAGGGGCACGTCGTGCTTTCAGAGCGTCGTTGTTACTCGCTCCGCCCACCCGCGGTCAATTGCCTCACTTGAGCATTCAGAGCAAGACCTCCGACCAGAGCAACAGAAATGAGGTGCTCACCTTCTGAGGCCCTATGCGGGTACATGCGTGGTTTGTCGCTTGGCTGACGTGTATTGCTTCCCGGCTCCCATCTTGTGCCCTCCAGGCATCAAGATGTTCTACGGCCCCGACACCTGGTACGGCCAGGAGGTGTCCGTGCTGGAGATGGACGGCCAGTTCGACAAGCTGGAGGAGCTCATCTACGTGGAGAGCCACCTGTCCAACACCAGCGCCAAGTTCTACGGCGAGATCACCCAGCAGATGCTGAAGAACAGCGGCTTCCCCGGCTCCAACAACGGCACTGGCCTGTTCCAGACCATTGTGGGCCTGAAGGTGCGCGAGGTGTACGAGCGCATCCTCAAGAAGGAGATTGTGTCCGCGTAAGCGGTTGGTCCTCGAGCGGCGGTTGGTCGTTGGCGGGGGCGTGGCGGCGTTGGCGGTTGAGGGCGCGGAGAGGAGCGTTGGAGGCTGTTTGGTTGGTGTGTGGTAGGAGGCCGTTGGTTGGGGCCTGAGAAGGGCTGGCGAGTTGCATCGGCGGAGGCCGCACGCGGCTGCTGCAGATTTTTGGATGGCTGCGGTGACGCGATGTGGGAGCGCGTAGGTGCGGTTGCTGTGTCCGGGGCGGTGTGGGGCTGCCCAGCGCTGCCCAACTAGGGCTCGACGACGCCTGTCGTGTGTTTGTGGACCCGTGCGAATGTGTACAACAGCAGCGACTTTTGTGCGCATGCAAGCCCACTCGAAGCCAGGCACTGGTTTGGGTTTCACATCCTGGTGGCCTGACAGGACTGGCGGCGGTGCTGCAAGGGGGCCCGACTATGTGTTGGGTCGAATCCGCTTTTCGGGTGTTGTACCTGGGTTATGCCGAGTGGAGAAGATGTGGTGAGCGGTGGTGCTGCATTTCGGAACCATGCGAGGTGTGAGAGGGCCATGTGCTCTCAGCAGGTTGTAGCCGTTACTTCAGGGAGTCTGAAGCGGAGGAGCATCATGTGTTTCGCTTCACGAGAGATGACCCCATCACCATGGGGTGTACACTAGCCGCAAGAGTGGCCGAGAAACTGCGTATGCAGTCCACCTACTGTATACGCGCTTTGATCATCAGGCAGGCTCCCTGTACAGAACGTGACTCGAGAGGCAGGCAGGTCAGCATAGACGCGTGAACTTGATGGGACAAGTGGCCAATTGGTAATTAGGCAAGCGTCTCAGCCACGCCTCAGCTATCCTCCAGCATCCTCCATCGGGCTGCGCGCTAAACACATCAAGCCCACTGCGACCAACCTTCGGGCATGTCAGCGGCCACAGCACGTGACATCCGTACAGCGCATGGAACCACCCATCCCGCCACCCGTCATCTTATCGCCCCCGTGCACACGTGCAATAGAAAGAGCCTCGAGCTCCTGACCTGGGTATCCGATTCCCTCCCCAGGATATCCCCGTGTACGAAATCTCAATACATCCCACCAGCAATGCAATGCGCATCAGTCAGACCAACACAACTGACCAACACTCCACCCTCCTTGTGAGGCCCAGAACTTCGACCTGATGTACGACCAGGTTAAGGCCCTGAAGGAGGGCAAGTCGGTGGACAAGCCCATCTACAACCACGTGTCCGGCCTGATTGACGCCCCGGAGAAGATTGACTCCCCCAACGTAGGTGCCGTATGTGGATTGATGGGTGGCCTCCAGTGTCCTAGACAGCCTACGTACCTTGCGCGCTGAGTGTCCTGCAACACTGGGCTTGACGGGAGGCCGCTGAGGGTCTGCCGTGCCTGGTCTCACCTCCTCCTGCCAGAACGCGGTGTCCGCACGTGTGCACAACTGTCCTTCTAGATCACGTTCCTGTGCACAAGCTTGGACCAGTCCAGGACGCTACCCGGCGGAAGGAATGCACGTGGCTTATTCCGCCCCTTACCCGTAGCTTACTCCAGCCCCTCACCTGCACCCTCCGTGACCGCAGATCCTGGTGATTGAGGGCCTGCACCCCTTCTTCGACAAGCGCGTGGCCGAGCTGGTGGACTTCAAGATCTACCTGGACATTTCGGACGACATCAAGTTCGCCTGGAAGATCCAGCGTGACATGGCCGAGCGCGGCCACAGCCTGGAGTCGATCAAGTCCTCGATCGAGGCCCGCAAGCCCGACTTCGATGCCTACATCGACCCCCAGAAGAAGGACGCTGACATGATCATCCAGGTAAGACAAGCGTTGCGACGCCCGCACCTACTGTGTCGTCCTGTCTGCGCATGGTCTTCGACCTGCGTGTGGACTTGCCTTTGGGTTTTACGGGGGATTGAGGTGCCCCTGACGTGTGCCTGTGCCGCCTCTGCTCCTCCCCAGGTGCTGCCCACGCAGCTGGTGCCCGACGACAAGGGCCAGTACCTGCGCGTGCGCCTGATCCAGAAGGAGGGCTCGAAGCTGTTCGACCCCGTGTACCTGTTCGACGAGGGCAGCACCATCTCCTGGATCCCCTGCGGCCGCAAGCTGACCTGCTCGTTCCCGGGTAGGTGGCTTGGCATGATCAAATGCACGCGCACAGCCAAGCCTGGTACAAGCGTTGTTGCCGGAAACTGATTGAGACACTCCAAGCAGTACGACAAATTGTCCGCGCAATCCAGCTCGGGTACCAGCCCTGCCTGTATTAATGTCAGCTGTGGTAGCCATGACATGAGGGGCACGTCGTGCTTTCAGAGCGTCGTTGTTACTCGCTCCGCCCACCCGCGGTCAATTGCCTCACTTGAGCATTCAGAGCAAGACCTCCGACCAGAGCAACAGAAATGAGGTGCTCACCTTCTGAGGCCCTATGCGGGTACATGCGTGGTTTGTCGCTTGGCTGACGTGTATTGCTTCCCGGCTCCCATCTTGTGCCCTCCAGGCATCAAGATGTTCTACGGCCCCGACACCTGGTACGGCCAGGAGGTGTCCGTGCTGGAGATGGACGGCCAGTTCGACAAGCTGGAGGAGCTCATCTACGTGGAGAGCCACCTGTCCAACACCAGCGCCAAGTTCTACGGCGAGATCACCCAGCAGATGCTGAAGAACAGCGGCTTCCCCGGCTCCAACAACGGCACTGGCCTGTTCCAGACCATTGTGGGCCTGAAGGTGCGCGAGGTGTACGAGCGCATCCTCAAGAAGGAGATTGTGTCCGCGTAAGCGGTTGGTCCTCGAGCGGCGGTTGGTCGTTGGCGGGGGCGTGGCGGCGTTGGCGGTTGAGGGCGCGGAGAGGAGCGTTGGAGGCTGTTTGGTTGGTGTGTGGTAGGAGGCCGTTGGTTGGGGCCTGAGAAGGGCTGGCGAGTTGCATCGGCGGAGGCCGCACGCGGCTGCTGCAGATTTTTGGATGGCTGCGGTGACGCGATGTGGGAGCGCGTAGGTGCGGTTGCTGTGTCCGGGGCGGTGTGGGGCTGCCCAGCGCTGCCCAACTAGGGCTCGACGACGCCTGTCGTGTGTTTGTGGACCCGTGCGAATGTGTACAACAGCAGCGACTTTTGTGCGCATGCAAGCCCACTCGAAGCCAGGCACTGGTTTGGGTTTCACATCCTGGTGGCCTGACAGGACTGGCGGCGGTGCTGCAAGGGGGCCCGACTATGTGTTGGGTCGAATCCGCTTTTCGGGTGTTGTACCTGGGTTATGCCGAGTGGAGAAGATGTGGTGAGCGGTGGTGCTGCATTTCGGAACCATGCGAGGTGTGAGAGGGCCATGTGCTCTCAGCAGGTTGTAGCCGTTACTTCAGGGAGTCTGAAGCGGAGGAGCATCATGTGTTTCGCTTCACGAGAGATGACCCCATCACCATGGGGTGTACACTAGCCGCAAGAGTGGCCGAGAAACTGCGTATGCAGTCCACCTACTGTATACGCGCTTTGATCATCAGGCAGGCTCCCTGTACAGAACGTGACTCGAGAGGCAGGCAGGTCAGCATAGACGCGTGAACTTGATGGGACAAGTGGCCAATTGGTAATTAGGCAAGCGTCTCAGCCACGCCTCAGCTATCCTCCAGCATCCTCCATCGGGCTGCGCGCTAAACACATCAAGCCCACTGCGACCAACCTTCGGGCATGTCAGCGGCCACAGCACGTGACATCCGTACAGCGCATGGAACCACCCATCCCGCCACCCGTCATCTTATCGCCCCCGTGCACACGTGCAATAGAAAGAGCCTCGAGCTCCTGACCTGGGTATCCGATTCCCTCCCCAGGATATCCCCGTGTACGAAATCTCAATACATCCCACCAGCAATGCAATGCGCATCAGTCAGACCAACACAACTGACCAACACTCCACCCTCCTTGTGACGGCCTACTCCACATTTACTACACGGCCCAGTCAATGAGGCTGCCGCGCGGTCATTGCGCCTTGCTGCGCGCCTCGGCGGCTGCAAGCATGCGCGCACGCCGCTGCTCCGGTGTCTCCTCCCCAGCAGGCGCCGAGGCCGCAGCCGAGCCGCCAAGCTTCTGCCCCGCCCCCATCATGCCGCTCTTGTTGCTCAGACTGCGCAGGAGCATGAAAGCAAAGGGAGGCATGCTTAAAGCCTTCGCGACCGCTTCCATCATGGCTGCGGAACCTGGAGGGGCCTTGCAAATTTAAGTTTCTGAGTTACCGAGAGCGCACTTTTTTGCTGTTTGAAGAGATGATGGGCAGGGACAGGCCAGAGGAAAACCAAAGCTCAACCAGCACAAGCAAGCACCATCACCACCGAACGTCCAAACCCATTGGAACCCAACCGTAAACAGGGCACACCTAGTGATGGAGAGGACCAGAAAACAAACACCACAGAACCGGACCGAGGGAACAGGCCAGAAGCCCGAGGAAGGAACGAAAGCAGCAAAACAAGGTGAAAAAAGTAAGAGACATCAGGAGGCTGAGCGCTGACCCACCACCAACCCAAACCCATACACACGACACGCAAAAAACACTACCCACCCACTACCTACCCCGTGGACCAAGGGCACACCAGGCCCGATGACTGGCCCTGCCAAACAAAACACACCCCCAGAACAAGAGCGCTGAAACGCCCACGAGACAGGAAACCCACCGGTCCACCAAAAGGCAGCGACAGGGGGACAAGCCAAGCCCACACCTACCGCCGGAAGACGTCCAGCAGTCCGAGGGCTCAGCACGCACAAGCCGCATTCCCAAGTCCTGCCGCGGCCCCAACCCCTGCGCCAAAGAAGGAGCCCCAACGGGAGGCGCTTCCAGCCTCGCGACACTCGCCCCCCGACACCGAACCCAACCGACACCCCAACAACAACGGCAAAACGAGTGCGACCCACCGACAGCCCGCACTGTGCTTCAGCGTGTACCCCAACCCGGCCATTGTGCACGGTAATGTGGTGGGGTTGCACTCACTGCGTGATTAGCTCCTTGAGTTTGTTGATGTCAGCACCCTCAAAGTCGCCCACCTGCGAACACAACAGGCAGCACATGCGAATCAATCGCCATGCTACAAGCCTTCTGCTGCAGGTGCGACCACCTGCAACCACGTCCGCCAGCCCACCTTCTCTCCGTTGAAGTACCCCAAGAACGTGGGCATGGCGCGCACTCCACACTGAGTGGCAACGTCCTGCGTAGCCAAAGGAAGATTTGGATCGCGGTTCAACACTTCCCGCAAGGCTCAGGAGCAGTCTCAACTACACCAGGTGACCTGCACACGGTGGTGCACATGCCGGATGCAGGATGCAGGGTGTGCTTGCTGCCCATGCCACGTGCGACTGTTGTGCTTTCTTCTGTCACCCAGCCTGCTATGTTTGCCCTGCTTTTTGTGCTCTGCTGCTTGTGCGCACGGACCAAATTGCAGGTTGCAAATTGCCTGCTGGTACCGTATGCAGACGGGCAGTGCCCAGAATGGCTGTCGTTGCCCCACAGCCTGTGTCCCAACGCAGACACCCCAGGGCTACCGCACCCTCCTGGGTTGCCTCTAGGGAGAAAGATGGTTGCTGGTGGCTCTCGCTATGCATTGCGTTGAAGACTTGCAGCTCAGTGAGGCTCTCACGCACCTGGACCTCGTCAACGTCGCACTGCGCACGCGAGGGCAAGAAGGGGAGGTGTCACTTGATTTCAGCGCTGGCACAGGCTGCTGGGGTAGAGCATTTGACGCCGCTACAACCCCCGGCCTGGCGCACACCTTGAAGAAGGTGACGCCCGGGAACTCCCCCGACAGCTGCTCATAGATGGGTGCGATGCGCTGGCATGGCCCGCACCTGTGAACATATTTGGTACGTGCATAGTCATATCGTTACGCGCGTGTTAAGGGGGGACAAGCCCACAGCCCTGCTCCATCCCGGATCTGACTGTCGGCCTTCGCGCTTTCGGAAGTCCAGCGACAGCTTCTGTTCCTGCCTCACCAGCTTGCAGTAAAGTCGATAATGAAGGCTTTGCCACCAAATCCCTTAGACTGGCTGAGGGCAGCCTGCCATTCCTCGACAGACGTAATTAACTTCACAGACCCGCCCATGTTTACTTGTAGGGACACGAGAAGGTATGTGTACTCGCAAGTGAGCAACTTGATATGAGGGGGCAAGCTGCATTCTTGGGCAACTTCCGTCCGACACGACATGGGTTGGGGGATGGGGCCCCTGGGTCAGCGTGCCTGGCAGGCTCTTGCCGTCAGGTTATTTGAAGCACCCAGCCGCACCCCCCAGCTGGTAAATGCGCAAGGTTGCAATCACTTCGTGCGTTGGGGCAGACAACGGTGTGAGGTATCCACTGATGGCGTGCCTGAGCCTCTTCTAGTGACCAGTCACCAGGAGGCGAGAACGTCAACTCCGGCCAGGCTCGCCCACGAGCATATTGCTCAGCGCCCTGGCCGGAGATGGCGCCGACGCGGCGACGGCTGTATCTCGTGTTTGTGCTGGGACGGGAGTGACGTTTGGGGAGAGCATAACGCCCCGCCGCCATCATCTTGCTTCAGCCAGGTGCGTACATACTGCATAGCATGTGGCAACGACGCATTGGGGGCACGCCCTGGAGACCTGTGGTCATCTTGTACGCGTGGTGTGAGGCACCCCGCTGATGCTGATGGACACACACATACCTCGAAAATCCGTAAATTTGTGAGCTCGACTTTCATGTGTTTTTCCACAGGAAAAAAATGGTGAACCAGGGTAAACACCCTGCACCACACGAGTTAATGCAGTTGGATCTACCTCACATACGGCCTGTAAAAGGCTCATGATCAGCACAAGCGTGAGCGATGCGACGGCTGCAGTGTAAATGGCATACTTCAGCTCGTGTGCACTAGGCAGGCGCTGGCAGTACTGATTTGAGTTGGCTGCATGGGCACAGCACGTGTGCCAGGACGACGCCTTATCAACGTGCGTTTAACGCGATAAATAATGCTCTTTAGTTTGCCCCGAAATATGACGTAATTATGAGCCCATAGCCAGCACCGGTACCGCGATGCACGTCTTATCACAGCACTTTACCCACCGGCACGGCACCGTTGCCATGGTGCTCATCCCTCATACGACGCTTCCGCGCACGCTAGATGCGAACCCTTACGAACCGCGAGGCCGGAGGCCACTGCCAGTGAACCCGTCACAACCCATGGCACCCTTGCCACAGGTGTTTACCACGTCACAGTCAAGCGGCCAGCGTGAATATTTCATAACCCCAGCTCAGCCACAGCCGTTCCCTGCGATCCCTAACAGCCTGATAGGCACTGGGTTGCGGCTTGCAGCCCACACAGATAGGCGCGAAGCCCGTCATACACCTAAACCCGAGGTGTTGCACCGTACCGACTTTTGCAATTGAACGTTTCTTTGGGCCCACCTTCCTGCGCTTCACACCAAAAACGACCCCCCCCCCCCGTAGCACTAATACTGCTCCCACCACCACCACCTCCTCGCGTTACTAGTACTTTGTTCCCCCCAGTTGCATAGCCAGCTGAGCAGCAACGAAGGCCGGCACCTGCTACACCCCCAAACACCCATGCAACCCTGCCTCCTCCTCTTACGCAACCAGACGCGCCCTTTCCCGCACGCACGCACAGTCCGGCCTCACCGGCGTCCTACTGCTGCCGCCGCTTTGCATTACGATGTCATGGCGATGAGGGCGATGGCCTGGTGCGCCGCCTGCTTGGCCTTGGCGGCGGTGGCCCCCGTGGACCCGCGCGCAATGTCCACCAGCTTGCCCTTGACGCTCACCAACACGGTCCTGGTGGTGGCGTGGTGATGGCAACAAGGAGATGGCAACACAGTGAACCGACCAGGTGAATGCATTGGATACACAGCCGTTCATAGCCCTGTCGAGACCATCCACTGAGCGGCTGGTTTGGCCTGGGGGCCGTAAGCAGGGCAACAAGGGCTCGCAGGCAGGGGCACCAAGCAAGGGTTACTCGGTCCAGCATTTCGGAATGCGCCAAAAGTAGTCAAGAGCACAACCACCTACTTGAGATGCTGCGCCAGTCCCGGCTCCTCGACGTCCAGGCACTTCAGGATGGCGTCGATCCAGGCCAGCTTGAGGTCCACGTCCGAGGTGAGGTCGCACTCCAGGAAGGTCAGCAGCGACAGCAGCGTGGGCTGCGACAGCGGGCACGGCTCGCGCGCCAGCAGGCCCGGCCCGCCCAGCGCGCCGCACGCCCACACCACCAGCGCCAGGTCGGTGCGCTCCAGCACGCGGCCCATGGCGGTGTCCACGTCGCCCGCGCTGATGAGGTCTGGCGGGAGGGAGAAAGGGAATGCAGAGCAGGGCAGAAAAAGGGGCAGATTGCAGCCTGGCGAGGAGATGCCGCTGGTGAGACCTGCCGATGTTCGACGAACATGGTCACTGGGGGTACAGGCTCAGGCATGAGCGGGACAGCACGACGGTAAGGACGGACGGTATGGCGGGAGTCACATCGCCGCACCTGTGATGGCTTCCAGTAGCGCGGGGTCAGCGCCGGCCGGAGGACGGGGTGGCGGAGGCCCAGCAGCGGCTGGTGGAGACGCTGCCGACGCCATACTAGAAATTGTCGAAGGCTGCGCCGCTGCCGCCGCCGGGGCAGCTGCCGCCGTCGCTTCCGCGGGGTCCGCCACCATCGCGGCCGCTGCCGCGGCAGCTTCCGTGGGGTCCGCCGCCGTAGCCTGTGCGCCCTTCCCGCCCGCCGCAGCGGCCATGTCACCGCCCAGCTCTCGCTGCTGCTGCCGCTCGGCTTCGGGGGCCAGAGGTCCGGTGGCAGCGGAGGGGCTGGGTGTAGCGGCGGCCGCTGCCTGCTGCTGGGCGGCAGCGAGGACAGCGGTGAGCGCGGTGGCGGCGCGGGAGGTGGTGGCGGCGGACTGCGGCACGCCGCTAACCTCGGACTCCAGAACCTTGGCAGCGGAGCGCACGGGTGGATGGAGTGAGCCAACAGGCATGAAATCAAACGCAACGGCTGCTGGCAACAGGACTAAGACACGCAGGTGGGAGCGCATGGCTGATACGCAGAACGCCCGGCCAATGCCTTGGGGACGACGCTACTTGGTACACAATCGTTCTGACCGCCGCCGCCGCCGCTGCTACTGCATGTGGCGGTGTGTCCCACCTGCGCGAGCGCCTCCTTGATGTGCGCGCCCAGCGGCGCCAGGTGCGCCTCCAGACCGCTGCGCAGCGTGGCGTCCATCTGGGCAAACGCCGACGCACTGGCGAGCTCCAAGGGAGGCACCACCTGCGACGAGGATACAGCCGCACGGCGTGGGAACCGGTCAGATGCAAGGATAAGGTCAACACCTGAGCAGCATGACCACCCGCAAGTTGCTAAGCTGGGCTGCTGCGTCACGCTGTGCGGTGTATGGACAACAAAACATAAGCGACGCTGTGAAACAGTGCGTGCGCATTCACCTTCGTGGCGAAGGCGCCGCCCAGGCCGTCCCTGACGGCCTTGGGCAATGCCGCCGCGATCTGCCCTGCCAGCGCACGCTCCAGCCCCGCCGTCGTGGCGTCCGCCGACAGCGCCGCCGGCAGCGCCTCCTCCACGGCGGCGCGCACCGCGGGGCCGATGGCGGCCTTGATGGCGGCGGTGCTGGCGGCGGCGGCGGCGCCGGCGACGCGCTGCAATAGGTCCTCGGTCACAGAGCTCAGGGCCTAAGAAGCCCACGTGGGAGGAGGCAAGGTAAGCAACAAGGATTGCGTAAGCAGAGCAATCGGGGTATGCTTTCAACCCGCTAGCCACAGCTTTGTACCGATGTTTACGTAGCTTCGCCCCAAGAGCAAGGAGCTGCCTGTACTGACCGCGGCGAGCGCCTTCTGCGCCTCCGCCGCCTCCCGCACCGCGCCGCTCTTGTTGTTCAAACTGCGCGGGAGCACGAAGTCACATGGGGGCATGCGCAAAGCCTTTGCAACTACTTGCATCATGGCCGCCGTGCAAACTACAGTATCTGAATGACCGAGAGCGCGCTGTCCTCTGACCGTATGCACCAGCCCGGCCAAGTGCAGCATGTGTTAACTTGCGCTGCCATAGTGTGCATGCTACTGTGGTTAGGTTGCACTCACAGCGTAATGAGCTCCTTGATCTTCTTGATGTCGGCACCCAAGCACTCGCCCACCTGCGAACACAACAGGCAGCACGCATGCTACTCTCCGTTTCCACATCCTGAGGTGTTTAACTGGTGCAGACCGCTGTGCGATACCGTGTGGGGCAATGCACGCGGATGTTTGTGCCGAGTACGAAAGCACTGGCCAGCTATGAGTCACAGGATCAATCGGCCCGCCCGTGCTAGTACATACAAGCGCTGCGGCAGTGGTGGCGCCGCGAGCTTCCTGTTGTGCGGTCACCAGCCATACACCGGGCCTTATGCTGCAGGAGCAACCAACTGCAACGGTGTCCGCCAGCCCACCTTCTCTCCGTTGAAGTACCCCACAAACGTGGGCATGGCGCGCACTCCGCACTCCGAGGCAACTTCCTGCACAGCCAAGGATCACGGTGAGACACCTTTCGCAAGGCTGGTATACAATCTCGGTACACGTGCAGCATGTAGGGTGCGCTTGCCAACATTGCCATGGACAACTGATGTGCCTCCTCCTGTCACCCAACGTGCTGAACGTGCTTGCGTCTGCCGCCTGCTGCTTGTGCGCCCGCTGGTTGCCCGCTGCTATGCCGACCTAGCTGTGCCTTACGTGCGTGTCCTTGCCCAATAGCCTGCACCCAAACGGAAACACCCCCGGGATGCAGCACTCTCCCGGGTTGCCGCTAGGGCAAAACAATGCTTGTTGGCCGCTCTCGCTATGCAGCGCTATGCAGTGAGGCATGCAGCTCTGCAGGACTCCCAACGCACCTGGACCTCGTCAACATCGCACTGCGCACGCGGAAAGGGTGCAAGGGAAGGGGAGGTGTCAAGGGGTCCCAAAGCGCTGCCATAGGCTGCTGGGGTGGAGCAGTTGACGCCTTAGAACCCCGGCGTGGGCGCACCTTATAGAAGGTGACGCCTGGGAACTCCCTCGACAGCTGCTCATACATGGGCGCAATGCGTTGGCATGACCCGCACCTGTGAGCAAGTTTGATATGTGTGTAATCACCCCGTCGCGCGCATGTCAGATGGGGACAAGCCCACAGCCCTGCTGTGTCCGGGATCTGCATGCCGACATTCCGCGGAAGTCCAGCGACAGCTGCATTCCTGCCCTACCAGCTTGCAGTGAAGTCAATAATAAAGGCTTTGCCACCGAACCCCTTCGATTGGGTGAGGGCAGCCTGCCAGTCCTCGACAGACGAAATTAACTTCACAGCCCCGCCCATTGCTCAATTGCAGTTGCAAAAGGAGGAATCTCCACTCGATGGTGAGGAGATAGTGTTAAGGAGCTGCCAAGCGGCTTCTCGGGACTTGCTTCCGACATGCATGCATGCACATGGTCAACGCAGACCGCATGGGTCCCCTGGGTCAGCGTGCTTGGCATGCCAGGTTTATATGGGGCACGCACCCGCACTCCCCGTTCAGTGAACGCGACACCTGCACTCGTCTTCATGCGTTGGGACTGACAACTGCTTGCGTGCCTGGGCCACTTTTACTTACCGGTATCAGTGAGGCGCAAATGGCCAAGCCCCCTTGCTGAGCTGTCTTGGCTCTTGTGACAGCCTGCTCCCCCGCTTTTCCTTTAATTTGGGCATTAAGGCTTCAGCAGCTACATAGTGGTCTTTGGTCATCCCAGGTCATCCTCATAGGTCAACTGCTGTCGCGGCACGTTACACGTGTGTGCAACGCCTCACAGGCATGAATACTACTGCAGGACGCAAGTACAGCGGTGAGTTGCCCCCAGCTGAAGTCCATCAGCACAGCCCCGGCCGTAGAAACACTGGCAACGCAAGCTGTCGGCGTGCAGGCGTACAGTAGGAGCGGACATTGCCTGCAGTGCAGCACACTTTGTCAACGTTGTGTTGCATCGGCGTTGCGAAATGCACCAGTAGCTCGTTGCATAGGGTTGGGCCCAAATGCGTCGGACGCAATCCGCGTTGGCCACCAACTCATTAGCAGCAACCATGCACAATGCATCTGGGTGCCCGGCATGCCAACCTACAAAGTGCTGCACAGCCCAGGTTGTGCCCTTGGACGTTGGCCGACTTTTAAGACTCAATAGCCCACCACGTGCATACCATGGCACGGTATGCTTGGACAACACAGTCAACGAAGCGGAACGGCTAGTCACAATCCATGCACAATCAATAGCGCAAACCAACTGCTAGTCACAACCCATGCAAACCAACGCCGTTGGGCCTGATGCTCAATGTACGGCAGCTGTTTCATGCCGGCGGTTGCGAGGGTTCCTCCTGCGTAGCACAGTTGGCGAAGGAGGCTCCGTTACGCGCCGCTTGCCGCCTCAACGACGCCAAGAGCGCATGAAATGGCCTTTCATGCGCTCTTTGCCTTCGAGTCGAGGCTGCGAGGCAAGGAGAGGCAGGACAAGGTAGATCAGCACAGGCAGAGCGGATGGCGTGGTGCAGCACGGGAGGATTCCTCGCTAGAACAGCTCCAGATACGTCCTGTGGGAGCAAACGCACTTCCCGCTGCTCGACCGCGCATGCGGTCCGGACCCTACGTTGTGTGTGACTTGTCTCCGTGCCGTTGGTAGGCATACACGATGCACCCCTAGCTGCAGGTGTTAACCGATGCTGCCTGTACAGCCCATGTGCAGCTGCCACACCGCCAATCGAAATGCACCAAGAGAGTGTTAAGGACGCCACGCCGTTCAACGGGAGCCTAGGTTGTAGGCGCCTTGCACTACTACCGAATACAATTGTACGCTTCCGCACCTCCCCACACCTAGTGGTTGCTGTGCTGTGTCACCACGAGGTTGCACCCTGCACCCTTAACAGTGCGCCCTTACACGAATACGCAATACGCATTATGTGGACGTTCATGCAGCTGCTGATGCTGCGCAACTCACAGCTCAATCAGCTCCTTGAGCTTCTTGGGGTCGGCGCCCATAATGGTCTCCAGGCGCTCGCCGTTGAGGAAGGCGATGAAGGTGGGCATGGCGGACACGTTGCACTCCGCAGCAACGTCCTGAAAAGGCAATGCCGGTAGGAAGTGAGCAGGTTGGTGGGCTCAAAGGCCCCAACGGTGAGATTTGTAAGTGCGTGTGGGCAAGTGGCTGGGGACCGCTACCGGTATGGAGGATCTCCGTGGGGTAGCGCCGAGGTGGGGACGTGCACCCCCACGGCTTGCGCATTTCCCGACAGGCATGCAAGCTCTACGTCCAGGTCCACGTGCACACGGCTGTGCAGAGGGCACCAGGGGCTTCCCACGTGGGGGCTTCCTGGTGTCACACCTGTGACGTACGTGCTGGCGTTTGTACCGCCCCGCACCATACGCGGGGGCAAAGCCGTCGAGTGAGCATGGTCCAGAACCGTAGAGGCCACATACCTGGCACTCGTCCACGTCGCACTTGTAGAACGCAATCTCAGGGAACTCGGCCGCATATTGTTCGTAAATTGGCGCAACCCTCTGGCATGGCCCACACCTGCAGCGTTGCCGTAGTTGCGCAGAGCGACGTGACAATGTTACTTCGAATTCCTTCTTGCGAATGGCAGGGTGAGTGTCCTATGGTGCTTTCACCGCCAAGCAGAGAAGCGTTGCCGCCAAACTCCTGTGATCACATACCAGGTTGCAGTGAAATCCACTAGGACAGCCTTCTTCTTCTTGGCCTCCTGCCACTCAGCCGTGGACTTGATCATGTGGACCATTTTGACGGGGTTTGCCAGGCGACAAAATGGGTACTTACGGGACGCGTATGTTTGTGCTGCTGAGTATAAGTGATTGCAGTAAGTATAAGCGATTTTTCGTCAGTTCTGCGCCAACTCGCTCCGACGTTTTCGGTGCTGTGTCGTTGACCCATGCAGCTTTCCCGCTCTCCTGCCTGCCTGCGCGGCCATGCCCCACGGGCGGTACGCTGTCATTTACAGAAGGCAAGTATCCCTGTCATTATATTTATACGGTCCTTGACGTCTTCCGCCGTGTCATGTCCACACGTGCCAGTGGCTGCCACGCCTCCGCCAGTCCGCCACCACCCCCGCCTTCGGTGCAGCTCTGCATTTCGGCCTCAACACACGCGAATAACCATGTCCAGCGATGGAGATACCAGCTAAACATGTCTCTTTCACACCCTCCTCTGCTGATGCGTGCAACCGTACAAAGTCTTACGCGACAACGCGAGTCAACGTCGCACAACCGGTACTCCGCCGCCGGTCATGCAGCTAGCGTGCGTTCACGCGTACGCAGTGCCGGAAGCGAGCAGACCGCATAACCGAAACGCTGCATTCTAAAAACACATGTACTGATCTACACACTACAAACACCGCCTACATTGTGTCACCGCTCAGCTGGAAACACACCAACAACTGCCTCCAAACCGCTGTAAATCCCACCACTGGAGTGCTTCTCCCCCACGTTCTTGCTCCCCACGGAGCCTACCCCATGGTTCCCACAACTCCCATCGCCCTTGCACCCCCTTGCTTACTCCCCACGCTGCCCGCCCCCGTTGCTCCCATCGCCCCTGCCTCCGCCCCAGTGCTGCGACACGGCCACCCCCTTGGCCAGCTTGGTGGCGGACACGCTGTAACACAGCCACCGGGCCCAGCGGCCCAGGCCGGGGGGCAGGAACAGGTGCGTCGCGGCAGCTAATACACACCAGTTCAGCGCCTCAGCCGCCAGCAGCCCCGCCAGGACGTTGTCCTTGGGCGGGTTGTTTACAAAGTGCTTGTGCTCCCACATGCCCCGGTCGGGTGCAGCTGCCGGAGACGGTGCAGCGGAAGAGGAGTGGGTTGCTGCGCCGTCTTGGGCGGGGTCCGAGGAGGCGGATGAGGAGGAGCTAGGAGGGGAAGGGGGAGAGGCCGAGGAGGAGGAGGAGGAGGCTGCAGCAGGGGGGTACGTAGAGGTGGCGGCAGAGGACGCGGCGGACGTCGTGGACGTAGCGGGGCCGGCAATACGCACCCGGATGGGTCCATGCCTACGGAGAGGCGTGGAGGAGGGCGTGGGTGGGGGTGGGGGCGCAGCCTCCTGTAGGTCCATTGCACTGGGACCCTCCAGCTCCGCCACCGGCGCCTCTCGCGCCTCCTGCAAGCTATCCACCGCACTTCCTGCTGCTGCTGCTGCTGCTGTCCCGCTTCCAGCCTCGTCTGCGGCGACTGCGGCAGCGAGTGTTGCGGCCGGGGCGGCGGGGCTGAAGGTGGAGATCCGCAGCTGCCGCCGCAGCACCTGCATCTCCCGGGAGCCCTTGGCGCTCGTGGCGCTGCCGCCGGCCTGCTGCTGCTGCTCCCTCAGCACACCCTGCGCCGCCCTGCGCAGCTGCCGAATGCGGCGCACCTGAGCCTGCATCAGCTCCGACCTGTCCCCTGCTGCCGCGCCGGACACCACCCCGCCCGCTGCTGGTGCGGCTGTCAGCGCTGCCTTCCCCTCCTTGCTGTCCTCCCCAGCCGCCAGCAGCTGCCCACACATCGCCTCCGCCTCGCCGCACAGACTCGCCAGCAGCTGCAGCTGCTCCCGAAGGCCTCCCTGCCCCTCCCCGCTTCCGCCCCTGCCCTTGCCCGCGCCCCCGCTGCTGTCGCTCCCATCCGTGGAGGCCTCCCGCTGGACAGCAGCGGCAGCAGGAGCCCCGCCGCCACCGCTGTCAGCGCCGGCGGCGGCCTGTTCCGTGCTGCTAGCTGCCGCTGCCGCTGTCGGCTCCCGCGGGCCAGCCCACAGAGCGGCGTCTGCCTCCACCACCACAGACGCTGGCGGTAGCGGATCGTCAGCTAGCGGTACGTCGCTAGGTGGCTGTGTCCCGGTACTCGCCCCAGTAGTGCCGCTGCCAGCGCCGCCGCCGCCGCTGCTGCTGCTGCTGCTGCTGCCGTACAGTGTTGCAGCTGCTCGTTGGCTTTGTGGGTTAGCACTGTCGCTGCCGTGAAGCATCAACGCCACGACGTGCCCGGTGCGGTCAATGCCACGCAGCGCCCGCTTCAGGGCGCGTTTGACCGCCGACGTGTCGTCCGTGTCACTTGTAGCCTTGACAGGTGCTTGGTCCGTTGCAGCACCAGAAGTGACTGTATCGCCTGCTGCAGGGACGCCTGAGGACAGCGCGCTTTGAGGAGGGGAGCAGCGTGTTGACGACGGCGCGCGGATCCTCTCGTCATCGCCCGGGGTAGGGCTGACTGCTGAGGCTGCGGTCCACTGGAGCTGCCGGGCTCGGTGCTTCGCACGACACCGTAAATGAGTTAGTAAAAGCGTTCCATGGCTTGGTGAGCATGCCAGGTGAGTTGCGGCGGAGCGCGGGTATAACGAGGGGCAGGTACCCGCCACCCGGGGACAGAGAGCCTTTGCACACATTAGTACTGGAACAATTAGGCTCCAAGTTGTATTTGTCAAGAGCTAGGTGCACAAAGGGGACTTGCACTGCGCGCTTTAAGGGGCTTGCCCGGAATTACGTCAGGAGGCCAACAATAGTCGTTGACCCATGGGACTGCCGTCGGCCGCGGGGAAGATGGGAACAGCCGGGGCACGCGGCGAACGCTCAAGACATTTGCTGCTATGCAGGCAATAACACGTATCGATGCAGCTTCCTTTTTCCAATGCGGTTTCGGCAATAAGGAGCATTTGCCTTTCGCGGCAGTGGCCCGCACCGCGCGACGTTTCTATGCCTTGGCGTATAGTGAAGCCGAGCACCATAGCACATGCGTCTTAGTGAACTGGACGGCACCATCCGGGCAAGGGAGCAGCCGCCTGACGGCTCCCAAGTTGCCGGTAGGTCAGCCTTGGTCGCCGAGAGCTGAAGCGTCACTTGTTTTGCTTTGCCACCGCCAGTCCAACTTCCAGCGCAAATGGCTGAACGCTGAACCAGTAGGAAGATGCTGCGCTTGTAAGCTTTCTTTGAGGATAGCACGGTGTGCCTCTGCGCTTATCGGGGCCGGGTGAAAGGCATAGCAACACTCGCATTCAGGAGGAACGAAGATGCCTCCTGTTGAGCTGTGCCGAAGCTTAAATAGGTATACGGTCCCCTACACCCGCAGGTGTCCAGTACATGACAAACGGCTCTGCGTCGGAGCCTCATCGACACACAGGCGCCCTCCACGGGACTGCACCTCTAGATCACCCACCGCATCGCCAAGACCCGACCCCTCACGACCCCTTCCCACATATCCCCCACGAGCGTGACACCGACCTCGGCGACCCACCCGGCATCGACGGCTCCACCCACGCCCCCTCCCGTGCCACCTCCGTGCCTTCCACCCTCAACCTGGGAGAGCCAGCCATCTCCCTCCCAGCCCCCGCTCAAATCCCGCCCCGGAACCAAGGGCCGTTTCGCCGTAGCGCCGGGATGCACCACCAATCGCAGCAGCGCAGAAACAACGGCCGTAATGGACGTCACCGTAACGGCGGCGTCGACCACGACAGCAACGGCGCTGACCCCGCCGCCGTTGCGGTTGCAGGTCACCTTCCAGCCGCGCAGCCTGAAGCGCCGCCGCCGGTGCCCACAGCGCCCGCCACAGCCAGCCGTCTGGGGCATCGGGGCACAGAGGTCCATGCCTTGCCGCTGGCAACGGCTGCTGCTGCTGGTGGCGGTAACGGCAGCGGGCATGCTAGGAGGGCGAGACCAGCCAGCAGCCACAGCCCCTCTAGCAGCACCACCAGCAGCAGTGGCATGCCCACGGCACCCGTGCCCCCGGGCCCAGGAGCAGCTCAGGCTGCGTCACCAACAGGAGCTAACCCACACGAGCCCGAGCCCGAGCAGGAGCACCCACTCGGCTTCCCGCCGCCTCCGCACCTTCGCGACTGGTCGGCAGCGGCGGCGGCGCCGTTGCTGATTCGCTACCTCAACGAGCATGGCGGCGAGCACGAAGCGGCGGTGGTGGCGGCGGCCGCCGGCATGGACGTTGACGTACGCTCGACGTACACCACAACGGGTACGGTGGGCGGGGCCACGGCGGACGAGGGTCTGGGGCTAAGGCTGGGTTCGGGTGGTGCGGGCGGTGACACGACGGAGATCACCACAGAGTCGCCTTCACAGATGGAGGTGGATCCAGTCGAGACGGATGTGGAGCTGTACGGCGGTGCGGTTCCGGAGCACCCGGCTGCAGTAGGAGTTGCTGGGCCGGGCGGGGGTGGCGATGGCAGGGAGGGCGGGGATGTGGAGATGGATGTGGGCGGCAGCGGAGAGGGGGTAAGCACCTTTGGGCAGCAGCAGGCAGCTGTTAGCTTCGGTGGCGGCGGTTTGGCCGTTGGCCCGGAGGCGGTTCGGCCAGCAGGCTCTTCCGTGCAGCCTGAGGTTACAGCCAGCGATGCGGTGGCCGTCCAGCAACAGCAGCTGTCGCCGTCGCTGTCGGACCCCGCCCTGCCGCCGCTGACCGGCGGGCCGCCAGCAACTGAGCCGACGGGCGGCGCCCAGCCCTCCTCATCACTCCCAATCAATCCCTATCATCCAGGCGCCTTTGGGCGCCCTACGCAAGCCGCTGACCTGGCGGCGGGCGGCGGCGGCGGCGGCGGCAACAGCGGAACCGAGGCCATTGGCGGCTCCGCAGCCGGTGCCGCTGCGTCCGACATGGAGCCTGCGCTGTCCCTGGCGTCCGGCATCAGCGCCGCCGGCTCGTCCTACGGTAGTGCCTACGGCCAGGGCGGAATGTACGGCATCCCAGGCCGTACCATGTACGGCGGCATGCATCCTGGCGGCCGGGAGGCGGGTGCAGGGGGCGGGGAGGTGGGGTATGCATCGGGGTCGGGAGAGGAGGGCGGCGGCGGCAGCGGCAGCGGCGGGGACGGGGCCGCCGCCACCGCCGGCCGCCGGCCGGCGCAACTCCCTTTTCGCCGCATCAGCTTTGAGGTGTGGCAGAGCGGGAAACCGGCTGCCGGAGGCGCCAGCGGTGGTGGGCCGAGGCATCGCCTTCCGGTAGCTATGGAGGAAGAGGAGGTGGGAGAGGGCGCTGGGGAGGGGTGTTTCGCAGTCGGCAGCCCAGACTTTGAGTTCCAGCTTCCGGCATTGGCATGCCTGCAAAGCAGTCCGTCAGCTGAGCCCATGGCCGCGCTGCCGCCAGTGCCGCCAGCGCCGGCGGCGGCGGCGGTGGCAGGCAGTGACAGAGGTGCTGGCGGCAGCGCGTTCGCAGCGACACCAGCGGCGACGGAGGGGCAGGCAGGGCGGCGCCGCAGCGCGAGGGGGCGCAGCGGGAGCGGGGCCAGCCGTGAGGATGCCGGCGCGCAGGCGCTGGCCCCTGCCGGACCTGAGGAATGGTTTCCTGGCTCCATCAGCGTGAGCAGTGCTGGCGGCGGCGGTGCCGTTGGCGGCGGCGGCGGCGGGTCTGTGCAGAGCGCCGCCTCTGGGGACCCTGCCGCTGCCGCCGCCGCCGCCACCGGCGCCTTGCCTGGCACCGCAACGGGACGATCACAGGGCAGGCGGCGTAGCAGCCGCGGGCCGGGCGGCAGCGCCGCCGCCGCCGCTGGTGAGCGTTACGGCGACGAGCGGACAGCGCGCGTGGCCCGCGTGTGGCGTAACGCGGATTTGCATGGGGGCACGCCGACGCTGGATTCTGGGGAGGAGGGCGGGCACCACTGCTCGGACCAAGACGATATCCTGCCCGGCCATGATGCGGCCATGTTCACTGACTCGCTGCTGAGGCGGCAGCAACAGCACGTGGGCAGTTGGGAGCGGGGAACGGCGAGGCAGCAGCGCAGGCACGAGGAGCAGCGGGGCGCGGCAGGGACCGGGACGGGGGCGGAGGGTGCAGCGGGCGTCAAGAGGCAGCTGGAGCATCACCGTGCGGGTACCCAGACGGTTGTTGCACGACAGCTGCCGTCCGAAACAGCTGCTGGTGCACCTGACACCGCTCATGCCACGCAGCTGGCGCCTGGCGCGCTGCAATACGGTGCATCGCACCAGACCCGTGTGCAGCAGCAGCAACGGCAGCAGCCCCGAAACCAGCGCAACAGGCCGCGTGGCGGCGGCTCCCCCGCCCACACCCGGCCACCCGATCCCACCACCGCCGCATCCACGCCGTCCCCCGTCGGCACTGCCACCAACACCACAGCCACCAGCGAGGACACGGGCAGCGACCTCCTACCCCCACCTGCGCTAACCCACCCGGCAGCTGCACCAGCCACCCACAAAGGCAGGCTTGGAGCAACCAGCAGCACATCTCCCACTAGGTCCGTGTCGCCTAGCGCCCCCCGGGGCAGCAGCCCTGCGCTGCCGGTCCACAGGGTGAGGGAGTCCCCCCCTTTGAAGGCCCGCCGACCCACGGGTCATCCGGCAGAGCCCCAAGCACGGGCGCTCGCCCCTGGCCCTGGCCCTGCGCCTCCACAGCGGCGCAGCCGGCTGCCCCCGCGGGCTGACTTCCAGCAGGCCATCGCTGCGTCCGAAGCAGCCGCAGCAGCCGCAGCTGCTGAGGAAGCGGCGGCGGCGTCGGCCGCTAGGGGCGGCTCCGCCGCTCCTCCGCCTGGCGGCCGGCCGGCCGCCGGGATGCCGTACAGCCCGCCGCACCCCGCCATGGAAGTCATGGTTCCGACCGCTGCCGCGCCTGAGCCGCCGCCGGCTCCGGTAACGGCGGCGACGGGACCCGTGCACCCACTGGTGCGGGCGCCGCCGCCGCCGGCAGCCCCCGCAGCGCACGCCGCTGCGCCCGAGCTGCAGGTCCCGCGGCCCCACAGGCCGCCACCGCCGCCGGTACCCATGCCGCTCTCCCTCGCGCCCGCCGTGGGCGCCACTCTACCCGAAGGCCACGGCCACGGCGGTGTACGACAGCCCCATGTTGGCACAGGTGCCGTACATGGCGTGGGCTCTGCCGCGGCAGCAGCGCCAACCGCCGGTGCACCCCTGGCGCCAAAGCCCCGGCCGCCAGGCATCTTACGGACCGGGTCCACTGCTTCTGGGGTGTCACACGGTGTGCCCTGGATAGGGCCCACAGGCGGCTTGGGGCTTGGGGCAGCCGGAGACCAGCACCTGCACCCCGGCCACCACCCTCCTCAGCGCAAGTCCGTGTCCTTCTTCGACGACGAGGCCTACCAACCGCCAAAGCAGTTACGCAAGGTGTACGGCAGGTCGCGCCGCCACACGTACGACAGCAGCGGGGAAGAATCGGGGGCCAGCAGCGACAGCAGCAGCAGTAGCAGCAGCAGCGGGAGCGAAGGAGGCGGCAGGGGAGGGGCCGAGGCCGGCCGTGCTGGGGCGCTGTCGCCGCCTGCTGCGGTGCAGCACGGTGTGGGCCTTACGCCCCACGGTGCGCTGGCGGGCCGGGCGGCGAGCTTCGATGTTGGAGGGGCCATGCGCAGGCAGCAGCAGCAGGTGCGGGGCATGCCTTGCTTTGCCGTCTTGGAAAGAGATTGACATTGTGCTGCTGACTGCGTGCGTCTTTGACAATAGGTTCTCCTTCACATTGAGCGACGTGCCATGCACACCTGGTTAGGTTCATAGTTTTGTTGAAAGCTCACTGCATGGTCCTACCCCCTGCAACACCTCTCCAGGCGCTCCAGGCCGGCTACCCCGGCGGCCACGCCTACCCCGCTCCCTCCGTCGCGTCCACAGCAAGCAGCGCATACGGCATGTTGCCGTACGGCATCCCCCTGCCGTACGCCGAGCAGGACACAGGCGGCGACGACTCGCCTACGTCCACCGTGGCGACGTACGACAGCCGCCTGCACTCGTACTTGGATGCCACTGCCGCAGCTGCTGCGGACGTAGCTGTAGAAAACACAGCACCACCACCATCAGCGTATCCCGGCCGTGCCTCTCAGACATTGGGCTTGAGCCCGCGAGCAGAGACCAACAGCGGCAGCTTCAGGTCCGAGGCGACGGTTGGCGGTTGGAGCCGCGCTGGCGGCGCACGTGGCGGCGGCGGCGGAGTGCAGGGCGTCCATGGTACGGGTCAGGGCGTCAGCTTGGGTGTGGGTCACGGCGAGGGGGGCAGCAGGGGTGCACGGCAGCTGCTGCCTGCCATCGCCTCCACGTCCACGGTTTCGGAGCTGCCTGTGCCCGTGGAGGCAGCGTTACGCGAGGCGGCGGCGAGCGTGGCGGCGGCGGCTGCGGCGACAGGGGCGAGAGCGGGGGTAGGGGCAGGGGTTGGGCGTGCTGCGGGCGAGGCGGCGGCAGCTGCTGCAGCGGCTGCGGCAACTCGCGCTGCGGTGCACCCCATCCTGGGCAGCCTGTACAGGCAGGTGCAGGAGCTGCAGCAGATACTGCCGAAAGAGGAGCCGCCTGTCCAGCAGCAGCAGCAACAACAACTGCAGCAGCAGCAGCAGCAGCAACAACAACTGCAGCAGCAGCAGCAGCAGCAGCAGCAGCAGCAGCAGCAGCAGCAGCTGCTCCCGGAGCAAGTGGATGTCTTCATGCATGACGCCGAGGCTGATGAGGACCAGCTGACCGCGGGCCGGTTGGCAGGGGAGCCCCTTGGGGAAGCCGCCGGCGAGCCTCTGTCTTTTGTGCTGCCCCCTGTCATCACCGGTCCAGCGCCGGCCTTCAGCAGCACCGCCCAACAGCCGACGGCCCCGGAACCAGTGCACTGGCTACCCGGGCACCCCACACCCGCCGCAGTCGGGGCGGGTGCGGCCCAGGCGCAAGAGGGCAGGCGGGAGCCGGCGCCAGCGTCAGCTTTTACTGCAGCCGGCAGTGCATTTCCGCCAGCTGCCAGAGGCTCGGCGTCCTGGCTGTGGAGGACACGCAGCAGCGAGATGGGCAGGACCAGCTTCGACCAGCGGCCCCGCTCGTACGTTCCCCCAACCCCTGTCCCCATAGCCTTAAACGTCCCCGCGCCCGCGCCCGCTCCTGCTCCCGTCCCCGCCGGCCCCGCCGCTGTCTTCCCTGCTCCAGCCCGCCAGCCTGCAGACGTTCCGCAGCAGCCTGGACCTAGCGCGCGCACCGGACCGCAGGCGGGGGCACCTACTGCTACGCCGGGGTTCTTGGTGCATGGCAGGCATGGCACCCAACTGGCGCCTGTTACAGAGACTGCCGCCAGTGCAGGCGGCATAGCTGCCGCTGCTGCACCAGCGGCAAGCAGCGCAGTGGAGCTTCCTGTTGCAGGGCCCCCTTCTGGCGGCACCCCGTTTGGTGGAGACGGTCTAGCCGGGGCTGGTGCTGGTGTTGGCGACGCCATGGACTGGGACGTGTATGGCAGGGAAGAGGACAACGGTGGTGCAAGCGGCAGCAGGAAGAGGAGCAGCAGCTACGACGATTTTGGGGACGATGCCCCGGGTGGCTACATGGGGGGCCTTACAAGGCTAATGGTGGGCGCTGCGGGAGGCGCAGGGGTTCCGGGTCGTGGACCTGGGGGCGGGGTCGAGCCTAGGGTTGGAGCCTCCGATGGTAGTGGTGGTGCACCGCTGCTGGCACGTGTGCCCTCGGACGTGGGCCTGCCGCCAGCGCACCCGGGTGCGTTGGGTGCGGCGGCCAGCGACGAAGGAACTAGTGCTGCTGCTGGTGCTGGAGCGGCGCAGCCTTGGCTGGCTGTCACAGGGCAGAACTGGGAGCTGTGGGGCATGGGTGGCACGGGCGGGGAGGTGGCCGGTGTGGCCGCGGCTGCCGCCATGCCGCACGACGGTGCAGGTGTCCAGGAACAGGGGCAGGAGCAGCAGCAGGTCCATGCTCGTTCCGGTGCTGCTTCTGTTGCCGCGACCAACCTGGCCGGAGACAGCACCGTGACAAGCCCCCCAAATGTTGGCACCCGTCCGGTCACTGGCGGCGCCGCCGGCCTCGGCATCAGCAGCGGAGGTTTGGACACAGGTCCCGGGGGCGCTCCTATCACAACCGCTATTGACATGACAGGAATGGGCGGCAGCGGCGTCACTGGCGGCGGCGTCGCCGCTGGCGGTGCTAGCAGCGGCGGCGGTGGCGGCTTGCCGACCCGTGGGTCAGTGGTGCTGGGGGTCCCAGCCGCGCCGCCAACCGCGCCCATGGCCATTGGCATCCCGGTGCCGTACGCCGCCGCGCCCGCCCCGGCTCCTGCTTACCCCCCCGCGGGCCCGATGGAGCCGGGCGCTACCGCTGTCGGCGATGTAGAGCCGGAGGTGACCGTCATGTCGGAGGTGCCAGCGGCCGAGCGATACCCCGTCATCGGGCCCGCGGCAGAGGTGCGCCGGAGGGTGGCGGCGGCGTTCCCGCCGCTGCCTCTGCCTCCGCCTCCGTCGTTGCAACCCCAGCAGGCTCCGCCGGGGCAGGAGACTGTGGCGGCTGCTGAAGCCCCGGTCGATCTGGAGCAGGGATTAGCTGAATTCGGTCGTGCAGACAGCGGAAGCCAGGATGCAGGCAGCGGCGGTGCTGGGGACCAGGACGCCAAGGCCATCTGCGTGTCTAGAGCCACCTCCTCGACGCCGCCACCGGGCGTAGACATGACGCCGCCGCCACGCCAAGCACAAGACCGGGCGGATGAAGCCGCAAGCGTAGCTACGGCAGCCGCGGGCGAGGCATCCGACGCGGCTCTGCCGCCGCTGGCGGCGGGACCCGACCAAGTGCCTGACGCTTCGTACGGCACGGCTGTGCCGCCGCCACCGGCGGTAGCGAACGAGGTTGGGCCGAATCCATTTGGCGGGCTCATGTCCGGAGGTCTGTCGGCCCCCATGTACCTGCTGCAGGGCCAGGGGCAGGGCCAGACGCAGGGGCCGGCAGGGGAGGGGTCGATGTTTGGGCCGCTGGGTGGAGAGAGCTCGCTGCTGGACGTCAGACCCAGCGTGGAGCTCCGGAGGTGAGTGGGGCATGAACGGGTGCCGTTCCTGGTTCCTGCCTGCTCTGTTGCATGTGCTTTACAAGCTGTCTTATCCGATCAAGTAAGCGTGGAAGTCCAGGGCTTTTAAGCTACCCAGCGCACGGTCTGTGTGTTAGCGTCACTTTTCATGGCCCTACGAGCGCCCCACACGTTTCACTGGGCTCAATGTGCGCAGCCTCCACCGCCGATGTGCCACATATACGCCTTACACTGCCGCCCCCGCGCCGTAGGATCTCCGTCACCCTTCCCGCCTCCGCTTCGACTCCCGGAGGCGGCGGCTCCGGAAGCCGTGCTAGCACCAGCAACAGGGGCAGCGGCGAGCGAGCACGCCGCGCCACCATCCACGGCGGTTTTGCCTCCGTGGGCGGCGGGCAGCTGCCCTCTAGCAGCACTGAGGGCAGCGGGGGCTCGGTGGTGACGCAGACGGGGTGGAGGGGGTGGTGGGACGGGCCGCGGAGGGAGGCAGTGGCAGCAGCAGCAGCAGCAGCAGCAGCAGCTGCGGGCGATGGGGATGAGCGGGAGGCTCCCACTCCAAGGTTCTCTGGTCTGGGCGATGCAGGTGGTGGCATGGGACGCGGTGGGACGGCAGCGGAGATGGGGCAGCAAGATGGGCTCTGGCGGCCGGGTGGGGGAGGTGCGGAGGGGGTTGTTGGCATGGTGGATGCGGACGGGGGTGCAGGGGGTGATCAGGAGCAGGAGCAGGATGAGGAGATGGAGGACGTGGGGCACGACAGGGATGACGACCAGCCGCCCACGCCAAGGTACAGCAGAATCATTCCTGCGCCGCCGTCACCCTTTGTGGACGAGCCGCGGACGTCCATCGCCGACGACGGGGCGGCACACGTGTCAAGTAGGTCGGGGGGAGGCCACAGGCCTGGCAGGGCACGGTGTACAGAAAGAGCCCGTTGCGAGGCAGGGACATACGGTTTCGGCGCTCCTTTGGCCCACGCGTGTGCGATGCCGGATTTGCGCCAATGTGCGTAGGCTACTGTGTGTCGTACCCTGCTGTCGGAAACCGTCTCCATCAATTTCCTAACCCCCCATCACCCGGCACCCTCGTTTGTTCCCTTCCCCAGGCGCGGAGTGGGTCGGCCCCGCGGTGCAGCACCTGTCCATGGCCACACAGACCTCCATCCTGCCGCCCTCACCCACGGCCAGCGACCACACCAGCAGCACCAATGACAGCAGCGGCAGCAGTGGAGGCAGCGGAGGCAGGCACGGGGGGCTACCGCCGCCGGAGGAGGCGCAGAGGATGCTGTTGGCCGCTAAGCCACCCTCTGATGGCACACAGCTCTCGCTACTGCAGCCGATGCAGCAGCAGGGGGCGCCTAGTGGTGCTGGCCACCGGGGCCGCAGCCTGAGCCAGGAGGCCCATATGCAGCTCATGCAGGCACTGACTGCTGGCGAGGCGGTGGGGGCGGATGGTGGTGGTTTTGGTGGCCAGCAGGGACAGGGTGGGGGTTTGGAGGCGGATAAGGCCGGCGGCGACAGGCAGCCGCTGTCTGCAGCAGCAACAGCGGCAGCAGCGGAACAGGGACAAGAGCGCGGGGCCGTAAGGGCTGGCGGACCGGGTACTGGCGGTGCCGACGCGAAGGGAGGGGGCAAGGGCCAAACAGAGGGTAAGGCACGTGGGGTCGGGGATACCGTGGCACAGGACACATTTAGCAGTCCCATGAGGACAGATCCGCAGAAGGAGCAGCAGGGCGCAGGCTTGCTGCACCCCCGCACGCCTGCTGGGCAGCAGGTTAGGGCCGTGGGGGCGGCGGCCGCGTCGCCGTTAGCAGGCGGCGAGCTGCCCCTGCCATACCCGCAGCCCAGACAGCCCGAAGCCGCTCAGCAGCAGCTGCAGCGCACCTCCAGCCCTTTCGCCGGCGCCTCTGGTGTACAAGCTCCAAGATCCCCTCCTGCACCGCCTGCCGTACAGCCCGCTACCGTGATGTACGACGCGGTTGCGTCCCCGCCGCGGCCGCAGCCCTTCATGTCGGTGCCCTCCGCCTTCTCCACAGCCGCACCCACCGCCTCCTGCCTGTACACCGGCCCTTCGCCACAGCACTCACAGGACACACAGCCTCACGAGGAGGGGCCTTGGCGTGCGTCGTCCAACCCCAGCCGCACCAGCAGCATGCGCAGCGCAAGGAGCGGTACCCTGCAGGGCGTGTTTGGCACGGGCGGTGGTGCGGGCGGCGGTATGGGCGGTGGCGCAGGCGGCGGTACGGGCGGCGGTACGGGGAGCGGCACAGGTGGCAGCGCAAGCAACAGGACCAGCGGCAGCACGGATGCGAGCCAGGGGCATGCACCTGCAGTGGTCTTGGGTGGCTTGGCCGCCAGCTGGGCTCACGGTGAGAAGCAGCAGCAGGGTGTTACAGAGCATGGGGATGGTGCGGAAGGGGGGCTGGCGAGGAGCAGGAGCGGGCGGCTTGTGTCTGGGCCGGCGGCGGCGGCCGCCGCGACTAGCCGCCTGCTGGCTATGCCGCCCGGCACGACGGTGGAGACGCTGGCACCTGGGACTCAGCAGCAGAAGCAGAAGCCTGTGCGGCAGCTCTCCGCACCGCTGCCTGGGTCCGCCCTGCATGAGGCTTTGGACTTCGTGCCTCGGGGCGCGGGGGCACAGGCGGGTGCAGGTGCGGACGCGAGTGCGGGTGGGGCGGGGCGGGCTGACGCTTGGCCTGCGGGGCCGCTGGAGGCAGGCGGTGCAGCTGGTGCAGCTGGTGGGGGTGCTGTGGGTGGGGTTGGTGGGGTTGCGGAAAGAGGAGGGCAGATGCCGGTGCCGGTGCCGGTGCCTGTTACGTCGCCGTCGCTGCCATGGAGCGGTGTGGTGCTGCCGGTGCAGCCCCTTGGGCCGCAGGACTGGAGGGCGGGGGAGGCTGCACAAGGGCAGCAGCAGCAGCAGCCGGAGGTGGGCACGGGGCCAGGGGCAGCCACGGGCGGTCAGCTGGGTGCTCTTGGCTCAGAGATCGAGCCTGCGGAGGAGCTGACCAGCGGCCCCACTTCTCAGCAGGACGGAGGTGGCAGGGCAAGCTACGGCATGCGGGTGTGGAGGTGGGCTGTGGGGGCACCGCAGTCTGCGGGCTCTGCGGTAACGGGTGTGCTACACAGCGTGTGGGCTCGCCGTGGGCCGGTGCTGCAGCTGGCACAGGTGCTGCTGGTGCTTATGGTGCTGCTGCCTGCGTGCACGTTTGTGCTGCGCAGCAACAGCAGCATCCCCAGCATGGACGGCCGGCACGTCAGCGGCGTGGTGGGCGTCGACATGGGTACGGCAGCACCTGGCGAGGCCGGCACAGAGGGTGCAGGTGGCTTATGGTGGGCGCAGGGTGCACGTGGCAGCGGGGCAGCGCCTGCCGCAGTGCCGTACCTGGACGAGCAGGGTTTGAGGCGGCTGCAGGCGATGGTGGAGGTGCTGGAGGAGCACGCGGAGGGCTGTACGGAGCTGTACGGCAGTGGCGGCAGCGACGGCGGCGGCAGCAGCGGCGGCGTCGGAGGCATGGCAGGCGGCGGGCAGCAGCGTGGTTCGCGGGCGGGTCAGCTGTTAGATATCGCGGGGGAGGTACAGCGTACGGCGGCAAAGGTGTACGACACCCTCGTGAGCACGTCCCTGCCGTACGTCGCAGACGCTTCCACGCAGCAGCCCGCCGACCTGCTCAGTGGCATTGGTGCTGGCACTGGCGGTAGTGCAGTACTGGACGCCGCCGCTGCCGGCGCCGATGTGGCTGTGCCGGGAGTTGGCGCGCATGCTTCATCGGAGCACGACAGTAGCCTGCTGCGCAAGCTGCTGCCGCTGGTGCAGCAGCGCCAGGAGCGGGAGCAGCAGGAGCAGGAGCGCGAGCACCTGCACAGGCAGCTGGTCGGGAGCTGCGGGAAGCTGCTGACACTGGTGGACGGTGCAACGGAGGCCGCCAATCAGCTGCAGGCTGCGATTCTACGCGCGGGTGTACTGGAGGCTGCGCTGTGGGCCCACGCACAGCAGCAACTGGTGGAAGGGGAGCTGCTGCCGGACTTCACGTCCTGCCCTGTGCCAGTAGATGTACCGGCAGCTGCGTTGTCCTCCTGCGTGCGGGTTGGTGGGGGGCCGGAGCCATGGAGGTGGCAGCGGCAGCGGCAGCACGTGTGGCGGGTGCGGGAGCGCGTGGGAGAGGTCGGGCACGTGGCAGAAGCGGCACGGGCCGCTATGGGTGAGGCTGTTCAGGACCTGCAAGCCGTGGATGGAGCCCTGGGGGGCCATGCGGAGTTGCTAGCCGAGGTCATAGCTGCGAAGGAGGTGGAGGAAGGTGCGGTGGAGGAGGTGGGAAGGACGGCGGCAGGTGGCAGCAGCGTGGGTGCCGTACAAGCGGGTGGACAGCGGGGCGTGCGGCAGCCAGGGCCGCGCCTGGAAGCCGTACTGAGAGAGCTGTACGACATGCAGGATGAGGTACGGCGTGTCGTACAGGCGGTTGGGGAGCGGGCGGGGTGGGTTGAGGACTGGGCGTTGGGTTTGCGGCGGCAGGCGGCAGCGCTTGAGTCAGTGGCTGCGGGGGTGGAGACGCCGGCAGTGGTGGATGCAGAGGCAGGTGCTGCTGCTGCCTTTGGCAGCGCCGAGAATGTTGCCACGAGAGAGGCAGTGGAAGCTGCTGAAGGTCCAGCGATGAACGGCGGTGGGGCGGAGGCTAGCATGGAGGGGGTGGCAGGCGACAAGCCGGCAGCGCACGGGGAAGACGGTGCTGGTGTTACGCTGTCGTACTGGGACGAGCTGCTGAGGGATGGGGGCCAGCGGGGGGTCGTGGATGGAGCAGGTATGGGTGCTGTGGGGCAGCAAGGCGAGGAGCAGGTGGAGGCAGGAGCATCAGCCGGGTGGGTGCCTGAGGCTCAGTGGCAGGCAGAGTGGGAGGAGCGGCGGGGGGGGGGGGGGGGGGGCGGAAGCGGGGGGGGGGGGGGGCGCGGCGCGGCGGGGGGGGGGGGGGCAGGGGTGGCGGGGGGGGGGGGGGGGCCAGGAGGGGGAGGAGCAGGGGCAAGGTGGCGGTGGTGGTGCGGCGGAGAGGAGGGTGGCGGAGGGCATAGCGAGTGGCAGGGCGGCTTGGGAGGCTGTCGTTAATAGGTTGGGGGCGTGCGCCGAGTGCGCTGCTGACTGCTTGTCGCTGTGAGTTTGCGTGGGTACTAATCGGCTGTGGCCATCGTAACATATTGTGTTGAACGTGGCTGTACATTGAACGTGGCGTTGTAAAGCACGTTGGCACTGTCCTAGGGCGGACCGAACGCGGAGGGGCCACGGGAGGAGGTGACTGTGCGGATGGCATGGCATGCTGGTCTCGCATGTTGGGTTGTCACTTTGTCAGTGCCTTGGGATGTGCTAGTGCATCAGGCGGCATCATGAAGCCTTGGACACAAGGCCTTGCACGTCGTGCATTTGGACGAGTTGACGAGCTGATTATCCAAGCCATGCGGTTTTCCAGCATCACCTATAAATAAGCACCCAGGCGAAGGCCTTAGCTGCAACCTGCTAGCCTGTCCTTACGCCATGAAGAATGGCACCGGTATGCAGGTTCGCCCTGACAGCTGACATCGTATACGGAAGCCAGCCCTTTTGGCTTGGGGGGCTTGCGCTTTCTGGATGGGTATGGGTGCACCCTTTGGGTACGCACTGTGTAGCATCTCGCATGGGCAGCGGCCTGGGCAGCGGCTACCGGCCCAAGCATGACGCACAATAGACAGTTGACTGTTGCTCACTGTCCCAGTACTGCGCCTGACGTTGAACGAGGGTGTGGGCACGCAGGGACACGTGTCCGTTCTGTTGTCCCCCGTCCCCCGACGCTATCCACGCATTTGGGGTAGCTGGATGTAAACTTTCGGGAGTGTGACTAACAGGCTGAGATTGGGAGGCTGCTTACGGTCGTGCTTGTTCCAGTGCCAAGGTGCATCCCGTACCGGCCATGTCTGTAGCACTTTTATTGTCTTGAAGGCTGCTACTCTGCCCCTACGCCCTACCGCCCTATGCTAAGCGCTAAAGCTTCCCCTGCGTAGCCAGGACTGTTAAACGTTCCGGCCGCCACTCATGGTGCTTGGTGCGTGCACAGTGGTGACAATGGATAAGACATCCCCTGACGCCTCCTGCGCTGCCGTCGTACAGGCCGCCGGTAAACACCAGCCTGCCAGAGCCTTCAAGCACCTACAATAATAAAGTACTGGGGATAAAACTGACCGGGCGCCACCAATGCCGCAGCCCCCCTTCAAGCCCGACACGTCCTGGTCTAAGTAAGGGACGCAGGAGACTGGGGCCACGCAGGAGGGGCATATTGCAGGGGATCTGTCAGCTATACTCGGCATTTACACATTTTGTCACCAGGGTTTGCTCGAATTGCAGAAAGCAAGAGGGCTGAGGCAGGTAGGGCGCTAGGGCCTGTAGCGTGTATTGCAGAAAGCAAGAGGGCTGAGGCAGGTAGGGCGCTAGGGCCTGTAGCGTGTAGGTGCCAAGGGTAGGTACGGACGAACCCTCTTTAACTCATAGGAGGACTACCACCAGGTAAGCGTCTAAAGTAAATACAACTCACAATTTCGCCAATGTTAGGAACTTACTTAACTTGATACTATCTCCCTGCTTGTCGCTTGGAGGTAGGGGTAAGGCGCGTACAGCCGGTTTTAGGAAGCCGACGCGCACCACCAGGTAGTGAACACCAGTTCACGCTGTCGTAAAAAATGTCACTTACTTGTTACTATTTTCCTCTAGGTCAGAAGCTGCACGTGTGTGATGTTTGGGTAAGCAACGCCCTTTTTACCTACCTGTGCGATTCGCCTCCCCGCAAGTCCCGACACACCCGAACCATTACAATCCGTTTTGTGTCATACATTATGCATGTTTCTTGCTATTTTACTCTGGTGAAAGAGTCTAACGGTACAGCAGTTCGTGGTCCCACTGACCGCGCTGTTGAGACAGACTGGCGGGCTCCCCCTAAGCTGAAGTACCGTGACAACGGGGAGCCAAAGAACCGGTATGAAAGGCTGCCGGCTTGGCATGGTGGAGTTCAACTTGTGCACATAGAGGACGTAAGCTGCCCAGTACATAACCCGACCCTTTCGCTCCGTTGAAACTGGCGGCCCGCAAAGGGCACCTACCCTATGGGGAAAGCTACTAATTGCACGTTTCAAGCTGCACTGGCATGTCTTGCGCTAGTAGTCGCCTCGCAAGGTAAACAGTCGGTGCCCCTGCTGCGGGGTGTCCTTGTACACGCGCGACTGAACCGGGGCGCAGGAGCTACAAAGATTTAACTGCCATACAGCGTATATCATTGCTCTGCGAGTCAGGCATTGCGCGCTGCTGATCCCGTTGTTTCAACATGTAAGTGACTCACACCTACGCTAAAGCGTCCGTCGGTGGCCTTCTGCGGCGCTTTGCAGGTGTCAGCGCACACATAGCGGCGCTAAATGCGATGCAGGGGACGGCAGACGAGAACCCGACGGATCGACTTGCTGCTGCCGCAGCGCCCGTGTCCAAGCAGTTCCGGGGTATGTCCCTTGCACAGAACAAAAGCATCAAGCGCAACCCCTGTCGCACCAAGATACGGAGCCATAACACCGGTTGGATAACCACCTCATGCGGCCCTGTACTGTGTCGCACCCTAGCACTTGCTGCAGCCAGCCGTTCCCTCCGGCGTTCCAGGCACACCAGAGGAGGCACACAGAGGCACACAGAGCCGGGCCCGCCTCCCACCTTGCGTACCCTGTACCCCTGCCAGCGCATAGTGCACTCCCTAACGCTTATCGAGGAGGGAAGCGGAGGGAAGCATCGTGCTGATACCGCATTCGCTTCGGCGCGTTAAACAGCCTCACGCCAGCTCAGCAACTAACACGGCTGTTGTAACACCCGCACAAGCCTTCCGCGCCACCCACAGTTACGAACCCTGACCCTCGCAAAGCTGTCGTCCTCATCACGCTGTACGCACACTGTGTGACACGACACTCTTCCCAGGCCGCCTGTACGTGGTCAACAACCATGCGGGAGTGGAGGAGTGGGGTATTGAAGACGACAACAAGAACCTGCGGCCTGTGAAGAAGGGCGTGTTGCGCCCCAAGAAAGACAAGGTAATACACCTGCATTGCAGCCCGGTCAGGGCACGAGGCCAGCATGGGGCACGTATTTTAACCTAAGTGTCACCCACCAGCATAGCCGGCGCTTTGGGGTACAGAGTCTGCCGGCTGCCATCACTGGCCCGCATATCAGCCCTGCTTGTGCCAAGCGTGCCCCCGGTGCGCCCCAAAGTCCCGGTCTTATTCCCACCCGCCGCCGTCGTAGCTTGACAACCCTGTAGCAAAATGAAATATCCCAAGCGCCCTTACCATGCCTTCCTGCCCCCAGAATGCCAAGGACCTCGAGCCTGGCAATGAGATTGTGCTGGTGAGTGGTGCAGTCCACAGCGTGCAGCGCGCAAAGGCTCTGGCCATTGAGGATTATCACCTGCTTCGCTCTCCGCAGCGACCATAGGACGCCACCTTTATGGGGTCGTCCAAACACCAAAGGCACCTGCTCACCGAGCAGCTAACCTTGCACCGACGCACACTTGCCTGCACTTCGCGCACCCCTCCACACAACAACAACCCACCCGCGCAACCGTACCCCGTAACCCGCACCCGTGCCGCACCCGACGCACACTCGCAGGGCTGCACCTTTGACGAGGCCACGCAGCAGTGCACGGGCGTCAACGCCAACGACGTGCAGCTGCTGAACGGCACGCAGCCGCCGGCGGCCACTGCTGTACAGCAGCGGATCCTGGCCATCATACTGGACCTGAGCGCCTACGGGGCGCCGCCGGGGGCAACGGAAGCCGCCGTGTTGCGGGTGGGGCCCGGGTCGTGCAAGGAGGGCCTGTGGGACGAATACACTATGCGGGTGCTAGAGAGGAACTTCTGGGGTTAAAGGCAAGCAGGGAGTCAGCAAGGTGACGGGCGGGGTACCAGGTGGGGAGGGGCACGGTGCTTAGGGCTGCCTGGTGCTTGGTGTGAGGAGATGGCTGATGGCAGGTGTGTGTGGAGTAGTGTGTCATTTACGGCTGGTGACTATCCCCCCTTTGCTACGGCCTGCAGGAGTACATGGGCCCCAACGGTGACGGCCAGGGGGGCTACAACCGCTTCATCAACCAGGTGGGTAACGTGCGTGGGGCATTCCCCCTGCAGGTATAAGTGCAGCATAGGAGGAACAGCAACTGATGTGCGCCTTGCGAAGGAGCCCGATCACCAGGTGCATGGGGGCCTGCCAGAGACTCGTTGCCTGTCTTGGCGGGTGGGCGAACACGTGCCAGCGGGGACAGACTGCTTGCTGGACGTGTAGGTGCGTGCCTAGGGGAAGACGCTGTGGGGCTAGCCTTGTAGGTGCTTCCGCGCCTGCCTCAACGCGTACTTGCCTGCCTACCCTGTTGCACACGCAGTGCTCGGACCTCAAAATGAACATCACGTTCTTCCGGGCCATCACCGTGGTCCCTGCCAGCGCATCCTCCAGCATGCTGGACTGCAACCAGTAAGTGGCACGCGTGGGGTTAGGGACCCTAATACACACTGGCTGAGCTGGCTCATGCAGCGCGGTGGCACGCCCCTCTGCCGAGGACCGTTCCATGCCTCCTTTCCGGGCGCCGTGCGGTTTCTTGGGATTTGACGTGCCAAACGCCGCCATGCCGCCCCCCCCTGCCCCTGCCCCTGCCCCCGCCCGCAGGTACTCCCTCATCGCCAACGGTGCCAACACCGCCGCCACCACCTTTCTACAGAACACAGCCACGCCCTTCAGCACCTTCACGCATTACGTCTACGTGAGTGTTCGTCCAGCGTGCAGCACTGCCAGGTCCCTAGGATTATGCTTGCATTGCATGGACGCAAGTTGCGGAAGCGCAACTTGTGCCTGCCAGAAGCCTCCTGCCCGGAGCCATTTCACCGCAGCAGAGGGCAACACTAGACGCCGCGTGTGGCCATCCCAACGCTGTTGCGATATAATGATGACACCACGGTGTGCCCTTTCCACCCACAGGTTCTGCCCCAGAACGTGCTGTCCGGGTGCCCTTACGCTGCGCTGGCAACGGTTGGCGGCGGCAAGGTAAAGGCCTAGACCACGTCATGTTGTTGCACTTTGGACCAGTCTAAATCAAAGCTATGCTGTTGCAATAGGATGTAGGCCTGCTAGGCGCCACGACGTTAGGCTCAGCTGCTCGCGGTGCTCATGTTAAGCCCCAGCGTGTAGCAGCGCAGGACACATGGCCGCGTTGTGCTGAAGTCGTGCTGCTGCTGTCCTACTTGTTGTGCAGGTGTGGCTCCGGCCCATTTCGTTCGGCTTGTACCGCCCGGCGACAGTCATGCAGGAGCACCTGCACAACTACCAGGTGCGTACGACGGTCTGTACACCTGTACGGCTGAAGGCTGCCCGTCGCTAAGTGTCTTGCCAGGAGCGTCATTCAAGGCACAAATTCACAATATGCAATTCTCGACCGACGGCACCTCTGACGTTCCCCTGTTGCCACGTGCCGCCACGTGCCCGTCCCCCCCTCCTCCCTCGCAGCTCTGGCACAGCTGGAACCAGTCTGTGGAATACAACGACTACTCGTAAGTAATGCCGCGGTCTGCGTGTATGCTATCCACCATATTGGGCGCCCTGGTGCCGTCTACGGTTTGTCTGCGTACGAACCTCCTCTTATCTGTTGCTCCTTGTGTGCCCCGAGCCCTGTGGGCACTTCAAACGCCCTTAGCCCACACACTCGTGCCTCTTCCTCCCCACACCGCATTTCCATGTGCTTTGGGGCCGCCTGCATTAACGCCACGGAGATGCACCTGCCCAGCACCCCTAACCCACACAGCTAACCCACACGCCCCTCCCTGCCTTCCCAAACGTGCAGCACCTCCATGGGCTTTGGTGACTCCTGCCCCAACGTTATCGAGACGTACCTGCTGGGCTGGTCCTCCCCCGCCAACGCCAGCAGCGGTTTGGACGCCACCGCCCTTCCCCTGGGCAGCACATTCACCGCCACCCTGCCCGCCACCTACCAGACAGGTGCGTAGAGATGCAGTTGCGGGGACATGGTAGCACATTAACAATCAGGTACTAGTAGTACCAGACAGGTGCGTGCATGGGAGGTGCCACCCGTGGGTTACCGGCCATCGTCCACCACCACCCGTGGGTTACCGGCCATCGTCCACCACCACCTGTGGGTTACCAGCCATCGTCCACCACCACCCGTGGGTTACCGGCCATCGTCCACCACCACCCGTGG
>VFQN01001575.1_pt1 | contig 37530 bp, 58 predicted proteins | sample 3512371 | NCBI WGS metagenome assembly VFQN01 (sample SAMN10412370, study PRJNA504923) | tailings metagenome | isolation source: Replicate 2 from Balatoc abandoned mine | place: Philippines: Itogon, Benguet | collected 2017-08-28
GCCTTCGTTCTTTTCCCTCCTCGTTCTCCATAAACAGTCAGCATACGTGACGGCAGCAGCCAAGCCGCTCCGAAGGGCCCTGTGGCACAACGCCTGAGGTCCTGCCGATGTGCAGCATTGCGCCTCCACAGCCCCAACATACCATGCCCACCCGCCGCTTCTGCCCTACTGCGACCGCTGCCCCTGCTCCCCCTCTCCAACCCTCGCCTCGCCTGCACCACCGCGCCCTGCCGCCACGCCCTCCCTTCCGCAATCCCCAACACCATGACTCCGCCGTACGCCCCCTCCCCCGCACCCTGCCTATGGCTCTGCTGCTGCTGCTGCTGCTGCTGGTAGTGATAGTGGTACTGCGGCTCCCCGCGCCCCGCTGGTGCAAACCCCAATCGCGCCCCCGCGCCTCCGCTCGGAGATACGGCCCCCATCCGCCGCCCCTCCCGCCGTTCGCGCCGCCTGCCGTACGACCGTACGGCTGCGGCGCCCCCTGCCCCTCGTTTGTCTTTCACCGTCCGCGCCGCTGCGCCGTCGTGCCACGGGTTCCCGACCCCGTGCCGCCGCCGCCGCCGCGCGCCCCCGCCGCCTGCCCATGGTTGCGCCCATGGCTCTGCAGCTGGTGGTGCTGCTGCTGCTGGTAGTGCGGGTACTGCGGCACGCCTCCCCCGCTGGAGCATCCCCCACTCCCGCTTCCTCGCCCGCCCTCCGCTATCCCGCCCATTGCCGCCGCCTGCCGTACAACCGCCGTACCCACTGCGAGCGAGTCAGGGAAGTACGGCCAGGAGTAGACTGCCAGCTTTGCAAACTGCGTGGCCGCGAGCACCTTGCCGAAGCAGAAGCAGCACAGCAGCGTCTGCGCCGACTCCTCTTTGGCCAGGTTGCTGCTGAGGCGCTCCGTGAGCTCCATCTCGCTGGCCAGCGCGTTGCGCTGCGTGAAGGTGGTGGAGGAGGGCTCCAGGATGTGCGGCCCGTCGCCCAGCAGCTCCATGATCAGCCGCCGCTCCTCGTACACCTGGGGGTGGCCGTGCGCAAACTAAATTCATGTGTTGTGGGCTGGTGGCTGTATGAAGTGTCCGCGACCCACATGCAAGCCGCATGCAACCTGCCCAGCGCACACGTGCTCCGATGACCCCTGGAAGCCGCCACCGCTGAGGGTAGTGTGCACCCATTGTAAAGCGCTCGTTTGCGTCTACTAAACCTAGACGGCGACAATCCCAACCACCTGAAGGCTGGTGCCGCGTGCTTCTCCCGGAGGCTCATCAGACTAACCCCGAAACTCTTCTCAGCACCTCCCAGACTCTTGCAACCGTGCCTGTGTGCCTGTCCGCCAAACCGGCGCTGCCCCTGTGCCTCCCTCACGTCCCCCATTCCCCAGCCCTGCACTTGGCCCCACCTCCGCCTCCGGCCCGCCACCACCACTTGATTTGCCAAGCGCCTCCTCCAGCCCCGAACCGATACAGCTAAAGCACCTCTGCGCCCCCAGCAACCCCAGCCCACCTGTCCCGACGAGCACGCAGCCCCCACGTTAGCCCTCGCCTTCCCCAGCACGCCGTACAGCCCTTTGCCCCTCCCTCCCCTTCACCTCCCGGCTCCTTACCTTCTCCAGCGCCCCCCGGTACAGCTCGAACACCGCCACAATGTCCGCCCGCTGCTCGGCCGTGAGCTGCAGCGACTCCACCACGCCGTCCCAGTGGCCCTCCTGCGCCGTGGCCGGCTGCATCGTCTCCAGGTTGACGGACAGCAGCTGCCGCAGCAGCCCTGGGTTGATGAGCACCACCTGCTTCACCAGCGTGCCCATGCGCTCCACGCACTGCGTCACGCGCTGCACCACGGGGCTCATGGGGTCGGTGCAGGGGTACTGACAGTGCAGCAGGTGGCTGGACACCTCGGCCAAAAAGGCCTTGTACTGCGGGATGAGGTGCTCCTTGCGCATGGCGCGGATGGCTTCCTGGGTGGCTGCGCAGGCGTTGTGGTTGAGGAGGGAGGAGGTGGAGGAGCCGGGGCAGCCGGGGCTGGAGGTGGAGGAGGGGGCGGAGGAGGTGGAGGAGGCGCCGAAGCATGAGGAGGGGTGCGGGGTGTACTGGTCCGCGAAGGAGGACAGCATGCCAAGCTGCTCGTCGCGGCAGAGGACCACCTGCGTGCAGTAAAGGTAAAATTGTGGGGTGAGCCGTGTGGGGTGAGCCGTGTGGAGGGCAGCCCATCAGCCGTCGTTTAGGCGGTAGGCTGCGGGGGCGTAGGCCGTGGGGGGAGGGGAGGAGGGGCCATTGCGAACCCCGGCAGGCGGCTCTGGGACGCAGCTTACCGCCCGAGCCTAATCAACTACGTGCGAACCACAGACACTCGCACCTTTTCCAGGATGCTAGTCCTGGCGCGGAGTTTTTCGTTCTCCAGCGACAGCGCGTCGAAGGCAGCCTTCTTCTCAGCCACCTGTCGCAAGTACATATGAGTGTTTCAGATTCACATCACAAGGGCATCAGGACAACAAAAAAGAAAGGGGGCCAGGACGACCCCACGCCCAGCACGCTACCGTTAATAGCGCCTAACATGGCGTGGGAGCCTCACCTCAGCTTCAAGACTAGACATCTTTTCACGCTGCCGCTCGCGGAAGCGCTTTTGCGCATTTCCCCCTGTGGAGTGGTGCTTTGTTCGCTCTGCAGACCCTCCCGAGGAACTGGGCTCCCCGTGGCCAGTTCCTTTTGCTGCAAGCCCACGCGAGCCTCCTGCTGAGCCATCCAGGCTGCGGGGTGCGCTTCCAACACCGTCCTGAACAAGGTCTGGCGCCAACGCCGGGTTGTTCATGTCGGACAGCTTTTGGCCCGGGCCAAGGGCCGCAGCAGATAGTGATGATAGAAAGGCTCTTGCACCTGCATCTAATTGGGTCAGGTCTACGGACAACATGCTGATACTTCGGCACAAGTCCTATGTGTAGAAGACTTTTGCGGGTTGTCGGCTACTCGTTGTCGGCTTGTAGGGAAGAGGACCGCACATCCTATGCGCTCACAAACCTTAATATAGCTGGTTCGGGGGCCGAAAGCAGTCTGGACTGGGTAGTCCGACCATGTGTCGTGAGTACGAGGCTGGACCGTCTAGTTACGCACCGCGTGCAACTGTTAAGCAGGACCAGATATAGGAAATGCAAGGCTTGGGGCCGCTAAAAACCAACGTCCCATCCACCACCGCCAGCGGCACTCCAGCATGCAGCACCGGCCCACACAGGCGCTCCCTCCGCTATGAGGCCAGAAAACGCAACCGTACCTGCGCCACACCAACTGCCACACCAGCAGTCCGAGAACGCCAACACGGGCGCCATCGACGACACTCCTGGGTCCTGGATGCATGTAACCTGGCCCCTATCATCCCGTTTTGAGCGCAGAACACCCGCCCATCCACCGCCATCACGCGTCTCACGCTGGGTAAGCAACAGTGGAGCGCCTGCTCTGCTGCTGACCCTCTGCCACCTCCCTCCCTCCTGCCGCCTGCGTCAGCGCAGACCCAGTCAGCAGCTGACGCCCCAGCTGCAGCCATCGCCGCTCGCCGCCGCTCCCCCTCGCCCCCAGACACGGCCAGCTCTCCGCGCCCACGGCTAGCCCCAAAAGCACCCTGCGTTGTGATCCCCATTACCGGCCGCTGCCGCCGCCTCCCCTTCCCCGGCATCCAGCGCGGCCACCTCCCGCCAGATGAGCCCTTTCCCTTCATCTAGTAGCCCTGGGCTCCCCCGCATGGCGCTGCGTCCATTGGCCTTCTTGGCGGCTGGCCACCCGCTGCTGGCGGCCACTGCCGCCGGCCCTGTGGCAGCTGTTGTGAGCTCCGCCCTGCCACACCCTGCTCCCCGGCAACCTCAGGCTCTTGCACTTAGCGCTGCGTCAATTTCCCTTCTTGGCTGCCGCCCGCCCGGCCGCCTGCGCGGTGACCAACCCGTCCTTGGGCCACATCCCCCTCCGCCAGCCGCGGGCTGCTGCAACTGGCACTGCCTCCGTTTGCCTTCTTGGCTGTGGCTTGCCCGTTGACCAGCTCCGTCCGCATGGGCCACACCCCTTTGCCCATGGCTGCTGCAACCGGCAGCGCGAGTCAGTTTGCCTTCTTGGCCGCCGGCCCCCCGGCCGCCTGCGCGGTGACCAGCTCTGTGCGGATGGACCACACGCCCAGGACCTGGTACGCCACCTTGAGGATGAGCAGCTCCGTGGCCATGAGCAGGATGGAGGTGAAGCGGATCTTGGAGCCGGGGATCTCCGTCCAGTTCACAAACACCTGGGGGTTTGCAATCAGGAACTTGCGTAATATGGACGTGGTAGAGGGGCCAGGCTAGCCAACCGAAAGCGTCTGACTGGCGCGGCGTCCGGGGGTACACCTAGGGTTACCGAGGACGACGGGATGACGGCCGAAGGGCTGGCAGTGCCGTGAAAGAGCACAGACAGTGAGAGCAGTGCACAGCCATGCGAACCGGGAACACACGCCTTTCGTGCTGCCGCCGCTGCACTCATTTTGCACACGGGTACGCTCATGCTGTCCGCCAAGTACAGCAGCTCACGTCGCAGCACCCCACTTCAATACGTGCACACGCACGCACCCACTGTTACACACGCCCCACCCACCTCGCACACGGGTATGCCCATGCTGTCCGCCAGGTACAGCAGCTCCACGTCGCAGCACCCCACTTCAATACGTGAACACGCACGCACCCACTAATACACACGCCCCACCCACCTCGCACACGGGTATGCCCATGCTGTCCGCCAGGTACAGCAGCTCCACGTCGAAGCACCAGCGCTGCAGCCGCTGGTTGGAGAACAGCAGCGCCGCGGAGCGCCGGGTGAACAGCTGCGCAGGGTGTGGGAAGTACCAGGTTCCGTACGGCGTCAGGGGTGCAGGAAAGGCGCAGGAGTGGGGTTGCGGGTGTGTGCAGGGTGTTGGGTGGAAAGCGGGACATCAGCGCCGCAGTGCGCTGGGTGAGGAGCTGGGCACGTTGATGCAGGCAGGGAGCGTGAGGAGGGTCCAATGCCGGGCACAGGGCGCGCATCTGTAACACACACTGAGCAACAACGCACTGGCATGCAAAGGCAAAGCCCTGTCCCCCTAGCGTCGTGTCCTGGGTGTAGCTGCCCCGCGGCGGAAGTCCTCCTTCGACCAAGGGCAAGCGCCAACACTGCACCTACAGGGCTGCTCCCTCTGTTCCGCGGCCCTCTCTCCCACGCAAAGACCCGCAAGGCACCATGGCAGTGTGTATCCGGGTGTTGTGTACCCAGAATCCCGCATGCTGCACCAGGCCCCACCTTGAAGCCGCACTGCGTGTCGCGCACCCTGCCCCCCGCCACGAAGTACACCAGCGCGTGGAAGCCGCGCGTGAGGAAGTTGCGCAGCGGCGAGCGCTTGGTGACGGCGTCCTTGTGCAGGTGCGCGCGGCTGCCGTACGCCACGCCCAGCGGGCCCTGGGCGGCGTCCGCGGGGTTGGGCGAGGAGCGGCCGAAGGCTGCGGGGGGCGGCGAGCAGGTCGGGATAATGTCATTAGGCTGCTGATGACAGGTTTGGGAGCCCGAGCGGTGCGGTGCGGCATAGGGCGCCCGCGTTCGCGGGGTTGAGCGAGGCGCGGCCGAGGGCTGCGGGGGTAGGAAGGGAAACAACGTACTAGCACGGTGACGAAAACGTGCAGGAGGTGGAGGAGTCCTGGAAGGGGTGTTCCAAGTGTTAATGGTGTGTGTCGTCGGAAGTGCGGGTAGGGTGCATGGAGGCTCAGGAGTGGAACTGTGAAGAGGAGCGGCCGAAGGCCGCGGGGGGCGGCGATCATGCCAGACCTCAACAAGTAGTAAAGTACCAGCAAGTGTTAGAAAGCATACGGTATGGCCTGGTATGGGGCCGCAGGGTCCGCGAGGTTAGGCGAAGCGCGGCGGAGGGGTGCGGCCGATAGGGTGCAGTACGGGTGCCGGGCTGGATCGTGAGGGTGCGGGCAGCATGCATGCATGCTCGCAAGTGGCGAGGGGGCGTGCGCAGTGCTGTGCAACGTGTTAGAGAGGGTGTACCTTTGAAACAGTGCTGCGTTTCCCACAACACAACGGCAATAGTGCTACTCCCTGAGTGGCAAGACTGCACACGCGCAGTTTGTTGTCGTAAGCCCAAACTAGAGGTTCTATCCTCAGGTTAGCTCCTTGCCTGGTTCTGCAGCTGGTGGCGCGACTCTGGCAAACAGTGGAGCTGACCGTACCTCCCCCTCTCTATCACCGTCGCCATCTAGTCCTTGCGCTTTCCTGGCATCTTTCGCCTCTCAGAGGAAAGAACAGGAAGTGTAAGGACTAGTGGCGACGGTGATGGAGAGGTGAAGGTATGGTCAGCTCCACTGTTCGTCAGCGTTGCGTCGTCAGCGATGGACTCTGGCAAGGAGCCAACCGAGGTCCAGCATCGCTCGTTGGAGCTTGCAACTTTGGCTGACACTGCCCGTATGCAGTCTTGCCACTACCGGGTAGCGCTCCTCTCCTCCACCCTGCACACACCAACCTAAGTACAACCTAACACACCCATTCCGTGCCACGCAACTGCATACGCTACACACTCCGTGCCGGTACCTAGTCCAGCTCCGCCTCCACGCACTGCCCGCAGCAACACACCACCCACACTTGCCCAACACGGTGTTATACAGCGGCATAAGTAACGCGGCAAGCTGCACACTGCAACTCACTCAGCTAGCGTCAGTGCCTCGTCCATAAACCCTTTGCCCCCATGCCCCAGCCACCCACTTGGCGCCAGTATCTTGTCCAGCTCCGCCTCCAGGCGCTCCAGGTCTGCGAAGCGCGTGGCGCCGTCTGCGTCCATCAGCAGGCAGTACTCGCCGCGCGCAGCCAGCATGCCGCGTTTCACAGCATGGCCCTGGGGGCAAGGGGGTGAAGGGGTGCGTCAGCGTTGTGTATGCAATATATCTATGGCATGGTGTACCAGCAGGCAGTACTCGCCGCGCGCAGCCAGCATGCCGCGCCTGACTGGGGGCATGGTGCATGTGATGGTGCGTTGGTGCATGTGATGTTGTGCAAAGTATCCATTTTTGGTGCGCCTGCCCTGCTTCCTGCCCCTCTCCTCCGCCCCCCTGCTGCACTCACCTTGCCGCGGTTCTCCGACACCCGCAGCAGCCGAACCGTGTCCATGCCGTACTTCCGTACATAGGTCTGGGCAACCCTGCAGTGTAAGGGGCGATGAAGCGGTGGCGCACGTTGAAGTGACGCAAGAGCATTGAGCCCAGCCTAGACCAGCTTCCTGTATGATAACAAGAGGAGTGGCGGTCCGTGCAGCGGACAGCACTGTGGACGCAGGACACCGCCTTGTGGTCCACCGGCTTGGGTAGGTTGAAGCACGTGCGCCACCACAAAGGTTTGACAGTATCAGCATATGCCAGCGCCCAATGTTGCTGTCAACCTCACGTGTCATGCGCTACTAGGAAAGATGGTAGCATGTGCACAGTCGACCCTCGGCCCAAGCCCAACCCCTCACCTTGTGGTGCCGTCCTTACTCCCGTCATCCACCACAATGACCTCGTACGTGAACTGGGGACCCTGCACATCGCGTCTCCGTTGGAGGTACCTGCATAAAGACGTATGGATGCGGGAAGGGGTCTGGTTGGAGTAAACTTTAGGGGGAGAGTGACGACGCTGTAGCGGCATGCTTGCCGTACAAGAGGGTGCCCAGGGGAGGCCCAAGGGCCACGGAGGAACCCCGTGCTGAAACCGCGGCCGTTCTGCTGTTGTGATGCAAGGAACTCACGCTAGGGCCTCATCTAGTGTCCCGGGCAACCGGTCCTCCTCATTGTACGCGGGGACGATACATGACAGCGCCTTGGTCGGCGGGTCGAGGATGGACGGGAGGGGGGCCTGTTGCGAAAGAGCAGCAATGGCCAATGGAGACGGTCAATGAGCAAATTGCATACTTGTTTGGTTGGAGGATAGCATGCATGAGAGCAAAGCCCAACCTCACCGGGGTCGTTGAGTCAGGGTCCTCCAGCGACACAGCGATCGGGTCGCTATACTCCTTATGTAGCCCGGTCACAATGTCAATGACCCGGCCCAGAATGAATCCGGCCACGCCCAGCTGCAAGCAGTACATCAGCACGGGATGTCAAGTTCCACAAGGCTGCAGCAGGTAGCTTAACATCCGGGGGTCGCGCGTAGGCCTACCGCCGCGAGAGAAAGGAGGTAAAGGAACATGGTTACTGAAAGGGTTCCCTTGTACGTGTAAACTACGCTAGGTGACCACCATCTCAGCTGCTGAAATTGGCCCGACGAATAGAGTATAGCGAGTGACAGGAGGTCTCAATACTTGAGATCAGTGCATGGAATGCAATCGAAGGAAAGGAAGGAAGCGCAGTATATTATGAGCTCGACAGTGTGACGAGGAAACGCCCTTGTGCTGGGCGACATGAGCACTTTACGCGGCATCGGAGCGCGAAGCTAGGTCCCACCATTACATTTCGCTGTGCGCATAGCATACAAAGTAACAAACGTGATACAATAGATCTGTTACGTAACATCCCTCTTGCTGACCTGCAGAACGTCGGCCGCTTTGTCCCTGACGCCTGAGCCTTGTCGCTTTGCACAGACACCTATAGCGCACCGGCTGTGATCAACAACCTTGACCCTTACAAAACGCACAAGCTGCTGTCAGGGCAGGCGCTGCTGTGGTAACGGCGGGCCATGGCCATGGATGGACGGGATGGTGACCCCGGCTGTGAGTTGGGGGCAACACTCGGACAGCATGGGGTTCTGTGGCTATCACAAACCACTGAAGCTCCTGTTCATCATGAACAGTATGCCTGGGCATGTGTTGCATCTCCACGTGGGGACTGCACAGCGCGCAGCCCCACCCATCTGGGGTCCGGTGCCACTCGAAGCACCGTGGGGCATGTGTAGTCGCAGTGAATGACAACCTTGCCACCACCATATTGCATCAGCGGCCGTGCTGTGCAAAAGTTACCGTGCACAGGTACATATGCACTCCGCCGTTACTGTGCACTGTCCATGGCTAAGCCACACGCCCTCCGCTCCACCCTTGCCACACAGACTTTTCGCTCTTCGTGGGCGACTTGCCCCCTGAGGTGCACGACATGTGGGTCGGGGTGGGGACCTTGGATGGGAAAGGGGGTGGGGGATCAGGCGGGCGCTTTGGGTCGGGACTTGGGTGGGGGCGGGGGCCAGGGAGGGTTCTGGCGGCGGGGGTCAGGGGTGGGTTCAGGGTTAGGTTCGCGTCAAGGGCGGGGTTACAAGCAAAGCGTGGAAATTCAAATTAGAGTAGCGGACTGGTTTGGGTCAGGGTTTTGGGGTGTTGACCGCACTGCGAGCAGTGCACTGCATGTGGGGCTAAGCCGTGCTTGGTGTGGGTTCTGGGTTGTTGTCAAGGGCGGGTTCAGGGGTGGGGGTCGATGGTGGAGGCCGCGCTCGGGGCAGGGTGGAATACAGGGGTTGGGGCCAGGGGTGGGTCTGGGTGGGTTTTTAGGTCAGGGGTGGGGGTTACGGTGGCGGTCAGGGGCGGGTTCAGGGGCGGGGGACCGGACTGGGTGTTGGGCCTGTGCGGCACGTAAGGCCAACCGTACCAAGATGACAGCCTTGGACGTCAGCCTGGATGGGCGCAGTGTAGGCGGTCCAGGCGGCTGCCGTTGCGGCCCGAGAGGGATGCATGGGCTGTTGGCGCGGGGCGGCAACCACTGTGTGGGTTGGGGGTTTGCCCGGCGCCCTGTGCCTTCTTTCAGCTGCCCCCATGGCGCTCCCTGCCCCCAGGCGGCGCTCTAAAGCCGCGCACGACTGTCCCTGTTACAGCCCTGGCCATACCCATCCCTGCATGCAGCGGCATTGGGGTCCCCGTATGCGGTCCCCGTATCTTGCCACTCACAGCTGCCCTGTTCCTCGCACATGCGCACGCAGGTACCTGGAGCAGTTCTTCCGGGCGTACTTCCCCTCCGTCAAGAGCGCCAAGGTGCGGCAAGGGCCTTGAATGGGGGGTCAGGCCGTGGGGACATGTTCTACTACCACTGAAACTACATGCCCTTAAGCATAGCACCGCGCTAAACATCACCATAATACACAACAAAAACACAGCTCCGTAAGAGCGCCATGGTACGACAAGGGGGACGAGGACTGGGAGGGTGCTGCTCCAAGCATGTTGGATGCATGGGGGTCCCTGACGTTCGCGCCAAGTCGCGCCTGAGCAAGTCGAGGGGCCTGTGGGAAAGCTCGGGCTGCACTGTGGTGGGGTGGCAGGGAGGGAGGGAGGGAGGGCCGTGTCCATCACCAAGTGCATTTGGGGGGCAAAGTAACCGGGAAACACAACGCATAGAAGCAGCTAAGGGCAGGGGACACAGGGCTGCTGGTGTTCATGGTGCTGTGGGTGCAGCCGCTGTACCCTGCAACCAGCGGCGAGCGGCAGCCCCATGGCACGGCATGGCGACACCCCAAACACGACACCAGGTGTATCACATCTACCGGTAGACACCGGTAGACACCGGTTGTAGAGCATTATTGCGGCGCTCGCCCTCCCTTTCTTCCTTGCACGTGCCCTTGTTGCACCACCACTGCACACCGGCCGGAACACAACAACCACAACGCCGATTGGTCACAATCTGCAAGGCACAGGCGCCACACACACAACACATATTAACCTGGCTAAACACAAAGCACACAACACATGCACACGCTGCGGGACCACCCGGCGGGGCTGCCGGGTGACGCGTGGGAGGTCCTGGTGCGTTAGGGTATGTTCCCTTACGAGTGGTATCGGGATGCAGCTGTCGCCACGGGAGGCGTTTCGTACCCACCTGTCTGGGGCGGAGGTCGCTGCTGCTGAGGAAGAGATTGCTGAGCGTGTGTGGCAGGTGCTGGGGTGGCGCACATTGTCTGATTGCCTGCATGCACACTTGCGCGTGGTTGTGCTGGGCTTGGCGGAAGTGTTCGAGTCCTTTCCGAAGGTGATGCTGGGGCAGCACGGCATTGACCCGCTGCACCGTGTGCCGCAGCACGGCGCGCTACGACTGCCCTGCATCCGACATACAGTGCAACGGGTCACTGCCGCACTGCCCCAGCATCACGCGCCGGAACGACTCGAACACGTCCGCCAAGCCCAGTACCCCCATGAGCAAGTGCGCAAGCAGGCAGTCACACAACTGTGCGGCACCCCAGCACCCGACACACCCGCCCAGCAAACTTGTACTCGCCAGCACTACTGACCTCTGCCCCAGGCAAGTGGCTATGGAGTGCCACCCGTGGCGGCAGCTGCCGCTCTTCCATGTGCGCTAGGTCCTGGTGCCACTCGTAAGGGAACACGTCCTTACGCACTGCTACCTCAGGTTTGACTCGTTCCAGATTTGCTTACAGCGCGCAGCTGTCGCCTGGTAGCCTGGAGTCGTACATGGCCAACCGGCCGCAGTCGGACGTGCTCGTGCTGCGGGACCATGCGGTGGGGCGGCAATGTGCGGTTTAAAGCTACCCTTAGCCCACACAGCCCGCAAGGAGCTGGCTGCTTCACACACAGTCCGCTGTTGGGTGCTGCCCCGGACGGCCCGCACGCCAGCGCAACGCCGTACCGGCAGCAGCCCACCAACACCATGCTGCGGGTGACAAGTGGCGTGACGCTGCCGACAGGCCTATACGCCGTGGCCCAGGCAGGGCAGCGTTACGTTGCTTTCGCGCGCAGCACGGTGTCGGTGGGCTGCTGCCGGTACGGTGTTGTGCTGGTGTGCGGACCGTCCGGGCCAGCACCCAACAAGCGGCCGGTTGGCGCCGTCGAAAATAGGGGTTATCTTGTGGGAAGTTGCTAACAATATTACGTTGCACCAGTTTAGCACCTATAAAATTTGCACTTTCTTTGCCCCCACAGGTCATGACGGAGCCCGGCACGGGGCGCTCCAAGGGCTTCGGCTTCGTGCGCTTCGGCTCAGAGGCCGAGCGCGACAAGGCCGTGCAGGACATGAACGGAGCGTTCATCTCCTCCCGCCCCGTACGCGTCTCCGTCGCCACCGCCCGCCGCGTCGACGGCGGGCCCGCCGTACCCGGCGGCGGCAGCCGCCCGCCGGGCGAGCGTTACGAACGGGGCGATCGCGGTGATCGCGGTGACCGCGACTTCCACCACCGGGGCAGGGACGGCCCTGGCGGCGACGCCGACCCCAACAACACCACCCTCTTCGTGGGCGGCCTGACCGCGGGCGTTACGGAGGACCTGCTGCGTACGGTGTTCGGCCGGTACGGCGAGATCGCGTACACCAAGATCCCGCCCGGCAAGGGCTGCGGGTTCGTACAGTTCGTTGACCGCGCCGCGGCGGAGTACGCCATGAACGAGGTCAACGGGCAGATCATCGGCTCGTCTGCCGTACGGATCTCGTGGGGCAAGAGCCACGGCAAGGGGGGTTTCGGAGGGGACAGGCACCATGATCGGTACGGCGGCGGCGGTGGCGGGTACGGCGGCGGGGGCTACGGGGGCGGCGGCGGCGGTGGGTACGGCGGGGGCGGCGGGTACGGATACGACGGCCCTGGAGGCTACGGGCAGTACGATGCGTACGGAGGGTACGGCGGCTACGGTGGCGGCATGGATCCGTACGGGGTGAGTTGCGTGTTCCGTACACCGGTTGCTATACTCTTTGCGCCGAGCATAATGGCTACCCGCCACACTGGTGGCGGGAACAGGCCCCTGCACTTGATGTCCCTCTCTAGGGGCGTCCCGCCTGTTACCCGGCCGCAAATAGCACTTGGCGCGCCTTCTGCTGCCGTCTCACCCAATCCCACCACTCTGCCCACTGGCGCGGCGTGCACCCCACTGCCCCCACGCTCTCCCCATCTTCTCAAGCAGCGTGCCAAGCAACCTTGCCCACCACGCCAGCCAACCACCACGCACCCTACCCGCATCACCCTTACCACCTGCCCCAGCCACTCCCGAACCCTGCTGCCCCTTGCCCTACCCCCTTGGCACCAGCTCGCCGCTGCTCAACTACCTCAGTCCTCATCGTAAACCCCTACTCCTACCCCAACCCCTGCCGCAGGGCTACTACCCAGGCGGCATGTACGGCGGGGCCCCCGGAGGCTTCCCCGGCCCCGGCGGGCCGCACCACGGCCGCGACCCGCACCCCGGCACCGGCCACCACCGCGACAGCCACCACCACAGGGGCGACCGGGACCACCAGGGGCCGGGAGGGGCGGCGGGCGGCGCCTCGTCCTCGGCGCCGGTAGCCATGTACGACCCGCTGACTGCCATCAGTGTGGACAAGCTGAATGTGGCTTACGCGCAGAGGCACCTGCCGGGGTACACGGGAAGCTACATGGGGCTGGTCAGCAGCTGAGGGTGGGAGTCACCGCAGAGCGGCAAAGTAACTGAACCGGAAACGGGGGTGCGGGTGATGGGGTGTGTAGCGAGGCGGCACGGTGGTGGGGAGGGCGTGCGGGGAGGAGCGGGTTAGCTGGTGGTGATGGTGGTGGTGGTAGTTGGGGCATGGTGCAGTTGCGGCGGAGCGCGGCGGGGTTAAGGGGTTAGGCGTGGAGGTGGTATAGTACCGCAGGTGCAGGTGGCATGATGTGGGCGGAGAGGTACGGTGAGCCTGGGTGTTCGCCGGAGGGATGGTGCTGTTGGTTGCTAGGTAGGCGTGCCGGCTGCGAGCTGAGCGATTCGGATGCTGTCTGTGGAGCAGGCTACTGCGGCGCATGCGCACCGGCTTTCGGGAGCATGCCGGGATTGCATTGAACGTGGGCTGCGGCGCGCGCACGGACATACAGTCATCGTGAGATTTGCACGCGCAGCTTGGCAGCTGCTCAGCTGGCAGGATGCATGTGCGGCGGCCGCTTTGCCGTACGATACGATACGACATGGCCTGATAGCGCCACGGGGAAGCGCTCACTACTCTGGCGCCAGGCATTACTATCGTACTCTTTCTGTAAACACCGGTACCCTCTTTCTTGTGAGAAGGATACAGGGGTCTGGGTCTCGGGGTTACAAAGCTGGCGCGCACGGGCGGTTTCATACTACCGTAGCAAGGGTGTGCTGCCTGGACCCGTCCACTGGTCCCCTGCGCCACTTTTTGAGCCCAGCCAGAACGGTGAGTGGTGGTGGCCTGGCGTATGCCATCCTGGAGCATTCTCACCTATTTACCTCTCTGGGAGGGCCAGTGGAGCACTCAGCGAAGCGGAGGGTGCCAGGGTGCTGACCTACATGCTTGTCGCACTGCCGGCTCCAGCTCCAGCTCCAGCGTGGCAATCTGGCTGTGTCTGCTTCTGAATGTTCCTGCTGTTTATCGCCCTGCGTCGAACCTTCTTTCGGTGAGAACGGTTGCAGAAGGGTGACGTTTGGCTGGACTACACTTGCGACAGCACGTTACCAGCAGCGGGGTTGGGTGCGTGTCGAGGACTCAAGGTCCATCTAGGGGAGTCGCCACTGGCAGGACGCACGGGCGTCGGTGTACCTTGGCCTGTACCCAGTGCCCTGACGCAGGGAAGCACATGTCGTACGTACCGACTTCCTGACCATGAACGTGCATAGCCATCACCCGCCAGCGGGAACGATGTCTACGATCCTACGTACCCAACACCCAAGGCGTTTCAGTCAGCGACTGCGACTGCCGCGTCTAGCCCAGTGGACACAAGCGAGGTTGCCGCACCCCTCCATTTCATCCTGCCATACCGGTATGCATATATATGAGGCAGCTGCACAGCTGCATGTGCCCATGTGCTCATGTGCCTCTGCATCGCTGAAACACTGCTCACTTGCACTCGCACAGTACCACCCGAACCCTCCAGCCCACAAGGCCCCCACACCTAACCACTCTGCACGCCACAGCTGAAAGCTCGGCGAGGCCTGCGCGCCTGCCCTTACTGACAAAACCTCCGCCACCATCAATTAGTTGCCACCGCTCATCGTGACAGGTTAATATCACCTGCATACTCACACCCTTCCGCTCACCTGCCCAACCCCTCACCCCTGCCCCTGCCCCTCCTCCGAGCTGCGCACCCGCCCCGAGTCGCTCCCACTGATGCCTCTTGTCATCAAAACGTCGCTACCCCTTCACCCTCGCTCATCACCCCTGCCCCTACTCCAAGCCGCTCCCCACACCACATGCTATCCATATCACGATTGCTGCCATCGTGCCCCGTCATTTCTGTTGTGCAACATCAAATGCAAAGAAAGGCGCTGCCTCCCTCACCCCTGCTTCATGCGGTGCCCTCGCTCTCACCGTCGCCCCTGCCCCAAGCCCTGACGCCCTACCCCTCACCTAGCCCCTGTTTGGAGCTGCTCCCTGCCTGTGCACAATGAGAAATACGAATGAGTAATACACGTTTCAAACTGGCCAAACTAAACTGCTATGTTTGTCCCCCAAACACGGGCGAAGGCCGCTACCCTCTCTCCCTCAGCCCTGCCCCTGCCCCTGCCCTGACCTGCGCCCCCTAACCATCAACTGCACCGACTCGGCCCGCTCGCCCGCGCCGGCGATGCTCCACCCCGCAAACTCGACCGCCGCCGCCGCCACCGCCGCTTCAGCCCTCGCCCCTGCCCCCGCACCCTCGGGGCCCTCCCCCTCCCCCACCCCCTCCCCCAGCAGGGGCAGGTTCCCCGCCAGCGATACCCTGGCGCTGGTGTGCCCTGAGCCGCCTCCCCGGCAGGGCGTGGTGGCCACGGGGGACACACGTGGCAGGCCGGTCGCGGGGTCCATGCAGGGGAGTCCCCCGCCCGCCGCCGCGGGGTCGCAGGGGAGTCCTGCCTTGGGGTCCAGCGTGCACTCGCGGGCCAGGCTGAGGGCACGAAAGGCCTCTGACACGTGTGGCCCCTGCCCCTGCCCATGCTGTTGCTCAAGTAGGTGCAGCAGCTGCTGCTGGTCCTGGTGTTGGTCTTGTGAAAGGTGGGGTTGCACGGCGAGTGGATGGGCGAACGGGCCCGCATCGGGGGTGACGGGGGTTGCGGTCGTTGCCGTGGTTGCCCGCAGCTGCGCCTGCGCGTGCTGCATGGCTCGCAGGTTGTGGTTGTGCTGCGCGGTGGTCAGGTGGTGTGTCAGCTGCTGCAGCGACAGGTACAGGTCGGGGCCGGCGCCGCCCTCGGAGCCGCCGCCGCCGGGGGTGGCGCCGTACGGCACCTGGCAGGCAAGGTGGGGTAGGGCGGGGGCAGTATACTCATTATCAAGTCCGGCGTCGCCGCGGCAGGCTCATCCTACACACCACGTCCTTCTCACGATAATGCCCCTGATAAACGCACCAACCAGGCCGGATCTCACCTTCAGCACCCGCCCCTGCGCATCCGCTGCCGCTGCCGCCGCCAGCGCCGCGACCGCCGCCGACGGCGACTCCCCACCACTGCCTCCGCCACCGGCGCCGCCGGCGGCCGCCGTTCCCGCCGTTGCGCCGCACGTCCCCACGCCGCCGCCGCCCGCCGCCAGCCCCATGCCCGCCGCCAGGGAGGGTGTACGGCTGTGGTGGTACGTCGACAGTGATGTGGACACCACGGAACCGATGCTGGGGCTGGGGCTACTGCCCAGGGAGGGACACGTGCCCGTGCCGCTGCCGACGTAACCCACGCGCTGCTGTGTATTAAGCAGCTGCTGGTGCAGCTGTTGGTGCTGCACGTGCTGCTGCTGGCGCAGGGCCATGTGGGTCGGCGCCACCCAGGAGGAGGACAGCGAGGACGCGGGTGACGGCGTCGGCGAGGACGGCGCGATTGGCACGTTGCTGTCGGCGCCGCCGCCGCCGCCGCCGCTACCGCCGGCGTCGTCAAGGCTGATGTCGTCGCCGTCGACGTCGGCGGCGGCGGTGGCAGTTGCGGCGACGGCAGCGCTGGCGGCGACAGCGGCGGGGCTGTCAAACGCGGGAGAGAATGTCGGCGGCGTTCCGGCGGCGCTGAGCATCGGCGTCGACGGCGGTGCCGCCGGTACGGCGGACGCGATGGTCGGCGGCGCCGGCGCCACCTGTCGCAGCCGCGGCGGCGGGTGTACGGCACCGGACACCGACCCTGGCGATGCCGTACTCGTGCCGATCTGCTCCTTGGCGGCGGCAGCGGCGCGCGCCGCCGCCGCGGCCGCCGCCACCGCCTCCGCCGGCGTCAGGAAGGGCGGGAAGGACGGCGGCGGCGCCGCTGGACAGGCCGCCGCCGCCGGCACTCCGCTCTGCGACACGTGCGGCGAGGCTATGCCCGTGGCCTGCGGCGACAGGCAGGACGGCGAGTCCGTGTAGCTGGGGTAGGCGCCGTGAGCCGCCAGCGCCTCCGCCGCCGCCTCCGCCGCCGCCTCCTGCATGGGGAGTATAGTCGTTACTCCAGGGGAGGGGGCAGGGGACGCATGGTCAAGTGCCCCTTCGCAACAGCTGCACGCATGCAGCACAGCTGTCACTGTACCGGAAACCCTGACCTTGGACCGGCGTCAAACCGGCAGCCGGCTTCAGCCCGGCCTTCCACCCTGGGGCGTGCCCACACCTCCTACCGCCCGCTTCATGCCCACCACAACCCCTGTATGTGCCTTGCACGGCAAGTGCTCCATACCGTACCTACACCCACAGCCACCCGTGCACCCCTGGTTCAGAGCATCCGTGCACCCCACCAACCCGCCCCCCCACCTGCATGGGGAGGCGACACCCACACCCACACACCCATCCGTAGGCAACCACACCCCGCCCACCTGCATGGGGAAGTACTCGAACTCCATGGTGCCGTCGGGCCGCGGCCGCAGCTCCACCAGCGTGTGAAGCGGGACAACCAGGTTGGGGATTGACTGCAAGGGGGGAGTGGAAAGGTGAACATTGTTCTTTCGGTAAATGGGAGTGTCGTGTACTATCACCGCTGCAAACACACCACCAAGGCCTTCAAACACAACCCCCTGCTAATACACACGCACCTCCAGCGGCGTGGCAAGGAAGTAGCCCAGCACGGCCCGCAGCACCGCCTGGTGGCCCACCACCACCACGCACTCCTGCCCCCACGGCCCCTTAATACACAACCCCCTGCTAATACACACGCACCTCCAGCGGCGTGGCAAGGAAGTAGCCCAGCACGGCCCGCAGCACCGCCTGGTGGCCCACCACCACCACGCACTCCTGCCCCCACGGCCCCTTAATACACAACCCCCTGCTAATACACACGCACCTCCAGCGGCGTGGCAAGGAAGTAGCCCAGCACGGCCCGCAGCACCGCCTGGTGGCCCACCACCACCACGCACTCCTTCTCGCGCTCCATCTCCACAACCACGGGCTCCAGCCGCTGGATCACGTCCAGGTACGACTCGCCGGCGGGGTACCTGCAACGGCGCGTTGGCAGTGTGTTCGTTAACAAACAGAATGTGATAAAATGAAATTGGTCACTCTGAGTCCGAATCGATTATGTTATTTAATCGCTATTACTTCTGCGTCGCACCTGTACCGCAGCTTGTCCTTCTTCCGCGCCGCGTACTCCTCGGGCATGTGCTGCGCGATCTCACGGTACGTCATGCCGTCGCAGGAGCCTGTAGGCGTGGGATAGGGAGCGGGCCGGGCAAAGTTGCGTTGCTGTTAATGATGTTTGCTAGTGAGGTTGCCCCATGGGGAGCAGCTCGGGGGCAGAGTGGTATGTCATGCCGTCGTAGAAGCCTAGGGGATAGTGACGTGGGATAGGGACGGAGGGGGCCAGGCAGAGTTGTGTTACTGTTGCTACTGGAGCTGTCCTAAGGTGGTAACCACAGAGCTGTCCCAGGGCGGGGGCAGCGTCGGACGCCACACCCTACGCCTCCAATGCTGATGGGCCCTCACCCCCTTCCATGCGCTCCTAGCACCCCAAGTGCACACACCCCCGGCCGTGCCTCCCCCCTCCCCCGGCGTGCCCAGCGCCTTGCCCTAATCGCCTACACCCCGTCCCGATGCCCCTCACCCCCCTCCCGCCCCTCTCCGACCCTCCCCGCCCTCCAAGCACACACACGCCAGAAACACCCGCCCGCCCTAACCCTGCCTGCGTGTATCTCGTCCAGCGCCTTTAACAGGCAAGCCTGGGCCTCCCGCCCTTGCCCTTACAGCCTTATCAAAACACGCTCAGCCCGCCCTAACGCCACCTGCGTGTATCTCGTCCAGCGCCTTCCACCTCAGCTTGGGGAAGGGCAGGTACCTCGCTGTCTGTATGGTGCGTCGCAGCGTGGAGGTCCACACGGACACCGACACACGTTGGTCGCCGCTGCCGCCTTCGGGGGAGGGGGGGCCCTGGGGGTGGGGGAAAGGGGGCGGCAAGGGAGGAGGGCATGGGACTATGCCATGGTATCGGGGCGCAGTGGCACGAGCTCTGTTGGCCGTGCTGCTGCAGTCCATGATGGATGTGTCAACACTGCCATCACAAAGACCAAGCTCCGTTCGACAACGGCATAGCTTTGGCTTTCGACTGGTTTAACATGCCACGCAGTGAAATGGCAAAGGGACATCATCCATGGCAAAACACACGAGCCCCTCTTTGCCATGGATGGGGTGGGGTGGGGTGCCCTGCTCCAGGCGCTGCACGACCATCTCCCGCAGGCAGCTGCCGTACACCTTTTCCCTGCATCTCCTTACCCCAACCACTAACGTTAACCCACACCCGCACGCTAACCCACACCCACACCCACCACGGGCAGGCGCCCCACCACCATCTCCGGCAGGCAGTTGGCGTACACCTTCCCCGCTGCCGTTACATCAAACCCCCATGTTAGACCACACCACCCACGCTAACCCACACCCACACCCACCACGGGCAGGCGCCCCACCACCATCTCCGGCAGGCAGTTGGCGTACACCTCCCCCGCGGGCGCCAGGTTGGGGTCCCCCCCTATGCGCTCCACCAGGTTGTGCTGCGACTGGCCGTGACGCGTGAGCCAGATGCGCCGGGCCTGGGCCATGCCCGCCTTGCACACCTACAGAGGTGGGGGAGGAGAGGGGTGGGCAAGGTTTGGGGGGGCCCTGTAGAGGTAGGGTGAGGGATCAAGGGAGACGTGCGGTGTAGCCGTGCCAACCTGCGCCATGCACGCCATGCACACCTGGAGGGCGGGTGAAAGGAAAAGAGGGAAGGGGAAGGGGAGACACCACCCGAACAGTGTTTGGGGCAGGGTGCTGATGTGAAAGGTAGAAGAAGGCTTGAATGGGTTTGGGAGGGCAAAGGGGAGCTGGCGCGTCAGCGGGGGCACTGCTTGGGTGTTCCGCCTGGCGTTGGCCCGAACGCGCTGCCATGCAGCACGGAGCGCGCACACACACGCATGCCCGCGGCCGCCCCACCTGCACGAGTAAGGACACAATCTAAGCACAACACGAAACGCAACCACGCAACAGCGGCATGCCCACCTGCATGAGGAAGAACACGATCTTGCCGGGCAGGTAGCCGGCGATACGGTTCACGTCCATCTGGCCCCTGGGGGCGAGGGAAGGGGGAAGAGGGGGAGCGAAGGATGTGGAGAAGATGATGGCGGGGATGTGTGTTCGTCTTGCAGAGCAAACGACGGTATTCGGCGATGCGTTTCCTGCCCACCTGCCCCCTCTGGGGAGAGGAAATATCCGGAAGGGAAGTGTCGTCAGGGCAGGCAAGCGGATGATATACATAGCAGCACGAGGCCGTGTACTTGGCTCTCCGTCACCCCACCCCACCCCACCCCACCCCAGCGCACAGCACCGTGCCCCAACACCATCGGCCGTGCCGTGCCCTACCTCCAGGTTGGGAGTGAGCTTGGGATGTGGTGCACGAACCTGTTGGAGTCTACTTGATATGCAACGCTATGCTAATACACACGCGTACACACATGCACGTGCGCACGTACGTCCTCACCTGCCTGTGACCATGTTGATCAGCTTGATGTAGTGGATGGACCTGCATCATCAGCCACCGGCAAGGAACAACAACAAATCATTGACAACTGTACACTGGCTACCAGCACATGAGTATAGTGCCTAAGCTCCCCCTAACACCTTTCTGTCTATTCTTGTACGAGCAACCTGTACCTGTGTGAGCAAGCGACTGAGCTGTCCGTGATGGATTCGTACACCACTAAGCAACTGCACCAAGGGACTGTGTACCCTGGAGCGACGTACCGATTATGGGCTTGCACACCATGGCTTTGCATGCAGTTTCTTATTTTTCTCCAATATATTTCTTATGTCGCCGCTGCTAAACTTACCTGTCCGTGATGGGCTCGTACACCTCCTCGTACTTGCGGATGCGGGCCTTGAAGTCGAACAGCGACTGCGGGTTGCGGCAGAGGAGGGGAGGGGGAAACATAGTACCAGTAATGTGTGAAGTATAGTGGCATAAGTAGCAGTGAGTTTGAGTAAAGCGGGAGGGAGGGGGACAAAGTACTAGTAACGCGAGAAAGAGGTGGGGGGGCACAGTCCGAAGTGCAGTCCGTGCGTTGCACGGCATCCACGGTAGCACGCTGTGCTGCTCGTGTCGGGTGCCAGGGCGCAGCCGTAACGCAGGGGGCTCCGCCCTTGACATTACTAGAACTGCTGGTGCCTTCCCGCCCTCCCCCAGCTCCCGGTGCCACCGAGGGCAGATGCCCCCTGCGCCCCCTCCGTTCCCGCCTCTCCCATACCCCACCCCATATATACGCATGCCAATGGGCCGCTTAACCCTTGACCATGCGCCCCGGGTGCACCGGTACGCCCTCCGGGCCCCACACGTCCGCACTCCCGCCCGCCACCTGCCTTCTCGATGTCTATCCCCTGGTAGTCAGGGCTGTACTGCATCTTGAACCGGTAGTTCTGCTCCAGGACCTGTACGGCAGCACAACAAGTACGACATGCGCCGGACAACGTGTCAAACAGCAGCACGACTGGACACAAGGTGACCGCTCATAACGAACAAAGCGAGCTGCGCCTGGGTGGCGACGCCTGACACACAGAGTGTCGAGTGGCCCCCTTGCATGCGACAGACCACCTAGAGCTGTACGGCAGCGCTAAGGAGTCGACAGCCCAGCAAGGCAATACAACAGGCATGCCAACTCCTCCTTCACTCTGCATCAGATCCAACGTCCACCACAAAGCCCTGCCCCCACCCCTCCTTCACTCAGGCCCCCTTGCGACAATCAAGTGCGTGCGCGCTGCGTCGAACTGCAAGCGCGTCCCAAACCCGTGGCGTCGATTATGGACGCTGGTGGCCAGCCTCTTACACTGTGCGCAGTCCTCCGTATGAATCCAGCCCGCCCCACCCACCGCCTCGTCCGTGCAGATGGACTCGATGAACAGGTACTGGAACTTGTTGTGGAAGGTGTTGCGCTGCGGGGGAGAAAGGGGGTGTGGGTGGGTGGCAGCGGGCCAGGGCAAGGGGCAGTAAGAGTGCGATGCAGGAATTTGGGAGCGGTTAAAGTGTGCCGAACAAAGGGTTGACACTACGGTGCTTGGGTGGAAAGTGTGGGTCGAAACCCGACCCAGCAGCCACCCTCTCAGCGCGCGGCCCCCAGGTAGCGCCCCACCGCCCGGCAGCCGCCCACCCACGCGGTCTTGTTCCCCAGTGCGCATTCCTGATGTCTCCATCCACCCTGACCCCGCCTCCGACGCGACTACATCACTTTTGTGCCGCTGCCTCGTTCTAGACCCCCCTGCCACAGCCCACACACGCCCCCACGCACCAGCAGGTTCCTGCGCTCATTGGTGGAGTTGGTGGCGTCGAAGATGGCCACCTGGCCCTCAGCTGCAGGGGTGCAGGGTGCAAGGGATACCAGTCATGGTCATACATGGCGCTTGCTGCTGCTGCATCGCACACCGAGCACACGTTGGCACACGCAGAGTCACGCGACCTGAGGTAAGCCACGGGGTCGTGCAGCGCCGCGAACTGCCATGTATCTGTGTGCATTTCCCGCCGCCACCCAAAACCACCCAGCCACCCCCGCCACCCCGCGCTTGCATGCACATGTGCCCCCGCACCCTGCGGCCCCCCGAACCCTCCCCTGAGGGCACTCACGCGACCGCAGGTACGCCATGAGGTCGTCCAGGGCGGCGTGCAGCGCCCGGTTGCGGGCCTCCACGCCAGCCTGGTTGGGGTCATTCAGGGGAGGGAGAGAGCTATTCAGGATGACAGGGGGAGGGGGAACAGTGCAAGCCGACAGCAGCGGGGAAAGGGCTTGCAGCGCACAGCCGCGGGCCTCAACGCCAGCCTGGGTGGACGCGCGCTTGGTTTGAGGGGCCCGTAGCGAGCGCTTGTCGTGCCAGGGACACACGGCACGGGGCAGGTGGCGGAAGGAGGGAAGAGGGCGTGCAGCGTCAGCCTCCCTGCCGGCGTGTGGGAGGGGAGCAGCGGCGACGGGACGGCGTGGGCGTCAAGTGCTATGGTGGGGATAGGGCCAGCAGGGGTGCAGGGGAGCAGCAGCCGGTGTATGTGCTCATGCAGCCAGCCTGGCACCGCGGCATCCACCCACCGCGTTGTGCGAGCCGAAGGAGTCTGCTGTCGGCGCCGGTGGGCTGGTGGCTTAGCCCGCGTGTGCAGTGCTGATGCAGGTGCTAGTGCTCGCCCCGCAACCCTGGCACCGTGTACCGCGCTACCACCCCCCCGGCGAGTGCTAGTGCTACTGCTGCCAGCCTGTCAGCCATGCACCCACCCACCCACGCCCCGCGTTGTGCACCACTACCCACCGCGTTGTGTGCGTCGACGAAGTCGGCGGGTGGGCTTGTGGTGGAGCCCTCATGTGCAAGTGCAGGTGCAGTGCTTGTTCAGGTGATGGTGCTCGTCCCGCCACCCTGGCACTGCGCTACCCACCGCGTTGTGCGAGTCGAAGAAGTCCGCCGTCTGCACCTCCTGCTCCCCCTTCTGCAGGCGGCGGTAGGAGCCCACGTTGAAGTGCCGCGTGTTGTGGCCCAGCCTGCAGGGAACAGGGGGGAGCGAATCGGAGTCGCCGTAAGCAAGCGATATGTTTGTATGTGGTGCAATAAGACGGGAAGCGAGGTGAATCGGTAGAACGGCCGTCTGCTCCGGCTGGACTTGAGGGGGAAGGGGTCAGGAAAAGGGAGGAGGGCAGGAGGGGGAGGCGATAGTTGGGAGGGGGGGGGGGGGGGTACATGGGGATGCGCATGAAACGCAAGGACACCATGTACGGGGGGCTATGGGGAGGTGGTGCGGGGTCGCAACGCACCACCAGAGCGTCGTACATGTCTCGGTTGGCGGAGGAAAGCAAGCTGAGGTGGTGTACCCGTCCATCGGGAGACTGCAATACCAGGGCGTGCTTGGCGTTGTGCGAGGGGGCGTGGGGTGTGGGGCAGGGGCCGCTGCCGCAGGGGTGGCAGTGTCCGCGCCCTCCCCTACATGTACGGCGGGTCCCCAGCCGCGGGCGCTCACCAGTTGAGGTAGCATTTGAGCTTGTTGCACAGGAAGGTCTTTCCCCGCCCCGGCAGTCCCACAAGGATGATGATGAGCTTGTTGCGCTCTGCCACCCGCAGCTGCCGGCACAGGGCCGGGCCTGGCGCGGAGAGGGGTTGCAGGGGGGTTGCACCCGACAGGCCGAGTTTTCAAGGCCAGGCAGCCTGGACCTTGCTCTATACGTTTTGAGTACATGCAGCATGCATTTCTATGTCCATTGCATTCACGCAGCCGTAGTAAGCGTGACTGGCGCGCACGGCTCACCCTCGCTGACATCATGGGAGAGCTCCTCCTCCTCGCCCTCGGTGTCAAGTTCGGACCGTAGCGAAAGGTCCTTGAAGTTAACAGTGCTGCTTGCGATGCGTAACAAAGACTTTGGCGTCTCGGGTTGCGGGCTGGCTGCCCCCGAACGCAACCCCGCAAGGAGCGACGCCGAGGGGCTTCTCCATATCTCGTAGGACATTGCTTGGAGTGAACAAGTACCTCTACTCTAACCGCAGGCCCATCTGTTGCAAAGGCCTTCACCGAATAACACTGTATGTGCCTGCGCTTGGTAACCGCTGCCCTACCGAGCATGCGCGAATGAAGGACAAGAATGTTGCGAGGGGATTAAGCAGCACCGGTGTTGCGGGGGCATCTTGAGGGCTTATGCCGCTCACAGCAGGGGAGTCCCCAGGCGCATAAGAGTAAGACCAAGCAGGACTTCTGTCCATTTTGAAGCTGCCATGATGGGCACAACCTAAACACTGCAGCTGCACAATGCGAATGGGTCTGCCTTGCCTGGTCCTGCAAACGGCTTGTGGAAACCTGACGCATGCGTGCACCCTTCGGGGCATATAAATGCGTGGCATAGCACAGCGTTGCACGGCCCACACCCCTGCACCGTTGCGGCCGTCCAATGCCCATGCGACCAGGCCAAGCAGACGCCTACAGTTCAGCACTGAGTTGCCGGAGTATGACCTGAAAATGACGCCCTGCTGCTGCATCACTTGCCGCCAGCTAGCGGGGGTGGAGCGGGCCCGCCACACCGCACCTGACAAAACGACCAGCGTCTTCGGGTTGTGCTGTGAGTACCGTATTCCATGCCCATAGTATACAGTGCGGCCACCATTGGGGCCTTTACGACAACAAGAACAACCACAAAGGCCAACCGACTCGGGTGCATTCTGCGTGTGCATACCACGCAACGTTCTTCTCATGCTGCTGCCGTCATTATTGGCTTTGAACATGCGTACAGAGATGCCGACAACACAGCCTATGGAATAGGCTCGATAGCCCACCAGCCATGCCATGTAGGGCGGCTCAACCACGGCACGGGTCCACTCACTACATCAACTCTGCACAACACTTGCCAAGCGTGATCTAGCAAACAAACCTCCTGGTGCCCAAATCGTAACCCAGCACACACGTACGGGCACCAAACTGCCCATCACCGCAGGTCATTGAGCTCTATGCCACAGAAAGGACTGTACAAGTGGACATCACGCTCGAGCAGCTGGGCTTCAACTGCTTCCTGCCCTTGGCCTGCGGGGCCCTGCCACAGCCGCTGACATCCCAGCTAGGTGTACCGCAGTATCATTGTCGCTAGACGTGCACCGCACATTGCTGGCCTCGGCCTGCGGCGCCTGCAGCCGCCGTCCTACAACAGCAGCAGCCCGACACTGCACGCTAAGGACTTGAGGTGCGGCTGAAGGCTAGAGTACAAGGTAGCAACAGCAGGGTTGCTGGCACCTCCACGCTTGCCGCCTGCCCGCCAACAGGCGGCTGCAGCAGCGCCTTCCCATCGCCTCCTGCCGGCCCACGTCCCCGCCCATCGCCTCCCACTCGTCCACCACCTTGTCCTCGCCGTGTACTTCCTGAAGCTGCCGGTGGCAAAGCTGCGCGCCCCCGTCCCGTGCATAGGGGCCCTTGGAGGGTACGATTGTGGGGCTGTCCACCATCAGCCGCCGCCACCCTGCCGTCCTCCAGCCGCACCTCCACGTCCACCCAGCGGCGCACCTGGGGCATGAATTCGCCCCTTACTATGACTGATCCGCCGTCGCTGCGTTGACTGACCCGCCGTTGCTGCTGCTGCCGCCCCTGCTATACGCGCCTTGGGGTGCGGCGGCGTGTTGGTGTTGCATCCTTTGCAGCGCCGCCGCCCACTTGATTGCAAACACGCCGTGCAGGCAGCCGGAGGCCCTGGGCGGCCTGCTGCATGGCACTGCCTGAAGCGCCCCCATCACCCGCCGCCCCTGGCAGAACGGCGGCCAGAGCCCGCACCTCGGGGGCTGGGTGCGCCTCTAGCTCCGACTGGGCCTGCCACAGCTGGGCGAGTGCGTCCTTTGTGAACGCAGCGCGCCCGCCGCCTCCCTGCTGCCACCTGCTGGCCGCATCCCGCAGCAGCGCCCCCACCTCCTCCACGTGGGAGGACAGCGCGTCGGGGCCCATCACCGCCACCGCCCAAAGCGCGGTGGACGAGTTGTGCGCCACCACACCCCCACGCGGCAGCAGCTCGACCAGGCGGCCCAGCAGGCAGCCCACCAGCCGCCTGTCGTACAGCCCCAGGGTGGCAAGCGACCGCAGCGTGCTGGAGCACTCCTGCGCCTTGAACTGGTCGCGCAGGGCAGCTGCGGCGTAAGCGGTGCGCTTCAGCAGCAGCTGGGCGTCCGAGGGGCGGTGCCGGGCGTTGGCCAGCGCCCACCACAAGGTCGACCAGCCCAGAGGCACAGCGGTCGTGTAGAAGCCCGGCTGCAGCGCCGCCTCCACGCAGCCGGCGTACCAGGCCTGCCTGCCGTGGCCCAACTTTGCCACGGCCCAGGCGGCGTTGGACAGATCCTGGGACGTGAAACCTTGGAACCCTCGGCCCATGTGGCACTCTGCCGCTAGCGCCGCGATTGCTGCACCCAGCTTGTAGGCCCCTGGCTGTGCAGAGGACTGCAGGTGCGCCACGCCTAGCAGCAGGTTGGAGAGGTCCTGAGGAGTGAAGCCACCCGGCCGCCCCCGAACCCTCTGCTGCACCTCCTCCGCCAGGCGCTGCACCCCCGGAACGCCGCGGCTGCCGTCCAGGCACCCGGCCTCCACCAGCCGGCCCAGGGCCCACACGCTGTTGCTCAGCGCTTGCCCAGTCATGCTCCCGGCAGCCTCCCCCGCGGCGGCCGCCAGGCGTGTCAGCAGCTAGGGGTGGGCGTAGCGCAGCTTGGTGCAGCTCCACAGCATGTTGGAGAGCGCCTGAGGCGTAAACCTATCTGATTCATGGCGGTCTTGCCCAGACAACCACTGCAGCACCGCGGCCGCCAGGCCCTGCAGGTGCTCCGGAAGCGGCACGTGACCGCACCGCTCGTGCAGCCGGCCCAGGGCGTACACCGCGTTGGCCAGGTCCTGCTCATTGGCGTCCCCTCGCAGCTGCACCAGGCACCTGGTGAGGTGGTGCAGCAGCGGCTCAGGGTCGCCTATGTCCACGTCAGGCAGCAGCCGCGCGCACGCCAGCAGGATGTTGGCGCAGGCCTGCGGGCCGATGTCCTCCGCCCACATCTCCACCAGCCGCGTGGCACTGGCCGCCAGCAGCTCGGCATGCCTTTCTGCAACCCCCGACGGCGCCTCCGACAGAGACCAAAACAGGTTTGCTAGGTCTTGCCCGTTGCCCCGGTACACCATCTCGCACCCTCCCTGCGCCAGCCGCCGCAGCAGCTCCTCCGCCAGGGCCAGCTCGTCCCCCTGCCCCTGGCCCCAGCCGTACCCCGTCTTGGCGCAGGCCCACAGCGGTATGAGGCAGTCCTTGGGCTCACGCAGCCGCGGCACCAGCGGCAGGTAGGCGGAGGCCAGGGCGTGCATTACGGCGCGGCGCTGGGTGCACATGCCCTGGTGGTCGCCGGCTGTTGGGGCGGCGGGGGCCGCCCCCGCAGGGAGCTGCGGGTAAGGGATAGGCCCGGCACGGCGCGTGGGGAACTCAGGACGCAAGGTAAAGCTACTGCTTACTGGCTTAATGAGACGCCGGCGCCGTGACATAGCGGTGCGCATGAGTGCTGCGGAGTTTTTTGCTGCAGTCGCCCATGGTATCATGTGTATGCAATGCATGTTTCCCTTGGTCCCAGAAACCCGTACCCATAAGCACCCTTCCTGCCCTACCGAAGCCTGTAAGCGAGGGCACCAACGCGAGCGACACGCGCTCTAATGGCTGGGACGGACCCAAGCGACACCTTCTCAACAGGCGTCTGCCTACCTTCCCCACTAGGTTGAAGGCCGCGACGAGGTCCGACAGCCGCCCTTGCCGCGCCCACTCCCGTGCGCCCCGCTCCACCACCTGTTGCAGCTCCGCCAGGTTGCGGGCGCGGAGGGGGCCGGGCCCGTCCGCCCGGGGCCGTGAGGCGAAGGAACGGCTTGCGAAGGACCGGAAGACCCACGGCAAGGTCAGGCCGCTCCAGGGGCCAGCCGTGACTCCAAGTACACGCGATGCTGCTGAGCCGGCTGAAGGGATACAGCCCTGCAAATGAGGACTCAGCTCCCGCGACACACGGCGTGCTGAACTCTCAGTCCGAGACTCAGGCTCAGAGCAAGCACGACTTGTCCAGCTGGTATCAATATGCTCTTCAGATCTGCTTTCTTCTGTTGTCGCATGTAGATGCTGCGAAGTGTGATGGCAGCCGGCTGCAGCGCTCGAACGGACTGTCTTCCAAAGGCCGCTCAATGGCCCATAGGGAAAAGCTAGCCCCCGCATTTCCAAACATTGTTATGATAGCTTTGTCTCTGCTTGCAGAAGCTCGAGCACTTGCGTTAGCTGTCGACCCTTGCCAAACTACATCCCACGTGACTACAACCAAAGACTCACAGGCAAACCAAGATTGCCTCGCCACGATTGCACACCTTGACAATTGCTTCTGGAGCATATACAGTAAGCAACTAGCGTCACAGGCGCTCTGCCGAGATGGTTTGCTGTTGGCGCACGTGTTGGGTAACCGTACAGTCCTGCCCCTCGCAGGCCCAAACTCGCCCTGCCCCTACTACTGCCTTACCAGTCCTGCTGACACTAGTGTCAGTGCGACATATGGACAGTCCTGTGTGTGTATGTAAACGCATCAGCGTACCTACGGGCACGGACAGGCGGCCACCGCGAACACCGCGTGCGCACACCCGCCCCAGACACAATTCCTTGTCTTCAACCCAAGGCCCGGGCGCCCGGCCCCCAGCCCGACAATAACGCTACACCTACGGTACGCGAAGGACAACGCCTGTAAGGCAACCGCACCAAACATACCGTAAAGGGCAACGCAAGTACAGCGTTCAGGAGGCAAGGCGTACACGGCATCCCCTTCCCCCCACCCGCTCCGCAGCAACTTCGACCTCGTCCCCCGGCCATTTTGCAAGTCAAAAAAACATCCCGCAAGCCACCCACAAGCACATATTTCCCTTCCCATGTACTTCCTGCTGGCCACTTCCCGCTACAGCGCCAGTTCCCAACCGCACGTACGCCGCTGGTACAGACCCCAATTACCTTCACCATGTACAACGCCATGCATGCACAACGCAAAACAAACCGGCATCCCCTAGCCAACGCGCGCGGCGGGCTGCGGGTGCACCAGGAGCACCGGGTCCGCCCCCGCACCGGCCTCCTCCACCGCTGCCCCTGCTGCTGCCCCTGCTGCTTCGGCTGTCCCCCGCGGGCTGAGCAGCAGCGTGAGGTCCGCCAGCGGCGCCCCCAGGTCCGACTCGTACAGCGTGCACAGCTCCGCCGTCTCCTCCCATAGCAGCGAGCGCAGCGGGCTGCCGGGGGACACGTCCAGCACCACCAGGCGGTCCTGCGCGGGCAAGAACAGAATGGGAACCACTCATGGTCATACATGACAGCAAGAGGATTGTAAACCCATCAAGTCACGGTGAAAGGTGCTGTGGGGGCTGCCTGGAGGCACGTCCAGTAACACCACGCAGCCCTAGCGGGTGGGGGGTTGGGTTTTGCGTTGCTCCTCGCAAATTTGTTACAAGGATAGCCACTGCCCGCGCACACACGCACATGGCACCACAGCACGCTTCGCCAATCGGCCGTTCGCCCAAACCACGGAAAAGCATGCACACACCGACACACCTGAGTACACACGCCCGCACCCCGCCCCCGCCCCACCCCACCTGGTACCACAGCACGTTGCGCTGCGCCATGGCCTGCCCGCTGTGCTGCAGGTCGCTGTCCGCCTGGCAGTGGCCCAGCGGGTAGGGGAAGCGCTCCGGGTGGAAGGCGGGGTACTCGCACGCGTGGAACAGCAGGCCCACGTGCCGCCCACTGCCGCCGCCGCCGCCATCATGGGCACCTCCTCGCCGACCCTCTCCTGAGCCAGTGAAGCCAGGCCCGTGCCTTCCGTCAATATTGTTATGGGCATCGGCGTTGTCATTGCCTCTGCAATTGCCGGAGTCGCCTGTCACGGGGTACGCGTTTCCTTGGCCGTTGGTCAGCAGGCACGTCCCGATTTGGGTGGGGTCAGGGGCGGGGCCGGGGCCGTGCCCTCTGTCTGAGTGGGCATGGTGGGAGAAGCGGTGCAGGGTGTGGAGGGCGGCCGAGTGTTGCTTGACGTTGTGACCGTTGTGGTTGTAGTGGTTGTGGTCGAGGTTGTCGTTGAGCTCGTCCGGGTGCGGGGGGGCTAGGAACATGTGGGCGTGGAAGAGGCAGAAGGGGCTCAGCTGCACCTGGCGGTGGGGGTAGGGAGTGGGGCAAGGATGGGGAGGTCGGTTGAGAGGGCTAGCAAGGATTGTGGGAGTGAAATACCGCAATGCGAACGAAGCAGAAGCAATCAGCTGCACCTGGTGCTGGTGGGTGGGACGAAGGGTGGTTGGGGCCAGGACGGCGGACGGGGTGTTGGTGCAGAGTAAGTGCGGTTCGCAATAGAGGGGTCACATACCCACAGCAAGCTAATGGCATGGCTTGCGGCGAAAGTAAAACGCGTGCAGGCGTGTTCCAGTTGGCGCCGCGCCCTCGGTGTCGATGGCCCGAAGGAGAGGGCTATCAGGGTTGCAGTACATGCGCCTCGCTTTGGACTTTTTGCACAATCATGTACACGCGGCGCCCTCCAGGAGTCTCCGCACTGCACTGCGGAGGCCCTGAACAAGGACCATTAGGTGCATGAGCTCACACTAGCGTTCCGCTCACGTGCTGCGCCCACTGCCGCGCAACGGCCCTAAACAGCTCCACCAGGAAGGCCTGTGTCGGCCAAACCCGAACACATGCGAGCAACTTACATGTGGTTCCCTCTGCTGCGCTATGGCCCTGAACAGCTCCACCAGGAAGGACTCCAGGGAGGGGTCGGCCAGGCGGTGGCCCGTGGGGGAGGGGGCCAGCAGGCAGCGCTTGCCTGTGGGGAGGGGGGGGGGGCAGGGGAGGATGGCATGCGGGAGGGAGGGACGGGAGATCGGGGCTCGGCACTCGTGGTGTGGCTGGGTGAGGGGCAAAGCATGCAGCGCGTGCCTTAGGGATGGCATGGGATGGCTGGAGATACGATGCGAGGAAGGAGGTAGAAGGAAGCTGGCAGGCCACGGGGTCGTCATGTTGAGTACAGATGGGTGGTCTGGCAGCTACAGGGACAAATCCTGAGCCATGAGTACATGCAATGGGCCTGGTGCGCGAAAGGAAGGGAACGGAATTAGCGGCATGGTGGCGTGCGGTTCTCAAGAGCACGAGCAGCCGCGAAGAGTGTGGAGCGGGTGCGACCCACCAGTGGATGTCAGGTAGCCGTCGTACTGTACGGCAGGCCCCAGATGCCGTACGAGGCTGGTGGGGTCCGCCTGCAGCTGCCGCAGCAGTTGGTTGACGGCAGGCGGGGGCGGTGGAGAGCGTAGGGTGATGATGCCCTGGGGGTTGCGGTGTCATGGGGCACAGCAGGGGCGGAGCCGAGTTGGGGGAGTTGGAAGGTGTTTGCGACGGGGTCATAGCCAGTTTATACAGGGACTCAGCGTAGTGGCGTTTATGCCCCTGGTCTGCAGGTGGGATAGGAGTCGGGGGCCTTCCGTGAGCCCCCACCAGGTGAGAGAGGGCACCTTCCCGCCACTTGCACTCCGTCGCGATGCGCTGCAAGACGTTACGCGCTAAGCATGCCCTTAGAAGGCTCTGTTCTGCCGGCGTGGGCTGTCCTAGCTGCGCTTGGGTGTATGTGGCGCAGCGAAGAGGAAGCTGGGCAGTGCTGCAGGTCCCGTAAGCGGCGAGGAGCACTAAGCCAGCGGATACCCTGCGACATGCTCGAGCCCTGACCAAGCAGCGGGCTGCCATTTGGCGCCACAGCTTGTAAGGGCATTGCCGCAATATGGGGTGTATTTGCGAATTTGTATGCGTGCTGGTCGTTGTCAGTTAACCCATTTGCATGACCTGGCTACACTGCAAGAACTGTAATTAATCTTGATTACCTGCTTATCGACTGGACATGAGTCGCCGTGGTGGCAAGCAAGGAAAGGAGACTGACCGACATGCGCTCCTCGCGGCAGTGAGTTAGGAGGCCCCGAACCCGTAGCCCGCATGCAAGACAACCACACATCACAGGAAGAACACCTCTCACTTCCGAGCTACAGTCCTCTACCACAAATTTGCCCCGAGCTTGACTGGGGCCTTGGGCTCCCTTGCTGCTCAACCCCTCTGGCTTTGCCGGTCAAACCCGCCCCGCCCGGTGAACGCTGCCCCGGTGCTGCCCGCAGGCTGCCCTTCAGGACCATTTGGCCCGGAGGCTGAGGATGCCGGGGGGCCCGGTGTCGCAGCCCTCGCTGCAGCCGGTGCGTGGGGGGCGTGGGTGCGCAGGACCAGCAGCAGCCCCCTGGTGGCAACAACCCTCGCCACCTTGCGGCCGGCCCGGCCGAACGCATGTTGGCCAAAGCCCACTGGCCCCCATCCACGATTCTGGCACATAACCTAGGGCTGGTTCTCCTTATGCTCCAACTTGGCACAGCGACTCAATCATCCTCACCACGCAAGCCGCGTGTTTCGTCATGCTTGGCAAGGTGTCCCTCCCTCCGTCGGCGTGCCGCAGGGTGCGCCCATGACCCTGGCGCAGCACCTGGGGCTGGTGCCCCGCCCCCCACCCCTGTTGACGGAGGACCAGTGGACCGAGGTGCACCTCAAGTCACGGCTGAGGCAGGTGGGGGACCAGCGGGGAAGCAGCAGAGGGGTGGGCAAGCAGGGGACGGGGAGGGACACCCAGCCTGCGGTGGGGGGAAAGGACAGGGCGGCACGGGCCTGGCCTGGCTCAGGGCTTCTTAGGGCAACGATGGCAAAGGACGTGTGTGAACGCCATAGCCAGGGAAACGGGGACAGTGGGGCGTCGCGTGTGTGGAGGGCGTGGGCGGTGGATCCCGGCTGGGTTGCTGAGGGCGTATTGAAGCACTGGCCTCCCATGAGCACAATCTGCTGTGGCCGCCCTGGGTGCAGTGCTGGGGTAAGACTGAATGGCCACAAGTCCAGGGTCACAGTGACGGGTTGTATGTTTCTCTTCCTTCCCTTTGCATGCGGCCTGCGGGCGCCATGGGACTGCGCTCCTTGTTCGAAGGGCTCCGTGGCGGGCCAACCCTCACCTAATACACTGACCCCTGACTGCTCCCTTGCCACCGCCACCAACACTCATCATGCCCACCCCCAGGACTCTGAGGCGGAGTGTGTCATCTGCAGGGAGGAGTTCCAGGCGGGGGCGCAGGTGGGGGCCTTGGGAAAGGCACTGCACCTCACACCGTGTGCTTCGTTCTAGGTGGAATGGGAACGCGTCGCGACGTCCTAGGTTGAAGGAGGGTGCAGGCAGGGGCAGATTCGCTGCTTGGCTGCCCACGCCTTCCACCGGCACTGCCTTGCGGCCCTCAGCGCACACCTGCACGCAACAAGTTTGCTTAAATCGCTGTGCTGGGTAAGCTTTTTCGAGTTTCAGTACATGGATGTGACACGCCAGGATCCATGCACGCCCACAAGCTAACGCTCCTGTGTCCTCATGTGCTGCAGAGCTACTCCTCACGCCCCAACATAAGTCCGACACGTGCTTCCTGTGCCCGATACATGCACTGCCGTGCTTGCGTTGCGCAATGCGCACCTGTGCCCCCCAAGTGACACTGAGCTGCTGTCACGCATCTCACCGCCACTGCATCTGCGCGCCGACACGCCCAGCCAACACCCCCCTACACAAGACACCTTAATCCACGCCCCACACACCCCAGGTGCTGCTGAGCTGCTCCCACACCTTCCACCGGCACTGCCTGGCGGCGTTCGAGCGCTACTCGCGCTCCCGGGTGTGCCCCCTGTGCCGCTGCCAGCAGTACCAGAAGCGGGTCATCAGGGACGGGGAGGAGATTTACAGGACCAAGTGCGCGGTCAGGTGGGCGCAGCATTATGTGATGAGTCTCTCTGAATCATACCTGAGTCCGTCTGAGATCATGCCTCGTCCGGCCCCACCATGCCATTCGTGCGACACCCCACACAACCCAGGATCCAGACTGTTTCCGTTTGCCGCTTTGCCGCTCCGCGGTTACCCCACAGGATTCAGGCGTGGGTGCGCGGCCACCTGGCGCGCAGGCGGTACAGGGAGCTGCGGAGAAAGCACCCGCCCAAGGACGAAAGGCTGAGGAGGAGGTGGGCGGCGGAGCGCCTGGAGGTGGGCGTGTCGGACTCGTGCTTGCTGCTTTTGGTGTGTGTCACTTAGTGGGTGTGTGTCGTGTGGTGCGTTTGAGGTTTGGTCAAAGACGCGAGACCCGTTGAGCCACAGATCGGCTGTGGACACGCCTCTGTTTGCAATGGGAGCCGAGGACAGGGGCTGAAGGGGAGGAGGTGACCGCGTGCCATGTGCGCGACAGTGGAGTATGGTGGGAACCAGATGTTGGTCGGAGTGTGTAGGGCATGCGCAGGGTGATTGCGTTGGCGACACAGGGAGCGCGCGCAGGAATGGCGTAACAAGTATGTTCTGGCCACGCACCACCACTCGTGCTTGCTAGCGCTGCGCCACGCCCCGTCCTGGTTCCTTCGCCCACCTGCGTACCTGCCAACCCTTACATATGCCGGACTCTTCCAAGCCCCTGCAACTTGTTCCTCCTCCCGACGCGACTTCCCTTCTGCCTACCAGGAGGAGAACTCCCGGCTGCTGCGCCAGCTTGACGACGAGGTGGGGGACCTGGACGCGCTGTTCGCGGAGCTGGACGCCAGCGTGGCGGCCAGCAGGAAGGTAATGGCCCAACATGGTTAGGCGCCTGTGCCGGTTGCACGGTAAGGACATGGTTAGGCACCTGTACCGGTTGCTGCCTGCCTTTGACCTATCCCCTTGCCTCATTTTCGCCCCATTGTGCGAAGCGGTGCCTCAATACTAACGGTCGACTTTCCTCCGCCCAGTCTGCTGCTGACTTGAACACCCGACAGTGTAACACTAAAGCACCCCCTGCTCCTCGCCCCCTGTTCCAGGTGTGCGACGCGGCGCTGCGGCCGCTGGCTGCCCGGCTGCAGGCGGACCTGGTGCAGCGGGAGGGGGCGGCGGGGCGTGCGCGGCACGGCCAGGGGCAGGGGCAGGGGCAGGGGAGAGAGGAGGAGGGGGGCCAAGGGCGGCGGGGCGAGGGGGAGAAGGAGGAGCAGGAGCGGACAGGAATACAAGGTGGGGCTGGGGGGAGGCGGGAAGGGCAAGTGCTCGACGGCTGCGGGATAAATCGTTGGGGTACCCACAGCACGGTGCAGGCCCGTTGCGCAGTCGGGGTATCTGGCTGCAGCGCAAGTGCCTCTCCAGTGAGCGGCCTGCGCCTGCATGGCTCTGTGACCCCCTGTCTTACTGTCAGACAAGACGTTACGTGTCCGCTCGGCCCCACCAGGCCCTGTACTGGTCGAGTCCGCCACGGTAGCCCCCGCGCTGGGGAGAGGCCGGGCCGGGTGTTCGGGCGCCGCAGCAGCTGCAGGGCCCGGGGCGCCTGGGCACCCAGAGGGACGGGAGGGGGCCGGCGGCCCCGCTCGGCCCGCTAGTGCAGCCGAGGTGGACTGGGACGCGGTGGTGGCCCGGGCGCGGGCGCGGGGGGCGCAGGAGTGCCCCATCTGCCTGGGGGCCATTGCGCGCCGCGGAAACGAGGGTGGGTAGCGGCGCAGTTGCTGGGTTAGTGTTGCCGCAGGGCAAACACGTGCTGAGTGCAGCGATGACAGTAGCAGGGGCGGCAGTGGGAGCTGTGGCCCGTGCTGCCTTGGGTGTTCGCGTTGGCATGCACGGTACACAGCGCTTGGCGCTGCCTGGTTGAGCTGCTCTTTCTCCGCCCATGGGCGACACATTCTCACCCGCGTGTGATAGCAACGGCAAGCTTGGTTCCCGCACTCTTTGCTTGCAGGCATCGCGTGGCTGAGCTGCTCGCACTGCTTCCACCTCGAGTGCGTGACGGCGTTCGAGGCGTTCGAGCTGGCCAGCGGAGGCAGCCCCACCTGCCCCGTGTGCAGGGCGGGCTACAAGCGGAGGTGCTTTGCGTAGGGATGTTTAGCACAGGGGAAAGACAGCATTATAGCCAGAATTAGACGTAGTAAGGTGGACGAAATGGAGTCGGCGGCGGCCGCCCCACCTGCCCCGCGTGCAGGGCGGGGTACAGGCGGAGGTGCTTCGCGTAGGGTGGGGTAGGGCTAGCAGGTGAAGAGTTGAGTGTTTCATGAAAGTCGTCGTGGCTAAACAAAACGGAAGCCGTGTCGTGTTGGACGGTCTCGGACAGGTGTTGTTGTTGTGGCCGTCGCAAACTCCAGCAACAGGGCACACGTCGCCGTGGTGATATGCGCAGGGCTGGCTACAGCTCTGGATGCGCACCGTACAGGTCAACACCGCTCCCCCGCATTAGACCCGGCATGTAGTGCAGTGCGGTACACGTAGGTTGGGATGATGAGTGTGCATCCTGAGGCAGTAAGGCCTCTGCGCCCTGGGAGAGTGCCTGGAGGTTTGCAGGTACATGATAATCCTTGGTCCGGGCGGAGATGGGCTGTCGATGACTGCATAATTATGCCACATACCCGATCTCCGGGCCTGCAATGTCGCATGCCCTTGTTAAACACCGGTATTTCTTGGCCCGCCTTTTGCATGAAACCTAACTGCTAACCGCTGACTTCCGACATACTACATACTGACTGCGTTGCTCAAAGGGAAGCCAGGGAAAGGGCCTACCTCTTCAAGGTCTACTTGGAAGGCTTAGGGCAGAGCTCTGGGCCAATGACGATGCGCCCATAGTACGTGCCCTGCGACACGTCGGCACCTCAGTAAACAGAGCCGGTGAGCCCTTGGATTGCAATTGACGCTGAATGGGCGTCTGATAAGGCAAGCCGATACCTACTAAGGCCGACACCCTAGTTCCACTACTGGTGTGGACCAAGGAAAGCCACTC
>VFQN01001576.1_pt1 | contig 37516 bp, 25 predicted proteins | sample 3512371 | NCBI WGS metagenome assembly VFQN01 (sample SAMN10412370, study PRJNA504923) | tailings metagenome | isolation source: Replicate 2 from Balatoc abandoned mine | place: Philippines: Itogon, Benguet | collected 2017-08-28
ACCCGCCGCCACAGCCCCCGCCCCCGCCGTCACCGCCCCCTCCGCCGTCACCCCCACTGCACCCACCGCCGCCGGACGCCCCACAGCCGGAGCCGCACCCGCCGTCCGACCCGGACGCCGCCTGTCGCGGATACCACGTCCGCAGGAAGGCGGCGCCGGTCCCGGCGGCGACCGCCGTCCCGAACAGGGCGACGGCCAGCCCCATGTCCGGTGCCGCCTTCGCCCGCAGGGCGGCGTGTCGGTCGCGGGTCCGCCGCAGGGCCGCCTCGCCGCGGCGCGTCAGCCGCGGGAGCCGGGCGAACGCCGCGACGCCGCCGAAGAGCGCGCCCACCGCCGTCGCCCCGAGCAGGTCGCCAACCGGCTTGCCGTTCGACAGGCCCGTCATCAACCGTGGGACGCCGAACGCGAGGATGACGAGCAGGACCGGGATGAACGCGACAACCCCGAGCCCACCGCGCCGGCCTTCTGGTAGCGCGAACCCCTCGGCCTCCAGCCGCGCCGCCTCCGGGCTGAAGCGCGACTGCACCGCGTCCCGCAGCGCCTTTAGCTCGCTCCGGTTGACCGGCAGGTGGTTCATCACCTCCAGCTCGACCAACTCGAACCCGGACGACTTGACCCCGGGGACGCGGTTCACCACGCCGTCCTCTTCCCGCAGCGCCCCCGCCGCCGCGAGCCGCGCGACGGCGGCCGCCGTCAGCCGGGGGTAGCCGCCGGCGAGGTACGCGGCCTGCTCCCAGGTCAACACCTGCTCCTCGTCGCCGGGGTAGGGGCCGGGCACGCGGCGGGCGTTGCGGAGCACACGACCGGCGACGATCGCGGCCAGGAGCGCCGGGATGAAGAAGCCGAGGAAGTCCGCCCCGACGAGGTTGAACGGGTTCAGCCCGCCGTCGCAGCCCGGTACGAACACCGCGAGCGCGATGAGCGCCGCCGTGAACTGTACCGCCCGCACGACCGGCCGCTTCGGGACCACCCAGTTGCGGGCGGTGTTCACGACGCGGTGACGGAGGTCGTCGCCGAAGCGCTCGGCGGCGGCCGGCCAGATGTCGGCCGCCGCCGGTTCGCCGAACGCCTCACGATACGCGGCGAGCGTGTGGGCGTACATCTCCAGGTGCTTGCGCCCCTCCGCCGGACCGCCCTTCGTCGGCTCGTGGTGCAGCGGCTGTTCGAGCACCTCGCCGCAGAACCGCTTCCAGTAGCTGCGGGTGTACGTGAGGTGGAGGTGCCACGCGGCGTCCACGTCTTCCGACGGGCAGACCGGGCCGCACCCGGCCGCGGCCAGGAACGCGAACCGCTTGTACTCGCGCACCACCCGGTCGGCGTAGGGGCGCGGCCAGCCGTTCTCACGGGCGAGGCGGGCGGCGAAGGGGAGGGCGGGGACGTCCGGGCCGTCGATCGAGAAGCCTTCGACCCGGGCGAGCAGCGCGGCACGGTCGGGCGTCATGCGGCACCTGAAGTCGGGATCGGGAGCGCGTCTACAGGGTACTTCGTCGGGCCGGCTGGGTCGTGTGTGAAGATGCGATGAAGTCCGCGCCGCCGGCGTGCTAGGCTTTGGCGCCCGCAGTGTCGCCCGTCACCGAGGTGTGGTCTCATGGCCGCGACGGCACAGATCCTGGCGTGGAAGTCCGAGGGGCGGATGGAGGGGTTCGCCGAAGGTCTGGCGGCCGGGCTCGTGGAGGCGCGGCGCGACGACCTGATGAAAGTCCTGCGGGTGAAGTTTCACCAACTCCCGCCCGAACTCTCCGCCGCCGTCCGCGGCTCCTCCGACCTGACCGCCCTGTCGCGCTGGTTCGACGCCGCGCTCGCCGCGCCGACGCTCGAAGGCTTCGGGCTGCTCATTCGGGGTTAGTGTTTGGTGTTTGGTGTTTGGTGTTTCGGCTGGGTGGTTCCTTTCCGCGTAGCGGGATGTTACCCTCCACTCAACCTCTCCGGCGTGTGCCGAACACGAAACACCAAACACGAAACACGAAACATGCCCACCATCATCGCCACCTGGCCGTTCGGCCGGCTGGCCGCCGAAACCGGCCTCGCCCGACTCGCCCGCGGGGACGCCGCCCTCGACGCCGCCCTCGCCGGGGCGCAGGCGGTCGAGGACGACACCACTAGTCGCACGTCGGTCGGGTTCGGCAGCCTGCCGGACCGCATCGGCCGACTCACCCTCGACGCCTGTGTCATGGACGGCCGCACGCTCTCGTGCGGCGCCGTTGCCGGGCTGGAGCACGTCCGCCACCCGGCCGCCGTCGCCCGGCGGGTGATGGAGAAGACGCCCCACGTCCTCCTCGTCGGCGAGGGGGCGAAGTGGTTCGCGCTCCAGGAGGGCTTCCCGCTGGAGTACCCGTACACCGTGGCCGCCATGCGCGAGTGGGAGGAGAAGAACCCCGCCCGCCGCCCGCCGCCGAAGAAGGACGGCCCCGCCCAGATGGCGGACATCGACGAGCACAACCACGACACCGTCACCGTGCTGGCGCACGACCAGAAGGGGAACCTCGGCGGGGTGTGTACGACGAGCGGGCTGGCGTACAAGCTGCCGGGCCGCGTCGGCGACTCGCCGATCATCGGCGCCGGGCTGTACGTGGACGACCAGGCCGGCGCCGCCGGCGCCACGGGGGTGGGCGAGGAGATCATCCGCATCGGCGGGAGCCTGTTCGTGGTCGAGCAGATGCGGGCGGGGAAGACGCCCCAGGAAGCGTGCGAACTGGCGTGCCGGCGGGTGAACGCCGCCGCGGCACGGCGCGGCGTGCATCCGGCGCAGGTGGCGTTCCTGGCGCTCGACCCGCGCGGCAACCCCGGCGCAGCTTGCACCCAGCGGGCCAACTTCGTCTACGCCATCGGCCGCGACGGGCGCGTCGAGATGGTCCGCGCCCGCGAGGTGCCGCCGACCGCTTGAGCGGTGGAGGAGATCGGGAGTGAGGGGTGGGGAACGCGGAACGCCCGGGGGTGACCCCGGGCGTTCGCGTGGCGGCTGGGCGAACCGGCGGTTACTCCCGAATCCGGCCGCAGTACGGGACGAGCAACTGGTGCGGGTGTGTCGGCGTCAGCGGCCTGAAGTCGCCGGGGTAGGTCGGCCGCCCCGGCACCGCGTTCGTCACCAGCGCCCCTGCCGGGAACGTGCGGCCGGTGTACGGTCCCATACCCGGCTGCTGCACGGTGATCTGCGCCGTGTTCGGCGTAACCGCGGTGTCGATCGTGATGTTAGAAATGTCCACCTGGATGCGATCGATACCGGACCCGACGAACAGGCTGCGCGTCTGACCACCGGGGGCCGGGTTAGCGGCTGTCAACGTGACAATCTGACCGTCCGACGCGATCGACACCGTGTTATTCGACGAATTGGCGACCGCGCCGGACAGGGAGAACGAACCCCTCCCGTTCGTGCCGTCCAAGGTGAACCCGTTGGCGATCGCCGCCTGGAACGGGTTGGTCACGATGCTGTCGCTGTTGGAATTGGTCACGACCGCCTGTGTTCGGTCCACGACGGCGAAGTACTGCCGCCGCATGTCACCGGGCACCTCGCGGAACGCCTCCGCCCCGATGTAGGGGCGGAGCAGACTCGTCGTGGACGGGATCGACTCGTAGTGCGGCTGGCTAGGTGCGTTCATTCGCACGTTGTGGTACACGATGGTTACGTGGACGCCGAACACGTTGCTCACCGTCGTGGTGTTGTTGAGCATCTTCCGCAGCGCCTCGGCCTGTAGGTACGGGTGGACCGCGTTCGTACCGACCGTGTAGGCCAACGGCATTACTCCCAAGGTCTTCGTCGCGTCGTTCGGGTCGGTCCGCACGTCGGACCGCAGGAGGGTGTCCTGCAACCCGGGGCCGAACGGCGTCGCGTTCGGCGTGGGCATGGCCCCGTCGGTCGCGGCCGAACTGCCGCCGCCCACGAGGATCTGTCCCGGGGCGAGGTCGGCCGTCTTGGGCATCCCCGCCTCGGAGAGGCCGAACGCCTTGAACGGCCGGTCGAGGTTCTTCCAGTTCCCGTCATACGGGTCGTCGTCGATCGTCTTGCCCGGCGTGGTGGTGAACACCTGGGTGGTACCGTCGGCGAGGAGGCGCTGGCTGAGCCCGTGGGTCCGGGAGCGGATGAAGCGGCCCCAGATGGTCTTCGCGTCGGTGTGGTCGGCCGGGTTGAACACCTCGCCGACGCTGAACACGTTCCCGGCCTGCGGGTCGAGCAGCGCGAGCAGCACGCGCGGGTCCTGGACGGTGTTGATGTTCACCTTCCCCTGCACCCGCCCGCCCGTCGCCGTCCCGAACGTCCGCGACTTGCCGCGGAGCAGCTCGAGCGCGCGGTACAGGCCGTTCCGGGCGGAGCTGGCGTGCTGCTCGGCGGTGCTCGTCTGGAACGCCGGGAACCCGTGCGTCGCGTCGTAGGTCGGGTAGCCCTCGGGCGGGTTGGTCGAGCCGACGGACGGCACGCCGAGCCACGGGGCGACCCCGAGGTTGCGGCGGACGGCCTCGTTGGGGTTCTGCGGCGGCTGGAACGTGTACTGCGTGACCAGGTGCGGCTTCACCGCCTGGACGTAGAGCAGCTCCAACTCGTTCACCAGTGGCCGGTCGAGGTGGATGAACCAGTCGAACGGCGCCATGACCGTGTCGCTCAGACTGGCCGGCGTCGGCGGCATCGCCGAGGGGGCTCCGTTGGTGAACGCCGTCGCGGTCGGGTCGGTGGCGGCGTTGCCGTTGTGCCGGCCGAACGTGTGCTTCGGCTGGTTCGCCGCGCCGACCGCGGTCTGCGCCAGCAGGAACGAGTTCGGGAAGGCGAACGTCGCCACCGCCGGGTTCATCGGCGTGTCCGACTTGGACTGCCCGGCGAACGGCTGGACGCGGCCCACCGAGAACCGGTCGGCCATCGGCACCCCGCCCGCCGGCGTGGTCACGCTACTGCTGTACACCCCGTCGTTGGCCGGCACGTGGTCCATCACGTCGACGGTGACGTAGGGGTTCGCCGGCGACTCCGGCTCGTACGGGTTGGCGAGCCGGCGCAGGAGCACGACGTGCCGGCGGAACTGCGAGGTGGTCTGCTTCAGGTCGAGGGTCTTGAGCTCCGGGTCCGCCGGGATCAGGTACTCCATCGCCCCACCCATCGGGGTGGCCATGCCGGGCACGACGGCGGCGGACTGGATCATTGTGTCGAACGGGGCGGTCGCCATGCCGCCGTTGGTCGGGTCGAATTCGTCCGCCGGGCGGGTGCTGTTGGCCGTCGGGCCGACGATCACGAAGCCGTTGTCCGGGTGGGCGCTGCCCGGGTTGTACTTCCCCTTGTTCGGCTTGATGACGACGTTCGCCTTCATGCCGGCGCCGGCGTCGCGGATGTCGTAGTCGATGTCCGCGGCCGCGCCCTGCGGCAGGTCGCCCTTGACGTTCAGCGGCTTGGCGAGCTCGGTCGCCACGTCGTTGGTGAACCCCGTCTTCCCGTTCCGGGCGATGGTGATCTTGTACGGCCGGATCGACGCCGCCCCCTCGACGAACGTGACCGAGCCGTCGCCGATCGGGCCGGTGCCGGAGGCGTAGGGCGTCGTCGTCGGGTTCACCAGTTCGACCCAGAAGCGGACGTGCCCCTCCTTCGTGGGCATCCCGTTCCCCTTCGTGGCGATCATGTCGCCCGGGTCGTTGGCGACCTCCGAGTACACCTCGTTCAGCAGCAGCCGCGGCATCTCGACGCCGAAGACGATGTGGTTGCCGATGTACTCGTCGGTGGCCGGATCCCCCGCGCTCCCGTTGACAACGACGTCACTCACGTTCGTCGCGTGTGTCGAGCCGTCGGTGTAGCCGATCGACCCGCCGCCGCTCGGGCGGAACACGAACACCGTGCTCACGTCGTCGGTGTCGACGTAGTCGACGATGTTGGCGGCCAGCTGGGCGAGGTAGCGGACGCCGTGGAACTCGTTCGTATCCCGACCGACGTTCACCTCGACCTCCCCCGTGTTCGGGGTGATCGTGGCGAGCGTCACGTCATTCATCGCCGTGGAGTCGTACTTCCGGACCTCGATGGTCGCGTCGGACTTGACGTTGATCCGCCCGGCCGTGGCGACGAGCAGGCGGGCGAAGACCTCGCGGGCGAGGTTCTGCCGGTCGGCGGCGGCGTTCGTCGAGTTGGCGATGTTCCCCGAGCTGATCGGCTGCGGCGTCGGGTCGTCCTTCATCGTCATCGCGTTCGGCGTGACGTTCGGCGCCGCGGCCAGGTCGCGGTAGTCGGCGAGCGGGCGGTTGATGTCCAGCGCCGGGAGGATCGCCGCCGTACCGCCGGCGTTCAGCGTGTCGCCGAGGGCCGCGTTCGCCGGGTGGATTCCCTTGTCGGGCGCGAGCGCGAGCGCGGCGTCCGCCTTGTTGTTCGTCGAGCTCGGCCCGAACCGCGGGCGGTCGAGGTCGGCGCTGAGGGTGGTGAACAGCAGCCGCCGGCCGTGCGCCGGGTCGTTGCGGTACTTCGACGTGCCGGGCGGGTAATTCGTCGCCGCGTCGCCGACCAGCGACTTGGTCGAGGGCACCACCCCCGGCCGGTTGGCGACCGGGGTGAGGTTCGGGAGGCGGGCCAGGGTGCCCTGGTTGTACAGGTCGTACTCGCCGGCGTACCGCTGGCGGAGGCGGCGGGTGTCGGCGTGCGGGTAGGTGGCGCCCTCGGGGAGCGGGTTCAGCGCCCCGCCGGCCGCGAAGTTCCCCCACTCGCCGGGGTTGTACAGCGACGGGTGCTGGTCCGCCTGGGTGGTGCCGGTGTTGTCGTCGTAGAAGCCGGCCCCGCCGTAGTTCGCGGTCACGTTGAACGGGTTGGTCGGGAACGACGGGATGCCGAGCGGCACCCCGGTGCCGGTGGCGTCCCAGCTGACCAGCGACGCGGCCGTGAACCGCCCGGCGGACGGCCCGAACAGCTGCGACCGGGTCTGGTTGCGGGTCCGCGCCACCCCCGTCGGCCCGTACCACCGCGACGCCACGATCGCGTTCGCCTCGGCGACGAGGGTGGCGTCCGAGACGGTGGTGTCGAACGCCCGGGCGAGGCTCACCTCCCACGGCCCGAGGCCGTGGTGCGAGGTGTGGTTGAAGCCGGTGCCGCGGACGTTCCCGTGGGCGTTCAGGTTCAGCAGCCCGTCGAGGTCCGCGACCAGGATCGCCGCGAGCGGCTTGACGAACCGCCCGCTCCCCGCCGGCCACTCTTGCGGCGGCATCCCGACGTCCACGAGGATGCTGTCGTTGTGCTGGACGCCGACCCCGCCGATCAGGTTGAACACGTCGCCGGTGACGCTGGTGTCCTGGTTCGGCCGCGGGTAGCCGATGACGTCGCCCGAGCGGATCTTGTCGTCGATCAGTTTGTACAGCTGGGCCAGCTGGCCCGCGTTGGTGTAGTTGCTGAGCTTGGCGTTGAGCGGGTAGGGCAGGCCGGCGGCGGCGAAGTCGCCCGGGAGCAGCTGGTCGATCGGCCGCGGGCGGAGGATCTTCGCCCGGCCCTCGGGGATCACCCAGTCGGTGTTCGCCGCGTACCCCGACTTGTCCGCCGGGTCCGTGGGGTTCCACGGCTTGAGCCGCTCACCGGGGTCGACCGGGGCGGGCGCCGGGTTCCCGCCGAGGCCGACCGGGTTGCTGTTGAAGTGCCACGGCCGGTAGTACGACGGCAGGAGCATCTCGCCGGTGCCCGGGCTGAGCGACGCCAGGTAGAAGTTGTTCAGGTCCGGGTACGTGTACGGCGCGGCCTTCGAGACGTAGGTCTGCCCGGTCGTGGTCAGGTCCCCGGTCTGCACGGGCAGCCACGGGGTCGCCCGGGGGGTGGGCGCCGGGGCCGGGGGGAGTTGCGACTTGTCCCACGTCCGCGGCGGGCCGGTCATTTCGGGGTCGAAGGCGTAATAGATCGGATCCCCCGCCGCAGTGACCCCGACCGCCTGCGGGGTGTAGTTGACGACGTGCCCGCGGCTCGGGATCACGTCGAACGGCGCGGCCATCCTCTCGTGGAAGATGCCCTGGCCGGTGTACGGGTCGGTGGTCTTCCCCTGCCCGCCGTAGAGGGTCGACATCAGGTCGTGCCCGCGGAGCGCGGTCAGCTGGTTGTCGTAGGCGCCGAAGGTGATCTGCCCGAGCACGGTCTCGGCGTCGGAGTCGAACGTCGGGACCGGGGCCGGGGTCATCAGCCCGTTGCGGGTCTCCGACTCGCGGTGGTAGCGGGCGGCCAGCGCCTCGCCGTCGGAGTAGAAGACGAAGGCGATGCCGATGACGGCGAAGATCGCCAGCAGGGCGAGGACGACGACGAGGATGGTCCCGCGGCGGCCGGCGGCGGGCCGGCGGCGGGCGGCGGAAGGCCGAGACATGGCGGCGGCTCCGGTGGTCCGGGCGGTGGTCGGGTCGGGCGACGGTTACGGGTTGCGGGCCGGGGCGGCCCGGGGTTGTCACAGGTCTTGGACGATCGTCACCTGGCGGGCGCCCTGGTACTTCGGATCCCAGATGCGGATGCGGATCTGGACGGCCTGCACCCGGGCGAGGATCGGCGGCACGCGGTCGCTGGAGTTCACCTCGCCGCTGGTCGTGTTGATGTTGCTCGTCCAGTCGGCGTAGCCCTGGTTCCAGCTGTCGAAGGTGCCCGCGGCGACGACGGTGTTCGCGCCGCGCGGCGGCTTGGTCGGCGGGAACGTGTCGAACGGGTGGTCGCTGGTCCCGTCCGGCGCGTTCGCGGTGTTGAACCGCCGCGGGTACAGGGCCGGGTTGGTCACGACCGGCAGCATGTTGTCGGGCGGGGGCACCGCGTACACGACCTGAACCTCGAACGAGATCACGTTGGAGAGCAGGGTGTCCTCGCCCGGGCGGGAGGCCATCGGGCCGAGATCCTTGTCGAGCTCGGGGCTGGTGCCGACCGGCGCGTACCCCGGCCCTACCTGGGCGGTGGAGGAAACCCAGCGCGTGCCGCCGAGGCGGTTCCACGGGCTCGTCAGCTCGCCGAGGGTGTTCAGGTATGCGGTCGTCGGGTTCGGCTGCCCCATGCTCATAACGGCGTGGTCGTGCGGGGGAGGCGGCCACGGCCGGTCGCGGCGGTCGGTGTCGTTCACCGCCACGATCCGCTGCCGGCGGACGAGCCGGTACAGCGGGGTGGTGCCGTTGATCCCGCCGCTCGGGTTCGGGTCCAGGAAGTACGCGATCTCGGCCGCGGTCGAGCGGTACGTCTTGCCGCGGACGGTGGCCGAGTAGTAGTCGTCGTCGGACAGGCCGCCGAGGACCGACGTGAAGTGGAGGTAGTGGTTCGTGTACCGCCCCGAGCGGATGCCGTCGGTGTCGGCCCCCTCGTCCACGTTCGCGCCGCCGAGGGCGGCGCTGCCGATCCGGAAGAACCCGTTCTCCGGCGCCCGCCACTCGACGGTGTTGTTCAGGGCGTCCTTCATCCGCACCTTGGTGTAGTAGCCGGCGTCGCCCTTCTTCTTGGTCGGGTCGGTGTCGACGAAGCACTTGTCCCACCGGAAGTCGCTCAGCTTGACCTCGACCCCGTTGGCGTCGAGGAAGTGCTTGGCCTTCAGGTCGGCCCGGAGCGAGGTCGTGGCCCCGCGGAGCTGGTCCATCATGTCGCCGGTGCTCTTCAGCTGGCGCATCGTGTCGATGCCGAGCTGGAACGCCGTCGCCAGGATGGCCATGATGAGTACGCACACGGCGGCGGCGACCATCAGTTCGACCAGGGTGAACCCGGGGCGGGCTCGGCGGGTCGCGGCGCGGATCATGGTCCCCTCGCGGGTCGGGCCGGGGCGGGCGGCCGGGGTACGGGGTTACGGGGCGCGGCCGGTCACAGGTCCAGCGGCACCTGCCGCACGAACACCTCGCACACGCCGTTCAGGTAGATGAACCGGCGGTAGTCCGCGGGCAGCGGGGTGAGCCGGTTGTCGGTCGGGCCCATCCGCGGCGGTTCGACGTCCGCCTTCAGCGGGATGTCGAGCTCGACGTCGGCGCCGCCCGTGCCCGGGTCTTCCGTGATGCTGGCGACGCGGTAGAAGTTGGCGTTGCGGATCCACGGCTGGGGCGGGGTGGGCTCTGTGAACGCCCCGACACCGTCCTTGATGGACGGATTGGTGAACGCCCGCCCGGTCGAGTCGGCGGCGACGACCGTGGCGTCCATCAGCCAACCGCCCTTCTGGACGGGCGGCACCTCGCCGGGGCGGAAGCTAATGCGCGTCTGGCCCGGCTGGGCGAAGGACGGGGTGTAGACCTCCTCGCTCCCGGCCGGGGCGTACATCGGCGCCCGCCGGTCGAACACCACCACCGTCACCGTCGCCGGCGCCCGCGTGCTGTCGGCCTTCTGGACGACCCACAGCCAGTTGTACCGGATGTCCCGATCAATCGCGCCGGACGTGGTGTCCGGGCCGCCGGTCCCCTTGTCGTACCCCATGCCGTCGAGCAGGGTGCAGACCCGCTGGGCGAACAACCGCTGGTCGGCCGCGGTCGGTGCCCGGGCCGTGTCGTTCACCATCGCGAGGGTGAAGCGCGGCAGGGCCGACGTGTGGCGGTACGCCGCCCAGTCGCCGTTCCCGAACCCGGCGTCGCCGACCCAGCCCCCGCGACCCGTCCCCGAGAACGAGGCGGCGCCGCCGCGGGCGACGTAGCCCATCGGGTCGATCACCACCGGGTAGCTCGGGATCGCCCGCCCGGTCGTCGGGATCAGGTACTTGCTCACGCTCGCGGAGCCGGGGTCGTTGAGCGCGCCGTACCACCGCTCGTAGTTCCCGGTCACGCCCGTGAGCCGGTTGGGGGTGGAGTTAATCGCGTCGGTCTTCGCCTCTTGCACGTACCACCGGAGGAAGGCGTCGGCCTGGCCGGCGGCCTGGGTGGTGCGGTCGTCCCGCAGCGCCTGCGCCATGTTCAGCGCGCCGAGCGGGAACAGGGTGAGGATGGCGATGGTGCCGATCCCCATGATGAACAGGGCGACCAGCACCTCGGTCAGCGACAGCCCGGGTCGGCGGGTCATGGTCGTCTCCGGTAGGCCGGCGCGGGCCGGCGGCCACTCCAACGCGAATCGGGCGACGCCAACGTCAGGGCGACATCGCTTCCTTCTCGGCCAGGAAGTACGGGGTGAAGTACGTCACCGGCGCTGGGGCGGACGTCCGCATTCCGTACTGCCCGGTCGTCACGTCCGGCCACATCACCGGGAACACCCCGAGGGCGCCGGTCTTGGCCTTGAGGCCGACCAGCTGCTGCTCCCCGCCCTGCTGGAACGCGACGGGGTTGTACGTCGGGTGGGGTGCCTTGTCGTTGTCAGCCGGGTTCCCGTCGTACTTCGTGTAGTCGCGCACCCACAGGTAGATCTGCCCGGACGAGTCCGGGTCGATCACCTGCCCGTTCGGGGCGAACATCACCTCGTAGTCGGTCTTCACCCTCGACCCGTCCAGAAGGGTCACCACCCGGACCGCCGGGACGCTCGCGTCCAGGTCCACGCACACGTTCTTCGGCAGGGTGACGTTCGGCTCGCCGAGCAGCGGCCGCGACCGCGGCTCGATGGCGAACCGGTACACCCGCTGGTTGTTCCCGCTGCCCATGAGCGTCGTCGGGTAGTTGAACAGGGTCAGCTTCCAGTCCACCGTGGTCGCCGGGGCCGCCGACGGGCGCAGGCCGGTGTCACTTCTGATGTCGAGGATCTCGAACCGCTGGGTGCGGCCGAACGCGTCCGGACCCAGGACCGGGCAGTACAGCTTCGGGAACCAGTTCGCCCCGAGGTCGTTCTCGATGACGTCGAGCACCTCCCGGGCCGACGGGTTGAACGCCGGCGGGGTGAGCGGGACGTTCTTCATCCAGCAGACCGGGTTGTTCGGGTCGGTCTTGTAATCGAACTCGACGAACGGGTCGCCGACGCCGGTGATCGGGCTGGTCGGCCGGGTGAGGCCGTAGGGGTTCGGGACGATCGTCGGGGCGGCCTCGATGTACTGCATCTCGGTCGACCACGCCTCGTTCGTCTTGGCCGGGGTGCTCGGGTCTTTGGACACGATGAACCGGATGCCGCGGCCGTTGTTCTCGCGCGTCGCCCGGGCCTTGGCGATCATCAGGTGCTGGCGGATGGTCGCCGCCGCGTCCGTCGTGCGGTCGTTGTCGATCGCGCTGGGGACGACGGCGATGGCGATCGCCGCCAGGACGGCGATGACGGTCATCGCCACCAGCAGTTCGACCAGCGTGAACCCCGCCCGGCGGCCGGGCGGGAGCGGCGCCGCGGTCATGTCAGTCCCCCTTGTTGCCCTGGCGGGTCAGCCGGTAGCCGAACTGGTCGTCGGTGTTGCCGGTCAGGTCGAATGCCGCCGACTTGCCGTTGTCCGGCAGGTCGCGCGACCCCACTCCCGCCGAGATCACGGTGGCGATCTTGTTCTTCCCGTCGAAGTCGGTGGCGCTACCGGCCGGCGGATTCGGCATGCGGAACACGGCCTTGACGGCCTCCGCCCGCGGGTCGGGCGTGTTCAGGCTCTTCCAGTTCTTGAGCCGGCCGACCGGGTCGAGCGGGTCGGTGATGGTCAGGTTGGCCCGGACGTACGGCGTGCGGTCGAGCTCGCCCGTGGCCGGGGTCTGGAAGAAGCGGCGGAACGCGACCGGCACGCCCCAGGCGTCTTTCAGCGCCGGGAGCGTCACCCTCTGGGGCGGGGTCACGGCCGGCGGCGAAACGAACTCGATCGAGGTCTGCGCCCCCTGGGTGGCGTCGCCGATCTCGAAGTTCGTGCCGCGGCCGCCCTGGCGGAGGATGATGTGGAGCAGGGCGGCCGACTCGGTGAACTCGTCGCCCACCACCGCGTTCGTCGTCGGCGCCTGGACCTCCTTGAACGCCGTCGAGGGCTGGAGGACCACCGTCTGCCCGTTGGCGGTGAGCGTGATAGCGGTCCGCGCCTCGGCGAAGGACTGCGGCAGGCTCCGCCGCAGGTTCATGTACATCCACAGGCCCTCGGCCCGGTCCACGTCGCCGTCGCAGATCGTCACCATCTGCACGAACTGCGGGTGCTTGACCGGCTGGGTGTAGCTCCGCCGGTCGTCGCGGCACTGGTCGCAGATCGCCTTCCACTGGTGGTCGAGGGCGAGCTGGAGCTTGGTGAGCGTCTGGTCGGTCACCCGCGCCTGCTGGCCGTCGCGCACCCGGCCGATCCCGGCCGCGACGAGCGCGGCCAGGATCGCCAGAATGGCGATGACGACGAGCAGTTCGATCAGGGTGAAGCCCGCCCGCCCGGCGGGGCGCGTGTCGTAGCGCATGGAGCCCTCCGGTCGGGGTCAGTTCTTGGAAACCAGCGGGCCTTCGTTGAAGTTGCTCACGTCGTCCGCGCCGTTCTTCTCCTCGGCGTAGTCGCCCTGCCCCGGCGTCCAGATCCCGCCCGCACCGAACCCGTGCGGGGCGGTCACCTCGTCCGTGCCGTTCTCGCCGGCCGAGATGAGCTGGAACCCGCGGAGGTTCAGCGCCTTCCCGCCGAACGAGAACGCCTGCACCGAGGTGCCGTTGAACGTCAACTTCTCGTTCGGTTCGTAGCTGTTCTGGAGGCCCGGGGTGAACGGCACGCGCCCGGGGTAGAAGGTGAAGTAGGCGTAGGGGCTGCCCCACGGGTCCAGGAGCGACGAGGCCCCGGTCGCGGCGCCCGGCGACCCCATGTTCTGCTTGTACTTCTTCGCGTCGAACGTGATGAACGGCCCGATGCGGTTCGTGGCCAGCTTCTCGAACGGCTGCTGCCGGTTCGTCGAGAACCCGCCGAAATCGGTCAGGTCGCTACCGCCGGTGAGGAAGAACAGCAGCGTCTGGTTCGCGTCGAGGTCGGCGTCGACGGCGCCCGTCGAGAACCCGGGGGGGGTGGTGGTGGTCGGCAGGGCGGGGAACAGCGACTTCAGGTAGATCGCCTCGGGGGAAGACGTACTAACCTGGGCGCCCGTCGGGGCGTCGTAGTACTGCGCCCGCAGGCGGAAGTAGCCGGTGCCGGGGGCGCTGCCGCCGCTCGGGATGTAGCCGACGTTCATCTTCGCCTTGTACGCGCCGATGGCGTTGCTGATCTGCGCGATCTCGGCGGCCGCGGCGGTCCGCTTGGCCGACCGCTGGACGCGGACGGCGACGACCGAGATCAGGCTGACCAGGATGGCGATGATGCCGATCACCACCAGAATCTCGACCAACGTGAAGCCCCGTCGCGGGGCGGCTCGCCGGATCATGGCGTTCTCCTTGTGCGGGTGGGGCGGCGGGGATGAGAGTTCTTAGCTCACCCCCGCCGGGGCGGCACCAGTTACTTGCTGAGCCCCTCGAGCAGCTTGATCAGCGGCAGGAACAGCGAGATCACGATGGCCCCGATGGTGAACCCGAGGAACACGATCATGATCGGCTCGAGCAGCGAGATCAGCGACTTCACCAGCGTGTCCACGAGCTCGTCGTAGAAGTCGGCGACCTTGTACAGCATCGTGTCGAGGTCGCCGGTCTCCTCGCCGACCTCGACCATGTTGGTCACCATGTCGTCCACGAGCCGCGACTCGCGGAGCGGGTCGGCGATCGTCTCGCCCTCGCGGATCGACTCCAGCACCCGCTGGAACATCCGCTCGAAGACGGCGTTGTTGGCCGTCTCCTTCACGATGTTGAGCGCCTCCAGGATCGGGACGCCGGACGCGATGAGCGTGCCGAGCGTCCGCATGGTGCGCGACACGATCGTCTTCTCGATCAGGTCGCCGAGCACCGGCACCCACAGTATCGCCCGGTCCAGTGCGTAGGTTCCGGCCCGGCTGAGGCGGATGAGTTTGATGAGCAGGTACACGCTCAGCGGGAACATTGGGATCGTCCACCAGTAGTCCGCCATCCAGGTGCTCACCTTGATGAGCGTCTGGGTGGCCCACGGCAGCGTCAGCCCGAACTCGTCGAAGATCTTCTTAAACTTGGGGATGATCGCCACCATGATGAAGGTGAGGATCGCCACCGCGACGAAGATGACGACGGCCGGGTAGACCATCGCCCCGATGACCTTCCGCTTGAGCGTCTGGCCCTTTTCGAGGAACTCGGCGAGGCGCTGCAGGATCACTTCCAGGGCGCCGCCCGCCTCGCCGGCGCGGACCATGTTGACGTAGAGCCGGTTGAACACCTTCGGGTGCCGGCCGAGCGCCTCGGACAGGCTGGAGCCGCTCTCCACGTCGTCGACCACGTCGATGAGCGAGTTCTTCAGCACCGACGGCTTCATCTGCCGCTCCAGGATGCGGAGCGACCGGAGCACCGGCAGGCCGGCGTCCTGGAGCGTCGAGAGCTGGCGGGTGAACGTCACCAGTTGCTTCAGCGACACGCCGCCGATGGTGAACGTCTTGCGGCTCTTGCCGGTCTTGGCCTTCTTCTTCCCCTTCTTGCCCTTGTCCGTGGCGGTGAGCTTGGTGACGAAGTAGCCCTTCGCCTTGATCTTCTGCGACGCTTCCTCTTCGTTGGTCGCCTCGATCGAGTCCTTCACCTCCGCCCCGGAGGTGTCCATCGCTTCGTACTTGTAGGTCGGCATCACAACCTCCGGGTGCGAGTCCCGCCGCGTCTGTTGGAGGCCGGGCGGTCCTTGAAAGACGCCCCGGCCGTGGTGTCGATTTCAGCCCCGGCCTAATCTTCCATCACCGTCTCGCGCACCACCTCGTCCAGCGTGGTCACCCCGTTCAGCAGCGCCTCGATCCCCGACTCGCGGAGCGTCTGGACGCCGAGCTTGCGGAGGTACGTCTTCATCTGGTCGGTGCTGCCGCCGCGGCTGATCATGTCGCGGAGGTTGTCGTCGATCATCATCAGCTCGTAGAGCCCGGTCCGGCTCTTGAACCCGAGGTTGTTGCACTTGGCGCACCCCTCGCCGTAGAAGAACTGCTTCCCGGCCATCGTCTCGGGGGCGACCGCGAGCTCCATGACCTGCTCGCGCGTCGGGGTGTACCCCGTCTTGCAGTTCTGGCAGATCTTGCGCACCAGCCGCTGCGCCTGGATCGCCTCGACGCAGGCGGTGATGAGGAACGGCTCCACGCCCATGTCGCGCAGCCGCGTCACCGAGCTCGGGGCGTCGTTGGTGTGCAGCGTGCTGAACACCAGGTGCCCGGTCAGCGACGCCTGGATGGCGATCTGCGCGGTCTCCAGGTCGCGGATCTCGCCGACCAGGATGACGTCCGGGTCCTGCCGCAGGATGGCCCGCAGCGCCGCCGCGAACGTCAGGTCGATCTCGTGGTTGATCGGGCACTGAATGATGCCGTCGATCTCGTACTCGACCGGGTCCTCGGTGGTGATGATCTTGGTCTCGATGTCGTTCAGCTCGGACAGCGCCGAGTACAGCGTCGTCGTCTTCCCCGACCCGGTCGGGCCGGTCACCAGCACGATGCCGTTCGGCTTCTTGATGACCTGCCGGAACTGGGACAGGATGGCCGACGGCATGCCGATGCGGTCGAGGCTGAGCCCGACCGCCGACTTGTCGAGCACCCGGATGACGGTGCTCTCGCCGAACAGCGTGGGCAGCACCGACACGCGCATGTCGATGCGGCTGCCGCCGAGGTTCAGCTCGATCTTGCCGTCCTGCGGGAGCCGGCGCTCGGCGATGTCGAGGTTCGCCATGACCTTGATGCGGCTGGCGATGGCGGTGGCGAGGTGGCGCGGCGGCGGCACCATCTCGTACAGCACCCCGTCGCACTTGTACCGCATCTTGTACTCCTCTTCGAACGGCTCGAAGTGGATGTCCGACGCCTTGTCGCGGATCGCCATCAGCAGGACCATGTTGATGAGCTTCCGGACCGGCGACGAGTTGGCGAGCTCCTCCGCGTTGTCGAGGTCGATGCTGGTCTCGCGGCGCATCGACGCCGCGCCGATGGTCGGGTCGCTCTCGAGCTCGGCGATGAGCGACATCATCGACTCCTCCTTCTCCTGCGAGTACGCCCGCGCGATCAGGTCCTCGACCTGCTTCGGCGGGGCCAGGAGCGGCGTCACGGTCGGGATGCCGAGGAGGTTCTTCAGGTCGTCCATCGCCTGGAGGTTGTTCGGGTCGGACAGCGCCACGGTGAGCGAGTTCGACTCGAACGACACCGGGCACAGGTGGTACAGCTCGGCCATCTGCTTGGTGACGAGCTTGATCGCCTCCGGGGTCGGCTTCACCTCCTCGACGTTCGCCACCCGCATGCCGTGGGCCTCGGCGGTGGCCTGGAGGAGTTGGTCGTCGGTGGCGAGGCCGCGCTCCTTGAGGATGTCGGCGAGCGACCCCTCGGCGAGGCGCATGTCCTCGAACACCGCCTCCAGCTGCGCCTCGTCGAGCGCCCCGAGGTCCACGAGCTTGTTGCCGAGGAGCTTGGTGTTGGCGTCGATGTGCGAGAACCGGTTCTTCGGCGGCGCCTTCTTCGCGGCCGGCGGGGTGGCGGGCTTGGCGGGCGGCTTCGCGGACGGCTGACCGGGCTTCGCGGGTTGTCCGGGCTTGGCGGGGCCGGCGGTCGGCCTCGGCGCGGAGGCGCCGTTGCCGCCGGCGGCGGGCTTGGCGCCCGGGGCGGCGGGCGGCGTCGGCTTCTTCGGGTCGTTCGGCGTCGGGGGCATCGTGCGTCTCGCGTGCGGGGATGAGGGGGCGGATCCGGGACGACTCAGGCGTTACCGCCGGCGCCGGCGCGGGCCTTCGTCGTCATCGTCGTCATCGTCGTCGTCCTCATCCTCGTCGTCCGTGTCGTCGTCGTCGTCCTCGTCCCCATCCTCGTCGTCGTCCATCAGCCCGCGCTCGGCCTGCGCGATCTTGGCGGCGAGTTCGGCCGGGTTGGCGGCCTTCAGCAGCCCCTCCTCCTTCTCGATCAGGTCTTCGCGCCACATCCGGAACAGGCAGTCGTCGAGCAGGAACATGCCGTGCTTACGCCCGGTCTGCACCGACGAGTTGATGCGGTACGTCTTGTTCTCGCGGATCAGGTTGCGGATGGCGGGCGTGACCACCATCATCTCGTAGGCGGCGATGAGCCCTTCCGGCTTCTTCGGCATCAGCGCCTGCGACAGCACGCCGATGAGCGAGCCGGCGAGCTGGGTGCGGATCTGGTCCTGCTCGTTCTCGGGGAACACGGTCACAACGCGGTCCACGGTCGACGCGGCGCCCGACGTGTGGAGCGTGCCGAACACCAAGTGCCCCGTCTCGGCGGCTTCGAGCGCCGCCCGGATCGTCTCCAGGTCTCGCATTTCGCCGACGAGGATCGTGTCGGGGTCCATCCGCAGGGCGCGGCGGATGCCCTCCTTGAAGTCCGGCACGTCGATGCCGATCTCACGCTGGTTGACCGTACTCTTCTTGTGCTTGTGGTAGTACTCGATCGGGTCTTCTAGCGTGATGATGTGCCGGTCGTAGTTGTCGTTGAGGAAGTTAATCATGCTCGCCAGACTCGTCGTTTTCCCCGAGCCGGTCGGGCCGGTGACGAGGATCAGCCCGCGCGGGCGGACGATGAGCTGGCGGATGACTTCCGGCGTCCGCAACTGCTCGAACGTGAGGAACTGACTCGGAATACGGCGGAGGACCATGCCGATGGTCCCCTTCTGCTTGAACACCGCCACCCGGAACCGGTAGCCGTCCACGTACTCGATGGCGAAGTCGGCCCCGCCCTTCTGCTGCAACTCCTGTTGACAGCGGTCGGGCGTGATGGACTTCATCAGCCCGGTGGTGTCGTCGTTGTCGAGAACCTTCGCGTCCAGTTTGCGCATCCGCCCCTGGTGGCGTACCACCGGCGGCTGGCCGACGCTGATGTGAAGGTCGCTGGCCTTGATCTGAATGACCGTCGCCAGCAACTTCTCCATGGAGACTGCCACGGAACCCTCGGCCAGGCTTCTGGCCAACGAGCGACGACGACGCGGGCGAGCAGACCGTGCGGCTTCCGACCGAGAACGATCAGATGGGTGCCCGACCACCTGTCGGGCTGCCGCATTATCCGCGGGCGTCGTCATCGCGCCAAAAACGGGATGGTGTCGTACCAGGTCCGCCCAGCGTCCATGCGGGGTATACGATACGGCTGTATACTTTTCGGCGACTTCCAGATCTGCCGTGGTCAGGCGTCTACTGTGACCGCCTCTGCGTGGCAGCTGCTCAGCACCTCGTCGGCTGTCGTCGTCCCCTTAAGGATTTTCAGGACACCGTCTTCCAGCAACGTTCGCATCCCGCCGGCGCGGGCCTTTCGGCGGATCTCCTGCGTCGGCGCCTGAGCGAACGTCAGTTCGCGGATAATTGAACTCATCTTCATCATCTCGAAGATTCCCTGTCGGCCGCGGTAACCCGTCTGGCGACAGTGGTTACAGCCACGGCCTTTCATCGGTGTGGCCTTGGCGATTTGCTCCTGCGAGATGCCGGCGGCCCGCAACTCGTTGGCGGGAGGCATGTACGGCTCTTTACACTTCACGCAGTTCACCCGCACGAGCCGCTGGCCCATGATGGCGATGACCGAGCTGGCGATGAGGAACGGCGGCACGCCGATGTCCGCGAGGCGGGTCACAGCGCTGGGCGCATCGTTCGTGTGAAGTGTACTGAAAACCAAGTGTCCGGTCAGCGAGGCTTGAACGGCGATTTCCGCGGTCTCTTTGTCTCGAATCTCGCCGACGAGGATAATGTTGGGCGCCTGCCGGAGCATCGACCGGATAATGCGGGCGAAGTCGAGTCCGATGCCGTGCTTGACCTCCACTTGGTTGATGCCGGGGAGGTAGTATTCCACCGGGTCTTCCGCCGTGATGATCTTCCGGTCGGGCCGGTTTAGTTCGTTGAGCGCCGAGTAGAGGGTCGTCGTCTTCCCGGAGCCGGTCGGGCCGGTCACCAGGAAAATCCCGTTCGGCCGCTTGATGATTTGTTGAAATCGGATGTAGTCCTCCTCGGAGAACCCCAGGTCTCGAATGTTGACCTGAATGTTGCCCCGGTCGAGAATCCGCATCACCGCCGACTGGCCGTGGACCGACGGGAGCATACTCACGCGAAGGTCGAAGTGTTTTCCGGCAACCGTCATCTTGATACGGCCGTCCTGCGGGCGGCGCTTCTCCGAGATGTCGATACTTCCCATGATCTTCAAACGAGAGAGCAGGGGGGCGAGGAGCCGGCGGGGGGCGGCGTCACGCTCGACGAGCACGCCGTCGATCCGGTAGCGGACCCTCACACGGTCGGCGAATGGTTCGATGTGGATGTCGGAGGCCCGCAGGTTGACGGCCTCTTGAATGACCAGGTTACAGAGCTTCACGACCGGCGCGTCCGACTCGTCGGCGGCCGCGAGGCTGGCGATCGACTCAGTCTGGGTGAACTCGATGGCCGTGTCGGTGAACTCGACGAGCATCGAGTCCACCGACTCGGTCTCGGTCTGGCCGTAGTTCTTGTTAATGGCTTCCTGAATCTGCTCCTGAAGCGCTAGGACCGGGACGACGTCCTTGTTGAGGATGAACTGGAGCTTCTGGATGGTCTCGTAGTTGGACGGGTCGGCGGTGATGATCTTGAGGACGTTCCCCTCCAGCGTGAGCGGCAGGACGACGTTCTCGCGGGCCACCGACTCGGGGACGAGTTCGGTGATCGCCTTGGAAATCTCCAACTCGTTCAGGTCCACGAACTGGACGCCGAAGTGCTCGGCGACGGCGTTCATCACCTCGTTGGTGCTGAGCGTCTGGAGCTTGATGAAGGCGTCCTGGAGCTTAATGCCGGTACTCGCGGCGAGCGCCTCGGCCTCGGACAACTGGTCCGGGCTGATCAGCTTCCGCTTGATGAGCACGTCGGCGAAGTCGCCGCGGGCTTTGGCCATGACTTGCTCCTGCTGGGTCGTGAAAGTCCGCCGCCGGGTCGGCCCGGGGCGCGGGGATTAACGGTCGCGGGCGGAGGCCCGGTACTAACCGAACGGGGGCGGTTCATGCCGATGGTGGGGGACGATGACGGGAACCCACATCGGGAGGCGCCGGACGGCGCTGAGGACGATGATGAAGACCGAATGAATTCACTGTGTCAGAACCTCCGACGGCGTTCAAGCGAAAAGTTCGGGAAGGCGGGAACGCTGTGCCGCCCAGTACCGCCTGTGACGTGTCGCGGGTATCATGTCCCGACCCGCCCGCCGGAGGCCCGTCCCGTGCCCCGCGTCCGCCTGCCTCTCCTGGCATTGCTCGTCCTCGCCGTGCCCGCCCAGGCGGTCATCCTCCGCCTCGTGTCACTGCAAGAGGTGCTGGAGGGCGAGCAACTCATCTTCGTCGCGGCCGTCGATACCGTGCTGCCGGACCGGCCCGCGCTGGTGCTGAAGCTCGACGAGAAGCTGAAGGGCGACCCGCCGTTCGACCGCCTGCCGGTGAACATGACGGGCGACGACGAGGCGAAGAAGGGGGAGCACGCGAAGCTGATGCTCGACCGCCTCGACCCGGGGCGGAAGGTGGTGGTGTTCGCCAGCAAGAAGGGGAAGCGCTACAACGCGATGGCGTTCACGGACGGCACGTGGCTCTCGCTCCAGGGTGCTATCGACGACGACGGAAAGACGGTGCGCTGGGCGTTCCTGCACGGCGAGCCGTACCTGCGCCGCACCTTCAAGGGGACGACGGCGGAACTGCGGCAGGTGTGCGTCGACGGGTTGGCGAAGAAGGCGGCCCCGCCGGCGCCGAACGAGAAGGAACCGCCAGGGTTTGGGCCGCCGGCGAAGAAGGTGGGATTCATCAATCCGAGCCCCGAGGGGGCGGCAGACCTGACCCAGGGCTCACGCCCTGGGCTATTGGCTGCCGCCCCTTCGGGGCTGGGGGCACGCGGCCCCCTCTTCGGCGTGATGCCCTCCCTCGCGCTGATCGGCCCGCTAGCGATCATCGCGGCGCTGTTCCCGGGCGTCGCCGCGAAGATGGCTGTCGCCATGAAGCGGTGGCGGGCGTTCCTCGTCGTCGCCAGCGTCAACAGTACCGCGGCGCTGGTGTACTGGGCCGTACGCGAGAAGTGGGGGCTGCCCGAGTGGTTGCTGCTCACCTACCGCGGGTTCACCTTCGCGCTCGCCGCGTCGGCGCTCGTCGGGCTGGTGTGGGCGGGTCAGCGCTACCGACGCTTCGCGGGCGAAGCCCCGACGGTCACCGGTCTGCCGACGCGGAACGAACTGCTCGCAATGCTGGGCCTGACCGCCCTCGTCGGGCTGATCGTCGCGTCGGTCCGCGTCTTCGGGCCGTGGAGCATGGCGGTCGAGTTCCCGATGCGGGAGTTCCTGCTCATCGGGCTGGCGCTCTTGGTGGCGACCGGCTACGGCGTGTACCGGCGCGTGACGGCGGCGAGCGACCACCTGCCCGACGGCGCGGCACCGTCGGTTCGGCTGAGCGTGTCGGGCGAGGCGGCGGGGCTGATGGCGCTGGCCGTCGCCACGCTCACCGCGGCGCTCGTCGGCGACCCGCCGACCCCGACGGTGCCCCCGGTGCCGGTCGGTGGGGGCGGTGGGGTGAAGTTGCTCGACGTGCAGGTGTACGAGCTGTCCGACACGAACCAGATCATGTCGGCGATCACCGCCGAGGGCGACCAACTTTACCTCGGTGCGGCGAAGGCGAGCGGGTTCGGCGTCGAGTCGTTCGTGCTTGCCCTCGATCGCGGCAGCGGCAAGGCACTGTGGAAGTTCACCGCGGACGACGAGCTCAAGCCGGTGTTCTGCACGCCGACGGTCGCCGGCGGGAAGGTGTTCGTCGGCGAGGGGTTGCACACCGACGTCGGGTGCCGCCTGTTCGCGCTCGACGCCACGACCGGCAAGCCGGCGTGGGCGAACCCGTTTCAGACCGCCAGCCATACGGAGGGGCAACCGCGACTGGCGAACGGCAAACTGTACTTCACCGCCGGCGACGACGGGCTGTATTGCGCCGACGCGGTAACCGGTGCGAAGGTGTGGCAGTTCGCCGGCAAGGACCAGAAGCTCCACATCGACGGCTCGCCGGCGGTCAGCGGGAAGCGCGTGTTCGTGGGGAGTGGACTGTACACGCTCGACCGCGTCGCCGTGGACGCTGATACCGGCAAGGAACTGTGGCGCGAGCCGCAGCCATACCGCTCGTTTGGCCCGCCGCTCGCGCTCGGCGAGCGAGTCTTCTACGGCCTCGGCACCGGCAACATGACGAACGACACGTTCGCTTATGCCGAGGAGGGCACTCCGGAGGAGAAGGAGGCGGCCGGGGCCGTGTTGTGCGCGAACGCGACCGACGGCAAGCCCGTGTGGGTGGCGAAGCTGTCGCGCTCGGTCCACACGCCGCTCGCCGCCGACGCGCTGTTCGTCTACGCCGCGTGCCGCGACGGGTCGGTGTACTGCTTCAACCGTGTCACCGGCGCCGTGTGGTGGTCGGTGTCGCTCGGCTCGACGTTCACCGCCGGCCCTGCTGTCGCGGCTGATGCCGAGGGACGGCCGACTGCGGTGTACGCGGCGACGCCGGAGGGCCGTGTTGCGTGCCTGAACCCGTACACCGGGAAGGCGTACTGGGTGCGCGAGATCGGCGACCAGACGGGGAAGCGCGTGACGGAGCTGTTCACGACGCCGGCCGTCGTACAGACCGGCAACCGGCGCTCGGTGTACGTCGGGGCACAACTGGAGACTCGCACGCGCACGAAGTCGGCCGCCGTCTTTCGCTTTGATGATGAGACGGCCGAGTGACTACGCCCGGGATAGTGTGGTGCGGCACTCCGTGCCGCGGCGGCGCGGGTGCTTCCGCGGTCGTCCGAAAGCACCCGACGGGAGGCGGATGGGAGCACTTGACCCAAGTTGAAGGCACCCGACGGGAGGCGGCACGGAGTGCCGCACCACACTGCGGCTCCGCCGGGATTGGAGAACCCGTATACCAGCACCGTGTCACCCCACGGAGCTCACGCCATGCCCAGCCCGGAAACCCGTGTCCAGGAACTGCACCTCACGCTGCCGCCGGCGCCGAAGCCGGTCGCGGTGTACAAGACGGCGGTGCGCCACGGCAACCTGCTCTACGTGTCCGGCCACGGCCCGCTCCGCGCCGACCGCACGCTCATCACCGGCCGGGTCGGCGAGACTCTCAACCCCGACCAGGGGAAGGACGCCGCCCGCCAGGTCGGCCTCGCGGTGCTGGCGACGGTCCGCGACGCGCTCGGCACGCTCGACAAGGTGAAGCGGATCGTCAAGACGCTCGGCTGGGTCAACTGCACCGCCGACTTCACCGGCCAGCCGGCGGTCATCAACGGGTTCTCGGAGCTGATGAAGGACGTGTTCGGCGACGACGCCGGGGTCGGCGCCCGCAGCGCCGTGTCAGCTCACACGCTGCCGGGGGGCATCGCGGTCGAGGTGGAGTGCATCTTCGAGGTGGAATGATAAACGGCGAACGGCCGGCGTGAGCCGGCTGGTGGTCGTGTCACGTGCCTGGGACAACCACCAGCCGGCTCACGCCGGCCGTTCGCCTCACGACAGCATCAGATCAGCTTGAGCACCACGTCCGCGGCGGTCTCTGCGGTGGCGAAGCGGGCGCCGACGAAGCGGGCCAGTCGCTCGGCCGTCGGGGTCGCCTCGCCGACCAACACCACCCGCATCTTCGGCCGCGTCACCCGCAGCTTGGCGCAGGTGAGGAATCCACTCTCGCCCGCGGCCTCGACCGGCAGCACCACTGCCGTCGGGTTCTTCTTGGCAGCGAGGGCGTGGAGGTCGTCCAGCGCCAGGGCGGTGCACACGTCGACCCCGCGGGCGAGGAAGAGCTCGGTCGTCCGGGCCGCGAACCCGGCCCCGCCGCCGACGACCACGCGGGTCGTCCGCCGCTTCGGCTGAGCCACCGCACACCCACTCGATAGTCGAACCAAGTTGCTACTCACGATTGCCCCTCCCTCTCCGTCCACACAGACCGGCCTGGAAGCAGACACTGTGCGTTGCCAGATGTTCGCTCCCGGCCCAAGAAACTTGCGCGCCGGCGGCAGAAATCCTGCCACCGCGCAATCCACCGGCCCGCGGAGTTTCTGCTTGCCGGCGCCGGAAGTGGCGGCTAGAACCGATCTTCCGGTGAGATACCGCCCCGGCCGCACGGTCTTACGACGCGGGGCGAATGGGGAAGCATAGGGTACGTCGGGCCGCCCGTCGAGGTCGGTTGCCGACCAGTCTGCGTTTCACCCGTCCCGGCCACCTTTCCCGGAGCCCGTACACATGGCGAAAGCCCGCATCTCGATCGGCACCTGGGCATACCTGTTCAACCAGGACGTGCCGACGACCGACTTCCACCAGATCCTCCACAAGCTGCAAGACCTCGGGTACGACGGCGTGGAGCTCGGCAGCTTCGGCCCGCACCCGAGCCCGGCGACGCACCCGACGAAGGCGAGCCGCGCCAAGCTCCGCAAGGAGATCGCCGACCACGGCCTGGCGCTGTCCGGCATCGCCGTGGACCTGTGGGCGTTCAAGACGCCCGGCACGTCCATTATGGACGAGATCCCCGCCGCTTATCTCACCGCATTCCTCGGCTGGTGCGTGTTCGCGTCGGAACTCGACGCCAAGACCATCCGCGTCGACACGGTGGTGGCGCCGAACTTCTTCGAGGCCGATGCCGAGGGGAAGAAGATCGGTGTGGAGAAGGGGATGGAGCGGTTCATCAACGTGTGGGACAAGAGCAGCAAGATCGCGGCCGACTACGGGCTGAACGTGTGCTGGGAGTTCGAGCCGGGGTTCGCGTTCAACAAGCCGTCCGAGATTGTGCAACTGGTGGACGGCGTGCGGGCGAAGGGGAATCCGAACTTCGGCGTCCTGTACGACACCTGCCACGCCCACATGTGCGCCACGGTGGGCGCCAACCAGACGGGCACGAAGGAGACGCTGCCGGGCGGCGAACTGGAGCTGCTGGAGAAGCTGAAGGGGAAGGTGACGCATATTCACCTCATCGACTCCGACGGCAGCCTGAACGAGCACAACACCTCGACGCACAACCCGTTCGGCACCGGCAAGCTGAACTTCGACAAGCTGGTGCCGGCGATGCAGGCGAGCGGCGTCCCGCACGACTGGTGGACGGTGGACCTGTGCTTCTGGCCGCACGCCTGGGACGTGACGGCGCAGAGCAAGAAGTACCTCGACAAGCTCCGCGAGAAGTACGCGGTCGCATGAGCCGGCGGGTGCTGTTACAAGGGGGGTGACGGTCCGCTGCCATTCTCGTCAGTAGAACGGCGGCGGTGTGTCTTCCCGCCGTCTCCCTTCCCACCCGGGTCTACGATGCGAACCACTATCCCGAGCCTGGCCGCCTTCGCCGCGGCTGCCGTTCTGACGGCGGGCGCGTCCGCGGTGTCGCCGGCGCAGCCGGCCGGTGGCGAGAAGGCGGCCGCGTTCCCCGAGCAATTCCGCGGCACCTGGCTCCTTCGGCTGACGAGCGACGACGCCGGGAAGACTTACCGGTCCGGCGGCGGCAAGGCCGTTTGCGTGGTGAGCGAGAAGGACGTCCGGTTCGTCGAGAAGGTCGAGTTCTCACCCGAGAAGCTGGTCGTAAAGTCGGTCGCCAAGGCCGACGTGAACGGCGTGCCGACCTACACGATCGGGTTCGAGGGCGGGGTCGTCTGGAAGGTTCACGAGGTCAGCGGATCGATCACCGCGATGATTCACAAGGACGACAAGGGCAGGCTCACCGAGACGTACCGGGTCACCGTCCGCAAGCAGTAACAACATCGCCCGGCCAAAGCCCGAAGTGCGAGAGGCAAATCACGGAGAGAGTCGTGGAGCGCGAGGTCCGAGTCGAGCAAGAAATCATCGGGCACGCGATTGCGGACGCGATCAATTATTTCATCCGCGAGGTGCTCATCCCACGATGCCTCGAACTGGATGTGGTTTGGTTCGGACCGGAGTCCGAGGAGTTGACCCGGCTCAAGTACGAAGTGGCCGCTTCGTTTTCGGCCAAGTGGGCGGTGTCTCTGTTCAACGATGGAAAATAAATCGTTGAGCAATCCCGCTTCATGGTCGATCTCTTGCGACACGAACCCATCACTATCGACCCGCCCCGCCCCCCAACTTGACCCAATCTGCAAGTTCGTCCATTTTCCCATCCCACGTTCCCACTTCGACTTCCGCCGCGCAAGTCGAGTGGTTCGCCGCGTCCGCCTGGCGAACCAGGGGTCAACGGGTTACCGAATCAACCAGTCCGGGCGAGGTACTCTTGCCCGTCCGGAACGGAGGCGGTATACCCCGCGACCCAGGTTCCCTGGCTCTCCGGAACAGCCACTAGGACGGCCGCCCGCAACGCCCACCGGCCCGTGAACCACCGGCCGACCCGCCGCGCGGACGCAACCCGAGGACGGACCCCGTGAAGCGCTTCAGCCCGGACGACGAGCAGAACGGCATCGACGCCGGCACCCCGGCGGTCGCCGAGACCTTCCGCTCGGTCGCGAACCCGCCCGCCGCCGCTCCGGCGAAGGAAGAAGAGAAGATGTCGCTCTTCTGGCGCGTCTTCGGCGGGACGATCCTGAGCATCGTGGCGTTGGTGTCGATCACGCTGTTCAACAACATCCAGTCGTCGCTCAGCGAACTACGGGCGGACGCCGCCCGTGCCCGCGAGGCGCTGGCGACGGTCGTGAAGCGCGAGGACCTGGACCGCGAGCGCGAGGCCCGCTCCGGACTGGCGAAGAAAGAGGACATCGACGCCCGCATCAAGACGCAGTACGAGCGCATCCGGGCGATCGAGGCGTACAAGGTGGACATTGAGGCGGCCAAGGAGCGGGCGAATGCGGCGACGAACGCGGTGGACGCGCTGAAGAAGGAACTCGCCACGTCCGTGGACGCCCTGAAGCGGGACACGGCAACGATCGAGCTGGTCCGCGAACGGCTGACGATCCTCAACGGCGAGTCGAAATTGGCGTCCGAGGCGGTGACCCGGATGCAGTCGGAACTGGAGAAGAACAAGGCGTCGGACCTGGAGCGGAAGCTGTTCCGCGACGCCCAGGCGAAGAACATCGACGACACGATGCGGGAGCTCCAGCGGGCCGTGCAGGACTGCCGCGAGAAGCTGGCCCGGCTGGAGGGCGTCGGCACGACGCCGCGCAACCCGCCCCGCATGCCCGAGCCGAAGTCGGACGACTGACCGAAAGAGCGAGGCACACGCCGCCCGGACCGCAAGGTCCGGGCGGCGGCGTTTATGGGCGTACTGTTTTGAGCCCCGGAGGGGCGGCCGTGTGTAGCCCGGGGTGGCAACCCCGGGCGGGCGTCGGCGGTGTCTCTTGGGGTCATGCGGATCGAACTCCACGACAGGCCGCCCGGGGTTGTCACCCCGGGCTACACGCGGCCGCCCCTCCGGGGCTCAAGCCCCGAGCCGAGAACACAGCCGCCCAATTCTCGTCTTGACACCGCCAACGTCCGCGGTATCTCCCACCCCTTTCACGCGACGAGACCCGGGGACACGGCCGCATCCGGCCGCGGGTTTCTGCGCCGCCCGCACAGGGGGATGACATGACGCGCTGGTTCACCGCCGCCGTGCTGGTGGCACTCGCCGCGGGTTCGGCCGCGGCCGACGATCGGTTCGTCCCGATCGACACGAACAGGCTGGTGGTCCGCCCGAGCCGGGCGGTGGCGAACATGACCGCCCAGACGATCGGCCTCGCCGGCGACGTGGCTGCGAATCAGGTGCAGAACGACGGGTTCATCAAGACGTTCAACAACCTGTTCGGCTACACCCGGTCCGGCCCCCGGCTGACGCAGCCCGGCCGCAGCGCGCTGCCGAACCCGTCACTGTTCCCGTCCACCCGCTACGCGAACTACAACACGCCGGTCATGCCGACCTTCCAACGTCGCTAACCGCGCATTGGGCAGGAGAAACACCGGCTTTCACTGCCCCCTGTTCACTCCGAATCTCGTTGGCTTCGTTCTCGCCTCTGGGGTACAATCGGCGGAAGTGGCTCCGCGCCGCTCCCGCCTCCCAGGACCGCGACCGATGCGCTGGTTCCTTCTTCCTTTTGCTGCCCTCACCCTTTTCGCCGCGCCGGCTGCGGCCGACCCTCCCGAAGACTGGGCGTTCAAGGCGTTCGCCCGCCCCGTCGTGCCGACGGTGACGGGGGCGGTGCACACGCCGATCGACGCCTTCGTCCTCGCCCGGCTGGAGGCGAAGAACCTTCGCTTCGCCCCGGCCGCCGACCGCCGCACGCTCATCCGCCGTCTCACCTTCGACCTGCACGGCCTTCCGCCGACGCCGCAGGAAGTCGAGGCGTTCGTGAACGACACCGCCGCCGGCGCCTACGAGAAACTGGTCGACCGGCTGCTCGCGTCGCCGCGGTACGGGGAGCGGATGGCGCTGTTCTGGCTCGACCTGGCACGCTACGCCGAGAGCGACGGGTTCAAGGCCGACGACGCCCGCCCGAACGCGTGGCGCTACCGCGACTGGGTCATCCGCAGCTTCAACAGCGACAAGCCCTACGACCGCTTCGTGCGCGAGCAACTGGCCGGCGACGAACTCTTCTCGGGCGACCCGGACGCGCTCACCGCGACCGGCTTTTTGCGGCACTACCCCTACGAGTACAACGCGGTCGACGTCGAGCTGAAGCGGCAGGACATCCTCAACGACCTGACCGATACGACCGCGGCGGCGTTCCTCGGCATCACGCTCGGCTGCGCCAAGTGCCACGACCACAAGACCGATCCGGTGACGCAGGAGGATTACTACCGTGTCCAGGCGTTCTTCGCCGGCTACTGGCCGGTGGACGCGCCAGCCCTCACTGACGCCGCCCGCAAGGAGTACGAGGCGAAGCGGGCCGCGTGGGAGGCGAAGACCGCCGCCGAGCGTGCCGAGCTGGCGACGCTGGAGGAGCCGTACAAGAAGAAGATGGTGGCGCGCGAGCGGATGCGGTTCCCGGCCGAGTTGCTGGCGCTCGTGGACATGCCCGCGGCCGAGCGCACGCCGCTCCAGAAGCAGATGGCGGCGATGGTCGCCAGGCAGGTCGGCGCCGAGGGTAAGGACGTCGGCAAGACAATGAAGGGCGCCGACAAGGAGAGGTGGGACGCGCTCTCGGCGAAGCTCGCGGTCGTGGCGAAAGAGCGGCCGCCGGCCCCGCCGGTCGTCCCAGCCATGACCGACACCGGCCCGACGCCCCCGGCGACGTTCCTGCTCAAGCGCGGCAACTGGCGGTACAAGGGCGACGAGGTCGAGCCCGGGTTCATCGCGTCGATTACCGAGGCCGACCCGACGATCAAGGCGACCGAGAAGACGAGCGGCCGCCGCACGGCGCTGGCGAACTGGATCGCTGACCCGAAGAACCCGCTGACGGCCCGTGTGATTGTCAACCGCGTCTGGCAGCACCACTTCGGCGTCGGCATCGTGCCGAGCAGCAGCGACTTCGGCGTCGGCGGCGACCGCCCCACGCACCCCGAACTCCTTGACTGGCTGGCGAGCGAGTTCGTGAGCCCGACCGGCTCGGCGTGGTCGCTCAAGAAGCTTCACCGGCTCATCGTCACGTCGAACGTGTACCGCCAGTCGGCCCGCGGCACGGCGAACGAGGCTGACCCGGACAACGCGCTGCTGTGGCAGTACCCGCGCCGCCGGCTCGACGGCGAGGCGCTGCGCGACGCGGTGCTGATGACGGCCGGCGTGCTGAACACGAAGGCGGGCGGCCCGTCGGTGTACCCCGAGTTGCCGGCAGAAGTAAAGGCGGGCGGGTGGAAGCTGTCGGCCGACCCGACGGAGCGGAACCGACGCAGCGTGTACGTGGCGGTGAAGCGGAACCTGCGCTACCCGTTCTTTAGCCTGTTCGACAGCCCGGAACGCGTCGAGGCGTGCTCGCGCCGGTTCGTCACCACCACCGCCCCACAGGCGCTGACGCTGCTCAACGACACGATGATCCTCGCTCACGCGAAGACGTTCGCCCAGCGCGTGACCCGTGACGCCGGCACCGACCCCGACGCGGTGGTGGCGCGGGCGTTCGAGTTGGCGCTGAGCCGGCCACCGAGCACCGAGGAACGGGCGGCGATGACCGCGTTCCTGCGGAACAACGTCGGCCCGAACGCGGTGACGGACCTGTGCCACGCGCTGCTGAACCTGAACGAGTTCCTTTATGTGGATTGAGAGGAAGGGCTGTGGCAGAGCTCACGGGGTCGAACTTGATTGAATTAGTCGCCGAGCTGCGACGCTTCACCGAGTTGCCGTGGGCAGAGTGCAAACAGTTGCTCGCGCCATTGACCGCGATCGAACGCGAGCGACTGATTGCAAATGCGGCGGTCTCACGTCAGATCGTTTACGACCCGATCGAACACGACCCCGCCGTACGGCCATTATTCTTGGCGGCTTATCAAGAAGCCACCCGTGAAGTCCAAGAGGCGCATCGAGCGTGGATCGCAACGACAGAACCGCGTTCGCCCGCTGTTGCCGCGATGCTGAAAAGTGGTCGTGGGTTGTGTCATCGCACATGGGAGCGGACCAAACAGATCATGGCTGAACGACACGGGGTCGTCTGGCGGACCCCCGCTGAGATGAATCCGTTGACGCAGTTCGATTGACACACGGAAAATGACTCGGAACCCACTCGTATGACCCCGCACGTCCCGCTCTTCCGCAGCCGCCGCGACTTCCTCCGCCTCGCCGGTGGCGGGTTCGGGGCGCTCGCGTTCTCGGCCCTCCAGGCGGAGGCGTCCGATGCGCCCTCGGTGGCGGCGCCGTTCGCGCCGCGGCCGCCTCACTTCGCGGCGAAGGCGAAGGCGGTTATCTTCCTGTTCATGGAGGGTGGGCCGAGTCACATCGACATCTGCGACCCGAAGCCCGAACTCACGCGGATGAACGGCAAACCGCTGCCGGCGAGCTTCGGCCGCGTCATCACGCCGATGGGCGCGGGCGGCAACAACCTCCTCGCCAGCAAGCGGACGTTCCGCAAGTACGGCCAGAGCGGCCTGGACTTCAGCGACTGGGTGCCGAACCTGGCGACGTGCGCCGACGACTTCGCCCTGATGCGGGCGTGCTACGCCGACGGGCTCAACCACGTCGGCAGCGTGTGCCAGATGAACACCGGCACTGTCCTCGCCGGCAAGCCCGCGCTCGGTAGTTGGTCCGTGTACGGCCTCGGCACCGTCAATCAGAACCTACCCGGGTTCGTTGTCCTCACCGACACCCCCGGCGAGGTCGCCGGCGGGGCGCGGAACTGGGGTGCCGGGTTCCTCCCGGCCACGTACCAGGGCACGCAGTTCCGCAACGGGTCGAGCCCGATCCTCAACCTCGCCACACCGGACGCAGTGAGCGCCGAGCGGCACCGGGCCAAGCTGAACCTGATCGGCGAGTTGAACGACATCCACCGCCGCGAGCGCCCCGGCGACACGTCCCTCGACGCGCGCCAGTCGGCCTACGAACTCGCGTTCCGCATGCAGGCGACGGCGCCGGAAGCCGTCGATCTGTCGCGCGAGGACCAGCGCACGAAGGACGCCTACGGGCTGAATCGCCCGGAGACGGCCGAGTACGGCCACCGCTGCCTCCTCGCCCGGCGCCTCGTGGAACGCGGGGTGCGATTCGTGCAGGTGTACTGTGGGGCCGGCAGCCAGTGGGACTCGCACGCCGACATCGAGGGGAACCACGGCCGCATGTGCCGCCGCGCCGACCAGCCGAGCGCGGCGCTCATCAAGGACTTGAAGCAGCGCGGCCTGCTCGACAGCACGCTCGTCATCTGGGGCGGCGAGTTCGGCCGCACCCCGCAGACCGAGGGCGTCAGCGGCCGCGACCACAACCCGTTCGGCTTCTCGATGCTCATGGCCGGCGGCGGCGTGAAAGCCGGCACGGTCCACGGCCGGACCGACGAGTTCGGCCTGCGCGGGGTCGAGGGTCGCGCCCACGTCGCGGACTTCCACGCCACCATCCTGCACCTGATGGGGATGGACCACACCCAACTGACGTTCCGCCACAACGGTCTCGACGACCGCCTCACCGGCCAGGCCGGGCGCGTGGTCCACGAGGTGGTGGCGTGACCGGATTCACGTTCAACCCGTCCGCCTACGGCCCTGCCGTCTCCACGCTCCTCGCCGCCGACCGGCTCCCGGAACTCGGGCCGGGCACGCCCGACGAGTCTCGCCGCGCCGGCATCGCCGCCGCGAAGGAACTCCCGCCGGCGTGCGCCGCGGGGCTGTGGCTCCTGTTCGACTTCCTCGACGAGTCGCACCGCATCAGCCAGGCGGACGAGGGGAACCCGGACCGCGACTTCTGGCACGCGGTCATGCACCGCCGCGAGCCCGACGCGTTCAACTCGAAGTATTGGTGGCGCCGCGTCGGGGCGCACCCGGTGCTGAAGCACCTCCGCGAGCATGCGCTGGCGCTCGGTTACACCTACACCACGCCGGAAGCGTTCGTGGACGAGTGCGAGCGGGTGCGGGGAACGGGTTCGGACGCGGAGCTGACGGCGCGGCGGGTGCAGCGGCTGGAGTGGGAGTTGGCGTTCGACCACTGCTACCGAAGTGCGAGTGCGTGAAATGGTGGGACCGGCGTCCCGCCGGTCCAAACCTCAGACCGGCGGGACGCCGGTCCCACCGAAAACCTCCGTTACTTCGCCGCGTTCCGCTTGCGGGTCGCGGCGGCCTTTTTCGCCGACGCCGACCGCTCCGCCGCACTCCGCGACGCCGACGCCTTCCCGCCGAGCCGGCCGCCGCGCTCGCTGGAGACGTGCGTGTCGGCCTTGCCGCGGCCGCGGCCGGACTTATTCCCGCCGCCCGATTCCTTGTTCACCGTCGCCCACGCGCGCCGTTGCGCCTCCTTCTCGGGCACGCCGCGGTTCTCGTAGCCTTCCTCAATGTGCTCGGCCTTCCGCTTTTGCTTGTCGGTGTACTTCGACTTGTCCCCGCGCGGCATGATGACGCCTCGCTGTTCGGGTGAGGGGCGATCCCCTGAACTGTGATGCAGCGCGGGTGCCGAAGTGTTTTCCGTAGGTCGGGCCTCGATGACTCGACCCGACCTACGAAACCCTACCGCCGCAGCGAGTACAGCACCACCGCCGACGCGATCCGCATGGCGCTCTCGCGGTCGTGGCCGAGGCAGTCCGCGGACTTGTGGCCCTCCAGCGCGCAGCCCACGTCGTACTTGCTGTAAATGATTGCCCAGCGCCCATCGACCTTCACGCCCTCCAGGTACGGCGAGTAACTCCGCAGTTCCGCCTCTGGTCCGCTGCCGTCGGCCTTCTCGCGGCGGCAGCGGACCTGCGTCAGCGGTGCGCCGCCGTTCAACTTCGCCGAGTACAGTGGGTCGTCGGCCGGGATGACCTGGAGTGGCGCGTCCGGGAATAGTTTCGTGCACGCCCGCCGGAACGACTCGTCGAACTGCTTCCAAGCCGCGATGCCGTTGCAACTCGCGTCGGCGAAGAGCAGGCCGCCGGTCTGCAAAACCGCCTTCAGGTTTTCCACGTCGTACTCGGCGAACTCGACCTGTTTGCGGCCGTGCAGGTACAGGAACTTGTGCCGGAAGATGGCGTCGTCGCCGGGGTACAGCCCCTCCGTCTTCAGCGACACTTCGAGCCGGTACTTGTCGCGCAAGTGGCCCATCAGGTTCCGCAACGCCGCCGGAGCCGGCTCACCCTCGCCGGTCTTGATCTGCACCGGCTGGAACAGCCCGCGTCGCGGGCCGCGGTCGGGGGCGTTCGGGTCCACCAGCACGGTGCGGGTCAGTCGCGGCTTGGGCAGTTCGAGGCCGGTCGCGTAGGCGATCACGTTCCCGGCCACTTTGTACGCCATCTCGCCGCGGAACGTCGGCGCCCCCTGTGCCGACGGCGGGCGGCCGCTCGGCATGTACTTGTGTTCCTCCCAGTACCCGGCCATCGGCCGCGGGCTGAACGCCACCACCGTGCGACACCCCTTCTCCAGCCCTTCGAGCCCGGCGAACTGCGCGAGCCCGGGGTCGCGGAAGTGGGCGGTCCAGATGGCGTGCGACTCGGGGAGCGGGCGCAATTCGTTGTTCGGGAACAGCCGTTTCATTAGCGCCCGGAACGACTTCGTGAACGTCTCGTCGCCGCAGCACGCCTCGGCGAAGAGGAACCCGCCCTCCTCGACGTACTTCTGGAGGATCTTCTCCTGCGTCGTCAGCCCCTCGCCCTGGAGGCCGACGAACGGAATGGCGCCGTGGCCGTTCAGGTACAGGACCGGCGACTGGACCAGCACGCCGACCTCGTTGAGGATGGCCTGGTCGGTTTCGAGGTTCTGGCGGCGCGGGTCGTACACCTGCCACGCCAGCGGCGCGCCCTTGAACAACTCCTTGCTGGCGAACTCGACGAGGTGGCGGCAGTCGTTGTGCTTGCGGTTCCAGCTCACCTCGCCCTTCGGGCCGACGCCGACTTCCTGGAACGCCCCGTTCGCCGGGTGCCGCGACGCGCCCCACGCGAACTTGCTCACCAGCACCGGGGTGCGGCCCTTCGTCAGGAACAGGATCGAGAACGACGTGGACAGCACCTCCGCGGAGTCGATGCCGCGGTTCTTCGTGAACGCCCCGGTGCCGGGGTCTTGGGCACGCAACAGGTACTCGCACCCCTCGCGGTACCAGTCGTACCGGCCGACGAACCGCTCGCCCGACAGGCGCCCGAGCCGTTCGAGGCCGTACACGTTGTAAAAGATGGACTTGCCCGAATCGAAGCTGAAGTTCGCGGCGATCCAGTTCATCCCGCGGGCGACCGCGTCGTTCTCGGCGTACACCCCGCAGTTCGCGGCGACGCCCGTCGCCGGGTCGAGCCCCTGGGTGCTCTCGTCGAGCCCCATGCCGGCGATGTGCAGCCCGCACACGCCAGCCACGGACATCGTGAAGCTGACGCCGGGGTCGAGCGGCGAGTTGTGGTACTTCCACGCGCCCGTCGTGTTCGTCGGCTTCACCTGCGTGCGCGTGTAGTGCTCCAGGATCGCCCGCCACACCCGGTCTTCCACCTTCGCCCCGGCCTGCTTCGCCGCGTACAGCCCGAGCAGCGCGTACTGCGTGTTCGACCCGTCGGCGAGCGTGCCGCCGCTCGGGTAGCTCCACCCGTCGAGCTTGCCGCTGCGCAGGCCGATGGCCTGATCGACCAGCCAGTCGGCGTTGCGCTGGATGATGGGCAGGTCTTTGGGCTGCCGCGCCTCGGCGAGCGCGAGGTTCTGGAGGCCGACGACGTAGGTCTTCTGCGGCGGGAGGGTGCGGAGGTAGTCGAGCGCCTTGCGGACCGACTCGTCCTTCTCGGTGAGGCCGGCGTTGAGCAGCGCGAGTGTGGCGAGGGCGGTGGTCCCGCCCTCCATGTTCACGAAGAAGTTGAGGACAATCCCTTCCCAGTTCCCGGTGGTCCGGTTCTGCTTCGACTTGAGGTAGCGCACCCCGCCGTCGATCCCCTTGCGGACGCGCTCGACGAGTTCCTCGTCGGCCTTGCCGGGGGCCGGCGGAGGCGGGCCGGGCGGGGGCTGGGCAGGCGCCGCGGCAGGAAGCATGATCAGAACGCCGAGCCCGACGACAAGCCCGGTGGACAGGATCAGCCGTGTCATGCCAGGCGCCTCCCGCGGGGGTTACCCAGGGTACATTCTACCGCGGCGCGGCGTTGGTGGGAAAAGCGCCGGAGCCCGGGGACCACGGTCCCCGGGCTCCGGCGCGGTGGGCACAACGAGACTGCCTACCCCTGCTGTTCCTCGCGGCCGAACGCCAGCCCGGGCTTCGGCGGTACGTCCGGCGTCGGTTCGGGCGTCGGCTCGGCGGCCGGCGCCGGGGCAGGGGGGAGATCCTTCTTCACCTCGGCGAGCGGCACGCCGGCGTACACGCGCTCCACCTCGTCGGCGTCCAGCTCCTCGTGCAGCAGCAGCGCCTCGGTAAGCCGGTCGAGCTTGTCGCGGTTCGCCGACAGCAACTCCGCGGCCCGGTCCAGCGCCTGCGTCATGATCCGCTGCACCTCCTCGTCGATGATCTTCGCCGTCCCCTCCGAGAAGTCGCGCGGCTCGTGGATCTCTTTGCCGAGGAAGACGTGCTCCTCGTGCTGGCGGAAGAACACCGGCCCGAGCCGGTCGCTCATCCCGAACTGGGTGACCATCAGCCGGGCCAGCCGGGTGCCGTGCTTCAGGTCGCCGATCGCCCCGGACAGCGGCTCGCCGACGACGAGCTTGTCGGCGGCGCGGCCGCCCATGCTCATCACCAGCTGCGCCATGAGTTCGCTCATCGACTGGTCGACGCGATCCTCGTTCGGCTGGAACATCGTCACCCCGCCGGTGCGGGCACGCGGGATGATGCTGACGCGGTCGAGCTTGTGGGCGCTCGGCTGGAGCCACGCGCAGAGGGCGTGCCCGGCCTCGTGGACGGCCGTCCGGCGGCGCTCGTCCTTCGAGAACGGTTCCTCGCGCATCGCCCCGAGGCGGACGCGGTCGGCGGCCTCGTCGAAGTCCACCTGTTCGAGCCGGTTCTTCCCGGCCCGCGTCGCCGCCAGCGCCGCCTCGTTACACAGGTTGCGCAGCTCGGCGCCGCTCATCCCGGCCATGTTCCGGGCGATCCGCTCCAGGTCGACCTCGTCCGCCAGCGGCTTGTTGCGGGTGTGGACCTTGAGGATTTCGAGCCGCCCGCGCCACGCCGGCTTGTCCACCGTGATGTGCCGATCGAACCGGCCGGGCCGTAGGAGCGCCGAGTCGAGGACGTCCGGCCGGTTGGTCGCGGCCATGACAATGACGGTCTCCGATGGCTGGAATCCGTCCATCTCGGACAGAATCTGGTTCAACGTCTGTTCACGCTCGTCGGAGCCGCCGCCGAGCCCGGCCCCGCGCATCCGGCCGACGGCGTCGATCTCGTCGATGA
>VFQN01001577.1_pt1 | contig 37503 bp, 45 predicted proteins | sample 3512371 | NCBI WGS metagenome assembly VFQN01 (sample SAMN10412370, study PRJNA504923) | tailings metagenome | isolation source: Replicate 2 from Balatoc abandoned mine | place: Philippines: Itogon, Benguet | collected 2017-08-28
CCTGCACCCTGCACCCTGCACCCTGCAGCCTGCACCCTGCACCCTGCACCCTGCAGCCTGCACCCTGCACCCTGCACCCTGCACCCTGCAGCCTGCAGCCTGCACGCCGAGCGGCTCCCACACAGTTATATGCCCGCCTGCTATCGCGCGCCTCTTTGCATCAGGCTGCAGCAAGTGATTGCGTGCACGGCGGCCATCGCCACCACAGCAGCCGGTGTGGTCGACCGCGGCAGCACCATGAGGTGGCAGGGCAAGCCGTTGGCGCTAACGCGCAGGGCCGGTGCAGGCTCAGTCGGCCGCCACGAACGCAACGAGCACCGTGCAGTCGTCCATCTTGCCGCCGCCTGCACAACCGCATTACCCACATTATATGTCAAGGCAAGCTAGACGACGTTCGGCTCCTGCGATCACAGCAATCGCCGCAAGAGCTAGGTGTACAGCACCAGAGCAGGTGCGCAAGCCAGCAAAAGCCCCCTCCTCGTAACCAACACCCCCCCCCCCAATACCGTAACCCATCCCCTCCAAGCCCACGCCAGCGTCCCAGCAGCACCCACCCTTGGCGAAGAACTTGGCCCACATGAAGTTGGGCTGCTGCGAGGAGGTCACGCTCCACGGCGTGCGCTGCGTGGGGTTGCGCGCGTGCTGGTGCGCCCGCTCCGCCAGCGCCCGCGCCACACGCACCGCGTCCTCGGGCCGGTACGCCGACCCCCCGCCGCGCCCGCCCGCGGCCCCCAGGTTCAGGCTCTGGCTCAGCAGCCCGGCACCCGTCTTGCGGCCGCCCCCGCCCGCGCCGCCGCTGCCGCTGCTGCCCGTGCCCACCGAGCCCTGCTGCTGCTGGCCCTGGGCCTGCGCTGACGTGGAAGCGGAGGCCTCAGCGCCCGCTCCCACGGTGGCGGAGGCGGGTGTGTTAGCTGCCTGCTGCTTGCCGCGCCCCATGGCCGCCAGCTCCTTGAGCTGCTGCTGCACGATGGCCTCCACCTCCTCATCGAACACGTTGTCCAGCAGCCCGTCGGTGGCCAGCATGATGACTGCGGGCGGGCGGCCGTGGGCAGTGTATTAGCAGTGTATTAGCAACCATGCTGTGCGTTCTGGTGCACACACGGCATGGAACGCGTCCGTGGCCAGGGTGATGACTGCAGGCGGGCGTCGGCAGTGTCTTAGCAAGTATGCTGTTAATTATGTTGCACACGCGTCGTGGAACGCGTTGCCGTGCTGACAAAGTGCGCAGACGGTAACGGTTGAGACAGCAAGTGCTACAGCGCGGGCTTCCGATGCGTGGCTGCTCGCTCCACCCACCGTCTCCCTCCTGCACCTCCACCAGGTGCACGTCCGCGTCGTCCGCCGAGTCGGGGTCCTCCACGTTGTTGGGGTGCGACAGCTGGTACGGCATGTTGAATGAGTGCTGCTGGGCCTGCGGGACGCGAGTTCGAGGTGTAGGGTTGGTTGCGTGCGTGCACAAGGAAATGGACACGAGTTTGTCTGCAATCTACCTTCATACGCTCCCGCTTGCAAGACAATGTGTGCCAGCCTCCGGCTACCTGAGCAATGCGAGTCCAATCTGCTTGTCACTCACGCTCCCTGATGTGCCAAGTGCGCAGCCCTAAAACGCAACGTTGGGCATATGCGTACCAGCAGGGCTCTATCTCGGGCGGTAAAGATAACCTTGCCCCAGCCTTCCGCATGCAGCATGGCACATGCTTCGCTAACCGACACACGCCCCCGTGCACGTCGTACGGGCACCCGCGTGCCACACGCAGCCGTACGGCAACGCACCTCGGTGGCGAAGATGACCTTGCCGTCCCTCAGGATGCGCACACCGCTGTCCCCCACGTTGGCAATCTCCACCACCCGCCCCGGCTTCATCAGCGCCAGGCACACCGTGCTGCTGCCCTTGAGGTACGTGCGGTACTGCGTGTACGGCAGGGGGTACGGCAGGTGTACGGTGTGGTCAGGGGCGTGCATGGCAGATGCATGGCTGTAGGGTGTTGAAACCGGCCTATGGGTGCATGCACGGGGCAGGCTTCCCGAGGTACCGCCGTCTGTTTCCACGTTGACTCGTGGATGCGGCTGCGCACGTCGCCTTCACGTGTCGAATGGCAGCATATTGTTAGTATGCACGTTCTCCAAGGGGCCAGGGGTTCTGCAAGGAGCCAGCCGCAGTATGGCATGTGCTGCCTGCGGCATTGCGTAGCATGTCCCTCGCTCGTGCACTGCGGGCCCGGCGCGCCCCCACCTGGGCGTATCGGATGATGTCCTGCGCCCCGAGGGTGCCACGTGCCGCCTCGTACGCGTCGCTGGCGAAGCGCATCAGCGTCCTGTGGGGGCCACACAGAGCACACAAAAACAGCTCGCACGTAAAACTCCGTGCCACCCACCAATCACCCGCAGCAGTCGCACGTAGCAGCCGTGCTTGACCCCACCGACGTAACACGCAGTTAACAGCCAGGCAGCATCCTGCCCCAGCCCGCATCCACCCAAGTACCGCACTCCGCTGGGTCAGTTCCCCCTGTCCCCTGACGCCTGACATGGTTTCCTCGCGCTTTACGCAGTCCCCATTTCCGCCCAGGCGCCTGCCCCCGTAAAGCCCTCCCGTGCCCATGTAGAGTGTAGGGTTATGCAAGTCCGCCTGGGCGCCCGAGCCGGCCCCTTGACCGCCCACCTGGGGTACACCCTTGCTTCGCCCTCCACTAGTACCTGCTTGACAGTATGCTACTGTATCCCCCCAACTGCACCGCTACCCACCTGGGGTACTCCGCCGGGTCTATGCCCTCGTCCGCCCAGCCGCTGACGCCGTCCGCCACACCCACTCCGCCCAGCCCCACGCGCGAGATGAAGTAGGCGTCCTGGAGCGTCGGGGAAAGGTATCACAGTTGCACGGTTGGTTGCCGGCTTTTACACTGCATCCGCAAAGGATGACGGCTACACTGGATACGGTGCATCGCTTGGGTGTACGCCGTCTGTGCTCAACTGAAACGCTGGCAATGTCCGGGCCCACTTGACAGGCCCGCGTTGACAACCGCTGCTGCGCTGCGGCATCCGCCATGCGCACAACAGCACCCCCTGTCCCCCAACACGCATGCCTTTCCCGCCCCTCCCCTCCCATCCCATCCTTTCTGCAGCTCTCTCCCCTCACCTCTCCGCCCTTGTCGACCTTGTCCACGTGGGGTATCATGTGCGCGCCCGCCACCAGCTTCATACTACCAGCAGGCAGCGATGGCGCCGCCAGCCCCGAGAACAGCCCGCCTAGCAGCCCCGCGCCGCCGCCCGCCGGCCCGCCGTTCGCCCCCGCCTCCCGCTCCACCACCGCGCCCGCCGTGACCTGCGCAATCTGCTGCCCAAGCGTGCTGCCCACCGACCCGAGCCCCGAAACCAGCGCCGACACCACCGGTGCCAGCCCCGCGCCGTTGCCGTTGCCTGCTTCCCCGGCGTCGGCACCGTTGCCCGGCTGCTGCTGCTGCTGCTGCTGCTGCGTCCCCGGCAGGGGTAGGGGCAGCGGCAGGCCGTTGATGTCAAACTTGGGAAGCTGCGGGAAGCCGCCGCCCTGCAGCGCCTGGAAGGTGGACAGCGTGCGATCCCACACAGCACGAACCGGGTCCGGCTGGCCCTTCTTCTGCCCCCGCCGCCCCCTGCTGGCCCCTGCATCCTCCTCGTCCTCATCCCCGCCCACCAACGACAGCGGCCCCGCGGCACCCTTGGGACCCCCGTGCGCAATTGGCGTCAGCGGCAGCTGCCCTCGCAGCATCTTGAGCACCGCGTCTGCCTCTGCCGCCCGCTGGACCAAGTCATCGGCGCCCCCGTCCGCCCCCGCCGACCCTCCCAGCACCCCCGGGGGCGTCGGCGTCGCCGGCAGCGGCGGCACCAGCCCGGCGGCGGCGCCGGAGAGGTACGACGCTGGCGGCGGCGTCGCCGGCAGCGGCTGCCGGCTGCCACGACCGCCGCCGCTGACGTCATCGTCGTCATCGGTGTCGTTGTTGAGGATGCCCGGCGGCGCCGGGGTGGCGGGCAGCGGCGGCACGAAGCTGACGGCGGCGGACGCTGAGCTGCCTGGAGCGCTGCCGCTGCCGTTACTAATGCTGTTGCTGCTATTGGTGCCGTTGGCGGCGCGGATCTTGTCCAGCAGCGTCCCGCTGGTGGTGGGTTCCGACTGCAGTAGCGATTGCGACAGGTACGAGCCGCGGTTGTCCAGGCTGCCGGGCCGGTCCACGTGCATGGCGGCGATGCCCCCGCGGCGCATGGTGACGTCAGGGGAGTCCTCCGCCGCCGCCGCGAAGGGGATGCCGGCGGAGCCGTTGGCGGCGTTGGCTGCCGACAGGCGCTCCGCGATGCTGAACAGGCTCTCGCCGCTGCTGCCGCTGGGGGCGGTGGGCGAAGACGTCGACGGCGCGCGTGCAGCCGGACCCCCCGCTGCGGGAGGCTGCTGCTGCTGCTGCTGGCTCTGTTGCTGGCTCTGTTGTTGCCCTAGTTGCCCGAAGCCCAGTAACCTCCCTGCTAACCCACCCACAGGCTGCTGCTGGTTCTGCTGCGCCTGGGGTGGTGAGGCCGCTGCTGCAGGCCGCTCCCTGCCGCCGCTGGTGGCCCCTGCCCCCGCCGCCCCGCCTCCAAACGTCGACTGCAACGCCGCCCAGAAGCCCTTGGGCCTCGCCGGCTGCTGTTGCAGTTGCGGCTGCTGCCCCTCCTGCTCCATCTCCTTCCCCTTGCTCCATTTCGCGTCCCACACGTCTAGCAGCTGGTCCAGGTCCTCCTCGCTGCCGCTCGCCAGCGGCCTGCTATCCCCCGAACCCATCGCCGCCTTGCTGCCTGACTTTGCTGCCTTCGCCTTGCTGCCTGCCGCCGCTGCAACAGCTGCTGGTCCCTTGGCCGCCGCTGCAGCTTTCGGCACCTCCTCTCCCGCTGGCTTAGCTGCTGCTGCCGCTCCTGCCGCCTCCGCTGCTGCCGCTGCTTTCTTGGCCTCCTTCGCTGGCGCTGCACCCGCGGGTTGCGCGCCCACAACCGGCACCTCAAGCACTGGTGCTGCCACCGGCTTCACTGCGCCCTTGTCCCCCTTGGCACTGGCGGACGGTGCAGCTGCCAAAGCTGCTGCAGCTGGCTGCTTGGACGGCGCCTCCACCTTTGCCTTATCAGCCGGAGCCGCAGGAGCTTTCACAGCCTCGGGCGTCTTGGCCTTCGTAGGCCCCGCCGATGCTGCCCCTGCTGCTGCTACTGGTGCTGCTGCCGCCTTGGCCGTCTGCTGTTGCGCAGACGCGGGCGGTGCAGCTGCTGCCACGACTGCCGGCGCGGCCTTCTTCTCCTGTTCCTTCTCCTTCTTCCCCTCCTTCGCCTTGTCCTCCTGCTTCGCCGGCTGCGCTGGCTTGCCGGCCTTCTGCTCCTGCTTAGCCTTCAGCAACCGCGCAAACCGGGCGGCTGTGTCCTCCTCGTCGGCCTGCTGCTGCTGCTGCTCCGCCGCCTGCACAGGCTCGTCAGCAGCCTGCACTGCTGCTGGTTTTGCAGCTTCTTCTTCCTTCTCCTTCGGCCCCGGGTCCTCCTCGGCAACCTCCCTCCACGAAAACCGCCTTGGCGTGCTGCTGCTGCTGCTGCCGCCCTTCGCCGTGTCCGTCTCCTTGCTGGCAGCAACCTGCTCCTTCTTCTCCTCCTGCTTCGCACTCCCACTGCTATCCCCACCAGCAGCGGTGGTGTTGCTGCTGCTCCCTGGCGCGCCCTTGTCGTCCTCCTCTGCCCTTAGCGTCGACAGCAGGCCCGCAAAACGCGATGCGCGCTGCTTGGGGGCGGGGCTTGAGCCTTCCTCCGCCTTAATGCTGCTGCTGCCGCCTCCTGCTGTAAACGCGTCCTTGCTCAAGGCAACCTCCTCCTTCTCCTCCTGCTTCGCACTCCCACTGCTATCCCCACCGGCAGCGGTGGTGTTGCTGCTGCTCCCTGACGCGCCCTTGTCGTCTTCCTCTGCCCTTAGCTTCGACAGCAGGCCCGCAAAACGCGATGCGCGCTGCTTGGGGGCGGGGCTTGGGGCCTCCTCCTGCTTGCTGCTGCTGCTGCCACCTCCTGCTGTGACCGCGTCCTTGCTCAAGGCAACCTCCTCCTTCTTTCCTGCCTGCTTAACAATGCCAGCGCTATCACCACCGGCGGCGGCGGAGATGCTGCTGCTGCTCCCGGACTGCTCAACCTTCTCGTCTCCCTCTGCCCTTAGCTTTGACAGCCAGCCCGCAAAGCGCGATGTGCGCTGCTTGGTGGGGCTGCTCGGCGCCTCCTCCTTCGTGCTGCTGCCGCTGCTGCTCGCCTCCGCAGGGGGGCTGGCCGCAGCTGCTGCTGTGGGCAATGTGGCAGGCGGGGTTGCGGGCGGCGTCACCGGCAGCCCAAACCTGGTCGCCGCTGGCTCCTCTGGCGGCGACGGCTTAACCGCTAACTCCTTCACGGCCGCCGTCGTAGCCTCGGCTGCTGGTGCTGGCGCTGGCTCGGGCACCTTCGGCACCTTGTCCTTCTCTACCGCTTGCACGCTGGCCTCCGCCTTTGCCTCCGCCTTTACCCCGGCGGGCTGCGTCTGCTGCTTCTGCTCCTTCAGCTCCTTGCCCTGCCCTGCAGCCTCCGGCTTTGGCACCTTGCCCGGCTTCGCGCTGTCCGGCGCAGCCCACGGGTCAGGCGCCACCAGCTTAGGGGGCGGAGCGGAGGCTGCTGCGGCTGCAGCTGCAGGCACTGCCGCAGGCGCGGATGGCGCTGTCGGCGCTGCTGCGCTAGTGGCGGCCTTCGGCACTGCGGTCTCCCCCTTGGCGACCGCGGCCTCCCCGATGCTACTTGCAGCTGTGGCGGCTGCCTCCGGCGCTGCCGCTGCTGCTGCTGCTGCTGCTGCCTCAAATCTGTCTCCCGACCACTTGCCGGCCGCTGCCTTGGACGCAGCGGCGCTGCTGCTGCTGATGCTGCTCCCCGCTGGTGCGTCGGCCGCTGCCGCCGCTAGCTGGGAAAACCTCCCCTTTGCCTTTGGCTTCGCCTCGCCGCTGCCCGCAGCTGCTGTAGCCTTGGCCCCCTCGACGGCCGCGTCCTGCTTCTTCTCCTGCTCCTCCTTCTTCTGCTCCTTCACACCGGCCCCGTTCCCTGCGGCGGCGGCGCTGCTTGTGCCGGCCCCTACTGCTCCTGCTCCCGTCGCTGCAGCGCCCGTCAGAAACTGCAGCGTGCTGCTGAAGTTGCTCCCGCTGGGCTGTGTCACCGACAGCAGCTCCTCTAGCTCCTTTAGGGCCTGTTGCGCCTCGCGCTCGAGCGCCTCGGCCTTGGCTGCCTTGCTGCCGGGTGCCGGGGGCCCCGACTGCGCCGCCGATGCACGGCGGACGGTGGAAGGGGACGACGCGGCGGCGGCTGTGACCTCAGCGAGCGCCTTGGCGAGCAGCTTCGCTGCAGCTGCGCGCTTCTGCCGTGCGGCGCTGGACGCGGCCGCGATGGGCTCGGTGACCGTGAGGCGGTTCTCCTGGGTGATTGCCCAGGTGCAGTCCAGGCGGGTGCCGCGCACACCGTTCGGCACCTGCGTGACAGGAAGGCGGCAGCGGGGCGTGCATGTGAGGTTAAGGCAATGGGGGCAGCCGCAAGGGAGGAGGGCCTGGTGTGTAGCAAATGGTAGCAGACACGGCACCGCAGAACAGAGCAATATAGGTGCACGGGGATGATGCTTGCTGCAGGCCAGTAATTCGCGGTCCTGATGCATCAAAGCGGCGGGTCAGGCAGGTCGGTCAATGGCTTTGCCGAAACGATGCTGCATGTGTGCACCAGTCACTCCTCCTTGCCTGCAATATGCGGTTGCTCCCCGGCTCCCACTCCACAACCTCCTCCCCGGTGGCTGTTATGCACTTGAACTCGTAGGTGCCTGGGACCAGCTCCACGTTAGCTGTCCACACGTGCCCCTCGCCCCAGGTGAGTTGCAAACCCTGCTGCGCCTGCCACTCCCCAAGCTGCTCGCCGCTGCCAACGACCTGGGGGCGTAGCACACAAGGGTGTAGCGCAGGCAAGGTGCGTTCATGCGCGCTGTAGGAAGCCAACTTGCAGGTCGCAGTTAGTGAGCAGGCGTCAGGTGAGGTTGAGGGCTACACTCCGTCCGAAACGAGGGCGGACGGTGGGGCACGGCAGGTGCCAAATGCTTCCTTTCGGCGGTGGCCGGGGTTGCCCAACGGTGTCGCCCAAACCCCAAAACCCGCAAACATCACATAGGAAACAGCCTTCTGCTCCGCAAGCAGGCACAACGGTAGCTTTGGGTCCCCAGAGTCCGACGCGCAAGCTAAGCGGCGGTAAGCATGATGCCTTTGCTAACGGAGCATGAACACAGCGAATAACAAGACTTGCAACTGAACACTCAGTCCAAGGGCTCGGGTCCAGGAGGCTGCCTGTCGAGGCGTGATGGTGATGTGCGCCGCTCACCTTGAGAGACTGCCCGAAAGGAACTTCTTTCTTAACGTAGAATGCAACCTTCACTCCTTGACCTTTCGAGGTCGCAGCCGCTGACGGTAGTTCAGTAGCCTGGAGTTTGGAAAGCAGAAATTGGTAACGCGACAGCGAAGGCCTCGGCGCTCCGCAGGAAAAGTTCTTGTCCCTCACGTACCTTGGTTATTACTGTTGCAACGGAAGTGCTGGGCGCCTGTGCACGAGGCAATAAAGCCGGGCGCCTGCTGCGGAGTGCTAGGGATAAGCGCGCTGCCCGACCTGTAATGGTACATGTACAAACAGGATTTATTATACAAATGTATTGTATGATAGCTACCGCGGCAACCTCATGGCATGTCCTTTCTGCACCGTTCACCCCACCAGGGCTTCGGACTTGAGGTCTTGGCGCGCTGCCAAGCCGAGGCCAAGGCGACCGTGTTGCTCCATATTCAGCCGTTATTTGAGCACGCCTGGAGATGGTCATGGGGCCTTGAGCTAGGTAGGGGCGTCGGGGAAGGTCATAGCACGCTAGGAGGTTTCACGCAGACTCCACTGAGTCTCTGATGCAATGCATGAGCGAAAGTTGCTGCTTATGCTAACTGCTTAAGTGTAAGGTATAGCACACCGCGTCAAGCCCTATTGTCAACGCCTGCGCGCACGAGTTTGCCCTGACCTCTCGGCTCGTGCATGCACTCCACCACACGACACAGCGGTATCTCTAGTGCGACTTCTTGTCAGCAGTTGGCGCTACAGTAGTAAACCCAGATGGGACGGTTCGCAGTCGTGCTCCGTTGGGCGGGGCTGAGCGATGCAGGCTTTGCACTTTACAGTACAAGCCGCTGTATGAACTCGCTCCTGTACTCGCCCATATGGCTAAATAATAAGCATGCCACATATTGTTAGTGCAAGAAGCTGGGCCGACCCGCGGGACGGTTGGAAGGGGCCCCACAACCTGCATTTGGTACTGAGCTCCCGGCACAGGTACCTTACCTGGCCCCACGACATACGCCTGGCCGTGGGGCAGCCCCATATCACCCTTTAAATTAAAGTGCTGCTTCGTGCTGAGGCTTGCCTTGCGCTGCCGCCTGCTGGCAGGCCGGCACGGCACACTGCGTGCTAGCCGAGCATGTGTCACAAGGGCATGATCTGGCGCACGCTGTGGCATGCGCGTGTGCACTGCTGAGTCACACCTGACCATGAGTTGGACATGCTTGGGCACGGCACGGTGATCGTAACGGAGTCTCGCCAGGTCTAGTAGGCAGACAGCACCCAGCAGCAGCAGCAGCCCAGCCTGTGATCGTCGCTGAACAGGCACTGCATGCCGGGCCCCCAGGTGACCAGGGCACAGCCACTCGAGCAAAGCCTAGTACGTTTTGTTGGAAAGCCAGCAGCCTGGCTGTGCCGCGTAGCTGTAGGTACGGCGGGTATCCGGCATGCGGACTGGGAGATCCCCTGATGACGAAGTTTTGTGCTGCTGTAGCTTCTCAAGTCTGGGTGCGCATGCCCGAGTGAGAACTGACAAGTCTGTTGCGACAGGGCGTCAGGAGCAGTCTTGACTTCGTGGGCTGCCATGAACCAGTTGCATAGCATAATGGCCTTCCATCAGGCGTCTGGCGCGTACCAGTACCAGCAGTCAACAGCCACCAGGTACCACACGCCGTGTGCCCGCCCGTCACGCCATGCTATGCATGCTATCCATCTACATCCACAACCGGCACAACCGAACGGCAGCACCTTCCAGCCTACCACGTAACCGGTGCAGCACACATACTTGCTGGATGGCATACTCGCACCTGTTGCTCGTAACGCACAGTGCGTGTGCGCAACACGACCGGTAGTGCGGCGGTGGGGACCAGGCCACGAGCCGCTAGGGCCGCCAACGGCTGCCCGTGTGGCAAGACTTACACGACAAGCAACCTTCGGGTGTTGCTTGCCCACAGCATCTGATGCTAGGGAAAACGCGTCTGCGCCTAATGGCCCGGGCACACCTGGATCCCAGCCACGAGGCCACAGCCAGTAACGAGCGAGTCGCCTGCAGCGCGCCAACGAAGACTCGCGCAAGGGTGCCATGTGCCCTGCCAAAAAGTGACAGGCGCCGTTAGGAGTGAACGATCACGAAGGCACCGGAACGCTTCTCTTCCAACCACGGGCCTAGCGCCAGCGTCCCGCTGCCCTGCTATGCCTCAGCCCATGGCGCCCGGCCGCTGGCAGCCACACCTTGTTCACGTGGGCCTCACCACAACCGTCGCCATCACGTTTAGGCCTTCACTGCGCCCGCATGCATCTTCCACACACAAAAATCAAGCGAGTGCCTGCCCGCGTGCCGTACAATACTCGGTTCCGTAACGGCGCACGACAGATACTCTTGATGATCACCCTTGAACCAGCTGATGAACAACCGCCCCTTGGCCCCGGCCCGCATTACGCACTCGAGCACCTCGTGGCCACGGCGCAGACGAGGGCAGTGCACCGCGCTCCTTACGTCACCGTTGCATCCGTCCTCAGCTGCTGCACCTCCGGAACGCCCCCAGCACGCTGCCCACCGCCGACCCCACCATGCTCGCCAGCGCCCCCATGCCCCCTACGCCCCCGCCCCCGCCCACACCCACACCGTCCACACTCCCGCCCTCGCCGCCCCCACCCCCGCTGACCTCCCTCGAGGTGTCAAACCCGGACGAGTACGCGTCATTCTCCCCCTCCAGCCCGCTCCCCTCGCCCTCCTCCTCCCGCCACGCCATCGCCCCCTGATGGTGGTTTGCCCTTGGCACCTGCTCCGCTGGCCACACCCTGCCCGCGGACCTCCTGCCCCGCCTCGCCTGCTGGCTGCTCCGCGGCCACCTGCCACCCGCCTGCTGCTGCTGCTGCTGCTGGTCACGCCCACCCAGCTCCCCCACCCGCCCGGCGGTCCACTGCACCGACTCCCGCACTCCACCTCCGCCCACACCACGCGCCCCGTCCTGCTGCTGTTGGTCGTTACCACCCATCGCGTCCTCTTCCGCGGCTGCCTCCTCCTCCTCCTCCGCGTCCTCGTCCTCCTCCATGAGCATGTGGTGCTGCTGCTGCAGCATCAGCGCCATCTGGTCCGCCACCTCGCTGGTGGCGCGCACCAGCGGCGGCACGGGTGGCGGTGCGGGCGCGGGGCAGCCGGGGCCGGACGAGGCGGAGGCGGTGGAGGCGGTGGAGGATGAGCTGCCCATGGAGGCGAGCAGCTGCTGCTGCTGCTGTTGGGCTGCTTGCTGCAGCGCGGCGTGGTTGGCGAGCCTGCGTGCGTGGACGGCCAGGGCAGTGCGGGCAGCGTGGGGAGGGAGGCCTGGCCACGGCAACCTCTGTAACCAACTGGGTGGTAACACATACCGGTACAATGTGAGGGACCATTCGGCATGCCACGTAGGTAGTAAGACATAAGCTTCAATATGGACTACGATACGGGAAAGGTCCGGCTCCCATGTGTCAGACAGGTACTCACGATGCGCAGTACACGGCGGCGTCGTACGCGTCCAGCCCGCGGTACCGTAGGTCGGACTGGGTGGCGGGCTCCTGTACAGTACAAACGTACGGCAACAGAATCGCACGTGAGTGTACGGTGTTTCATATTCTAGATTATGCGAGGAGAGCGGTTAGAGACGTAGCAGACACCTTGTGTACCGTGCAACCCTTGCTTGCACGCACTGCGCCTAGGGACTCCTAGGTTCTTGCTTGCTTTGGCCTGTGAAGTGTGTGCACGCGTTCTATGTGTACCATGTTGCAGTTACACCATGCATGTGCCCAAAGCAAGCGCGTAGCCGTTCCTTGCTGCAAGACACCTCGTCACGTCCCGCCGTGCCGCCGCGCCTCTGACACGTGGATGTCCCCTCGGCCAACATGCTGCCAACTGATACCTCGCACCCTGGCCACAACCACTACGCACAACCCAGCCGCCGCACCTTGCAATGGAACACAACGTCAAAGTCCAGGTGGTCGGGGATCTTGAGCTGCAGGTTGGAGGGCAAGGTACAGGCAGCGGGGTGCCGGTAAGCCACTGATGAGCCACTGATGGGTTACGGCTGGGCTTCACCGGCAGGGCCCTGCCATGTGTAAGCCAGCAGGAAGCATGAGCCTTTCGTGCAGTGGGTGAGGGTATCACCGTTCAACGCTTCCTGTGGATCGCTTGCACACGCACCAGCTTGCGGCAGTCGTCCACGAACTGCTTTGTGCCGTCGGGCCCCGGCCGCACCCGGATCTTGTGGCTGGCGTGGGCAGGGGCAGGGGCGTGGGCAAGGGGCAGAGGGCAAGGGGGTGACGCACGGCAAGGAACAGATGTGACGGTGGCCAGTGGAGCAACGGCAAAATCTGAGATGGCCACTTTACAGGCCTTCCGTTGCGCTGAGTTGCAGCCCAGCATAGGTAACCTGCTCTTACCAATGCAGTACCGTAGTTGGGCCAGTGGCTGGGTATCAACACGCTGACGGCATTTCATGGCCCACATGGGGCCCTGGTCCAAGAGGCGTTGCATGTTAGCCCACGCGGGTCCTCATGGAACCATAGTGCTTTTGTAGGCGGCCCACTCACCTGCGGCCGTTGTAGCTGATGCGCATAAAGGCGGGCGGCGCGGCGGCGGCGGCCGGCACGGCGCTGCCCGGCACCAGCGGCGGCGTGTGGCGCCAGTCGGGCAGCTGCTGGCCGCAGAAGCGACACGCCTTCTCCTCGCTGCAGGGCACAGCCCACAAGAGCACAGCTGGAGGCGTTGGTTCGTGTAAGGCTTAACACAATCATGTCCGTACACTTGTAAATCATGACGTGCGGCACATGACACGCGGCACGTACGGTGGGCGTGCGGAGATGAGCGGTGACCCATATGATGATGCCGGTCAGCGGAAGATATGATGCGGGGGCTGCCTCAACCGCGCTAGGGCCCCAAGTATCCCAGATGCACGCCCACGGCTTGGCAGCGCAAAGCAGGGATGCCACGTGGCACATGGTGCACAGGGCACAGCTATCGACGCAGCACCCACATCTTGCCGGCGCAGTGCAGCTGCCACCGGGACAGGCAGGCGGGGTGGCACAGCCGGGGGCACCTGTATGGGTCAGGCACTGAGGGCTCTTGATTTGGGTGGTTGGCTGGTGTGACACCAATATGCCATAACATTGCCTGCATTGAAGCAGGCATGCAATGTCTTGTCACCGTGTCAGTAACAGTGATGTGCAGTCCAGGACCACTCAGCGCGTGGCTTGCAAACTCCTCCATCTTTCCCATGCACACGCCACCGACGCCCCAAGGTACAGCTCTGTACCTTCCCTTCCCAGCGCACTACCGCAGCCGTGATCCCAAACGTCCCTTCACCCACCCACCCTCCCGCCCGAACAAACCACCCCTGTACCCCTGCACACCTACACCCCGTCGCTCTGTGCTTCCATACCTGCAGGGAGCGGTCAGCGCCCCCAGTCCCTCGTCCTCCCCTCCCAGGCACAGCCAGCAGCACCGCTCATCCTCGCTGCCGCCCTCCGAGCTGTGCGCCTTGCTGCCCACTGGTGCGTCCTCCAAGCTGGTGCCCATGCCCGGAACCCAGCCCGAGGCTGGCTCGGACGGTGCCATCGCTCCGAGCCGCTGGTGCTGCACGGACATCAGCACCTAAGCGGGGTATCACCTCCCACACGGGTGTACCGTACTAAAGAGTATATTTATAGGTCAAAGGAGGAGAAGTGGTTAATGGGATGGCCGGCCTACGATTATGGTGGGTTGGAGGGGCCGACACGCCGACCCGGTGGGTCGCAAGCACGACGTGCGCTGAAAGTTGGATCGCGATAGGGAGTCAGTCACAAGGTGGAACGCTTAAGCAAAAAGGTTAGCGCGTGCACGGCCAAATAGATCGACTGCGCGGGCGTAGCGCCCGGGGCACTGAAAAGCGCGCCGGGCGGGGCCCGGTCGTTTTGACACGCGGGCTGTCGCACAACCGTCAAGGTGCACCAAAAGATTGACAGGCTCATGTTAACAGCCCGTACCGTTAGATAGTAAGAACAGATCACCTAGCTTGGCTAATAGAGGGAATGGGAATAACGGGTACTGTTGTAGCCTTTGGTCATTCATGCGCCCCAGGACGCCCAAGTCTGAAGGCTGGGTCGGTCCCCCAGGTAGAATGCCTTCTGCAGTTGTATGGGGGCCTGCTCCTGCACACACATGCACACGTATCCAGCAACTTGGTGAAACAGCGTCGTAAGCTGAAGAGCAATACAGATGTGCGGTACCTGGGGACCAAGCCAGCTCCCTTGCTTGCAGACAACAGCGGAAATCCCGGCGTCATGACACGCCTGGTGAATGGGGCGTCGTGTGCGCATGGCCATCGCTGGAAAGCAACAGTCAGCACATCAGCAGTTGGGCTAGGCCTAACCTGCGGAGGAGACCTGTGAGCCCGTCCCCTATCCTGCCGTGCACATGCCAACAGTGCAGCAATGGATACCTTGCTGTTGCGTGTTGCCTACTGTGTGCGTGATTGGGGCAACTGGCAAGCAGTGGTCTTGACTGGTTTTAATGTGTCTCGACATGGCCGCAGCCAGCTCTTTCCGGCAACAGCAGCGGCCCTGTTTGTCACACTCACCGTCCGCACAGAGCAGAATGCACGTACACCGCAACAGAGCAGCAGCATCTGTGCACTGGTTATGAGGGAGGCGGCGGCCGGTGTTACGGCGGCCGGTATTACGAGCAGGAGGCAGCCTCAGACTGCGCTGCCCACCGCAGGCATACGGAAGCGAGTGCTTGTGGCGGTACGGCAGCTGATGATAAGACGGCTGCTGCAGTACTTGGGTGGTGGTGCCGTGATGGCAGCGGTCGGCCAGGTAGCGTTGGCCCCCATGGACCCCCAAACACCTAACCGGGTGCATCCTGCTAAACACCGAACCGGGGGCAGGCAGGGGCAGGCGACAGGCGTAGGCGTCTCTGGCAAGTTGTGTCAGGGTCAGGGTTACTGTGAGCCGTGGTGCGCAACATGATGCCGTGTGAGGAGACTGGACCGGCATGGAAGCATGCACAAACCACCACAGTTCGTATGCCCTTGACGGTGCCTATTGCTCCTGGCTGTCGTCCTGACGAGATCCTCTGTAAAAAGCCTTACCCAACCTGCCATTGCAATGCTCTGCCTGCTGGTACCATACATGCCGTTGACTGTACCGTATGTGCGCGGGCGTTTCGGTGTGGTCCCACAGTCGCTACGCAAGCTGGGCCCTAGCGGCTCTCGTTGCTTTGGGAGGGCGCTGGGAGGGCTGTTTTGTGCGTGGGAGTTGCCCTGTTGGGGTGGATGTTGTACGACAACCCGACGGATCGAAAAGAGGTCCCCTGTAACAACAAAGCAAATTGAGCTAGCACAATTGGTGCGGGCGTATGGTTATAGGCGCGTGCTTCTGGTGTGTGGCTTTGGGGAACAGGAAGCTCATCGTGGAGGCCGCGCAAGGGGTCTCCTTTACAGGCGTGACATTCACGGACAACCGACAGTCCGAGATCCACGTGAGCGTGAGGGCAGTGGTAGTTAGCCTGCCCCTTATGGCCTTGCTTGGCCTGCCTTACACTGCCTCACACACGCATAGACAGAACCATGATGGCAACAGAGGTACAACATGCTGGACACAGCCAGCGCTTCTCGAGGCAGTATGTGGGGCAACGCCCTTCCTTGCCATACCAGAGCTATCTTACAGCACGTCCCCAGGTTAACATGTTACCATACAGTAGGTTCAACGTTGCTGTGGGCGCAGTAGGCCCCGCTGCAGAAATGCCCGCTGCAGACTCCCAAAGACGTACCGGCAGCAACAGCAAGAGCAGCCAGGGTCAGAGCAAATCCGCATACCGAGCGCTGCAGAGAGGCCGAGGCCGCAGTACTGGCGAAGGGCCAAGGTCCGGGCCAGGCCGAAACACCGGGCACCGTCCGAAACCCGCCATACGCCCCTTCTACGATGACCTAACCGACGTGGTCGACCTGACTGAGCTGTCCGAGATCGTCAAGAAGTGTTCACAGAAGTGGTCGGAAGGCGGAGATGTCGGAACCATTGTCGCGGCGTTCGGAAAAGCTGCGAAGGTATGCACCTGGGCAGAGCTGGCACTCCCTTTGTTGCCTTCTGCAAACCCACAAGCCCGTGTGTGCTTGTACCCGTATAGACTTTGGGTGGGTACATGTTTGCAGAAGGGCAGACGTGACACGAACTGCCAGAACTGTTTCTCCGCACCGGCGGGACGACCATTCGAAAGCAATTTCGGACCGTTCGACCTTTTGTTTAACTGCAAGGGAATTCGGTGACCGAAACTGCCATTGGTTACATTGAGGGGTAGTTTCGGAAAACGGTTGGTTATCATCACCATATGATCCACCATTACTAAGCGTCACCGTTCTTGCCGCACGGACGCGCCCGACAGCGCCCTGCCTGCTGACGCTGCTGTTTTTTCGCCACCCTCGCAGCTTCCTGGCCCCCAGACGAGCAGCAGCAGCAACAGCAGCGCTGCTAGCAGCAGCCCCGCAGCTGTTCGCACGCGCGTGCTGGAAGCCCTAGCCGCGATCCTCCTCCCCTTCGCGCCAACAATGCGCAGTGGTAGCCTGGTCGTACGCACGCTCTGGGCCATCACCAAAATCGGCTATACGCAACGGGCCTCTGGGGCAGGCGCTGAGAGCGGTGGCGCGGCGGGGGAGCAGCAGCCGCAGGAGCCACAGCAGGCCTCGCTGCCACAGCAGCAGCAGCAGCACGTGCAGGACCTGGTCGTTGCGCTGCTTGCGCGGCTGCAGCGCAACGAGTTCTCCATGCTGCACCGCCTCGACGCGAAGGAACACGCCATGCTGTGGCAGGCCCTGTCGGGGCTTCCCGTGCCTCCGAGGAGTATCAGGGTGGGCAAGGTCCGGGACAGTGTGCTGGCGGCCAGCTACCGGCACCTGGCGCTCAAACGCGTTGCCGACATAGACCCACAGGACCGCCTGGACATTGTACTGGCTTGTGCTCGCATGCGGGCGGCCGACAGCGTACCCCTGGTCAAGCTGACAGCAGGCCTGTTGGTCAGCCTGCGCATCTCGGACCCGGAGGAGCACACGGTGGCGGAGTGTGCTTCCATGCACCTGCCGGTGCGGCTTGGGGAGCTGCTTGCGGCGGCGGGCAAGGGGGCCGGCGACGGGGCAGCAGCGGACGCGGTTGAGGTCAGGCTCACGCTCGTGGAGTTACGCACTGTCCTCGCTGCCAGCACAGTCCTGTGCCAGGAGCATGATTCAGCAGAGCGGGAGGTGCTTGGTGGCCTGGTGCGGGAGGCTGGCGGCATTGCAGGGCAGATGGCTCACCAGGAGCTGGCGGACAGCGTGTGGGCGCTGGGGCGGCTGCTGCGGAACGGCCTGTGCGGGGCTGAGCCACAGGTGGTGGCCGGCGCGGGGCTGCTGGTGGAGGAGGTGGGCAGGCGCATGCAGCAGCAACACCAGCAGCTGGTGGCCATGCACGGCCGGGACTTGCGCGATGTGCTGGTGGGGCTGGCAGCAATCCACAGTGCGTGGGCCAGGGCCGGCACGGCGGGGGCGCAGGAGGGAGGCGTAGGGGTCGGGGCAGCTACGACTAGCCCCACGGCCACCGGTGTGGCGGCGGCAGCGGCAGCCGCTGCTCGTGAGGTGGCGGCGGAGTGCGAGCGGCGCGGGCCTGCCAGCTGGGCCCCTGCCGACCAGCGAAGCATGACCCTGGCGCTGGGGTCGTTGGGCCTGGGGTCAGCTGCCTGGTTCGAGGCGGTGCTGGGTGTGGCACAAGCGGAGCAGCGCTGGAGCAGCCCCGCATGCGACGTTACTGACGTGTGGGCGTGCTTGGCCAAGGCAAAGCAAGGGCCTCCATCAGGGCTGCTAACTGCAACCGTGAAGCAGCTGGGGGAGCAGCGGTCTGCCGTCGGGGCTCGGTCGTGCGTGCGGGTGCTGAGGGCTATGTCGGCCCTGGCCGTGCATGACCCACGGGTCGTTGCCGCGGCTCTGGGGGGGCTGCGGGAGGTGGTGGTGAAGGGACGACGGCCGGAGTCGCTGCTGTGGGCGGTGCTGGCGGTGCTGCAGCTGGCGGACATGGGGCAGGAGGTGCTTGAGGCCAACAGGGAGGCGGCAGGGGGCATTCTGCGGGCAGTGGCGCGGGTGTGGCAGGCGCAGGAGGACAGCCAGGGTGCTAAGGGCACCTGCGACGGTGGAGACGCGGAGAGGGACCAGGTTGAAGGCAGCGGCAGCATCGGTGACAGCGTGCACGCGCGGGTATTTTCGGCGGACATGCTGAAGGTGCTGCACTTGGTGCAGCTGAAGCTGGACAGGCTGGCTGCTGCCGGTCGACGCGCCGGCGCTGGCAGCGGTGGTGCCGAGCAGGAGGGCGGCGGCAGTGCTGGCAGCAGCAGCGCTGGCGGCATCACCGGCAGCACTCGCAGCAGCGCCGTAGCGGAGCTGGCAGCGGTCCTGCCACAGGACCTGCGCGAAGCAGCAGCAGCCGCCGCGGCCCTCCTCGCCGTGGCCCTCCTCGCTGAGGCCCTCCTTGCCAACGAGGCAGAGGTGACCACTGCCCAGCACCTCGTTATGCCCCTGTGGGCGGCCACTAAGAGCGGGTGCAGTTGGGCCGGCGATGGCCCGGCGGAGGTGCAAGAAGAGGAGGCGGGGCAGCAGCAGGGGCAGCTCCAGCCCCTGCAGCAGCTGGTTACTGCACTGCTAGAGCGGCTGCAAGAGAATGACGGCGAGCTGCTTAGCGGCCGACTAAAGTTGCAATCGTCCCTGTGGAATGTGCTGTCGGAGCTACCGGCTCCTCCACCGGGCTCGCACGAGGCGGACGTGCGGGAGCGGGTCCTTGCAGCCAGCAGCCGGCGGCTGATGAGCAGCCGTAAGGAGGACCTGGACGCATGCGTGTGCTCCAGCATCCTGCTGGCGTGTGCACGCATGCGGGTTAGCGATCATGACCTCGTGCACCACCTGACCTCACGCCTGGTGGCAGCTGCCCCCAAGGACGAGCAGAGCCTGTCCAACGCGCTGCACGCCCTGGGGGAGCTGCGGCAGGGCCACGATGGGCACGTGCCCCGGCCGGAGGACCTGAAGGGCCTGCTGGCGAAGGTGCTGAGGATGCTGCGGGAAGGCGCAGCAAAGGCTGGCAGGGGCTGCACGTTTACGCCGCAGGGCCTGTGCAACACCCTCACCGCCTGCGTGCGGCTGGAGGTGAGGGATCGGGAGGTGCTAGGGGCGCTGGTGGGGACGGCTGGCCGCGCGGCGGGGCGCATGAAGGGGAGGGACCTGGCGGAGTGCCTGGTGGCGCTGGGCGGACTGCTGCGGAACGGCCAGTGCGGGGCCGAGCCGGAGGTGGTGGCCGGCGGGCAGCTGCTGGTCAATCAGGTGGTCAAGCGCATGCAGCAGCAGGAGCAGGAGCAGCAGGAGGCCTTGAACGGCAAGGACCTGCGCGGTGTGCTGGTGGGACTGGCAGCAATCCACAAGGCGTTGGCTACGACAGGTGGGGAGGCAGCAGCAGGGGTGCAGGGTGGAGGCACAGGAGGCCGGGAGGCTGCCGCTGGGCCCATGGCCGCAGCCTTGGCAGCTGCAACTGTTGCGGCAGCTCGCGTGGTAGCTGCCGAGTGCGAACGGCGCGGGCCAGCCAGCTGGCGCGCCAGCGAACAGCGCAGTATGACGTTGGCACTAGCCAAGCTGAGCCTTGGGTCCCAGGCCTGGTTTGGTACCGTGGTGGAGGCGGCACAGGACAAGGCCTATTGGGACGGGTGTGTAGACCCCTCCCTGCTATGGCGTGCCCTGGCAGTGTCTGGCCGTAGGCTGCCCGCTGAGCTTGTCGACAGGGCCGTGGAAGTGCTGGAGGAAAAGCGGTATCGCCTCAGGCAACGGGCGTGCGTGGACATGCTGTGCGCCGCTGCAGCCCTGGGCGTTCATGACCCACGGGTCGTCGGAACGTTGTTGGGGCGGTTGGTGGAGCTGGCGGAGAAGGGGCGGCAGCCGGGCGGGCGGGCGGTGACTGTGCGGCCGCTGGCGATGGCGCTGCTGTGCGTGTCGGGCATGGGGGCGGGGGTGCTTGGGGCGCACAGCGGGGTGGTGGGAGAGCTGCTTGAGGAGGTGGTGCGGCAGTGGGAGGGCACGGAGGAGGGGCAGGCGTACACCGTGAGCATGCTGCAGCTGCTGCACCAGGTGCAGGTCAGGCTGGAGGCGGCGGCAGCAGCAGCGGAAGCGGGTGGGGGCGGTGGGGCTGGGGCGGAAGACAGTGGCAGCAGCACTGTGGTGGCGGATCTGGCGGCGCTCCTGCCGCAGGGCCTGCGGGCGGCGGCGGCGGCGGCGGCCGCGGCGGCGGCGGCGGCGGGTCAGGCGGGCCGTGGAGCGGAGGACGATGATAATCATGATCGGGATCACGCAGACGCAGAGGTGTAGGCGGGGCCTGAAGATTAGGACTGCAGGGTAACTAATGTGCTCATTACGTTACGGCACGAAATGACCAGGTGTTTAGCGATAGCAGGTAGGATGACTTTGGGTGGGTGCCACGCACTGGAGCACCTGGGGACATTCGTGTACCTTGTCCAGTGTAGATACAAAGGAGGATGGACTAACTAGTGTTGTAAGGAGGCCGGGCAAGTGCGGTGGCATGTGGCGTTAGGAGCGCCGTCAAGCCCGCCCCCGGCTGCGGTTATTGGTGTGTCTCGTTGCGCATCAAGTTGCAGGCGCGTTTGACGCTGGGATGAGGCGTAAGTGCCTAGCACAGCGTCCTGTCAGAGTGAAGCCCTTACGGGCTGTGTCAGTCACTTCCCATGCAAGTTGTACCTACCGGTAAGCTGCGTACGCACTGGTGGCAGCGGCGCCTTGGCCAATCGTGCATTCTGCCGCGCACACAGCTCCTGGCTGATAGGAGGATCTTTACAATGCACATGAGGTATCCTTTGCAGGTGCAAACGGAGCTGTTGCAGGTTCGTCACTGCTGTTGTCGTGTTGCCACCCACAGGAGTAGCCGTACACGCTTGCTCTGCGCTTGCTGTTGTTGCAAGGTTCACTTGCACGTTATCGACTGACTGATGCGTTGCATGCTATATGTGCGAACGCGTAAGTAAGGAAGAAGGGGCTACCACCGTGGGCTACCACGTAGGTGGGGAAGTGGCTACCGCGTAGGTGGCCTGCATGTGTTGAGTCCTTTACGGCCGTCTGCGACTGCACCCTGCGTTGCACGTGCGACCGGCGCTGAAAGAACGAACCTGCACTGGGGCAAGCAACTGCCCGTTCCTCCCGGCAACGACGGCACAGTGCTGCGGCAATAAGGCTGGCATGCAGCTGTTCTGCGTGGAAGGGTGTCTGGCGGTAGTTGAGCGCAACCAACTCGTACGGCAATGGTTACAAGAGGAGCCCAAGGAGGTGCCTGTACGTGCTGCTGGAACTGCCATCAGCACGCTAGCACGGTGCAGCATGTCTTCATCTGCATTACATGGTGCCCAGTGCTTCCGCCCAGTCATTGAACAAGGGCTGCACTGCTGCGAGCCCCGGGCCGTCGACACTCAACACGCCCACCCAGGCCCATCCTACCAAGGCACGACCGTCGAGCCTTGCACCGTATGGCACCCCCAACTGTGCTTTAACAATTCTGGCCTTCTCTAGTCGTTGGGCCACCTTGATTGTTACCGCACAACTTATTGTACAACGGGGATATTGGACCCCAAGACACAACCCATAAGCGCTCGCACAACAACCCTGCTACCACTTGGTCTAGAGCCTCTACTTCGACGCTGCAAGACACAAAACATCAACGACGCCAGATGCAACCCTTGATAGACCACGGAACTGCCGGCCATGCAACAGACGATACCGTGAGAAGGCCCCAAAACCTCTGCTTTGCCGGAGCACCAGCACAACCCCAGCTCCGATACAACAACGCGCCAAGTCAAGATGCAGCATAATGTGTACTTCTTCGTTTCAACAGCAGCGCAGCTGCAGACCCGCTACGCGAGACGCAATAGTTACGCAGCCGCAATTGCCTTGTGATCGACTGCGGACGGCGGATGGCGCCTGGCCACGTGGCCCCACCACACAGCCGCTGCCGTACCTCCCGACGCACGACCGAACAGCAACGAGCAAGCAACTCATCGGCCACCGCTTCACAATCCCACGCCGGTGACGAGATTCAAGAGCAAGGCAAAGCCCGTAAACCGGGCTCCAGTCCAACTTCTTGTATCCATAAGCCTCTACCGCCGCCAGTTGAACCCAACGCTACAGCGCAAACACGCGGTCCTGCTCCTGCGGGGGCGCCCTCCTGCCCGGTGCCAATCAAATAGTGAAATCCAACACGTGCTGCTGCGCCCGGCTCTGCGCGGCGCTCAGCACCGTCGTCAGCGCGCCCGCCGCCGCGGCCACCCGCACGCCGCTGCTGACGTACGACAGCCGTACGGCACCCGACTCGTCCATGGTGTACCGCCACTCCCACGTGGGGACGAAGCCGCCACCGCCGCCTCCAACCGCCGCCGCGCTGACGTCAGAGTCCGTACGGCACAGTGGCGAGAGGCGGGCGACGATGTCCGAGCTGCCGTCGGGCGCTGCGGTGATGGTGAGGCGGTGGCCGTGCGGCACGACGAAGGTCTGGTTGCCGGGGATGAGCACGTCGAAGGCCTCGAACTCGGACTGCCCCAGCAGCACCACCTTGCACGTCTCGCGCCGGGCCACCTGCGGGTTGATAAGGGTATTGCGCAGAGTCAAAGAAGTGGTCAAAAGTAAAAAGGAAAGGGACCGTTGATTGCGCTGGACTGCAGTAACCCGGTCCGCGAGTTGAGTGGAGGCCATCCAATGCGGCTGCAGTGCACGCAAATGCGGATGCGGGCAGCCAGGGAAGCCAGGAAACTTGTGCGCAGTCCATGGCCTGCAATTTCCGAGGAAATCGGTGATGTAGACGTCGTGGCCTAAAGGCCTGAGGCTTGGCCGCACTGCTGTCGCATGGGCGCCCGTTCAGTTAGTGGAGAAGGCCACCGGCCTCCTCGCAGTCCATTCTCGCAGTCCCACGCTGCCCACCCGGTGCTTCCGCTACACCCAGGGCGTACAAGGCCTGACACATTTCTACTGCCACCCAGCTACGAGCCTACCTGGTGCTTCCAGTAGACGTTGCCGGGGTCCTCCCAGTTGATGCCCGCGTTGCGCACCACCACGTTAACCATCTGCACGCGGCCGGCGCAGTGGCTGTAGCGCAACAGCCCGCCCGCCGGGCGTTGACCGTGGCTTTGACCGGCCGCCGGCCCGACGCCGCCAAGGGTCGCGATTTCGGTGATGGCGGTCGAGCCGTTGGGCTGCAGGCTGCTGATGGCCAGCACGTGGTCGTTGGCGTTGCGGCCGTTGGCGTGGTGGTTGAGTTCGTTGGCCAGGGCCAGGTCGTACTCGCTGCCCGCTGCCGCCGACGCGGGGTGCTCCATGTGACCCATGGCGTTCTCGGCGTAGATCTGCCGTACAGCACGTGAACGGGCAGTACAACGGTAGGATGCTTACACGATATCAGGGCAGGTGGACCAGCTAGCAGCTACGTCTAATCGCGTGTTGGGCATCTGCTCATGACCACCTATGCTGACGCATGGCAAGGCCCCCTGCGGCCATCTTTCAATCCTGCATGCTCCAATCCATGCGCACGTCTACAGCATACCAGCCAACACCACGCAGCCACCATTACATCACCACCCTGTCGGCACCCACACCCAGCTAATACACGTGCGCCCACCTGCAGGCTGCCGTCCACGTGCACGTCCAGCAGCCGCGCCTCCGCCAGCTCCAGCACCAGCTCGGAGCGCGGCGCCAGCGAGCCGCCCACCACCTTCTGGCTGATGACGTCCCACAGGGGGCCCAGCGCGGGGTGGTACAGGAAGATGAAGCCGGGGCCCTGGGGGGAAGAGGGAAGGGCCATCAGCAAGGCGCGGAAAGGAGGGGCGCCGAGGGCGTGGGTGCGATTTGGTCCGCGTGGTTCTGACCTCCAGGTGAGTGCTACTAGTAATACCTTTTCGTGTAATCAGAGCCCTGCCTTCAGCTGCATGAAGTAGTGCGTATGAAGCATAGGCATGCAGCCAACGGCCACGTTTAGCCTGCAAATGGCAAAGTATCTCGCGCACCTGTGCCAAGTACTGCTCGGGGCTGCCGGGCTCGGGCACCTTCTTGAGGCCGCAGCGCTGCAGGATCTGCGAACACGGGGAAAGGACACGGCGCGACGGATCGGTACCCTACACGTGAGTACACGCCGAGACCATCTCAGGAAGGGGCCGAAGGCGGCCATAGCAGCACAATACTGCAAGCTCACTAACCGCGCCAAGCATTGCAGCTGCACAGCCCTTGGCCCCTCCGCCACACCACCACCGCTGCCCGGAATCCAATGCGCCCCTAGCGCATAGGCCAGGTTTGAAACAGCCCCCGCATTTGCCACGCGTTGCACAACGATGCGTCCGTTGGGACAGTGCCGCTAACGTGCTGCAACGTCGTGCACGAGAGCCTGCTGCATGCCTCCACACCCATCCTCCACACGAGCCACCTGACTCACATGCCACGAGGACCGCTACCGCTACCGCTGCCACATATTCCAGTGCGCCCCTAGGTGAGGCTGGAAGCAACGCCCGCACCTGCCACGCGTTGCGCTGCAGGTCGTACCCGCTGACCAAGCCCCTGACATGCACCCACCCTCCGCCGATCCGCCCTAGCCATGTCCTTCACTCCAGGCCCATGACTACCGAAGTACTTCAACCCACCTGCCACGCGTTGCGCTGCAGGTCGTAGAAGGAGCCGTCCGGCGTCTGGGCGATGCGCGCGCTGCCCGGCTCGCGGCGCTTCTTGGCGCTGCTGGTCACCTTGCGCCGCATATTGCTGACCAGGAACGTGGAAAGCCTGCGCGGGGGCCACCGGGCAGTCGTAGCACATAGCAAAACATAGTCGGTCAGCGGGCTCAGGACACGGCATCAACCGAGCGCATGAGTAATGATTCCAAGGTGCACAGCTGACATGGACCAGCGGGGGTCAACACGCGCACTTGTGAGAGACGGCTTCGCAACAAGGGCAGCAAGCGACATAAGCGAACGTGTGTGCTCACTTTGTGGCGGCCAGCTGGCTGTCGTCCAGGGGAGCCTCCCTGCGGTCCGCCAGGTAGTCGGCCATGTTCTGCATGGTGCTCTCCATGCGGCCGGCGGTAACCTGCGGGTAACGAAAGCAGGCGGGATGTACTAGCAATCGAAAAAGAGCGCTCGCAGGGATTGCGGTTGGCTGACTGTGCCATGCCTCAGAGCTTCACACTGACAAGGCACATGCGTTTCAAGGTCTTAAGCATGCGCCGCCGCACCCGGCCGTGCAACGTGTGACACCTTGTGACAAAGCTTAACAAACGGCTGCTCTCAATCCGCACCTGGCGGGTGGTGCCGGTGAGCGGATCTGTGTACGACACCTTCTTGTTCAGGTTGAAGATGAGGCCGGGCAGCAGCTGCTCGCCATCACGCCGTGAGATGGCCTGCGGGCGGGGCGCAAGGAGCAACCCACTCTCTGTGAGCGACGGCAGCATGTTGCTGCAACTCAAGCACAGAGCGCTTGAGTGCCTGCCGTGGAGCAGAACGCCGTAAACGAAATAAAGAGACAGCTCTCCGCCACGGGCAACGCAGCGTAATACACAAGGAGCCTTTCGTGCATCACAAGCGTGTGGTAACCCACCTCGGCCACCACCCGCTGCGCCGCCCTCATGCCCACGTACAGCACGTTGGTGTTGGCGGGGAACACCGAGGTCTTGCTGCCGGCGCTGACCGCCTCGTCGGACAGCCCCAGCTTCTCGAACTCGGTGTACTCCACGTTGGTCACGCCGTACTCGTACACCCAGCGACCTGTACGGCAAGTGAATCCAATCCGGACACGCGGTGCCGGGGGAGCGCCAGTGTCAAGCCGTACGCAAGGGCCATAAGACATGGGAAGGCTGCAGCAAACGTGCATCACAAGGACAACGAATAGCTTCCGTTGCCTGTGACATCCACAGCGCCGGTCCAGTACAGTCCCTGCTGCTGGACCCATGGCGGCGTCCTCCCTGCACGCCGGCAGCTCTCGCTCGCACCAAGTGCATGTCTGAACCACCCCCTGAGCCATGGGGGCAGGGCCAACGCCTGCTGCTCAAGGTCTGCCCCTTGCGCACCTTTCTTGGTGGTGGTGCCGTCCGGATGCTGCTGCTCCTCCTCCACCCACTTCTTGCGCTCCGCCAGCACGTTCATGCCCTCGGCCGCGCCCACCGCCCGCTCGCAAGACATGAAGCCGAACGCGTCAGACCCGCCGTAGCCGCGAGAGAAGCCCGTGCCCGCCAGCGCCAGCAGCGTCGTATCGGTGCCTGCATCGAGGGTTCATGAGAGTGTACTTCACCGTACAGCTGCGCTACGCATATGTCATAAGTCATATGCGCTAGCGTAGCTGCACAGTGGCGGTTCCTGTGGCATGAGCGCATGACATGTCACAGGATACATGGCTACAGCGCGTGCTCCGTTTTGCTTGTGCTGAAAACCATTACCGTTGCACCGAATAATACCTCGTGCCAACTGCGTTGCGCTATTCTTCGCTCCGAGGCATGACGGAACCCCCTGCGCTTGTGCCTGCAGCAGTGCGCCCTCGGTGCTCAGCTTGGGGTAAAAGTGCAGAACCCCGTCAGGAAACCCATCTAACCCCGTGCTATCAACATCCCCTGATGCGCAACAATCACCTGCCACCAGTTGGAGATCTGGCGCACAAGGGAGTTTCTGGCACTACGATCGTGAACGTGTACGGCCAGCCTGTCCCGTGTGCGACGCTTAACCCCTTGCTCCCCTGACCACTGCTCCCCTGACCACCCTGCCCTCCCCTCACCTGCCATGGGGTTGGAGATCTGTCGCACGAGCGCCGCCCTGCGGCCCTGCTCCCTGCCCAGCCAGCTGAACACGCCCTCGTCCCACATGAGCTTCCAGATGGCTCCGTGGCCGCCCGGCTTCATCATGGGCCGCAGCACGCCGCTCAGCAGCCACCTGCCGACAGGACGACCACGGGAGGGGCCAGAGCGGGGGGGGAGGGTGAAGGTCCGCTTGGAGAGACTCAAAAACGCCCGCTTCGAGATGCCCCACTGGCGCCAGCCTGCCACTGGCTTGGTTGCATGCCTCACGGGCTTCCTGTCCCCTCCTCTTGCGTTAGGCTCCCTCCCATCGTCCCGGTCCACCTGTCCCCGGCAACATCCAACCCACGCTTCGTCAACGCCCGTCCCCTACCGCGGTACGCACCCTAGGGCCCGCCGGACCACTCGGAGGCCTCCTGCCTACTAACCACCCAATCACCCTCATCCTCTTGCCTCCTTCAACCCACATACCCTAACCCACCGTCCGTCCTCCACCGCCACCACGGGCACCATGGGCTGCCGGAACAGCCTGAAGGCGGCCTGCCCCCTGCCCGCCCAGCCCATGTCTGCCAGCAGGCGGGACACGCGGTCGTGGTTGCCCTTGGCGTCCGAGGTCATGATGGCCACCGGGGTGGTCACCTGCCGCCCCGTCAGCTGCCAATACAGGTATTCGCGGGCCTGGCGCGGGGCGACAGCGCACGTGGGGTGTAGCAGGATGCGGTGAGGGGAGGTACAACGCATGTTTCAGAGCTAGTCAAGATTACTAGACTGCGCACGTGAATGTGTGTTATGATGGGCTGGCGGTGGACGATGGACTGTAATGATGCTCAGCTGGTGCAGGTGCATCAGGTGATGAGTAGGCAGCTCGTGTACTGCACGGCGTCGCAGCCTCGTTCCAACTGCAGAACGTTGAAGCCTGACCCTCATACATGCTAGCCTACTGCACCGAACCCCAGCATCCTCAGTAGGTACTGTAGGTCCCGCTGGAGCTTACACCCCCCTGCAAGAAAGCCATTGCCTGTCCTTCCTAACGGCCCAGCCCCTAGCTTATTCAGCTTATTGCCGCTGCCTAAGCCCCGTCCCCTAACCCCCACCTGCAGGTCCCGGATGAGCACCTCCATCAGCGTGCGGCCGGCGTACGGCAGCATGGCCGCCGGGAGGCACTCCCCTGTCGCCTCGTCCACCAGCCCCAGCCTGTCCCCCGCGCCGCCCACGGGGTAGATCTCCGCCAGAAAGGGCAGCGCCGCCAGGCCCTGCGCCGCCGCCGCCACGCCCACGCCGCTGCCCTCCTCGCCCGCCAGGTCCACACCCTTAGGCACACGGTACCGCACCTCCTGCGGGGGCCGCTGCTGCTGCTGCTGCTGCTGGTCGCCGTGGGCGTGGGCGTGGGCGTGCACCTGGGGCTGTGTGCGGTGCAGCTGCGTGGGGTCTGTGGGAGCGTGCTGCGGCTGCTGCTTGCGCGCAGCCTTGTCCTGTGGGCAACAGCGAAGGGGTCGCATGTGAGCGGGACAGCCTCAGCAGCAGCACCCTTCATGCCCAAGCCCGGGTCGCCCCCACCCACGCCTACCCCAAAGGAGCAGACTCGCGCCTGTAACCCAACAGCACACGTTGACGCCCACCTGCATCACCACCTGCAACACATAGCTGCACTGTACCGACTTCCTTAACCCACACCAACACGGCCCACCTGCATCCCCGCAACAATCAGCTCCAGGCTCTTGAGCTGGTACCCCAGCAGCCCCCCCACGCTGTCGTAGAACTGCTCCACGCGACACAGGCGGGCAGCCAGGTCCAGCAGCCGGGGGCGCAGCGCCGCGGGGGGCGAAGGGGGCTCTGCGGGGTGCGGCGTGGCCACGAAGGGCAGGTACGGGTAGGGATGGTCAGCAGAACTGCTGGTAGCTGAACGCACAGCTGAAATTGTTACTACGTATTGGAACCAGGCCGTGGAAATGTTAGACAAACTTGTTGCTGTTGCACAGACACGTACTGGCGGGTCTTCAGAGTTTCTCCGACCCATGGGTCGGTCCTGGGACCTGTGAGTTAGGAGAAGCCGCAAACCAGCACAATGAAGCCAGCCCCAGCCCCAGCCCGTCCCGCCCGTCCCACCCGAGGGCGGCTCCTGCAGCACGTGCTCCTGCAGCATGGCGGGCAGCGACAGCAGCACCAGCTGCTGCTGCGGGGGCAGCGAGGACACCACCTCGCACAACGCGGCATGCCTGCAATCGGAGAAGGGGCGGGGGGCGGGGGTTAAGGTGTGCAGTGGGGGGCATATGGGAATGGAGTATGTGGGGCAGTTATCGGAACACGGGACACGAAGCATGTTAGTGGCATGGCGGTTGGCGGTAGGCGAGGTGGAAGTGCGTCAGGTGCGCGTGGATGAGGAGAAGGGGTCAAGTGGGGCGTGCTGGCTGAGGAAGAGGGGTGACAAATGCGGTGCGGCTGCATGGGGTGGTATCAGCACACAGCTGCCCACCTGGGTTGCCGCATGAAACGGCTGACGGAGTCCTCCTTCAGCAGCGCCGCAACCTGCGGATGGGGAGCAGCACGAGAGACAAACATATGGGTTGTTTAGAGTTCCAAGCTGTATGATATTGATGTTGAAGTGATGTTGAACGGGTGTATCCCTTGACGTGTGCCGTGCAGCCAAAAGACGCACGAGACAGCTGGTCTGACTTGGACTAGTCACGACCATGCGCGGAACGAGTACTCGCAGCACATGCTGCAATCTAACACATCAAGCTGATTCGCATGGAATAATGCCTCTGTGAGGATGCTTTACGACAGTCGCAGCTGTTGACGTGTTTCCCATAGCCATGAGCAAGATGCAGTGCACGTTGACTCCATTGCTCTTGTGTGCATTAGTGCTTATAGTGAAGTGCACAACACGAGTATGGAGTGAGAAGAACCAAAGGCCTGCTGGGCTGCGTAGCACCCAGCAAGCTACGCGAGCCAGCTGCTGCTAAAATAGTTAAATCATAGCATTAAACTGCATTTTAGCAATTAGGACTGTAGATTGACGAGCAGGTGCTCGACACCTCCGCAACACCCCAGCCTTGGCCTGGTGGCCTGGCGACGTTTGTCCCCGAAACGACCACGTTGCCAGGCTACGTTGAACTCTTCTGCCCCCGCAAAACACTCTCCACCGTCGCACGAAGGCCATTGCCAAGCATGGGGGTGCTCGCTGTGCAGGATGCACCAGCGCAGGCCAAAGATTCGATTCCCCTTCACAGTGACGCTAGGTTTCCTGCCCGCTCCCTTTGCGTCACCCTCACCTTGTCCTCCACGCTCTGCGCCTGCTGAACGCGAGCCATAACGCCCTTGAGGTGCATCATTTGCGCCTCGAGGGGCAGCTCCGTTCCAGGCCGTGCAATAAACTCATCCTCGTAGGACTGAACGGTTCCGACAGCAGGAACCGGTTTCTGCGTTGCCAACGGCGCCAGCTCCGGCGCCGAAGCCCGAAAAGCTGCTGCTTTGCTGTTCGAGGAAGAGGATGAGCCATAGGGGAGCTGGAAGGGACCGGCTGCTGCGCGCACGCAGCGTTTTCGGCCGGGGTAGGCCGGAACGGGACCAGGGGCCGTCGGGAGGAAGCGGGAGAGTGTCGGAGCGGCCTGGAGAAGCCGCGCAGGACGTTGCGTAGCTGCTGAGCATGCAGAAGAGGTCCTCATGGCCATATGGGGCGCCGCAGCGGTGCGGCTGGGGGCTGCGAGGCCTTGGGAGAGGGCGCTCCTGGCGTCCATGGGAGTGACGAACCGCGCGGCCTGACGGCCTCGGTGGTTCCGAGAGAGGCCTTGAAGTCTGCTGAGCAGTCGAAGCGAGCGCGTTCCACGGCTGGGGCGGTACGCTTTCCCCGGGGGGACTCTGGCTCGCGCGGACTAACAACAGCAGGGCCCGACGGTACAATCGGTGCCCTGAACGATCATCGCAAGGGAACTAAGTGTGGTGCTGGTGGTCAGGACCCTTTGCATTGCCCGTGGCTTATGAGTGCCGAGTTTGAATGTGGTCGCCAGCGCGCCAAGCCGTGCAGTAAGCGTATTGGGCCAGCGCCCTGGCCTGGTTCCTGATAGTGAAGTGTTTGTTTGGAAAGCGAGAGGTACTTCAAGTGGTAGACAGCTTAACAGACTAAACAGAATAAAGTTCCATGTGAAATGCCACCAAGGTGCGCATCCGCATCCGGTTGTTATTGGTGCTAACTCCTCGCAAGCCGCCAGGTGGCTTCCTGCGGGGCGAACGGTGCTAAGGGATCATGGCACGCAACTCAGGAAATTCGATGGCTCCAAAGATCCACCCTCCGGCAGCCTGCAAATGTTGGCTCCGGAGCCGGGGCCATCGGGCGTTAGAGCTTTACGCATTTGGAACCTCTACACAACACGCCATGAACTGTCTGTCCTTACTAATATTCTAAGACATAATTGCTTCATATTTGACAATTTGCTGTTGGGTTGTTGCAACAGTCACCTGTCACTAGAGCAGCCCCGGACTCACCATACGCGTGTTACAACATAATAATAACCGAACAACAAATAAGTAGCCAATATTCGCCATGTCTGACCTCAATTCCCTGTACAGTCAAACAACGCGTCTCAGGCTTCTTCTACGCGAAGGCCTTGAGCAGCTAGAAGCCTTGGAGGTGCGCTGCATAGATGGTTTGGAACCCCGTCCAGCAGCAGCCATGGTTGTGCAACCGGGTGTCACCACTGTCCGATCCCTTCAATGGCGAGCAGGGGGCGTCAGGCCGACAACAGCCCAGCGAGGCTGCCTCGACAAAAGCTCGCGATCTCAGATTGAAGTTGCAAGATCTAACGGTGCGCCGTGCGGGAGGGTTTCGGCTCTGTTGGACACGTCGGCAACTCTACGCTGGGTGTCCGCCGCTCCTCCCCTTCAATTCGGTGCGCACGCCAGCCAGCTCGTCTCTGACATTACGTGTGCGTTGTTTCCCCCACCCCACCTGCAGCGCATCAGCCAGGACATGGACGCCATTTGGCGCATGCAGGTGGTCCGGGAAAACACCAGCAAGCGGGACGTCTGGAAAAGGCAAGCCGCAGCTGGTTCACACTTGCTACCAACAATTTCCTCAACCACGAACACCACTGACCAGCTCATGCGTTGCGCCGTGGCCGTGTGCGGCAGTTGACACACAGCCCGTTATACCCACGCTATATGTTCGCTGGTGGCGCAGAAGCTTACTGCGAGGTGGAAAGCCCCACCATTTCGCCCACTGAAGGCCCTTGCTCCCATGCATACCGGTACCTTGCCGGTGCCGCAGGAAGGTGGAGCAGGTGCATGAGGAGGTGGACACCTTCCGCAGGGCCCTGGAGCGCTACAGCAGCAGGGAGAGTCGGCGGGCGGCGGAGCAGCGGGATAGGGAGGAGCTGTTGGAGAGGGCGGACCAGGGGAGACGAGCCAAACAGGTAAACGCAGCGAGCAAAGGGTTGTGGGTGCACGCCGTCCGCACGTCCGAGCTCCTCCAGGGCGTGGGATGTGGGACACTCCGCCACAGCAACCCTCCTGGTCCCAAAGCCGACGCTGGACCTGCGTCGCGCCTCATTCCCAGGAGTGAACCTGGGCCACACCGCCTGCCACAACGCCATGTTGCATCCTGTGGCCTTCTTTCTGACCACCAAGCTACTGTATGTACTGTGTTGTGTCCCATTCCCAGGAGATGGACCTGGAGGGCCAGATCCAGGGCCACGTGCATCGCTCCAAGCGCTACCTGGAGGAGATGTACGACCAGGGCGCGGCCATCCTGGTGAACATGGCGGGCAACAGGGAGCGCCTCAAGGTGGGTGCTGAGGAGCAGGCCGGGGCGTTGCGTGCAGCCTTGGGCTCATCTGCGCAGCGTGAAGCAAGGGTGCCAGTGCTGTATGCAGGCGTGCAAGGAACGCAGGGGCACTGTGAGGCAGGCTGCGACCCGAAGCCACACAAGCACAGTAGATCTTTGGTCAGCATGCTGCACGAATGCATTCTGATGCCAACACCGTCGGGTGTAGTGCCCATGCTACCCTGTCCACGACCCCATCTGTGAAGCACCAGTGCCTACCATTCTCAGGTCGGCAATTCTCTTTGTTTTCTCTCGGCCTCGTTCTTGCCAGGCTGCGCACAAGAAGGCGCTGGACGTGCTCAACACGGTGGGGCTGGGCGACTCGCTGCTGCGCCTCATCGAGCGGAGGCAGCGGGCAGACATCTGGATGGCGTACGGCGGGATGGTGAGCGGCCTGCCAACTGCCAGAGAGCGTCCATCTGTGTGGGGAGTGTGCGGTTGCGGGATGCCGCGCAGCCAGGGGGGTTGCGGTGGTGGCTTTGTGACGCGTGGCAGGATGGTGAGCGGCCGGTAAGACTCTCAGCCGGCAATCACCAGCACTGTGTGCGCGACCTGTTGTTTGCGTGCTGCCCAACTGCCCAACTTGATGGCGGGCACGCAGCTCTCCCTGTCCGCCGCGTGGGAGGTTTGCGGGAAGCGTACTCTGCGTAACACCGTCGTACCTGTCAACCGAAGCGCTCACGTGCCTGCCGGCTGAGCACCTAATCCGTTCCATGGCCCCGCTGGTGCCTGCAGATCTTCATCATGCTGGTGGTGGTGGTCCTGGTGTGGTGGTCCTGGTTCTGACCGGGACACCGCACGCCTTGGGGGCAGCCGGCAGCGGAGGGTGCCGGCACTCACGGCTCACTCTCTGCCCTGGCCCGCTGCACCATGCTGTGCCAGCTGCTGGCCAGAGCTGCCGTACCGAAGCCATGCCACCTAGCTATGGTGCTGCATGGATGCCCCGACAACCCTGGACTTAACGCGTGAAGGGCAGCTGCGGCTTCAGGAGGCAGGCTTCCATGCGAGGCAGGATGCTGATGTGCGAGTACCCGACGTCCGCGGGGTGCACCATGGCGGTTGCAAACCAGTTGGGGCATGCCGGAAAGGCAGGAGTGGGCGGTGAGCACACAACCTCAGGCCCTGCTACACGCCTATAGTTCCAACGCCGAAGGAGCTGTAGGTACAGCAACTCGGCCTGGCCAAGCACTCCCAGCCGGCTGGGTCAGGCCATGGGGCCTGGCTCTGGAACACGTTGCCACGCCCACTTGCTGGTGGTCCGCCGTGACGGCAGGGTCACGCGGGCTCCAATGAAGGACCAGCTGAGGGGCGGCGCCTTGCGCTGCGGTCCGTACCGGCACCCTACGGCGCGCTGCTGGCCTGATGGCCCCCACCGCACGTGGATGCGAGCTCGGGCGCCCGCCAAGGTGAGCCGCTGGTACACCATGACGTTGCACAGCTCCGGCCGGTTGTTGGATGCGATGCCAGGAGGGGCGGCCTTCCTCACCACCTGCTCTCGGACATTGTGGCACTGTGCCTGCAGCGGACTAAGCACCACTGCGATTGTTTGTGCATGGCGCGCCACGCCTGATGCTTACGTTCGCTTTGCACCCGGCTTGTGGCCTGCAGGTTTTGCGTTGCTCAACCACAGTCACTCGCGGAAGCGGCCTCATGCTGGCGCTGCACTAAGCGCACCGGGGCAGGAATTGTGTGTGTTAACTGGCTCTGACAACACTGCGGTCGGTGCAGCCACGGCGCAATGCATGACAACGTAGATATACTGGGTGGTGGCTTCGCACATTGCGCAAGTAACGCTAAGGACGAGAGGTGAAGCCTTGTTTGTGGAATTGGGGTCAATCTGTGCCACGGCGTTGCCCTCGCCCTAGGAGTGTCCTAATGACCCTTGTGCCATTTGGCAGTGGAGACTGAGACGTGGAGGATGCGGAGCGTAGCGGCGTGTCTGCCTCTGGACGGTGCCCTGGCCCCGATATGACATACGGTGGCGATGTAACAGCAGAATGTGATCCAAATCGATACGGTGATTGGAACGCCACCACCAGATGCAAGACAGCAGCTCGTAGGTGTGCGTGCCGGCTGGTGCCGGCTATTTGGACACAGAGAAGCCACACACCAGATCCGTACAAGATTACGTACAGGCAGACACACGCTCTCTTCAGCGCCATCTAGCGCAAGCCATGCAGCACGTTGCCAAGGCCCCTCAGCTTGTCCACGCCATGAAACACCTCCGTAATGCACTGAACCAACTCGAGTACGTGGTTATTAGACGGTGTGGGCCACCGCGCAGCCCAACGTAATCCATCTGGAGAGCTGGGTTTCACCGCAACATGCATGCGACACTGCAACTAATCACCCTCCGCCCAACCCTAAATGTAAGGTGCAACTCCGTAACCGCCATCCTGCCACGCCTGGCCCACCAACCCAACTTGACATCTGCCCAGCAATACCATAGAGTTCTGCCGCCTTGCTTGCCCGCTACTTTCGAGCACCGAGCAGTGCCCCATCAACAAGCAGGCCCGGATGTATTCAACATACTTAGGCAGCCCCAACCAGCCAACGCGTTATCGTCCGCCGGCAACGAACACGGCCACGCAAAAAATGCATCCTGCCTAACGTGCTTACAATGTTACTTATCACGATTACGGCAGCAGACGGCAGAGTGGGCGCAGACACACCGCTTTCAGCCGTGTCACCTACGCTCCCTTGCTGCTGCAGATCTGGTCGAACAGCTCCTCAAACAACTCGGGCGGCTGCGCTCCAGACATCTTGTAACTGCAGGCAGGTAGCACCCACGCAAACGGGAATGTTAACGTCGTATGCGTGCATGAGATTTGAACGCACCCCTTTTGCTCGGTTGAACCAGTGGATTGTAACACCAACACGGAGCCGGCTGCTCTTCCCGCGCCGTCTGCGCACTCCGCAGTTTTAACCGGTTAACGCACTGCGCCCAGCTACCTAGCACGGGCCCCATCGCCCAATCCCACTTTATAACCCCACACCATCCCCCACGCCCCTCCCGTCGGCAAGTATCATTGAGTGAGGTTCATGCCCTTTGCCTTGCTCTTAGCATGCCACTAACCTCGCTCCCCGCAGGCTGACCGTTTCCAAATCAGTTACTTTGCCGCTCCGCGGTTACCCCCACGCCCATCCCGCTTCTACCCTGCCCACGCGTCACCCCCACCCCCCCCCCCCCCACACACACACACCCAGTGCCCAGCACCTACGTCTGGTCCACAGTGAAGAAGGGCACGCCGCCGATGCCCCGCCCGCGCGCCAGCCCCGCCTTCACCTCCGCCGCCTGGGCCTGCGTAGGCAGATGGAGGCGCCTCTTTACTACCGGTACGGCAATCCGCAACTACCGCAGCTGGCTGAAGAGCACGGCACACGCATGGATGAGCGCTTGGCTTGCCGCGTCCTGGCTGCTGTCTGTGTGTGGCACGTGCTGATTGCGCGCCTATGGATCGTCCAGCAGCGCTTCCGCCTGGTCGCATGCCCGTATGCTCGCAATCCCGCTTTTGGTCACACCGCACCAGCGGCGCACCACATGGGCACACAGGACCGTGCGTGGGATACGCACAGAGCGCTGCTGCGAGAGTGCCGAATACACCTCTTATAAGCTACTTGGACGGTAAGCTCCAAGACTAGGGTACACGCACCTGCGGGTCGTCCAGCAGCGCCGCCGCCTGGTCAGCGGGCAGCCCCGCCTTGGTGGCCGCGTCCAGCAGCACACCCCGGTCCCCGATGAACTTCTCCTGGACAGACAGGGAGGGCATGCATACAGAAGACGGGGTTGAACCGGATGAGAAGCGGGAAGCACGGGAGACGAAGGAATGTTGATAGGACGGCACCACAACGACCAGCACGTAGTGTTAGTGTACCCTCGAAGGGCGGCAGCACATCCCGGCCAGGTAATCAGCCAAAACAGTGGTCAATCTGTTCAGTTTAGGCACCTGCAGCCAACCGCAAAGCCTTTGATGCTATGCACACCAGTTCACACCATCGGTTGCCTAGTCTGGAGCTGGTGTTCCGCACACTGCAGCCGCAACAGTTGCAATCGCTGCCCACCTGCGTGAAGTAGGACAGGAACAGCTGCTCCACCAGAGCGTTCTGCGCCACGGGGCCAAACTTGTCAGCCCACGCGATGATCCTGCGGACGGCCGGGCGCACATAGGTGTATGACGATGTCAGGGCAAAGCACAGGGACACTTCATGCTTCCCTATGCGCATACTGCTGCTGGATCATAAGACGGTGCACACAGCGTTTCCTGTCTAGCCACAGAAAAGAGCACCAGAGGGCAACGAAAGACCAGCACCCCTACCACACTCCTACAGCCTGCCCCAGTTGCGCATGCCCCTGTAGCACTGTAGGTTCCCACGCGTTCCTGCCCCTGCCCCACCTGCCCCTAGGGGTTCTCTTACGTTCCTGCCCCAGCCCCGCATACCACAGTGGGTTCTCACACGTTCCCGCCCCAGCCCCGCATGCCTCTGTGGGTTCTCAC